>Ga0207692_10000707_pt1 | contig 11736 bp, 11 predicted proteins | sample LARL52metaG_FD_184345 | JGI IMG/M metagenome (GOLD analysis project Ga0207692, IMG submission 184345) | Corn, switchgrass and miscanthus rhizosphere microbial communities from Kellogg Biological Station, Michigan, USA - LAR L5-2 metaG... | ecosystem: Host-associated > Plants > Roots >...
TGCGCCGGTTCAAGGACGACGTGACCGAGGTCCGCGAGGGGTACGAGTGCGGCATCGGCATCGGCTACAGCGACATCAACGTCGGCGACACGATCGAGACCTACGAGATGCGGGAGAAGCCGCGGGCCTGACCCGCGCGGGTCAGGGCCCGGGCAGGCCGCGGTGTACGTGGGCGCGCTGACCCTGGACGTCCTGCTGGGTGACGTGCGGTCGCTGAAGCAGAAGCGGTCGGCGGTCGCCTCGATCATCGCCGAGGTGCGCCGCCGGCAGCCCGGCGTCGCGGTCGCCGAGACCGGCAGCCTCGACCGCTACCGGCGGGCGGAGATCGGGGTGGCGGTGGTGTCCTCGACGGCGGCGCACGCCGGCGAGGTGCTGCAGGCCTGCGAGCGCCTGGTCGCCGCCCGCCCCGAGATCGAGCTGCTGTCGGCGCGGCACCGGCTGGTGAGCGAGGAGGAGTGACACATGGCCATGAACGCGGAGCGGGCGCGCAAGCTCGCGGAGCGGATCGTCCAGATCGTGGCCGAGATGTTGGAACGGCGGGTCAAGGACCCCCGGCTCGGGTTCGTGACGGTCACCGAGGCGCGGCTCACCGGCGATCTGCGGGAAGCCACCGTCTACTACACCGTCTACGGCACGGCCGAGGAACAGGCGGACAGCGCGGCGGCGCTGGCCAGCGCCACCGGGCTGATCCGCTCCGAGGTCGGCCGCCAGACCGGGCTGCGGCACACCCCCTCGCTGACCTTCGTCCGCGACACCCTGCCGGAGGGCGCCCAGCACATGGAGGACCTGGTGGCCCGGGCCCGCGCCGCGGACGCGGAGCTCGCCGCCGCCCGGGAGGGAGCGCAGCCGGCCGGCGACGCCGACCCCTACCGCCCGCCGGCCAGCGCTGCCCCCGGCGACGGCGATGAGGAGCCCAGCCGGGCCGGCGGGGAGGGCCCCGGCCCGGCCCCCGGCGCCGCGGCGCCCGGCCCGGGCCGGTGACCGCGGCCAGCGGGCTGGTCATCGTGGACAAGCCCGCCGGGCTGACCTCCCATGACGTGGTGGCGCGGATCCGCCGGCTGGCTGGCACCCGCCGGGTGGGCCACGCCGGCACCCTGGACCCGATGGCGACCGGGGTGCTGGTGGTCGGGGTGGAGAAGGCCACCCGCCTGCTCGGCCACCTGGCCCTCACCGAGAAGGAGTACCTGGCCACCATCCGGCTGGGCCAGGCCACCGACACCGGCGACGCCGAGGGGACGGTGGTGTCAGCCACGTCCGCCGCGGACCTTATCCTGGCCGCGGTGCAGGCGGCCGCGGCGGCGCTCACGGGGGAGATCCGGCAGGTCCCGCCCGCCGTCAGCGCCATCAAGGTCGGTGGCAGGCGGGCCTATCAGCTGGCCCGCGAGGGGAGGGCCCCGGACCTGCCGGCGCGGGCCGTCACCGTGCACGAGTTCACCATCAGCGATCCGCGCCCGGCCGGGCCGGCCGGCCTGCTGGACGTGACCGCGGCCGTGCGCTGCTCCAGCGGGACCTACGTCCGCGCGCTCGCCCGCGACCTGGGGGAGTCGCTCGGGGTGGGCGGGCATCTCACCATGCTCCGGCGGACCAGGGTCGGGCCCTATGACCTCAGCCAGGCGAGCGGGCTCGACGAGCTCGCGGCCGGGCTGCGGGTCATCCCGCTGGCCGATGCGGCGGCGGCGGCCTTCCCGGTCAGGCCGCTGACCGGGGCCGAGGCGGATTCGCTCTCGCACGGGGCCAGCCTGAGCCCGGCCGGGGCGGGGCCCGGGCCGGTGGCCGCGCTGGCACCGGACGGCACCCTGGTCGCGCTGGTCGAGGAGCGCGACGGGCGGGCCAGGCCGCTGGCCGTGTTCGTGCCCTGAGCCGGGCGCGCCCGCGGCGCGGATGCTCCCGGGCGGCGTGACGTGGCAGGCTTGGGTGACGGGAGAACGCTGAGGGGCAGGCCGGGATCACCGGGCACCGCCTGGCGTCATTGAGCCGAAGGAGAACGCGGTGTACCGCTGGCAGGGCCTGGCGGACGTGCCCCTGGACTGGGGCAGGTCCGTCGTGACCATCGGGGTGTTCGACGGCGTGCACCGGGGCCATCAGCGCATCATCGCCCGCGCCGCCGGCGCCGCCGCCGGGCTCGGGCTGCCCCTGGTCGTGATCACGTTCGACCCGCATCCGGCCGAGGTGATCCGCCCCGGCTCGAACCCGGCGCTCCTGTGCACCCCCGCCCGGCGGGCGGAACTGCTGGCCGGGCTGGGCGCCGACGCGGTCTGCCTGATGCCGTTCACCCTGGAGTTCTCGCGACTGGACCCCGAGGAGTTCGTCCGCCTGGTGCTGGTGGACCGGCTGCACGCGGCGGCCGTGGTGGTCGGCGAGAACTTCCGCTTCGGGCACCGCGCCGCCGGTGACGCGGCCCTGCTCGCCGAGCTGGGGGAGAAGTACGGCTTCACCGCCGACCCGGCGCCGCTGCTGCTGGACGACGCGATCAAGATCTCCTCGAGCCTCATCCGGCAGAAGCTGGCCGACGGCGACGTGACGGGCGCGGCGGCCGACCTGGGGCGCCCGCACCGGGTGGAGGGCGTCGTCGTGCCCGGGCACCGGCGCGGGAGGGCGCTCGGCTTCCCGACCGCCAACCTGGAGACCTTCCCGCGCACCGCGATCCCCGCCGACGGGGTCTATGCCGGGTGGCTGTCCACCCTGGGCGAGCAGGACGGCCAGGAATACGAGGGGGAGCGCTGGCCGGCCGCGGTCTCGGTCGGCACCAACCCGACCTTCGGCGGGCAGGACCGGGTGGTGGAGGCCTACGCGCTCGACCGGGACGACCTCAAGCTCTACGGCGTGCACGTCGGGGTCGACTTCGTTGCCCGGCTGCGGGGCATGGAGCGGTTCGGCTCCGCGGCGGAGCTGGCCGAGCAGATGCGGCGGGACGTGGACCAGGCGCGGACGATCACGGTGAGCCAGGCCGGCTAGCGGCCCCGGCAGGGCGGTGGCGGGGGGGTGTGGCGGGGCCGTGGCGGGAATTCCGGGAGGCCACGCCGCGTTGAGCCAGCAGGGCCGTTCCGCCCGGCGGGGGACTTGCCGGTACCGGATTGGCGGCCCACCCGTGATACCGTGATGGGTGGTCGGCGTCGCCGGCCTGGTTAGCTGCACCCTCAAGCGGCTGGCCGGGGGCCACGGGCAGCATCTCTTGCCGTCAGCCCCCAACCCGTGACCAGACACAACGATAGGAATGCCACGTGCCGCTGGAAACAGCCGTGAAGAAGGAGCTCATCGCCGAGCACGCGACCAATGAGGGTGACACCGGCTCGCCGGAAGTCCAAGTCGCGCTGCTGACCCGGCGAATCAACGACCTGACCGAGCATCTCAAGGTCCACAAGCATGACCACCACAGCCGCCGCGGCCTGCTGCTGCTGGTCGGCCGCCGCCGCCGGCTGCTGCAGTACCTGGCCCGGACGGACATCGAGCGCTATCGCGCGCTCATCGGGAAGCTGGGCCTGCGCAGGTAAGGTCGTCGTAACCAAGAATTCGAGAACAACGTCCCGTGGCCCCGGCCCGGGGACGCAACAGGGCACCAGAGCCGGTCCTCGGTAGTGGTTCTCGGGTCAGGAGAGCGCCCGCGAGGGCGCTCAGCACCTGGGCCGAGAGCTTCGATCGAAGACCGGCCGGCAGCCAGCCCGGCCAGCAGCCGGCGCGTCACCACGAGGGGCGGGCGCGGGACCTCACACAAGGAGGTCTCACCCGTGCAGGGTGTGCACACCGCCGACGCGTTCATAGATAACGGCGTGTTCGGCACTCACACGATCAGATTCGAGACGGGCCGCCTGGCCCGCCTGGCCAACGGCTCCGCGGTCGTCTATCTCGACGACGAGACCATGGTGCTGTCGGCCACCACCGCGTCCAAGCAGCCCAAGGAGGGGCTCGACTTCTTCCCGCTGACGGTGGACGTGGAAGAGCGGATGTACGCGGCGGGCCGCATTCCCGGCTCCTTCTTCCGCCGGGAAGGGCGCCCGTCCGAGGACGCCATCCTGACCTGCCGCCTCATCGACCGGCCGCTGCGCCCCTCGTTCGTCAAGGGCCTGCGCAACGAGATCCAGATCGTCGAGACGATCATGGCGCTGCACCCGGAGCACCTGTACGACGTGGTGGCGATCAACGCCGCCTCGCTGTCCACCCAGCTCGCGGGCCTGCCGTTCTCCGGCCCGATCGGCGGCGTCCGGGTCGCCCTCATCAAGGGCCAGTGGGTGGCGTTCCCCACCCACACCCAGCTCGAGGAGGCCACCTTCGACATGGTGGTCGCGGGCCGCGTGCTCGAGGACGGCGACGTCGCCATCATGATGGTGGAGGCGGAGTCCACCCCGCGCACCCTCGCCCTGCTGGCCGACGCCGGCAGCGGCGCGGTCGGGCCGACCGAGGAGACGGTCGCCGAGGGCCTGGAGGCGGCCAAGCCGTTCATCAAGGTGCTCTGCGAGGCCCAGCAGCGCGTCGCCGCGCAGGCCGCGAAGGAGACCGCCGACTACCCGATCTTCGCCGACTACGGCCAGGACGTCTATGACGCCCTGTCCGCCGCGATCAGCGACGAGCTGGCCAAGGCGCTGACCATCGCCGGCAAGCACGACCGGGAGACCGAGACCGACCGGGTCAAGGCGCTGGCCACGGAGCAGCTCAGCGAGCAGTTCGAGGGGCGCGAGAAGGAGATCAGCGGCGCCTACCGTGCGCTCACCAAGAAGCTGGTCCGGGAGCGGATCATCAGCGACGGCGTCCGCATCGACGGCCGCGGCCTGGCCGACATCCGCCAGCTGTCCGCGGAGGCGCACGTGCTGCCCCGGGTGCACGGGTCGGCGCTGTTCGAGCGCGGCGAGACGCAGATCCTCGGCGTCACCACGCTGAACATGCTGCGGATGGAGCAGATGATCGACACGCTCAACCCGGAGCGGACCAAGCGGTACATGCACAACTACAACATGCCGCCGTACTCCACCGGAGAGACCGGCCGGGTCGGCTCGCCGAAGCGGCGGGAGATCGGCCACGGCGCGCTCGCCGAGCGGGCGCTGCTCCCGGTGCTCCCGACGCGGGAGGAATTCCCCTACGCGATCCGGCAGGTCTCGGAGGCGATCGGCTCCAACGGCTCCACCTCCATGGGCTCGGTCTGCGCCTCCACCATGTCGCTGCTGGACGCCGGGGTGCCGCTCAAGGACATGGTGTCCGGCATCGCCATGGGGCTGATCAGCGAGGGCGGCCAGTACGTCACCCTCACCGACATCCTCGGCGCCGAGGACGCGTTCGGCGACATGGACTTCAAGGTGGCCGGCACGTCCGACATCATCACCGCCCTCCAGCTCGACACCAAGCTGGACGGCATCCCCGCCTCCGTGCTCGCCGCCGCGCTCAAGCAGGCGCGCGCGGCCCGCCTCACCATCCTGGGCGTGATGCGCGAGGCGATCGACGCCCCGGCGGAGATGAGCCCCTACGCGCCGCGGATCATCACCATCAAGGTCCCGGTGGACAAGATCGGTGAGGTCATCGGGCCCAAGGGGAAGATGATCAACTCGATCCAGGAGGACACCGGCGCCGAGATCACCATCGAGGACGACGGCACCATCTACATCGGCGCCACCGACGGGCCCTCGGCCGAGGCGGCCAAGGCCACGATCAACGCGATCGCCAACCCGCACATCCCGGAGGTCGGGGAGCGGTTCCTCGGCACCGTGGTGAAGACGACCACGTTCGGCGCGTTCGTCTCGCTCCTGCCGGGCAAGGACGGCCTGCTGCACATCACCCAGATCCGCAAGCTGCACGGCGGTGCCCGGATCGAGAACATCGACGACGTGGTCAAGGTCGGCGACAAGATCCAGGTGGAGATCCGCGAGGTGGACGACCGCGGCAAGCTGTCGCTGGTCCCGGTGGAGGTCGTCGAGCGCGAGGCGGCGGCGGCCGCCGCGGGCGCGACGGCGGACGGCGACGGACACTCCGGCGACCGTGACCAGGACCGCGACCGCGACTATGACCGCGACCGCAGCGGCGGCGGGCCGGGCGGGGACCGTGACGGCCACCGCACCCGCCACCGCGAGCGCCGGCGCCGCGAGCAGTGACCGGACGCCGGCCGGCCGACGGCGACGCCGCCGTCACCCGCACGGTCCTGCCCGGCGGGCTGCGGATCATCACCGAACAGCTGCCCGCCGTGCGGTCGGCCGCGTTCGGCATCTGGGCGGGCGTGGGCTCGTGCGACGAGGATCTCGCCCACGCCGGGGCCACCCACTACCTTGAGCACCTGCTGTTCAAGGGCACGAGCCGGCGCACCGCCCTGGAGATCTCGGCCGCGCTGGACGCGGTCGGCGGCGAGCTGAACGCGTTCACCGGCAAGGAGTACACGTGCTACTACGCGCGGGTGCTCGACGCCGATCTGCCGCTCGCCATCGACGTCCTGTCCGACATGGTGACCAGCTCGCTGATCGAGCCGAAGGACGTGGCGGCCGAGCGCGGGGTGATCCTGGAAGAGATCGCCATGAACGACGACGATCCCTCCGACACCGTGCACGAGGCCTTCGCGGCCCAGCTGTTCGGCGACACCCCGCTGGGCCGTCCCATCCTGGGCACGGCCGGCTCGATCAACTCGATCACGCGCGAGCAGATCGCGGACCATTACCGCGCCAGGTACACGCCGCCGAGCCTGGTGGTGGCCGCCGCAGGCAGCGTGCAGCACGACGCGGTCGTCGCCGGGGTCCGTGAGGCGTTCGGCGACGCGGCGGCCGTGCCGGCGGCGGCGCCGGATCCCCCGCGCCTCGGCGGCCTGGGGGAGGCGCTGCCCGGCGGTGCGGGCCGCGGCGTGCGGCTGGTGTCGCGGGGCATCGAGCAGGCGAACCTGGTCCTCGGGTGCGAGGGGCTGTCCCGCAACGATGACCGCAGGTTCGCGCTCGGCGTGCTCAACGCCGCCCTGGGCGGGGGGATGTCGTCGCGGCTGTTCCAGGAGGTCCGGGAAAAGCGCGGGCTGGCCTACTCGGTGTACAGCTTCACCTCGCAGCATGCCGAAACCGGCATGTGGGGGGTGTACGTGGGCTGCCTGCCCGCCAAGGCCGACGAGGTGCTCGCCATCTGCACCGACGAGATCGCCAAGGCCGTCTCCGGTGGCCTGACCGACGCCGAGCTGGAGCGCGGCAAGGGCCAGCTGCGCGGGTCGATCGTGCTGGGCCTGGAGGACCCGTCGTCGCGGATGAGCCGGCTCGGCAAGGCCGAGCTGGTCTACGCGCGGCTGGAGCCGGTGGAAGAGATCCTGGCCTCGATCGAGGCGGTCACCCACGACGACGTGCGCCGGGCCGCCGCCGAGATCATCGACCAGCCCAAGGCGCTCGCGGTGGTCGGCCCGTTCGACGATGACGCCAGCTTCGCGGCGGCGCTGTCCTGAGCCTGCCGCCGCTGGACGCGACCGAGGAGGCGGACATGGCAGAGGAGATCAAGGTCGGGGTGCTGGGCGCCAAGGGGCGCATGGGCGCGCAGATATGCGCGGCGGTGGCCGGGGAGCAGGACATGACGCTGGCCGCCGGCGTCGACGTGGGGGACGACCGGGAAGCCCTGGCCGGCTGTGACGTGGTGGTCGACTTCACCCATCCGGGCGCGGTCATGGACAACCTGCGCTGGTGCATCGGCCAGGGCCTGGATACCGTCGTCGGCACCTCCGGCTTCGACGACGCCAGGACCGCGCAGGTGACGCGGTGGCTGGCCGCCGCGCCCGGCACCCGGGCGCTGATCGTGCCCAACTTCTCGATCGGCGCGGTGCTCATGATGCGGTTCGCCGCGCAGGCGGCGCGCTTCTTCGACTCCGCGGAGATCATCGAGCTTCACCACGCGGGCAAGGCGGACGCGCCGTCGGGCACCGCGACCAGGACCGCGTCCCTGATCGCCGCCGCGCGGGCGGAGGCGGGGCTCGGGCCGCCGCCCGATGCCACGGTCACCGCCCTGGACGGCGCCCGCGGCGCGGACGTGGATGCCGTGCGTGTCCACTCGGTCCGGCTGGCGGGACTTCTCGCCCACCAGGAAGTGCTGCTCGGCGGGCACGGCGAGACGCTGACCCTGCGGCACGACTCGCTGGACCGCGCCTCGTTCCTGCCGGGGATCCTGACGGGGATCCGCGGCGTCGGTTCGCTGCCGGGCGGGCTGACCTTCGGGCTGGACCGCGTCCTCGGCCTGGACTAGGCGGGGCCGGGCGAACCGGGCTGGCTAGGCGGAGCCGCCGGAACCGGCCTGGACGACGCTGACGCTCAGGATCCTGACCGGCTTGGAGCATCCGGTCGTCTTGTAGGCCAGGTAGATGGGCGTCGTCTGGTTCGGCGGGTAGACCTGTATCCACTGCGTCTTCACCGGGCCGCATGTGGACGCGGGGAAGTTCAGCGCGTCGACGATCCGCAGGAGCGCGTTGGCCACCTGGCCCGGCGCGAGCGTCACCAGCTTCCGCGGCGGCGTCGGGTCCTCGGACGCCGCCAGGCCGACCTGGGCGACGGGGCTGCCGCCCGCCAGGGACACGCCGGGATAGCCGTAGAGCGTGCACGCGACGTTGGAGATGTTGGTGAAGTCCAGCACCTGGTAGACGCTGCCCGCCGCGCCCTGGCTGACCCCCGGCTTCAGGCCCAGCGAACGGGTCGGGCAGGGGGCGGCCGCACCCGGCGCCGCGGGCGTTCCGGTCGCCGTCCCGGGGCTGGTGCCCGCCGGGGCCTGCGGGGACGCGGTGACCGTGACGGTCTTGGTCGGGGTGGCGGCCGGGGTGGAGCCGCCGCAGGCCGCGGCGAGCACGGCGACGGCGGCGAGCGCGGCGGCGGCGATGGCCCGCCGGGCGGGGTTCACGCGTGCGGTCATTCCGGGTTCCTTGTGCTGGGCGGCTCCGCGAGCCGGACTGACATCTATGACGTCGGCTGGGCCGCTGCGGTTGCCGCCGCCAGTCCCGGAAAAGGCACAATCTGGACACGATGGCGGCCCGAGGCCACGGCGGGCGGGCCCGGGCCACCCGCCCCGGCGGTCGCCGGCCGGGCCGCCGGCGGCCCCTTGATAGCCTGGGGCCAGCGCGGGATGAGGCGAGAGTGCTCTGGGCGGTGCGATGAAAACCATCCTCAACGTGATCTGGCTCGTGCTGTGCGGCATCTGGATGTCTATCGCGTGGGCGCTGGCGGGCCTGCTCTGCTTCGTCCTGTTCTTCCTGGTCATCACCATCCCGTTCGGGATCGCCGCGTTCCGGATCGCGAACTACGTGCTGTGGCCGTTCGGCCGGACCATCGCCCCGCGCGAGGGCGGGATGGGCATCGGCGCCCTCATCGGCAACATCATCTGGGCCATCCTGTTCGGCTGGGAGCTGGCGCTCGGCCACCTGGTGGCCGGGATCCTGCTCTGCATCACGATCATCGGCATCCCGCTGGGCCTCGCCAGCTTCAAGATCATTCCTGTCTCGTTCGTGCCCCTGGGGATGCGGATCGTTTCGACCGATGAGCCGTCGCCCAGCTACACCTGACCTGGCCCAACAGCAGCACCGTCCCCTATGCCCGGTTTAGGGATGATTTACGGGACTGTGCCACTAAGCCACTAATTTGTGGCAAATGGGGCGTAACGTCGGCCTCATGTGCCGCAACATCAAGATCTTGCGTGCGCCGTACGCCGTCGGGGTGACCGACGACGACGTGCATGCGGCCGCCCTCCAGTACGTACGCACGGTGGGGGGCGTCCGCCTCCCGGGCCCGCACATCGAGGAGGCGTTCAATCAGGCCGTGGAGACCATCAGCGCCGCCACCCGGGATCTGCTGGCCCGCCTCGAGGTCAGCGCCGAACAGGCCGGCGGGTTAGCGCCTGCATTGATCGCACGCGTGCCTGCCCGGGGCGTGTCTCGTGGGAAGGGCTATGGCCGCCCCATGGTGGCGGCGTGTGAGATCAGCATGGAGTCGGGGGGCGTGAGGTCGACCCCATCGGGGTCGTTGAGGTAGCCGGGCGCCGTCCCGGCCCGGCCGGTGTGGCCGTACTGCCAGACGATGCGGTGGGTAATGGGGTCGATGACGATGACGCGGTCGGCGAAGTCGTCGTTGACGAGGATGTCGCCGTTGGGCAGGGGCAGCGCCAGCGACGGGTGGTTGAGGCCGCGAAACCGCCACAGCAGGTGGCCCCGGGCGTTGAACTCCACCACCTGCCCGGGGGATGAGTAGTCGGCCGTGAGGAACCGGCCGGGGTAAACCTCATTGGTATCGGACGGGTAGGACACCCCCGGCGGGTGCGTGGACCACAGCCGCCGCCCGTGCAGCCCGATCTCGCTCACCCAGTCGCCGTTGATCTCGGTGACCAGGTACCTGCCGTTGGTGGCCGGGAAGGCCCCGTTGGGGCTGGTGAACAGGTGCGGCGGGTCGTGTGCGCAGACGCCGGTGCGGCCGATGACCCGGTGCGGCCGGTGGGCGGGCGGCGCGAGCAGCAGCAGGCGGCAGTTCTCGATGTCGGAGGTGAGGAGCATCCCGCCGGGCATCATCATCGCGTCATCGGGGTTGGCGACGTGGTTGTTTCCGCTGCCCGGCACGCCGGGCGTCCCGTACCGGTAAACGATCTTGTGCCGGGCGATGTCGATGATGCTGATAACCGAGCCCTCTTCCTCGGTAGCGATGATGTCCCGGCCGTCCGGAGAGAAGAACGCGTCGTCCGGCAGCAGGAAGCTCTGGCCGGGGGCGAGGTCACCCCGGCGCGGGAATCTCCACCGGATCCGGCCATGCGGGTCGACGATGAGCAGGCGGTTGTTCCAGTTGTCGGCGATCAGGATGTCGCCGGGCAGCGCCGACGGGTGGGAGTGCGGCGCCAGGTGGCCCTTGCCGTGGGCGGGCCCCAGCCAGGGTGTGCTGGCCAGGACCGGCCCAGCAGGGTCGGCGCCGCCAATGGCGGCGGAGACGGGTACCAGCTGGAGCCGGGTGACGGTGGGGACCGGCCGCTGGCCGTCGCTGCCCCCGACCAGGTAGGCGGTACCCGCCACCACCGCCGCGGCAGCGTGGGCCACCGGTACCGGCAGCTGGCCGGCCGGCGTCACCGTATCCCGCGTGGGATCGAAGGCGAACACCTCCCTGCTGGTGATCAGCCCCGGCGCCGCGCCCGGCGCACCGCCGCCGCCGGCACCGCCGCGCGGCAGCACCTCGCCGCCCGCGACGTACACGCGGCCGCCTAGGGTGAACGCCGTCGCGCCGGTGGCCGGGTCCGGCAGGTGGCCGACCACGGTCGTCTTGCCGGTGATCAGGCTGACCTGCTGGATGGCGCCGGTCGGGCCGGACGGGGCCTGCCCGCCGAAGACCCAGATCTGACGGCCTATCCCGGCCACCGCCGGATAGCGGACGGGCACCCGCAAGGTCGCCACCGGCCGGAAGTGGCTGCCGTCCGTGGTGGCCAGCACGCGCCTGTCGTAGCTGACCCCGTCGTACCCGCCGAGCAGATAGGCGGTGCCACCGAGGGTGACCGCCGACACGTCCGAACGCGGCCTGGGCAGCCGGGCGGTGATCGTGGCCGTGCCGCCGGGGTGGAACGCCTGCACGCCCGCCACGCTGGCCGCGGCACCGCCGCCGAAGACATAGGCCCGCCCGGAGAGGACCGCCCCGGCCGCGTCGTGAGTGGGCCTGGCCAGCCGGCCGGCCCTGGTCACCCTGCCGGTGACGGGGTTGAGCAGGGACGTCGTGTCCGTGCTGGCCGAGGCCAGGCCGAGGCCGCCGGCGATGAGCAGATCGCTGCCCCGGGCGACGACCACCTCGCGCGCTACCG
>Ga0207692_10000711_pt1 | contig 11702 bp, 9 predicted proteins | sample LARL52metaG_FD_184345 | JGI IMG/M metagenome (GOLD analysis project Ga0207692, IMG submission 184345) | Corn, switchgrass and miscanthus rhizosphere microbial communities from Kellogg Biological Station, Michigan, USA - LAR L5-2 metaG... | ecosystem: Host-associated > Plants > Roots >...
CAGCGCATAGGTGCGCTTGCCGTCGAGCTGATAAGCAATGGTGGTGAGCAAGCGATTGCGCGAAACAAGGCGTTCAGGCCCGGTGTTGAGAAGTGCGAAACATCCCGTCCCGTATGTCGATTTCATCATGCCGGGAGCGAAACAGCCCTGCCCGATCGTCGCTGCCTGCTGATCGCCGGCCATGCCCAGAACGCGGATCGGCCCCCCGAACATCTCGGGGACCGTCTCGCCAAACAGGCCTGCGCAGTCACGCACACCAGGGAGAAGATCCGCCGGCACTCGAAAGAGCTCGCAAAGATCGCGATCCCATTCAGCTTTGACGATATCAAACAACAGCGTGCGTGCGGCATTCGTGGCGTCCGTCAGATGGGCTTGACCGCCGGTGAGGCGCCAAAGCAGAAAACTATCAATTGTACCGAAGGCAAGCCTGCCATTTTCGGCAGCCGCACGAGCGCCGTCCACGTGATCGAGCAACCACGCGATCTTGCTGGCGGAAAAATATGGATCGAGCAGCAGACCGGTCCTGCTCGCGATGCCACTCTCGTGGCCGGAGCGCCGCAGCGACTCGCAATCCCCGGCAGTACGCCGATCCTGCCATACGATCGCGTTGTGGATCGGCTTGCCGGTTTGCCGGTCCCAAACGACGGTAGTTTCACGCTGATTGGTGATGCCGATTCCGGCGACGTCACCCGCCGCGATCTTTGCCTGCGCCATCACGGATCGCACAGTGGCGACGACAGCCGTCCAGATCTCCTCCGGATCATGTTCGACTTCGCCCGGAGAAGGGTAGATCTGACGTAACTCCATTTGTGCGGTGGCAAGCGGCCGCAGCGTGGCATCAAAAACGATTGCCCGCGTCGAGGTCGTCCCCTGGTCGATTGCGATGATTGCGGTCGGCACCGAAAACTCCAGTCGCGCCGGATGGCACGGACCAGGGGGCAGCTTAGTTCACCAAATAGAAATGTGCGACTGACTGATCGGCTTCTTTGACTCCCGAAGACGGTGTGCGGGGCGGAAGTCGTCAACCGGCATTTACCGCGATCTTTCCGTTGAGCGATGCGATGAAGCGATCGAGTTCCGCACAATCCTCTGCCGTCGCTTTTAGTCCAAGCTTGCTACGACGCCAGAGCACGTCGTCAGCGTTCTGCGCCCATTCGTTTTCCACCAGATAGCGTACTTCGGCTCCGGTGAGATCGCCGGCAAAGCGCGGTCCCAACTCGTCCAGACCTTGTGCATCCTTGAGAAATCGCTCAACGCGGCGGCCATAGGCCCGAACCAGACGCTGCGCATGCGGCGCAGACAGAAACTGCCATCGCCCCATTGTTTCCGCCACCAGTGCATCGAATTCGTCAGGGGCGAATTCACCACCAGGCAGTCTCGACCCGGCGGTCCAAGGCGGCAGGGCCTCAAAGAAATGGCCGATCCGCTTGAGCGCCGCCTCCGCCAGTTTGCGGTGAGTGGTAATCTTGCCGCCGTAGACAGTGAGCAGCGGCGCCTCACCGTGGCGCTGATCGATGACAAGCTCGTAGTCGCGCGTGACATCTTCCGGCTTGTCGGCACCATCATCGTAAAGCGCACGCACGCCCGCAAAGGACCACACCAGTTCATCAGGTGTAACCTTATCCCGGAAATAGTGGTTCGCCGCCTCACACAGGTAGGCGATTTCGGCTGGATCGGGCGCAACGGAATTTAGATCGCCAACGAAATTTTCGTCGGTCGTCCCAATCAGCGTAAAATCCTGCGCGAAGGGCAAAGCAAACACGACGCGCCGGTCCGGAGCTTCCAACAGATACCCGTAATCGTGTTCAAATCGGCGACGAATGACGATATGGCTGCCTTTGATCAGTCGTACCGCACTCGGTAGCGGCTGTCGGATAACGGTGTCCGCCACTGCGCCGATCCAGGGCCCGGCAGCGTTGACCAAGACGCGCGCGGTCTTCACCTCGCGGCGGCCTCGGGCATTAAGCACCAACTCCCACTCATCTCGCCGCTCCACGCGCGTGCAGCGGGTACGAGTCCGAATAACCGCGCCATGCTCGGCAGCGTCAAGTGCATTGAGGACAACAAGTCGGGAATCATCGACCCAGCAATCGGAATACTCGAAGCCGTAACGAAACGTACGCTTCAGAGGCTGCCCCACCATGTTATGCGTCAGATCGACAGTGCGTGAAGCGGGCAGCAATTTGCGCGCACCCAGCAGATCGTAGAGGATGAGTCCGAAACGCAGCATGAGGGGCGAGCGCAGTCCCGGCAGCGGCGGCAACATGAAGCGCATTGGCCGAACGACGTGGGGGGCCATCCGCAACAGCACTTCACGTTCGTTCAGCGCCTCGCGGACAAGACGAAAGGCGCCGTGCTCGAGATAGCGCAAACCCCCATGGACCAGCTTGCTGGAAGCCGACGACGTGCCCGAGCCGAGATCGTTCATCTCGACGAGCAAAACCTTGATGCCGCGGCCGGAGGCGTCGCGGGCAAGCCCCGTTCCGTTTATGCCGCCGCCGATAATGGCGAGATCGAAGTCGGCCATTGACTGCTGATTCGCTTTCTTCTGCAGAATGAGCGGCTTGTGTGACGCACTCAAGGAGAGAGCGCGTTAACCCCGCGTTTGGGCTAGAACATCCACGGCGATTGCAAAATCACGGCCGCGCAGCCATATCGAGCCTATTGGTACTTGATTTTCAAGACTTAAACGCCCCGCCACGGAACCTGAACAAGCCGATGCCCTCGCCCCGCCTGCTCGTCATTGAAGGCAATTCACCACAGACCATGGCCGAGCACGTGGCGGCTGGCGGCACCGCGGCGAGCAGGGGTTATTCAGATCTGCTCCGCGAGCTATTGCCGGGGGCAGTTGTGGATATCTGCTATCCGGGCGACCCCACGGCGCTGTTGCCGGAAGGTTCCTCGATCGAAGGCTATGACGGCATCGCCATCACAGGGTCGAGTTTGCACGTCTACAATGCTGGGCCGGAGGTGATGCGGCAGATCGAATTGATCCGCGCTGCACTTAAAACCGGCACGCCGATATTCGGGTCTTGCTGGGGTCTCCAGATCCTTACTGCAGCCGCTGGCGGCAGCGTTCGCAAGAACCCGAAGGGCCGGGAAATTGGCTTTGGCCGCAGCATCCGGCTCACCGAGGCTGGCCGCAAACATCCCATGTATGCCGGCAAGCTGGATGTATTCAACGCGCCGACGGTGCATCTCGACGAAGTCGAAGCGCTCGCCCCGGGCACGACAGTGCTTGCCACCAACGCAGTATCAGACGTGCAAAGCGCCGAAATCCGCACGAACGGTTCGATCGCATGGGCTGTTCAATATCATCCGGAATATCCATTGCGCGAGGTGGCGGCGATCGTACGGCGTATCGGCACGCGGCTGATCGAGGAAGGCTTCTTCGCCGACGCGGCCGACATTAAAACGTTTGCGACTGATCTCGATACGCTCGATCGCGACCCCGGCTGCAAGCGGCTGGCCTGGCGGCATGGCGTGAGCAAGAATGTGCTGGATAAGAGACTTCGCGTGAGCGAGGTCGCCAACTGGGTCGAATTTCAGGTGTTGCCGACGCGGGTGAAGCGCGGGCGAGGATAATCATGGATTTTTCCGGCAAGCACGTGATCGTCACCGGCGGCACCGGCGCGCTTGGAATTGCTCTGGTGAACATGCTTGGGGACGCCGGCGCCATTTGCAGGATGCCGTACGTTCACGAGACCGAGGCCGAGCGATTTCCGCGCCGTGGTGATCCGAATGTGACTCTGATTGCTGTCTCAAACCTCGCTGATGAGGAACAGGTCGCCAGACTTTATGCGGGCGTAAAGCCCTGGGCTTCGATTCATCTCGCCGGTGGCTTTGCCGGGGGCAAGGTCGCAGAGACAGACAAGACAGCGCTGATGACGCAAATCGACAACAATCTTACCTCCTGCTTTCTTTGCTGTCGCGCGGCCGTGAATGCCATGCTCGCAGGCAGTCAAGGCGGCCGCATCGTCAACGTCGCGGCACGGCCGGCACTGGAGTGGCGCAGCGGCGCAGGTATGTCCGCCTACGCTGTCGCGAAGGCCGGCGTCGCCGCACTTACCGTGGCGCTCGCCGAGGAGGTCGCCAAGGATGGGATATTGGTGAATGCGGTCGCGCCTTCGGTCATGGACACGCCGGCCAATCGTAAAGCGATGCCGAAAGCCGACCATTCTGCCTGGCCGAAGGTCGAGGAAGTAGCGGCCACAATCGCTTTCCTCGCCTCACCCGACAATCGCGTCACGCGCGGCGCTATCGTTCCGGTGTACGGAAAGTCCTGAAAACCGATCATCCCTGCGAAACGGGAATTCACCGCCAAATCGCAAAATTTGAAGAGAGTGCTGGCTTCCGCTTCGGGGACCGGCGGATATGCCGTCCCTTAACCTGCGATCGGGACGAGCTCGAGCGGCGGCCGCAACAGGCGCTGCACGGCGCCGGAGGCGACGACCGTACGGCCCTCCGCATAGGCCTCGTGGTTCTTCTCGATCTCGTTGGGATCGTAGAGATAGTTCACCATCAACCCGTGGGCCTGCGCCATTGCGCGATCCGAGGTATCAGCGAGCCAGTTGATACGCTCGAGCCGCGCGCCGTTGCCAAGATGGAAGCGCGCCACCGCATCGACCGGCATCCCGCGATCATTTCGCGCGCGCAGATAGTACCACGCCGCCGCGCGCATGACCGAATCCTGAACCTGTGCAGCCGTATCCTCGTTACGCCACCAGTCAGGCTGATCGAGCAAGGTAAGTGAGGCCTTGTCTCCTTCCGTCAGTGCGGAAGAGTTTTCCTCCGAGCGCTCGCGCTTGAGCCAGTGCGCGAAATTTGTCACCGGCGAAAGCGTCACGAAAGTCGAGAGCTTGGGCCTCTCGCGGCTGACCTCCTCGACCACCTGCTTGATCAGGAAATTGCCGAACGAAACCCCGGCCAGCCCGCGCTGGCAGTTCGAAATTGAGTAGAACGTCGCGGTGCGGGCCTTGTCGATCTCCACAACTTCGCGGTCCTTGCCCAGGATCGGCGCAATTGCCGGCGGAACGTCGCGCGTGAGAGCCACTTCCACAAAGATCAGCGGTTCGTCCACGAGGGCGGGATGAAAGAAGGCATAGCAGCGCCGGTCAGAAGAATCGATGCGACGGCGCAGATCTTCCCAATCGTGAATTTCGTGGACCGCCTCATAACGAATGATCTTCTCGAGAATGATCGCCGGCGTCGACCAGTCGATCCGGCGCAGGACAAGAAAGCCGCGATTGAACCATGAAGAAAACAAATGGACGAAGTCATCATCGACCGCACGCAAGTCTTCGCGATGATCAAGCGAATCCATCAATTGTTCGCGCATGCGCACCAGCGCTCCGGTGCCGCCAGGCGCCAGATTGAGCCTGCGGAACAATTCCTGCCGACGCGGCTCCGACGCGGCGTGCACATCGGCAGCGGTTGCGTCCGAGGGCGCCGTGCGCCATGCGGCAACCGCCTGCTCCATGCCTTCGGCATTTGTGCCGAAACGTTGCGCCAGCGCTTCGAAGAACGCGATGCGCGGGCCAATCGTGAGCGCGGCATAGCGGCCAAGGATCTCGCGCGCGAGAGCGACGCCCGAGGCCTCGCCACGGCCGGACAGAAGATCTTCGCACAGTTCCACGAGGCTCTCTGAGCGCGCCGAGGCTTCCCCGCGGCGGTCGCCCGCAAGCAGTGCGCGGCCGCGCTCGGAGATAGTCTGAAGGAGCTCCCCGAAAAACGAGGTGTTCATTTCTTCAGTGTCCGGGACCCATGATCATATCCGGAAACCATGTGGCGATGCCGGGTACCAAGCACAATATCACCACGCCCAAAATCATCAGCCCAACGAAAGGTAGTACACCCCACATCACGTCCCGCAGAGGGATATCGGGTGCGATATTGTTAATGACGAAAATATTGAGGCCGACAGGAGGATGAATAAGCCCCATCTCCATGACGATCGTCATAATGACGCCGAACCAGATCAGGTCGAAATCCGCTGCGCGCAACGGCGGCAGGATGATCGGAGCAGTCATCAAGATGATCGAGACAGGCGGTAGAAAGAATCCGAGCACCACAACCATCAGCAGGATGGTCGTCAGCAGGACCCAACGCGAAAGGTGTAGCGACACGATCCATTCAGCAGTCGATTGGCTGATGTGGAGATAACTCATCACGTACGAGTAAAGCAGTGACATGCCGATGATCAACATGAGCATTGTCGATTCACGCAGCGTCGACACCAGGATCGGTTCAAGATCGTGTGGCGACCACACGCTATAAATGACCGCGATCAGCGCGAGCGCAAGCACCGCCCCGAGACCCGCCGTTTCTGAAGGCGTGGCGAAGCCGCCGTAAAGTGCGATCATCACACCGGTCAGCAGCACGATGAACGGAAGCACCCGCGGAAGAAGCGCGAATTTATCGCGCAACGACAGATTATCGATCCGCAGTATCTCGGAATGGGTGCCGGCCCTCTCGTAAGCTCTCTTGGCGTGCTCGTATTCCCAACGAAAGCGCCATACCGCATATACGGTAAAAAGCACGACCAACAACACCGCTGGTCCGATCGCTGCAAGAAACAGCCGTCCTAACGACTGCTCCGCAGCGACCGCGTAGAGAATCATGGTGATTGAGGGCGGCAACAGAATTCCGAGCGTGCCGCCTGCGGCGATGATCCCGGCCGCGAAGCCGCCGGAATAACCGTGCTTGCGCATTTGCGGGATACCGGCCGAGCCGATCGCCGAGCAAGTTGCCGGTGACGACCCCGCCATCGCGGCAAACAAGGCACAAGCGAAAACGTTGGCAATACCGAGTCCGCCGGGTATCCGGTGCAACCACGCATGCAGCGCGCCGTAAAGATCCTGCCCGGCGCGTGAGCGGCCGATCGCAGACCCTTTGAGAATAAACAGCGGTATCGCCAACAAGGTGATCGAGGCCATTTCTTCGTAGACGTTCTGCGTGATCGTATCGACGGACGAGGACGGCATGAACGCGATCATGAAAATGGTCGCCACCGCGCCGAGCGCAAACGCAATCGGCATGCCCGCGAACATCACAAGCAAGGTCGACCCACCGTAGAGAAGACCGATAGAGAGGATGCTCATGCGGCCTTGTTCCAGCGCGAAATGTGGGTAGCCACCTGCAGAATGAGTTGAATGCTCAGCAACACCATGCCGCACGTCATCAGTGAATAAGGAACCCACAGAGGCGGTTGCCACGTCGATCCTGTGCGATATCCTTCGACAATCGCTTCGTGCAGCAAGATCCACGACTTCCAGGCAAAAAAGCCGCAAAACACAAGCGATGCAACGTCGACCAGAAACAGACGGATCCGGTTTGCCCGCGGCGACAGCATGGCAGAAAACGCTTCAATGGCGACATGGCCGCGGCGCGCCTGCACTGCGGCAGCCGACATGAAGACAGCGCCGACGATCAGAAAGACCGAGAATTCATCCTGCCAATCGGTCGAGAAATGAAAGAAATAGCGGGACGCAACGCTGTAGCTGAGGACGAACGACGCGACAACGAGCGCGATCGACGAAATAATTGTGACAACGTAATTGACCGGCGCGATATATCGCTCAAAGCCGGCGGTGTCCTCTTTAACGGACACCGCCTCGATTGCGGTCCCGACGGTGTCGAGGCCGTGAACCATGATGTTGGCCTTTTACAACGTCAGGAAACGTGGACGCCTTCGGCAAGCTTGAGCAATTCAGCCGATAGCGCTGTCTTCTGCGCGTAATCTTTCCAGGCCGTATCACGCGCGATTGCACGCCACTTGTCGACAATCTTTTCATCGAGATCGACAATTTTGGCGCCTTTTGCGGCATAGACTTCGGCCACTTTCTTGTCGTCAGCAATCGCTTCCTGAGTGCCGAACTTTTCGGCTTCGAGACCAAGCGCCATGATTATGTCTTGCTGCGCTTTTGGCAGCGCGTCGAACACCTGCTTCGACATCACCAATGGCTCAAGCATGTACCAATAGGATTTGCCGCGGCCGGTCGTCAGGCTCTTGGCGACTTCTTCGAGGCGGAAGGAGATCAGGCTGGTTGAAGACGTGATCCCCGCATCGCAGGCGCCAGTCTGCATGGCTGCGTAAAGCTCGTTTGACGGAATCGATAGCGTGGTGGCGCCTGCCGCCTGAAGCACCATGTCCATCTCGCGGCTGCCGCCACGGATCTTCAATCCTTTGCAGTCTTCCGGATTGAGAATTGTCGCCGAACGACTGGCGACACCGCCGGCCTGCCAGATCCAGGCAACGATGATGACGCCCTTCTCGGCCAGGAAGGCACTGAATTTCTGGCCGACCGGAGAACTCTTCCAGGCCGCACCCTGCTTGTACGAGCTGACCAGACCCGGCATCAGGCCGATATTAAGTTCGGCGAACTCACCGCCGGCGTAAGATATCGGATAGAGGCTGAGATCCAGCACACCTTTGCGCAACGCGGCAAATTGGGCGACAGTCTTCATCATTGACGAATTCGGATAGACTTGCGCACCGAGTTCACCACCGGTTTTTGCTTCAAGACCGGCAGCGAATTTGCGGCACAACCTGTCGCGGAAGTCACCCTGGTCGATAGTACCGCCGGGAAACTGATGCGATATCTTCAAGATCTTGCTCGGCACGGCCCAAGCCAGCCGTGCATTCGCGATCACTGCCGGTGCGGCCAAAGCCCCCACGAGAATGTGGCGTCTATTGAAAGTCATGGAATCCTCCCTGGTAACCCTTATTCACAGTGAGTGCGCTGGGGACCTCACTGATATTCGTCGCCTACATCAAGTCTAGACAAATTTTGTTGTCCAAGCCACACAAACAAGCGGATTTTCTGCCGCACCTGTACGACGAAATGGAAGGATAAAGCCAATAATGCCGAAGCCATTAGAGGGCCTCCGGGTTCTTGAACTTGCCCGCATCCTTGCTGGTCCCTGGGCCGGACAGGTGCTGGCCGATCTCGGTGCCGACGTCATTAAAGTTGAGCGTAAAGGCTCGGGCGACGATACCCGCGGATGGGGTCCGCCTTTCGTTGAAGGCGCAGATGGTAACCATATCGGGTCGGCCTATTTTCATTCCACAAATCGCGGGAAGCGCTCGATCGAAATGGACTTCGAAAGCGATGAGGGCCGGCGCATCGTGCGCAAGCTTGCTGCGCGCTCGGACGTCCTGATCGAAAATTTCAAGGTTGGCGGACTTGCTAAATTCGGACTCGATTACAAAAGCCTCGCGCCCGAATGCCCGCGTTTAATCTATTGCTCGGTGACCGGTTTCGGACAGGACGGTCCATACGCAAAACGCGCGGGCTACGACCTGATGGCGCAGGGCATGGGCGGCATCATGGACTTGACCGGCATGGCGGATGGCGAGCCGACTCGGATCGGCATTCCGGTCTCCGATATCTTCACCGGCGTCTATTCGGTCATCGGCATTCTGGCTGCGCTGGCGCAACGTGAGAAAACCGGCAAGGGCAGTTATGTCGACACTGCGCTCGTCGATTCCACTGTTGGCGTGCTCTCAAACCAGGCCATGAACTATCTCGTCTCGGGCAATGTGCCGAAGCGCATCGGCAACGCGCACGCTAACATCGTGCCCTATCAGGTTTTCCCGGTTTCCGACGGGCATGTGATCGTCGCCACCGGAAACGACAATCAGTACGTAAAATTTTGCAACGCCCTCGGCGCGCCAGAACTCGGACAAAATCCAGCCTACAGGGACAATGTTGGACGGCTGAAGCATCGCGAAGAACTCGTCGGCAAGTTGTCCGCTTTGACTGCTCGCATGAAACGCGATGAGTTGCTGGACAAGCTTGAGGCCCAGCAGGTGCCGGCGGGACCGATCAACACTCTTGAGCAAGTATTCAACAACCCGCAGGTGAAGCATCGCGGCATGAAGCTCGACCTTCCGAGCAAGGCCGCAAAGGACGGAACAATTCCGGGCGTACGCACGCCTATAGTCATCGACGGATGGAGAGCAGCCTCCGAGCAACCGTCCCCACGTCTGGGACAGCACACGGCCGAGATCCTGCGCGAGATCGGAGAAAACTAACTCTCCCGCATGCACCGCTCGCCCCCTTGATTGCGCGCGTTCGAAAGCGGAGCATTGGACGATGCTGGCGTCTGTTGCCGCCGGCGCCGGGAGGGGATTATGAAAATTGTTCCGTCACTCGTCACGTGTGCACTGTTGATCGCACCTGCCTTTGCCGGCGAGGCGCCGAAATTCCAGGTCGATGCGTCGTGGCCGAAAACACTGCCCAACAACTGGATCATGGGCCAAGCGGCCGGCGTTGCCGTCGACGCCCAGGATCATGTCTGGGTGATCCAGCGCCCGCGATCGCTCACCGATGACGAGAAGGCGGCAAGTTTCACTCCGCCGCGCAGCAAATGCTGCAAACCGGCGCCACCGGTGATGGAATTTGATTCCGATGGCAACCTTCTCAGATCGTGGGGCGGGCCGGGACAAGGATACGATTGGTTCGAGAACGAGCACGGCATCAACATCGACCACAAAGGCTTCGTCTGGGTTGGCGGTAACGGCAACAATGATGGCCAGGTGCTGAAATTCACCCAAGATGGAAAGTTCGTGCTGCAGATCGGGAAACCGGGCGCCAAACTCGACAGCAACGACACGACCAAGCTCGGCCGCCCGGCAGACGCCGAAGTCGATCCCGAAACCAACGAAGTGTTCATCGCCGATGGATACGGCAATCACCGCGTGATTGTGTTCGATGCCGACACCGGCGTCTACAAACGGCACTGGGGCGCCTACGGCAAGGCGCCGAGCGATGTCAAGGAAGCGCCCTACAATCCAGCCGGCCCGGCGCCACAACAGTTCTCAAATCCGGTCCACTGCGTGAAGATCGCGAAAGACGGGTTGGTGTACGTCTGCGACCGCTCGAACGATCGCATCCAGGTGTTCCGCAAGGATGGAACTTTTCTCAAGGAATTCTTTGTCGCCAAAGAGACGCCGGGTCAGGGCTCGGTCTGGGATCTCGATTTCTGGCCGGATGCCAAGCAGACGTTTTTGATGAACGCCGACGGCGTCAACAACGAAGTGCGAACGCTGGTCCGCGAAACCGGAGAAGTCGTCGGCGCGTTCGGCCGCAATGGCCGCAGCGCCGGCGAGTTTCACTGGATCCATAATCTCGCGGTGGACAGCAAGGGCAACATCTATACGACGGAAGTCGATACCGGAAAGCGTGCGCAGAAATTCCGCTATGTCGGGCCGCCACTGAAATAATTGCCGTTATGCGACGGCAGTCGGAGCCAACGCTTCGATATCCGTAACAACATCGATGACCGCTGGACGCTTTGCAGCGAGTGCTTGCGCCAGGGCCGGCGCAAATTCGCTCGCCCGCTCGATCCGGATGCCGAGCGCACCCATGTCCTCGGCGAGCCTGGCGAAATTCATCGGGTTGTAGGTCCACAATTCACGAGCTTTGGTGGTCTGTTCGCCGCCGTAGGCGCGGTCAAAGCCCCGCTTGGACTGGTTGCCGCCGCCGTTGTTGTTGACGACAGTGACGGAGGCGAGATTCCAGCGGACCGCTGTTTCCACCTCGGCGATGTGATACCAGAAGCCCGCGTCTCCGGTAAAAACGACGACAGGCCGATCCGGGCACGCGGCCTTGGCGCCAATACCCGCGGGAAATGCCCAGCCGAGATGACCGGCGCTCCGCATGTAGCTTTGTGCCGGCGTGCGCAAGTCGTACATGCCG
>Ga0207692_10000721_pt1 | contig 11636 bp, 9 predicted proteins | sample LARL52metaG_FD_184345 | JGI IMG/M metagenome (GOLD analysis project Ga0207692, IMG submission 184345) | Corn, switchgrass and miscanthus rhizosphere microbial communities from Kellogg Biological Station, Michigan, USA - LAR L5-2 metaG... | ecosystem: Host-associated > Plants > Roots >...
GCCGCTCGGCGCCCCTGCGTGACGTCGCCCCGTCCACAGAAGGCCGGCGCAAGGCCCGCACGGAGGAGGACACGCGGCGCCGGCCGCGCCGCGCTCGCGCGGCGCCTTGACCAAATACGGCTCTATTTGAATCGACCCGGTGAGTCCGGAGACTCAGTTTGCTGACTAACCGGCCTCGGCGAGGCCGGCGTTCTGACGGTAGTAGGCATCTTCGAGTTCAGCGGGCGGGATGTCGCCGCAGGCCTCGAATAGCCGTTGGCGGTTGAACCAGTCGACGTAGTGCAAGGTGGCGATCTCGACCTGCTCGGCAGTGCGCCAGGGCCCGCGTGGCTTGATCAGCTCGGTCTTGAACAAGCCGATCACCGACTCCGCGAGCGCGTTGTCGTAGGCGTCGCCCACGCTGCCGACCGAGGGCTGGACGCCCGCGGCGGCCAGCCGTTCGGTGAAGGCAATGGAGGTGTATTGCGACCCGGCGTCGTGGTGGCAGATCAGCCCGGCCAGGCTGGACGCCCCGCCGCGCTGGCGGGTCCAGATGGCCTGCTCCAGCGCATCCAGAACCAGCGCAGTGCGCATCGAGGTGGCGGCCCGCCAGCCCACGATCCGCCGCGAGTAGGCGTCGATGACGAACGCGACGTAGACCATCCCCGACCAGGTGGGCACGTAGGTGAAGTCGGCCACCCACAGCCGGTCCGGCGCCGGCCGGTTGAACTGCCGCTGGACCAGGTCCGCCGGGCGGGCCGCGGCCGGGTCCGGCACCGTGGTCCGCCGGCGCTTGCCGCGGCGGGCCCCGGCCAGGCCCAGCTCGCGCATCAGCCGCTCGACGGTGCACCGCGCGACCGCGGTCCCATCGCGGTTGAGCGCTAGCCACACCTTGCGGGCGCCATAGACCCCGTAGTTGCCCGCATGGACCCGCGTGATCGCGGCCCGCAGCTGCTCATCGCGGCGGGCCCGGGCCGAGGGCGGCCGGGCCTTGGCGTCGTAGTAGGTGGACGGGGCGATCGGGCACCCGTGCTCGGTGAGCACGCGGCAGATCGGCTCGACCCCGAACCGGGCCTGGTGGCCGGCGATGAACCTCACGAGTGCGTCTGTGGGCGGTCGAGCTCCGCCGCGAAGAAAGCCGACGCCGCCTTGAGGATCTCATTGGCCCGCCGCAGCTCGGCGTTCTCCCGCTTCAGCCGCCGGATCTCCGCCGGCTCCTCACTGCTGATCCCCGGCCGGGTCCCGGCATCTACCTCGGCCTGGCGGACCCACTTGCGCAGCGTCTCCGCCGGCCCAATCCCCAGCTTGGCAGCCACCGCACAGATCGCCGGCCAATCCGAGGGGTACTCCGGCCGCACCTCGGCGACCATCCGGACCGCGCGCTCACGCAGCTCCGGCGGATAGTTCGTTGCTCGACGTCCCACGGCTCCATCTTCCTCTCACGAGATGGAGCCTCCGGAAATCCCGGGGCGGTTCACAGCGCCTCGTATGCCAGACGAGTCCCGTCGCTGACCCCCATCGCCAACTAGCGAGAGCGTTGGTGGGCGCACTCATCTGACCCGGACCGGTCGCACTCTTCTAGCCGCCGAGCGGGCGCACTATTCTTACCGCTACCCGCGCGTTGGGTGCCTCTTGTGACTGAGCCTCGGCTCCGTGCCCGAGTGGGTCAGACTGGTACGCACGGCCCCGATCGCCCAGCCCACACTCCTTGGAGCCCGACCGGATGCATTCATATCAGCGACTGCCCGCCTCAGGGTGCTCCTGGGTGAAGTCCATCGGCTGGACCGACTGGCAGAGGAACGGCGTTGCGGTGACCGCGCTATAGCGTTGATCTTGTATGGTGCAGCTGACCGATCGCCTACAGGGAGACCGGAATGGCACAGAAGATAACCGTCGCGCTCGAAGACGACCTTGATGGAGGCCCGGCGGATGAGACGGTGCGATTCGGGCTCGGCGGCACCGACTACGAGATCGACCTGAGCACAAAGAACGCCACTGCGTTCCGCAGGCAACTGGCGCCCTTTATCGAGCACGCCCGCAAGACGGGCCGAGGGCAGCGCGGCGGCCGGGTCGGACCACGTCGAACCGGGAGCGCAGCGCGGACATCCGGGCGTGGACGAAGGACCAGGGCATCACGGTCAGCGACCACGGGCGTATCTCCGCGAGCGTGGCCGAGCAGTACGACGCCGCCACCCAGGAAGCCTGACCCGGACTGATACACAGCGGCCCGGCAGACCGCACCCACTCGTCACAGGTGCAGTACTTGCGGCTGCTACCGGCGCCTACATGGCGCTCCGGTCATCAACCTCGGCGGCCTTCAGTGCATCCAGAACCTCAAGCAGTGCAGACTGGTCCAGGGCCATCGTGCGCTGTGTCCTTCCGCGAGAACATTGGCGTGGTCTCGCTGACCATCACACGGTGGCCCCTTCTTCGTGCCTCAGGCACGCCGTCAGGACCGGTTACTTACACCACCTCAGGGGACGCAGCCCACGGCCAGGCCCCGTTGCGGCCATCTTGCCGCGCCTGAATGGTTGCTCTGTGCGCCCTGGTTCAGCAATTCTGCGTGTCAATGTGATGGCAATCGCCGCGGCAGTTACCGCGTTGCGCTGTGCGTTGCCGAATCCGCCCATATGATCAACCGGCGCTCCCCGCGCCGGGTTCAGCCTTGAGGAGGCCCGCCTGGGGCGGCGCTGCTGCGGGTGCTGACCGACAAGACGGGGCTGACTGGCGGGCTGTCGCGGGCGCTGGCCACGGACCGGCTGCTGACCCATGACCGGGGCCGGGTGCTGGCGGACCTGGCCTGGCTGGAATCCGGGGATTGAAGCCAGCATCAACGGCGCGGCACGGTGCCGCGAGGCAGCCAGTCGCCGGGTCGTGTCGGGCAGATCTCGGGCGGATATGACCTGGGGGCGATGTGTTGATTCGGGCCGGCCCACCGGGGTACGCAAGCTCTTGTTGGTGCGGAGTTACCTGACAAGATCATCAGCTGCCGTGCCAGCTCTCAGCGGGCGAGATCAGATGAGCCGGGACGGCTCACGGCGCGGCGTCTCACGCAGAAGAGACCAACCCCGTCGCGTCGGAACCTGACCCAGAGCTGTCGTCCCGCGTCACGTCGTGCGCGGGAGAATGGCGGTAGGACCTGGACGGGAAACACCTCTCGCGGAGCAGCACCCGGTGCAGCCGCATTAGGAGGCAGTGATGGCAATAGCAGTCGGCATCGATCTGGGTACCACCAACTCGGTCATCGCGGCGATGGAGGGCGGGAAGCCGGCGGTGATCCCGAACGCGGAGGGGTCGCGGACCACGCCGTCGGTGGTGGCGTTTACCGATCAGGGTGAGCGGCTGGTCGGCCAGCTGGCCCGGCGGCAGGCGATCCTGAACCCGAAGGGCACGATCTACTCGGCGAAGCGGTTCATCGGCCGCCGCTATGACGAGGTCGCGAGCGAGCTGAGCGCGGTGTCGTTCGACGTGGTGCCCGGCCCGGATGGCTCGGCCCGGTTCAAGATCCGGGACAGGCTGTACGCGCCGGAGGAGATCTCGGCGCTGGTGCTGCGCAAGCTCGCCGAGGACGCCAGCAAGTTCCTCGGCGAGAAGGTCACCGAGGCGGTCATCACGGTGCCGGCGTATTTCAATGACGCGCAGCGGCAGGCGACCAAGGACGCCGGCCGGATCGCCGGGCTGGAGGTGCTGCGGATCATCAACGAGCCGACCGCGGCGGCGCTGGCCTACGGGCTGGACAAGAAGCAGAACGAGACCGTGCTGGTCTTTGACCTGGGCGGCGGCACGTTCGATGTCAGCATCCTCGACATCGGTGACGGCGTGATCGAGGTCCGGGCGACCTCCGGCGACACCCACCTCGGCGGTGACGACTTCGACCGGCGGATCGTCGATTTCCTCGCCGATGAGTTCCAGCGGGACAACGGGATCGACCTGCGCGCCGACCCGCAGGCCTTGCAGCGGCTGTTCGAGGCGGCGGAGAAGGCCAAGGTGGAACTGTCCTCGGTCACCCAGACCACGATCAGCCTGCCGTTCATCACCGCCGACGCGGCCGGCCCCAAGCACCTGAACACCACCCTCATGCGGTCGAAGTTCGACCAGCTCACCGCCGACCTGGTCGAGCGCACCATCGGGCCGGTCCAGCAGGCGATGGCCGACGCCAAGCTGACCGCGGCCGACATCGACGAGGTGATCCTGGTCGGCGGGTCGACCCGGATCCCGGCGGTGCAGGCCCTGGTGCGCCGGCTGACCGGTGGCAAGGACCCGAATATGACGGTCAACCCGGACGAGGTGGTCGCGCTCGGCGCGGCGGTCCAGGCCGCGGTGATCAAGGGCGACGTCCAGGACGTGCTGCTGCTCGATGTCACGCCGCTGTCGCTGGGCATCGAGACCCTCGGCGGGGTCATGACCAAGGTGATCGAGCGCAACACAACCATTCCGGCCCGGCGAACCGAGGTGTTCAGCACGGCGGAGGACAACCAGTCCGCGGTTGATGTGGTGGTGCTGCAGGGCGAGCGGGAGCGGGCGGCGGACAACCGGGTGCTCGGCCGGTTCCGGCTGGAGAACATCCGGCCCGCCCCGCGCGGGGAACCGCAGATAGAGGTGACCTTCGACATCGACGCGAACGGCATCCTGAACGTGTCGGCGCGGGACAAGGACACCGGGGCCGAGCAGCGGATCACGATCAGCGAGAGCTCCAACTTGGACAAGTCCGAGGTCGAGCGGATGGTCGCCGATGCCGAGGCCAACCGCGCCGAGGACCGCCAGCTGCGCGAGCTGACCGATGCGCGCAACGAGCTGGATTCCGCTGCGTACCAGGTGGAGCGCAGGCTCAGCGAACTCGGGCAGGCGGTCCCGGTGCACGAGAAGGCCCGGGCCGAGACGCTGGTGGCGGACGCGCGGCAGGCGATCGCTGACCAGGCTCCCGTCGGCCGACTCCGGTCGCTGACGAGCGAACTCCAGCAGGTCTACCACGGCCTAGGCGCCTCCGGGTCCGGGTCGTCCGGGCCGGGGCCGGGCGGAGCGGGGCCGTCGGGCCAGGGCCCCTCCGGTCAGGGGTCACCGGGGCAGTCCCCGGGTGACGACGACGTGATCGACGCGGAGTTCACGACCCCATGACTGACCAGGCGCCCGACGGGACTCCGCGGCCCGGCCAGGGCGACACGCGGCCCGGCCACGGCGATGCCGAGGCCGAGCCGAGCCGGGATGCCCTGCGGGCACGGATCGCCGAGCTGGAGGACCAGCGGCTGCGCGCCCTGGCCGACGCGGACAACGTGCGCAAACGGTGCGCCCGGGACATCGAGCGCGCCCGTTCGGAGGAGCGGGCGCGGGTGGCGGCTGACTGGCTGCCGGTGCTGGACAACCTGGACCTGGCGCTGGCGCACGCCGGTGCCGATCCGGGCGCCATCATCGACGGGGTCCGGACGGTCCGCGACCAGGCGGCGGGTGTCCTGCAGCGGCTGGGCTTCGCGCGCCGCGACGACCTCGGCGCGGTCTTCGACCCGTCACGCCATGACGCGATCGGCTCCAGGGCCGGGACCGACGCTCCGGCCGGAACGGTGGTTGAGGTCCTGCGGCCGGCCTACGGTGAGGGCGACCATCAGCTGCGGCCAGCACTGGTCGTGGTGGCGAAGGACGGCTGATGGCATCGGACCGCGACTTCTACGAGATCCTGGGCGTGAGCAGGAACGCCACCCAGGAGCAGATCCAGCGGGCCTACCGCAAGCTGGCCCGCGCGCACCACCCCGACGTGAACAAGGACCCGGGTGCGGAGGACCGGTTCAAGGACGTCTCCGAGGCCTACAACGTCTTGCACGATCCGGAGACACGCCGCCGCTACGACGCGTTCGGGCCGGATTTCCGCCGGGTTCCTGACGACGTCGACCCCGAGACCTGGAACCGTGCCGCCGCGGGCGGCGGCCCGTGGGCCGGCGGCGCGGGCACCGGCGGGCGGGCCCGGCGCGGGCCGGCCGCAGACACGGGCTTCGCTACCGGGTCCGGCGAGGACATCGACCTCGACGACCTGCTCGGCGGGCTGTTCGGCGGCAGAGCCGGACGCGGCTGGGGGCCCATCCCCGGCGCGGACCAGGAAGCGGTCATCGACCTGACCGTGGAGGAGGCGTACCGCGGCACCCGGCGCTCGGTCACCCTCGAGGGCGGCGGGCAAACCCGGACCCTGCAAGTCACCATCCCGGCCGGGGTGACCAACGGGCAGCGGATCCGGCTGGCCGGCCAGGGCGGCCGTGGCACCGAGGGCGCCCCCGCCGGCGACCTCTACCTGATCGTCCGCATCGCACCGCACCCCCGGTACCGGGTCGAGAGCCGCGACCTGCATGTCGAGCTGCCGCTTGCCCCCTGGGAGGCGGCGCTCGGCACCACCGTCGCGGTCGAAACGCCCGACGGCGAGGCCAAGGTGAAGGTCCCCGCGGGCACGTCGAGCGGCCGCCGTCTGCGGCTGCGCGGCCGCGGCCTGCCGAACCCCAAGGGAACGGCGGGTGACCTGTACGCCGAGGCACGGATCCTGGTGCCCAGGAAACTGTCGGCCGAGGAGCGGCGCCTGTTCGAGGAGCTTGCCGCCACATCCACCTTCGACCCGAGGAGGCCGAAGTGAACCCGCAGGCCACCATGAACACCAAAGTGACCGTGACGTATGCACTCACCCGGCCAGCGCGCCTCGACCTCGAATCGTTCGCCCGGGTCACCGGAACCCACCCTGACCTGGTGCGCCGGCTGGTGACCCTGGGCGTGCTGGACGCGGACACCGACGCGGCCGGGCGGCTGTGGTTCGCCCCGTCACAGCGCGCGGCCATGGCCAGGGTGCAGCGGTTGCGCGCCGGCTTCGGCCTCAACTACGCGGCTATCGGCCTCGTCACCGACTTGCTCGACCGGATCGCGGTACTCGAGGCGGCAGCCCGCGGTCACTCCCGACGCACCGGAGGCTAGCAGTGGACCCGAACCGGCTGACGCAGAAGTCGCAGGAAGCGCTGCACGACGCGCAGACCAAGGCGCTGCGTTTCGGGCACACCGAGGTGGACGGCGAGCACCTGCTGCTTGCCCTGCTCGACCAGCCCGACGGACTGGCGCCCCGGCTGCTCGGGCAGGCGGGCGTGGACACCGGCCGGCTGAGAGCCGACCTGGAGGCCGAGCTTGCCCGCCGCCCGCGGGTCAGCGGCCCCGGGGTCGCACCCGGCCAGATCGCCGTCACCCAGCGGCTATCCCGTCTGCTCGACGCCGCCGAGCGGGAGGCCAGCCGGCTCAAGGACGACTACGTGTCCGTCGAGCACCTCATCATCGCGATGATCGACGAGGGCGCCTCCTCCGGCGCGGGCCGCCTGCTGGCCCAGCATGGACTTAGCAAGGACTCGTTCCTCGAGCACCTGACCAGGATCCGCGGCAACCAGCGGGTGACGTCGGCGACGCCGGAGGGCGCGTATGAGGCGCTGGAGAAGTACGGCCGGGATCTGGTGGCAGACGCGGCAGCCGGCAAGCTTGACCCGGTCATCGGGCGGGACGGCGAGATCCGGCGGGTGATCCAGATCCTGTCCCGGAAGACCAAGAACAACCCCGTGTTGACCGGGGACCCGGGGGTGGGCAAGACGGCGATCGTGGAGGGGCTGGCGCAGCGGATCAGCAACGGCGACGTCCCGGAGGGGCTGAAGGACAAGGTCGTCTTCGCCCTGGACATGGGGTCGCTGGTGGCCGGGGCGAAGTACCGAGGTGAGTTCGAGGAGCGGCTGAAAGCAGTCCTGGCGGAGGTGACGGCGGCCGAGGGCCGGATCCTGCTGTTCGTGGATGAGCTGCACACGGTGGTCGGCGCGGGCGCGGCCGAGGGGGCGATGGACGCGGGGAACATGCTCAAGCCGATGCTGGCCCGCGGTGAGCTGCACATGATCGGCGCGACCACTCTGGATGAGTACCGCAGGTACATCGAGAAGGACGCCGCTTTGGAGCGGCGGTTCCAGCCGGTGCCGGTCGACGAGCCGTCGGTCGAGGACGCCATCTCGATCCTGCGCGGGCTGCGGGAGCGGCTGGAGGTGTTCCACGGGGTCAAGATCTCCGACGGGGCGGTGATCGCCGCGGTGACGCTGTCCCACCGGTATATCAGTGACCGGTTCTTGCCGGATAAGGCGATCGACCTGGTCGATGAGGCGTGCGCGATGCTGCGCACCGAGATCGACTCGATGCCGGCCGAGCTGGACGAGCTGACCCGGCGGGTGATGCGGCTGGAGATCGAGGAGGCGGCGCTGGCCAAGGAGGACGACCCGGCCAGCAAGGCCCGGCTGGCTGCCTTGGGCCGGGACCTGGCCGGCCTGCGGGCAGAGGCGGACGCGATGCGGGCGCAGTGGGAATCGGAGCGGCAGGCGCTGCGCAAGGTGCAGGCGCTGCGCGCCGAGATCGAGCAGGTCCGCGGCGAGGCCGAGCGGGCCGAGCGGGCCTATGACCTGAACAAGGCGGCCGAGCTGCGGATGGGCAAGCTGCCCGAGCTGGAACGGCGGCTGGCCGCCGAGGAGGATCACCTGGCCAGCAAGCAGGGCAGCGCCCGGCTGCTGCGCGAGGTGGTCACTGACGAGGAGATCGCCCAGATCGTGTCCCGGTGGACCGGCATCCCAGTGACCCGGCTGCAGGAGGGCGAGCGGGACAAGCTGCTGCGGCTCGGCCAGATCCTGCACGAGCGGATCGTCGGCCAGGACGAGGCGGTCCAGGCGGTGACCGATGCGATCATCCGGGCCCGGTCCGGGCTGAAGGACCCGCGGCAGCCGATCGGCTCGTTCCTGTTCCTCGGCCCGACCGGGGTCGGCAAGACCGAGCTGGCCAAGACCCTTGCCGCGACCTTGTTCGACACCGAGGACAACATGGTCCGGCTGGACATGAGCGAGTACCAGGAACGGCACACCGTCTCCCGGCTGGTCGGCGCCCCGCCCGGCTACGTGGGGTATGAGGAGGGCGGCCAGCTGACCGAGGCGGTCCGGCGCAAGCCCTACTCGGTGGTGCTGTTCGACGAGATCGAGAAGGCGCACCCGGACGTGTTCAACACGCTGCTGCAGGTGCTGGACGACGGGCGGCTCACCGACGCGCAGGGCCGCACCGTCAACTTCCGCAACACCGTCATCATCATGACCTCCAACATCGGCTCCCAGTACCTCCTGGACGGGGTCACCTCCGACGGCGAGATCAAGTCCGACGCCCGCGACCTGGTGATGGCCGAGCTGCGGTCCCGGTTCCGGCCCGAGTTCCTCAACCGGCTCGACGACATCGTGCTGTTCAAGCCGCTGACCCAGCCCGAGATCGAGCGCATCGTCGACCTCATGTTCACCGGCCTGCGGCAGCGGCTGGCCGAACGGTCGCTGACGCTGGAGCTCACTGAGCAAGCACGGCGACTCATCGCCCAACAGGGCTTCGACCCCGTGTACGGGGCGCGCCCGCTGCGCCGGTTCATCGCCCGCGACGTGGAAACCCGCATCGGCCGCGCCCTGGTCGCGGGCGACGTCAGGGACGGCGCCCTCATCCGGGTCGACGCGGCCGAGGGCGAGCTCACCGTCAGCTACGAGAACCCCGGGTAGGAGCGACCGCATGCCAGACGGACAAGGCAGCACGCCAGCGGAGCTGGTCAGGTGCGCGAACTGCGGCCGGATGAACCGGGTTCCGGCCGCCGCGCGCGGAACCCCCCGGTGCGGCAACTGCCACAAGCCGCTGCCCTGGGTTGCCGCCGCGGGCGACGACACGTTCGCCGAGGTCGCCGAAGCGGCCGCCATCCCCGTCGTGGTGGACATGTGGGCGCCCTGGTGCGGGCCCTGCCGCGCCGTCAGTCCCGCGCTGGAGCAGCTCGCCCAGGACCTGGCCGGCACGGTGAAGCTGGTCAAGGTCAACGTGGACGAGGCACCGAAGCTGCAGCAGCGGTTCACCGTCCAGGCCATCCCCACGCTGATGGTGCTGCGGGACGGCAAGGTGATCGCCCGCCAGGCGGGCGCCATGCCGCTGCCCGCGCTGCGGGACTGGGTCCAGGGCGCGCTCGCACAGTCCTAGCTGACCCAAGTCGTAGCGAGCGACCTCATACCGCCGAGGCTCGCGGCTGCGCCGCGAATGGGGAGGTCGGCGGGTTGCGTGGCAGCGAGGAGGTACCCGGTGGGGGTGGCCTCCTCGCTGTGCCGGTTCTAGCCTCCCTCTTTCACGCGGCTTCTGAACCGCCCGCAGCCCGCCTGATTTGATCTTGATTTCGTGTTGGCGGGTGGCTGTGGGCCGGAGCGGTCTGCGTCCCGGCGGTGGCGAGAGCGGGGATGATGCCCCAGCGCGGGCATCGTCGCTGCTGGTGGGCAGGCTGGCGCCGGCCGGTGATGGTGAGAACTCGGTAGGGGCTGGTCAGGCGAAGGCGGCGCGCAGGCGGCGGAAGCCTTCGGCGATCTGGGCGGCCCACCGCCAGGCGCGGTCGATGCGCAGGCAGGTGCGGCGGGCGGAGCGGGTGAGCTGGGCGGCCACGTGCAGCACCCGGTAGCGGAAGGCGGCGATCTCGCGGCGGGCCAGCGAGGGCATGGCGGCGAAGCAGATCAGCTTGGCCCAGCAGACCAGGTCGGCGGCGGCCAGCACGGCCTCCAGCCAGGCATTATTCTCCTCCCAGCCGTGACGGGGGAAATTGCGCAGGCCGACTGCCTTGCCTTCGCGGATGCGGTCCTCCACCGGGCATGCTGGCGGTGTCGCAGCTCCAGGCCCGCGACCTGGCCGGGGATCACGCCGCGGCCGGTGTCGGTGAGGAACGCCGTCACCCGGTGCCCGTCGATGTCGGTGAAGGTGAGCTGCGCGCCCGGATGGGGGCGTTCCTTGCGCAGGATCAGCCGCGACCCTTCCGGCCACGACGACAGGTCGATCATGCCGGTGGCCTCGGCGACTCAGGCGCCGTCGCGCAGCCCCTCGTCTTCGATCGCCGGGTGCCAGCACTGGCGGGGATCAGATCCACGATGGCCTGGATGCGCTCATCGACCGGGAACCCGAAGGAGAACTCCACCCTTCCTTGCGGCAGGCCGCGGCGAACAGGTGCGTGGCCCCGGCGGAGTCGGAGCGGGCCAGCACCCGCGGCGAGCCGGGTTCACCCGGCCGCGGCCGGGCGTGCTCTGGCAGCTACGCCAGCGCCATCGTCATCACCGTCACGTGGTCAGTGGCGGTGTTACTGCCCGCGTTGCCGGCCCGCAGCAGGCCGGCCAGCGCCTCCCCGCCCGCGACCTCCGGCCGGTCCAAAAGGCCAGCAGCGGGTGGAATCCGAATGTCTTCTTCCAGGTGGCCGCCGCGTTCTGTTCCAGTTCTGTGGGCGATGCTGATCGTGGCGTCGAAGTCGATCCGCAGCTCACCACCGCGCTCCGGCGCCGCGCCCGCCTCCCAGGCGCGCTCGCGGGCCGCCGCCCGCGCCGCCCGCACCCGCGCCAGGTGCGGCGCGTCGATCCGGTCCAGCAGCCGTTCCGCGCGCAGCCGCCTGACCAGCTTGGCTGAGGTCGTTCCGGCTGACCTGTTCACCGCCAGGCCGAGGTCTTCGCCGCTGGGCACCGCAGGTGCCCCCCGCGGGGGCCTGATCGCTGCGGCCGGAACCGGGGGCCGCCGCGGCCACCAGCGCAGCGTCAACGCCCCGGCGGCCGCGCCGATCGTGAACCCGGCGAGGACGTCGGACGGATAATGCA
>Ga0207692_10000724_pt1 | contig 11629 bp, 12 predicted proteins | sample LARL52metaG_FD_184345 | JGI IMG/M metagenome (GOLD analysis project Ga0207692, IMG submission 184345) | Corn, switchgrass and miscanthus rhizosphere microbial communities from Kellogg Biological Station, Michigan, USA - LAR L5-2 metaG... | ecosystem: Host-associated > Plants > Roots >...
TCACCTGGGCGACGTCCGCCTCGTTGATCGTTGTCCCCAGGTCCTTTTCGAGCTGACGGACGTATTGCGTGACCTGCTCCTCGGTCAAATTGCCTTGCAGCGTCTCCTTGAGTTTCTTGACGTCCCCGGCGGCAAAATCTACCTTCGGCACGACGACATCGGTGACGCGGAAGACGATCCACTCGCCGCCGCTGCCCGGCGTCTGACCCGCACCGTCCTTGGGTGTGCGGAATGCCGCGCTGATCGCGCCGGCGGGAACGCCCGGGGAGGCGGTCTCGCGCTTCAGGTTGGTCGCGGTCTCGACCTTGATGCCGAGGCTCGCCGCCTCGTCCGCCAGGCTGGCGCCGGTGGTCAGCTTCTGAACAATCTCGCTGGCCTTGCTGCGCAGTTTCGTGGCGATCTGGTCCTCGCGCCAGCGCGCCTCGACCTGATCCTTGACCTCGTCGAGATTACGGTCGCGCGAGGGCGTGATGCCGAGCACGTCATACCAGACATAACCGCCCTTGAACGGGATCGCGTCGTTGTCGACACCGACGTCGCTATTGAACGCCTGCGTCGCCACATTGAGGCCGACGGGGATCTTCGCGGGCTCGCCGTTCGGCAGCTTGCCGGAGCGATCGACCGCCTCGATCGTGGTGGCGGTCAGGCCGAGCTTCTGGGCGGCTTCGACCACGCTCGCGCCGCCACCGCGCTCGTCCTCCATCTTGTCGCGCAGGTTCGCCGCCTTGGTGCGGGCGCGTTCTGTCGCAATCTCCCGCTTCAGGTCCGGCGCCAGGCTCTCATAGGACGGCTCGATGGCCGGCTGGATGGTGCCGACCTTGACCAGCGCCACGCCAAAACTGCCCTTCACGGGCTGGCTCACCTCGCCCGAGGGCAGCGCAAAGGCGGCATCCGCCACCGCGGGATCGAGGATCGCCGACTTCGTCACCAGGCCGAGATCGACATCCGCCGTCTTCAGGTTGCGCTCCTTGGCGAGGTCCTCGAACGACAGGCCGGAGGCAATGCGCTCGCGCGCCGCCTGGGCGTCCTCGGCGTTGGGGAACACGATCTGCGACACCTGTCGCTTCTCCGGCGTTCCCATCTCGCTGCGGCGCTGCTCGAACAGCTTCTTGGCATCGTCATCGGACACCTCGGAGCCCTTGGCGAGATCTTCCGGCGTGATCGCGACATACGCGATCTTGCGGTATTCGGGAGCCCGAAACACCGCCTTGTGCTCGTCGAAATAGGCGGCCAGGGCCTCGGGCGAGGGCGGATCGATGGTGCCGGCCTGAGCTGCGGTCAACCGCACATAATCGATCGAGCGTTGCTCGTCCGCGAACCGGCTCTGCGCCTCGATCAGTGTCTTCGGCGGCTCCAGGGCGGCCGAGATGGTGCCGGTGATCTGCCGACGCAGCCCAGTGCGCCGGCGATCGGCGATGTAGCGCGCTTCGGTATAGCCGAGCTGGCGGATGATGCCCTGAAAGCGCTGGCCGTCGAACTTGCCGTCCATGCCCTTGAAATTCGGATCGTCATAGATGGTCCGCAGCGTTTCGGCGTCGGACTGCCCGAGCCCGAGCCGGTGCACCTCCTCGTCGAGCGCGGCTTCGCCGATGGTCTGCAGCAGCACCTGCCGGTCGAGGCCGAACGCGCGCGCCTGCTCCTGCGTCAGGGGCCGGCCGAACTGGCGGCCGATCTGCTGCAACCGGTCGGTATAGATCTGGCGGAATTCGTTGAGCGAAATCTCGGTCGAGCCGACCTTGGCGGCGGTCGACTGGCCGAACCCACGGAAAATATCCGCGATGCCCCAGATCCCGAAACTGACGATCAATACGCCCATCACGACCGCCATGATGGTCTTGCCGAGCCAACCTGATGAGGCGTTGCGTAGTCCTCGAAGCATGTGTCCAATCTGTCTTGAAGGAGGGGGGCTCGCACCTGTCGCACCTGGCGAAAGGGCGTCACCGCTTGATGGGACATCATAAAGTGCGGGCCGCGTGCCTGCAACCTCGCTTCCTGACCCTGATCTCGGAGAAAAGCCAAATGTTAACAGCACCAAAGCGAGGTCTGGAACTGTGGCCGCGGCTCTGCTAGCGCATGCTTGGACGAGTGAAACCGGATTTGCGCCATGACCGATGCCATCCGCCCGCTGATCGCGGGAAACTGGAAAATGAACGGCCTCAAGGCCTCCTTGGGGGAGTTCGAAGCCATGCTTGCCGGCAGCGCCGCGGTTGCGGCGAAGGCTGACCTTCTGGTCTGCCCGCCCGCCACGCTGATTTCGAGCTTTGCCGGGCAGGCGAGGGGGGCGACGGCGCTCTCGATCGGCGCGCAGGACTGTCATCCAAAAGCGTCGGGCGCGCATACCGGGGACATTTCCGCCGAGATGCTGGCCGATGCCGGCGCCCGCACCGTCATCGTCGGCCATTCGGAGCGTCGGACCGATCACGGCGAGAGCGATGGTCTGGTGCGCGAGAAGGCCGAGGCGGCCTGGCGCGCGGGCCTTTTGGCCATCGTCTGCATCGGCGAGACCCAGCATCAGCGCGACGCCGGCCAGGCGCTGGAGATCTGCCGCGGCCAGCTCAATCTGTCGCTGCCCGAAGGGGCGCGGGCCGACAACCTCGTCGTCGCCTATGAGCCGGTGTGGGCGATCGGGACCGGGCGCACGCCGACGACCGATGATGTCGCGGAGGTTCATGCCGCGATCCGCGAGGTGCTGGTCACCCGCTTCGGCGACGAGGGTGCAAGGATGCGCATCCTCTATGGCGGTTCGGTCAAGCCGTCGAATGCGAAGGAATTGATGGCGGTGGCCAACGTCAATGGCGCGCTGGTCGGCGGCGCCAGTCTCAAGGCCGCCGATTTCCTCGCGATCGCGGCCGCCTGCTAGGAAGTCTCGAGCTCTTGCAGGTCAGTGCGAGCTGTTTTTGTGGCTCGGATAATCAATGATGACATCGAAATTCCTCCACCTCGCGCTCGCCTTCATCCTGCTGGCGGCCGCAAGCGCCACCTCGGCGCAAGAGTTCAGGTCGGGCGACATCGTGATCTCGAACCCGTGGTCGCGCGCGACGCCGCAGGGAGCGAAGGTCGGCGCGGGGTATCTCGTCATCGAGAACCGCGGGAGCAAGCCCGATCGCCTGCTCGGCGGATCGGTCGAGGACGCCGCGCGTTTCGAGATTCACGATGTGGTGGTCGAAAACGGCGTGATGAAAATGCGCGAGCTGAAGGACATCGAGCTTCCTCCGGGAGGCTCAATCGAGGCCAAGCCGGGCGGACGTCACATCATGTTCGTCGGGCTTGTGCGTCCCCTCGCCGCCGGGGAGAAGGCCCGCGGTGCCCTGCAGTTCGAGCACGCCGGCAGGGTCGAGGTCGAATTCTCGGTGGTCGCGATGGGCGCGCCGCCGCCGGGAGGCCGTGCCAATTGAGCCGGCACGGAGCTCATCTGGCGTGCTCGATCACCTTGAGGTCGCGGATCGTGTAGGTCTTGTCCTCGACGGAGAATTCAATCCTGTCGCCGGGCTTCACGCCATCGCTCAGGCTGCGCGGATCGACATTGAACAGCATTTCCATCGCGGGCATCAGGCCTTTGATCTCCTGGTGATTGATTGTCAGCGCTCCGGTGTCTGCGTCGATGTCGGTGACGACGCCGATTCCTCGAAAGCGGCCGTTGCTGTCCTGAACCAAAGCGAGCTCGGGGTGCGGCAGTCGCGTGACCGCGGAGCTGTTGGGGGAGAAGGCGTGAACCCCACCGAGGCTGAGCGCTGCCATCGCGGCTGCGGCCGCGCACATGACCATGCGAGTTTTCACGACAAGCTCCGACTTGCGTTACCGGCGCGCTGCCGATCCGCGATCGTAGCCTTACATGAGCGGCGCCAGTTTGGGAAAGCCGGAGATCGGCCCGCTAGGGCCGGGCGGGCTGGTCCTCCGCAAGCCGCTTCCAGTAGATCATCGTGCCGGTGAGCCCGCCATGCGGCTTCAGCGCATAGTCCGGGATGATGCCAGCGAGCCGAAATCCCGTTCGCTCATAGAGCGCGGAGGCGCCGTCGTCGACCGCGGTGTCGAGCACCAGCAGGGTGCGGCCGCGCGCCAGCGCCATCGCTTCGGCGGTGCGCAAGAGCGCGCTCGCCGCGCCGCGATTCCGGTGGCTCAGGCGCGTCATCATCTTGGCGATCTCGGCGCGATGCGGCTGGTTCGGCGGCAGGTCGAGCAGCAGCGTCACGGTGCCGATCAGCGTGTCGCCGTCGAATGCCCCCAGCACGATTCGTTCGCCCCTGTCGGCGGCGGCCAGCGAGCCCTCCCAGAACCGTGATGCGGTCTCGACCGGCAGCGGATGCATGAAGCTGACCGAGCCGCCATTGGCCACCACCTCGACCAGGATGTCGCTCAAGGCGGCGCGGATCGCGGTGGATGATGTCAGCGGCTCGATCCGGAATTGAGTCATGGTCAGCCCCTGGCCAATGCGACGACGTAGTCGCAGGGCGCGCTCGTCTCATTCGCGAAAATGGTGTCGGCGGGCGCGCCAAAACCGAGGCAGTCGCCGGCGCCGAGTTCGCGGCGCTCACCGCTCTCAGTGATGACGAGGCTGCCGCGTCTCACCCATACGATCTGGCGGATATGGGCGTAGGAGGATTTTGGCAGCGTCACCTGCTGGCCGGCCGGCATCTCGACCTCGACCAGTTCGACGGGGTGATCGGGCCGGCTGAACACCTGCCGGCGGACATAGCCGCTCTCGGGGTCGCGCCAGACCGGCTGGTCGGCGGCACGCGAGAGGCGGTCGCCTTGCCCCTCGGCGCGCAGCATCAAGGCGGCCATGGTCAGGCCGAGGGCGGCCGAAAGGCGGACCAGGATGGCCGCGGTCGGGCTCGCCTCGGCGCGCTCGATCTTGCTGATGGTGGCCTTGGCGACGCCGGAGCGCTCGGCGAGGTCGGACAGCGACCAGCCGCGGCTATCGCGCTCCAGGCGCAGTCGCTCGGCCAGCTTGACGTTGAAGTCGTCCACTATAGTAGTCATTCGAACACTATAGTGGAAATATGCCAAGGAAAGCAAGACGTCCGGATAAGGTCATCACAAACGGGGAGCCGTGCTTGTTGCGGCGCCGCCAGGGACTATCTGCCGGGTGCGGCACGCGAGCAGGGGGTGACAATGCCCCATGGCATCGTGTAACACCGCGCGACTTCAAAACCTTGCAAGTCTCGATGGCGCCCGCTCGGGGCCTAAAGACTTGTGTTGGAAGGGTGCAATGCAGACTGTCATCATCGTCGTTCACCTCATGATCGTGGCCGTGCTGATTGGCACGGTGCTGCTGCAGAAATCCGAGGGCGGCGGCCTCGGCATGGGCGGTGGTGCGGGCTTCATGTCGAGCCGCGGCACCGCCAACCTGCTGACGCGAACGACGGCTGTCCTCGCTTGTCTGTTCTTCCTCACCAGCCTCGGACTGAACTGGCTTGCGAGCTACGACCGCAGGCCCGCGACCATCATTGGCGGTCAGCCGCCCGGACAATCGCAGCCCGCCGGCGGTGCAGCCCCGGTGGCGCCGCCGACCTCGGGTGGCGTGCTCGATACGCTGAAGAAGGCGGACGAGCAGCAGCAGAACCAGGCCCCCGGCGCGCCCGAGGCGCCACGCTCGCAATAAAGCAGGGTCGCCATGCAGGATATCGGCTTCTCCTCCTGCATCAGGAACTCCGTTTAACACACTGAAGATATTTCTATTTCGTCGCCACCCACAGCCGCATGGAAAGTTCGGGGTGACGGACTTTTCGCTTTGGCGAATCGGACCGGCGGCCTTAAAGGTAAAGTCCCATGGCGCGGTACATCTTCATCACCGGCGGCGTGGTCTCCTCGCTCGGAAAAGGTCTGGCATCGGCCGCGTTAGGCGCGCTGCTGCAGGCCCGTGGCTACAAGGTTCGGCTGAGAAAGCTCGATCCCTATCTCAACCTCGATCCCGGCACGATGTCGCCGTACCAGCACGGCGAAGTCTTTGTGACCGACGATGGCGCGGAGACCGATCTCGATCTCGGACATTACGAGCGCTTCACCGGGCGTCCGGCGACGCGCGCCGACAACATCACGACCGGGCGCATCTACCAGGACATTCTGACCAAGGAGCGCCGCGGCGATTATCTCGGCGCGACCATCCAGGTGATCCCGCACGTCACCAACGCCATCAAGGAGTTCATCCTCTCCGGCAACGAAGGCTATGACTTCGTGCTGGTCGAGATCGGCGGCACCGTCGGCGACATCGAGGGACTGCCGTTCTTCGAGGCGATCCGCCAGCTCAAGAACGATTTGCCGCATGGTCACGCGATCTACATCCATCTGACGCTGCTGCCCTACATCCCGTCTGCCGGCGAGCTGAAGACCAAGCCGACCCAGCATTCGGTCAAGGAGCTGCGCTCGATCGGCATCCAGCCGGATCTGCTGCTGTGCCGCACCGACCGGCCGATCCCGAAGGAGGAGCGGCGCAAGCTCGGGCTGTTCTGCAACGTGCGCGAAAGCGCTGTGATCGAGGCGCGCGACGCCGACAGCATCTATGCCGTGCCGCAGGCCTATCATGCCGAGGGTCTCGACGACGAAGTGCTGGCGGCGTTCGGGATCCAGGGACAGACGCAGCCCGAGCTGAAGAGCTGGAACGTCATCAACGAGCGCATCCGCAATCCGGAAGGCGACGTCACGATCGCGATCGTCGGCAAGTACACCGGCATGAAGGATGCCTACAAATCGCTGATCGAGGCGCTGTCGCATGGCGGTGTCGCCAACAAGGTCAAGGTCAATCTCGACTGGATCGAGAGCGAGGTGTTCGAGAACGAGGACCCGGCGCCGTTCCTCGAACACGTCAATGGCATCCTGGTGCCCGGCGGCTTCGGCCAGCGCGGCGCCGAAGGCAAGATCAAGGCGGCGCAATTCGCAAGGGAACGCGACGTGCCGTATTTCGGCATCTGTTTCGGCATGCAGATGGCCGTGATCGAGGCGGTGCGCAACCTGATCGGGATTGCGGAGGCCAATTCCACCGAGTTCGGACCGACGTCGGAGCCGGTGGTCGGGCTGATGACGGAATGGCTCAAGGGCAATGAGCTCGAGCGGCGCACCCAGAACGGTGATCTCGGCGGCACGATGCGGCTCGGCGCCTATCCCGCGGTGCTCAAGCGCGGCAGCCGCGTCTCCGAAGTCTATGGCGGCGCGACCGAGATTTCCGAGCGGCACCGCCATCGCTACGAGGTCAACACCGCCTACAAGGACCGCCTGGAGCAGCGCGGCCTGAAATTCTCAGGCCTGTCGCCCGACGGCATCTTGCCGGAGATCGTCGAATATGAGGACCATCCCTGGTTCATCGGCGTGCAGTTCCATCCCGAACTGAAGTCGCGGCCCTTCGAGCCGCACCCCCTGTTCGCGTCCTTCATCCAGGCTGCGATGGTGCAGAGCCGGCTGGTGTGACGCTGTTTCGCATCGGCCCAACCATCTGCGACGCAGCTGCTTCGGCATGCGGTGGTGCGGCGTTCTGCGCGATGAGCCTGGTCTGCGGCCGTCGTGTGAAGCGGTAGACCGCGGCCGGAGGCACATTCAGCACCGCACGATCGAGCAGCTTCGCCCGCAGTCCGAGCCGGTCGAGAATGGGCCGCGGCACGGGGCAGGTCATGCCGTAGGTGAACTGATAGAATGCGCCGCTGGGACGTAGATAACTGAAGGCGCCGGTCAGGATCGAGATGATCGCGCGCGTCGACATGTTGAGGAGCGGAAGTCCGCTGACGACGGCACCGACGGGCGCGCCCTCGAACAGGCGCTCGGTCGCGAGCCGCGCCGCATCCATCCAGAGTACCCGCGCGCCGGGAAAACGCAGCTGCAGCAGCTTCATGAAGTCGGAGCCGTATTCGACGAGTGTCAGGTCCTCCTGGCGCACACCGCGTTTCAGAAGCTGGTAGGTGAACGCGCCGGTGCCGGGACCGAGCTCGAGGACCGGTCCGCTTGCCGACGTGATCTCGCATGTGATGAGCTCGGCAAGCGCGGCGCCCGACGGCGCGATTGCTCCGACTCTGCCAGGGGCCGAGAGCCAGGCGAGGAAGAACGAGAAGAAGTCGTGTGACATGGCATTCCCAGTGAAAAGGTTTTGACGCGCCCCGAAGAGATCGGCGCACGTCGTTTTCACTGAGTTGGGTTGCGACTGCATTGCGTGTCGCGGCAGACGCGAAGGTTATTTCCGTGCCGGTGCGGGCGGCAGGGCGAGCCGAAGGCAGGTGCCGCCATTTGGGCCATCGAGCACCGCAACCTGCCCCACCATGAAGGCGCGCGATCTCGCGCACCATGTTGAGGCCGAGGCCGGCGCCACGGTCGCGCGGCGTCAGCCGATAGAACGGTTCGAAGATCAGCGCGCGCTGGTCGGCGGGTATCCCGTCGCCTTCATCCGTGACGCTGAGCGTCGCGGGCAAGCCGACCTGGATGGTGATGGTGCCCCGCCGGCCGCCATGTTGGATCGCGTTTTGCACGAGGTTGGTCAGTGCGCGTTCCAGGCCTGCATGTTCGCCCATCGTCTCGATGCATTCGGCAGCGTTGTCGAGCGCCAGCTCGTAGCCGGCGGCAATCGCAAGCGGCGCAAGATCCGCAGCCACGCCCTGCGCGACCGCCACCAGGTCGACGCGCGCGGGCGGGTTTTGACACTGATCGAGCCGCTGGATATCGAGCAGCTGCTCGGCCATCGTCGAGAGCCGTGCGCAGTCCTCGATCAGGCGGGCCTTGTCCGGGCCGGGCGGCAGCGATTCCAGCCGCGTGTTCAGGATCGCGATCGGCGTGCGCAGCTCGTGCGCGGCATCCGCAATGAAACGCTGGTGGCGCGAATAGCCTTCGTCGAGGCGCGCCAGCGCGTCGTTGATGGCGCCGACCAGCGGCACGGCCTCGAGCGGAATGGCGTCCGCGGACAGGCGGACGCCGCGTTTCCTGAAGTCGATCTGGCGCGCCTGGTCCGCAGCCGTATCAAGTCCGGCGAGGGCTCGTTGCACCACCATTGGCGTTGCGATCGCGGTGGCGGCCGCCATCACCAGCAGGCCGGGAAGAGTGATGCCCAGAAATGCCAGGGACGTGGCGAACGCAGCCTTGCCGCCCGACATTTTCCCCTGGGTGGCGGTGAGAATCTGCACGGTGCCCGCGTCGCTATCGACACGTTTCAACCGCGCGGGCGGCTTGCGTGGGCCGTCGTCGAAGAGCTGCCAGCCCAGCCGTGCCTGACTGATCTCGTCGAGGGCACCGCCGATTCGGGCAAATTCTGATGGCACCGCGCCCTCCGAGAATGCATGCCCCTGCCTGTCCCGGACCACGAACCAGAGGTCGGGCGTCTTCTCCTCACGCAGCCGCTTCCGCTCGTCCGTCGGGCGCAGGGTCAAACCGCCCTGGGCATCGCGCGCGAGCGCCCGCTGCACAATCTCGATGACATGATCCTCGTCCGGTTCGACCAGCAGAAACCCTGACGCCCAGAGCGCGCCGAGCAGCACAGCCACGAGTGTCGCCAGCAGGGTCGCCTGCAGCCAGATGAGCCGCCAGCTTAACCGCGAGCGCATGCAGTAGTGATCGCCCAGCGCAGTCACGATGTCTGCCTCAGGAGATAGCCGACGCCACGAATGCCGTGAATCTCGACACCTGCATCGGCGTCGGCCAGCTTGCGCCGCAGGCGCGAGACGTGCGTATCCAGCGCATTCGATTGCACCGCATCGTCGAAATTATAGACGGCCTCTTCCAGCGCCGAGCGGATCACGGTGCGGCCCATGCGTCGCAGCAATGCTTCCAGCACGAGCAGTTCGCGCCGCGGCAGTTCCAGCGCATGCCCATTAACCCTCGCCTCGCGATGTCCGAAATCGAAGGCCAGTCGTCCGGCTTGCACGATGTCGGGCTGCACGCCGGCGGGCCGTCGTAGCACTGCGCGCAGCCGCGCCAGCAGTTCCTCCACGGCGAACGGCTTTGTGAGATAGTCATCGGCGCCGCCATCAAGCCCAGCGATGCGGTCGGCAATCTCGCCGCGGGCGGTCAGCACGATGATGGGAATCCCATCGCCGCACGCCCTGAGCTTTGGGATCAAGGTCAGCCCGTCGCCATCAGGCAGCCGGCGGTCGAGCAGTACGGCGTCATGCACGGCAGCGGAAATGACCTCCTCGGCCTCGGCAAGCGTCGGCACATGGTCGACTACCATGTCATAGCGTTTCAGCGCCGAGGCCAGCGCCGCCGCCATCTCGATTTCATCCTCGACCAGCAAGACCCGCATGCCAACATCCTGCCTTCCGACCGTCCCTGCTTAGCGCCAGCAACATTGCGGCAGCATTGCGGGAATAGACAGCGGCCGTTTAGAGAGCGGGAGTTTTGGGTACGCAACGATGAGCCGTATCTCCAGCGGAGAGGCAGCATGCGCCGGGCCCTCAAGACAGCCTCCCAGCCAGCCGCTATAAGCGGCCGGATACCAGGGAGGAACCAAGCAATGATCTATGAAAGCCGTGTCTATCGCTGCATTCCCGGCCGTCTGCCGGCGCTTCTGAAGCGGTTTGAGAACGTCACGTTAAAACTCTGGGAGAAGCACGCGATCCGCCCGGTCGGCTTCTTCACCACGCTGATCGGCGAGTCCAACCAGGAACTGACCTATTTCTTGGCCTGGGACTCGCTCGCCGAGCGCGAAACGAAATGGACCGCGTTCCAGTCCGATCCCGACTGGATCTCCGCCCGCGCCAAAAGCGAGGAGGACGGCCAGATCATCCAGAACATCGTCAGCCAGCTCCTGGTCCCGACCGCCTTCTCCGCGATGAAATAGGCCGCAGGACGGCTGCGTCGGCGCAACCCTGCCATTCCGGGGCGCCGACGCCCGAAGCCGATAATCGCTTTTGGACCCGGCGCTTCAGGCCGTATGGTCCGCCGACAAATCCTGGGAAAAATATCGTGGACGTCCAAAATTCCGCTTCGCCCGTGGTGACCGCGGGCTCTGTTACCTTCGGCAACGACCTGCCGCTTTCGGTGATCGCCGGGCCCTGCCAGCTCGAGAGCCGGGCGCATGCGCTCGAAGTCGCCAGCGCGCTGAAGGAGATCTCTGGCCGGCTCGGCATCGGGCTCGTCTACAAGACCTCGTTCGACAAGGCCAACCGCACCAGCGCGTCGGGCAAACGCGGCCTGGGCCTGGAAAAATCGCTGCCGATCTTTGCCGAGATCAGGTCATCGCTCGGCCTGCCGGTCCTGACCGATATTCATGAGGCGGCGCAATGCGCCGAGGTCGCGCAGGCTGTCGACATCCTGCAGATCCCGGCCTTCCTGTGCCGGCAGACCGATCTGCTGCTCGCCGCGGCTGCGACCGGCACAATCGTCAACGTCAAGAAAGGCCAGTTCCTGGCGCCCTGGGACATGGCCAATGTGGTCACCAAGATCACCGGCGCCGGCAACCGCAATGTGCTGGTGACCGAGCGCGGCGCGTCCTTCGGCTACAACACGCTGGTCTCCGACATGCGCGCGCTGCCGATTTTGGCACGCACCACCGGCGCGCCGGTGATTTTCGACGCCACCCATTCGGTGCAGCAGCCGGGCGGGAAGGGGACTTCGTCGGGCGGCGAGCGCGAGTTCGTGCCGGTGCTGGCGCGCGCGGCGGTCGCCGTCGGGGTGGCCGGCGTCTTCATCGAGACCCATCCGGATCCGGATCGCGCACCGT
>Ga0207692_10000725_pt1 | contig 11629 bp, 12 predicted proteins | sample LARL52metaG_FD_184345 | JGI IMG/M metagenome (GOLD analysis project Ga0207692, IMG submission 184345) | Corn, switchgrass and miscanthus rhizosphere microbial communities from Kellogg Biological Station, Michigan, USA - LAR L5-2 metaG... | ecosystem: Host-associated > Plants > Roots >...
GACTGGCCCCCGGCGCCTACTACGTGCAGGTCAGCGGCATCTCGGTGGGGGCGCCGGTGGTGCCGGTGACCTCGGCGGCGCTCGTCATGGATTGCCCCGGCGTCTGACCGGGAGGACGATGTCTGCCTGCACGGAGGAGGCGCGATGACCACGATCAAGCCAACGCCCGTAGTACCCCATCCCGGGGCTGCCCGCGCACGCCCGAAGGGGTCGTACTTCCTCTCGCTGTTCAGGACCACAGATCCCAAGCAGATCGGGATCATGTACCTGACCACGTCGTTCGCGTTCTTCATGGCCGGCGGCGTGATGGCGCTGCTGATGCGCGCCGAACTGGCGCGGCCCGGTCTGCAGTTCCTCTCGAACGAGCAGTACAACCAGCTGTTCACCATGCACGGCACGATCATGCTGCTGCTGTACGCGACGCCGATCCTGTTCGGGTTCGCGAACTTCGTCCTGCCGCTGCAGATCGGCTCGCCGGACGTCGCGTTCCCGCGCCTGAACGCCTTCTCGTACTGGCTGTACCTGTTCGGCGGCCTGATCGTGATGGCCGCGTTCGTGACCCCTGGTGGCGCGCCCGACTTCGGCTGGTTCGCCTACACCCCGCTGTCGTCCGCGGCGCACGCCCCCGGTGTCGGCGCCGACCTGTGGATCATGGGCCTGGCGGTGTCCGGCCTGGGCACGATCCTCGGCGCCGTCAACATGACCACGACGGTCATCACGCTGCGGGCGCCGGGCATGACGATGTTCCGCATGCCGATCTTCACCTGGAACATCCTGGTGACGTCGATCCTGATCCTGATCGTGTTCCCGATCCTGACCGCGGCGCTCATGGGACTCGCGGCCGACCGGCACCTCGGGGCGCACGTGTTCGACCCGGCCAACGGCGGCGTGATCCTCTGGCAGCACCTGTTCTGGTTCTTCGGCCATCCCGAGGTCTACATCGTCGCGCTGCCGTTCTTCGGGATCGTGACCGAGATCTTCCCGGTGTTCAGCCGCAAACCGCTGTTCGGCTACAAGGGCCTGGTGTTCGCGACGCTGGCGATCGCGATGCTGTCCGTGGCCGTGTGGGCGCACCACATGTACGCGACCGGCGCGATCCTGCTGCCGTTCTTCTCGCTGATGACGTTCCTCATCGCGGTGCCGACGGGCATCAAGTTCTTCAACTGGATCGGCACGATGTGGAAGGGGCAGCTCACGTTCGAGACGCCGATGCTGTTCAGCGTCGGGTTCCTCGTGACGTTCCTCTTCGGCGGCCTGACGGGCATCCTGCTTGCGGCGCCCGCCGTCGACTTCCACGTATCCGACACGTACTTCGTCGTCGCGCACTTCCACTACGTGCTGTTCGGCACGATCGTGTTCGCCACCTACGCGGGCATCTACTTCTGGTTCCCCAAGATGACCGGGCGGATGCTCAACGAACCGCTCGGCAAGCTCCACTTCTGGACCACGTTCCTCGGCTTCCACGGCACGTTCCTCGTGCAGCACTGGCTGGGCAACGAGGGCATGCCGCGCCGCTACGCCGACTACCTCGCCTCCGACGGCTTCACCACGCTCAACACGATCTCGACGATCAGCTCGTTCCTGCTCGGCGCGTCCGTGCTGCCGTTCGTGTGGAACGTGTTCCGCTCCTACCGCTACGGCGACCCGGCACCGCAGGACGACCCGTGGGGCTACGGCAACTCGCTGGAGTGGGCCACGACCTCTCCCCCGCCGCGGCACAACTTCCTCGAACTGCCGCGGATCCGGTCCGAGCGCCCGGCGTTCGAGCTGCACTACCCGCACATGGTCGAGCGGATGCGTGAGGAGGCGCACTTCTCGTTGATGCATCCTGGAAAGCACCGCGCCGGACCGGACGGCCCCACCGAGAAGGCGCTGGCGCCGACCGACCGGGAGAGGGAGACCGACTAGCACGGCTCCAGCCAGTGCCGCTGCCGCTGGAAGGGGTAGCCCGGCAGCGGGACCCTGCGCGCGGGCCGGAACTCCGGCAGCTCGACGCCGTGCGCCCACAGCGTGCCCATGGCCGTGAGCACGCCGCGTTCGCCTGACGCCGCGGAGACGTCGACGACGACGGCGTTCCCGGGCAGGCGGCGCCCGCCTTGAGCACCGCGAGGATCTCGACCACGTACTCGATCGAGCGCGGGGTGTCGACGACGACGAGGTCGTTCGGCCGGACACCCCGCGCGATCAACTTGCGCGCCAAGGAGTTCGCTCGTGCGTCGAGCTCCCGGTAGGACACCCGCGTGGTCCCGCGGACCAGTGCGACGGCGTCCGGATCAACGGCGGCGGAGGCGGCGAACAGCCGGGGCAGCGTGCTCATGGCTCACTGCACGTGTGTCCGGTTGCGCCGGTTCGGGCGAAACTGCCAGTGGTAGCGCGGCAGCGACGAGCGGGCGACCGGTCAGCGACGACCGGGAATCAGCCCGGCGTCGATCACGGCCTTGCTCAGCGGCGTGGCCAGCTCGACGTACCGCAGCTTCTCCTGCTCCGACAACACGTCGTAGGCCGGCGCGTTCATGTGGTCGGTGTCGTCCTCGATGCTCTGCCGCAGCTCGCGTCCCTTCTCGGACAGCAGCTGCTCGTCGTTCACGAGCCCTCGGCTCCGCAGGCCCTCGACGGTCTCGGCCCACTTCTCCTCGGGCCACGCGCGCGTCTTGCGCAGCGTGTCGGCCGGGATCTCGCCCTCCGCCGCGTGCAGCACGAGCGCCTCGACGCCGGTGATGTTGTGCCGCAGCAACGCCGCGAGGTGGCCGTCACCCCGGAACTCGCGCAGCAACGTCTGCGCGTGCCACAGCCGCAGCCGCGGCTCCTCCGGCCACGGCAGGCTCGCGTGCGCGGCGAAGAGCGTGCGCCCGCTCAGCATCTCGGTGGCCCGTTCGGCGGCACGCCGGGCGAGCTCGGTGATCTCCTTGAGGTCGTCGGGCAGCACCTTGGCGAGGGCCTCGTCCGCCGCCTCGTACCGCAGCTTCAGCACCTCCTGCGGCGACACCTTCTCCCACGCCGCGGGGATGCGCGCCCGGACCAGTTCGGGGTTGAAGTTGTAGAACGTCGAGATCACGACCTCGGCGCTGACGGGCCCGAGCGCGGCGGCCCGTGAGGCGAAGTACCCACCGGGCCGGTCGAGCCCGGCGGCGGTGTACCTGCTCTCCGCCTCGGGGGCGAAGTAGATCATCGCGTGCACGGCTTCGAGCGAACGCCACAGAGTTCTGATCATGGTGCCAACCTACTGCCGTCCGTTCGCGGGCTTCCAGAAAATGTCAGACCCCTCTGCCAAGCTCCGTCACGTGGACCCGAACACCTTCTGGACCCTGATCGCCGACGCCCGCGCGAGAGCCACCGACGCCGACGCCGTGGCAGCGGAGGCCGCGGCCCTGCTGGCGGCCAGACCGCCCGGGGAGATCGTGGCGGCCCAGCAGATCCTGTGGGACCTGCTCACGCACTCGTACCGGAACCCGCTGTGGGCCGCCGCCTACCTGATCAACGGCGGCTGCTCCGACGACGGCTTCGACTACTTCCGCGGCTGGCTGCTGACCCAGGGCCGGTCCGTCTTCGAGTCCGTCCTCGCCGACCCCGACTCGCTCGCCGCCTTACCGGCCGTGGTGGCGGCCGCCGAGTCGGGCGTGGAGCTCGAGTGCGAGGCCGCCCTGAACATCGCCTGGGACGCCCACCTGCGGGCCACCGGCAGGAAACTCCCGGAGGACGCCTTCACCATCGTCTACCCGGAGCTCGACCCGGACTGGGACTTCGACTTCGACGACGGCGCCGAGCTGGCCGCCCGCCTCCCCCGCCTGGCCGCGCTGTTCGCGGTCTGAGCGATCAGCACCCCGAACACCACGTGGTCGAGCCACTGCGGAACCCCGGGCAACGCCCGCAGCCGCGCGTTGCGCCGCCCGATGACCTCCAGGTCGAGCGCCGCGATCAGCAGCCCGGCCACGGCTCCGGCCACCACGCCCCGCACCCGGAGTCGTGAGAGCACGAACGCCCACCAGGCCGAGACGGCCAGATGCACCGCCACGCCCGCACCGGCACCACCGCCGACCAACGACCCGGCGGCTCTGGTGGCGCGCAACGGATCGTCGCCGGTCGCCAGCGCGTGGACGGTCGACGGCACGCCGCTGAGCACGACGGCCGCGAGGAAGCGGCGCAGCGACGGGGTCATCGGCGCCGAGACGTCCGACGGTCGCCGGCTCACGCGAGCTCACCGCCGCCGACGCCGCGACCTCAGGTAGTCGCTCACCACCGCGGCACCCAGCCCCTCCTCGTCCGGCGACACCACGCGCCCGCCACCCCTCCGCGCCACGACGTCGACGAACGCCGCCAGCCTGGGGTCATCTCCCAGCTTGAACACCGAGATCGTCGCCCCGAGCCGCGCCAGGGCGTCCACCTCGTTCAGCGTCTTCGTCAGCGTCCGGGGCAGCGGCGGGTAGTTGAACTCCGCGTCGCCGTCGGGCTCCAGGTGCGCGGTGGGCTCGCCGTCGGTCACCACCAGCACCACAGGCTGTGCGTCGGGGTGACGGCGCACGTGCCGTCCCGCCAGCAACAACGCGTGGTGCAGGTTCGTGCCCTGCTCCCACACGCCCTCAAGGCCCGTGAGCTGACCGATGTCGACGGCCTCGGCGTAGCGGCCGAACGTCACCAGCTGCAAGGCATCGGTGCGGAATCGGGTGCGCACGAGGTGATGCAACGCGAGCGCCGTGCGTTTCATCGGCACCCAACGACCGTCCTGGACCATGGACCACGACGTGTCCACGCACAGTGCGACGGCCGCGCGCGTGCGGTGTTCGGTTTCGGACACCTCCAGGTCGACGACGTCCAGCGACATGGAACCCGACCTCAGCACGGAGTTGCGCAGCGTGCGCGGGACGTCCCAGGGCTCGGTGTCGCCGAACTGCCACGGGCGGGTCGAGCCCATCAGCTCACCCGCGGCGCCGGCGGAGGTGGTCTCGCGGGAACCCTGCGACGACCGCAGCTGGTCGACGACCCCGCGCAGCGCGGTCTCACCCAGGCGGCGCAGTGCCTTCGGGGTCAGCCGCAACGAGCCGTCCGGGGCGCGCTCCAGGATGTTCTGCTGCCGCAGCGCCTTCTCCAGCTCGGCCAGCCGGCGGGCGTCGACCGACGCCGACGCGCCCAGCTGGCGTTCCAGCGCCTCCAGGTCGATGTCCTCCAGGCGGGCGCCCGGATACGACTGGGACAGCTGCTCGGCGAGGCCGTCTAGTTCAGCCAGGTCCGCCATCGCCTGCGCACCCTCGCCCAGGCCCAGCGGGTCCTGGCCGCGGAAGCGCGCGGACGACGTCCAGTCCTCGCCCGGCCGCAGCCGCTGCAGCAGCGAGTCCAAAGTGGACAGATGCGCACCGATGCCACCGAACGCCTGCTGCGACAGAGCGGAAAGCTCGGCGCGCTGGGCGTCGGTCATCGAGTTCATCATGCGTTGCGCGGCGGCCGAGCGGGCCGCCAGGGCGTCGATGAGCTCGTCGACGTTGCGTGGCTTCTCCGGGAAGAACTCGCCGTGCTTGCGCATGAACTCGTCGAACAGGCGCGGCGTGTCCGGAGAGCCCGAGGCGTGCGCCTCCAGCAACGAGTTCAGGTCACGCAGCATGCGCTGGATGCGCTCGACATCACGTGAGTCCACGTTGGACAGTGCTTCCTTCATGCCCTGGAAGCGCTGGTCCAGCAGTTCCCGGCCGAGCAGGTCGCGGATCTGCTCGAACGCCTCGCGGGCTTCGGAAGAACGCCACTCGTAGGACGACAGCTCCTGCACGGCCGCCGCGGTGCCCGGTGGCAGCGCGTCGAGCTGGGCCTCGCGGAAGCGCGCGTCGTCGGACGGGTCCGGGAACAACGCCCGGCGCTCCGCCTCCAACGCCTCGTCGAGCAGCCGGCGGACCTCGGACAGCGTGCCGTCCAGGCGGTGCCGGCGCTGGATCGAGGCACGGCGCTGCCACAGCCGCGAGGTCAGGTCGTCCAGGCCCCGCGTGCCGTCCACACCGCGCCGCAGCAGCTCGCGCAACGCGGACGACGGGGACGCGCCTTCCATGATCTCGCGGCCGAGCTCGTCGACGGCCGCGCGGAGGTCGACCGGCGGCGCCAGCGGATCGGCGCCACCTCCCCAGCGTCCGTAGCGATACCTCATCCGTACACCGATCGGTCGTCGTCGGAGGAGGTGTCCTTCGACAGGTGGCGAGTCAGGTAGAGCGACTCCAGCGCCAGCTCGACGGCGGAGGCGATGCGGCCGACCGGGTCCTTCGGGCCCGCGCCCATCCGTGCCGCCACCTCGTGCAGGATCGGCAGCTCCGGCAGCGCGGCCAGCAGGTCGCCGGCGTGCACGCGGTCACCCGTGGCGACCGGGTGGCCGTCCGAGACGACCTCGGCCAGCGCGCGGAGGTTCAGCCCGGCCAGGCGGGCACGGGCGGTGTCGGCGATCGAGCGGCGCAGCAGGTGCACGAGCACCTCGTCCTCGCGCCCCTCCTCCCCCGCCTCGAACTCCAGCTTGCCGCGCAGCACGTCCGGCACGGACTCCAGGTCGACCGGACGGGCGATCGCGGGCGTCTCCCCGATCAGCGCGGAACGGCGAAGTGCCGACGCCGCAACGGTTTCCGCCGCCGCGACGGCGAAGCGGGCGGAGACGCCGGAACGCTGGTCGATGGACGACGACTCGCGCAGGTGGCGCACGAAGCGGGCGATGATCTCCAGCAGGTGGTCGCCCACCTCGGCGACGAGGTCGGCCTCCTGGCGGACCAGGTCCACCTCGGCGTCGACCTCCAACGGGTAGTGCGTGCGCACCTCGGCGCCGAAGCGGTCCTTGAGCGGCGTGATGATGCGGCCGCGGTTCGTGTAGTCCTCGGGGTTCGCGGTGGCCACGAGCAGCACGTCCAGCGGCAGGCGCAGCGTGTAGCCGCGGACCTGGATGTCGCGCTCCTCCATCACGTTCAGCAGCGCGACCTGGATGCGTTCGGCCAGGTCAGGAAGCTCGTTGATGGCGATGATGCCGCGGTGGGCGCGCGGCAGCAGGCCGTAGTGGATCGTCTCCGGGTCGCCGAGCGACCGGCCTTCGGCGACCTTCACCGGGTCGACGTCGCCGACCAGGTCGCCGACGGACGTGTCGGGCGTCGCGAGCTTCTCCGCGTACCGCTCGTCGCGGTGCCGCCACACCACCGGCAGGTCGTCGCCGAGCTCGGCAGCGCGCCGCCGCGACTCGGGCGTGATCGGGTCGAGCGGGTGTTCGCCCAGCTCGGAGCCCTCGATGACGGGCGTCCACTCGTCGAGCAACGACACCAAGGTGCGCAGCAGGCGGGTCTTGCCCTGACCGCGCTCACCGAGCAGGACGACGTCGTGGCCTGCCAGCAGCGCGCGTTCCAGCTGCGGGAGCACCGTGCGGTCGAACCCGACGATGCCGGGCCACGGGTTGCGTCCCTCGCGCAGGGCCGCGAGGAGGTTCTCCCTGATCTCGGTCTTGACGCCGCGCGGCAGGTGCCCGGCGGCGCGCAGTTCGCCCGCCGTGCGGGCCAGGTTCTGGGTCACGCAGACGACGCTACGCACCGAATCCGGACCCGTCGACGTGGAGCGGCTCCAGCCACGGAGTTTCGCGATCCGCCGGGTCCGCGGCCCCGGCGTGCAGGACAATGCGGGGCGATGAGCAACAGTGTTGATTTCAAGTGGGCGCCGTCGCCGGCGGACTGGCGGGCCAGTCTGCGGGCGATGGTGCCGATGTTCCGGTGGGCGCCGTGGTTCGCGCTCGCACTGGGCGTGTTCTCGCTCGTGCTGCTGTTCGGTTTCGACGGCATGGTTCCCGTGGCGCTGTTCGGCCTGGTGTGCGCGCTGGTCATCGGGTTCATGGAGCCCGTCGCGGTGTGGTGGCGCTTCTCGTCCGACGAGATGGTCAGCCGAACCGTGGTGGGCAGCGCGGACGACCAGTCGTTCCGGATGGCCGTGGGTCACGCGGTGCGCGAGGAGATCGCCTGGGACGAGCTGCCCGCCTGGACCGAGACGCGGCAGGGTTTCGTGCTGGAGACGCTCGACGGTGGCGCGGCGTCGTTGTCGGTGCCGCACCGGGCGTTCGCGTCCGATGAGGACCGCACGTCGTTCCGGACGTTGCTCGAACAGCACATCGGTCCCGGCAAGCAGGTGTCTCGGATCGGGCACACCGGGTAGGGCTGCCACGGCACGGCCACGTAATCTCGTCGCGTGTCCTGTGCGAGTGCCACGCTGGTCGTGTGGACGTCGGGATGGCTGCACGGTCTGGCCGCCTCCGACGACGTCCTCGACGCCCTGCACACGTGGGCCGAGCAGCACGAGGTGGTGGCCGACGACGACGGCACCGCCACGGCGCTCGACCTCCCCGGTCCCGACGAGGCCCCGGTGGGTCCCGCCCTGCTGCTGGCCGCCCTGCGGCGCGCGGGCGCGACCTCGGCGCGGCTCGCGTTGCCGGTTCCCGGCGACGTCCGCGGCCTGGGCGGCAAGGGCCCGCTCTCGACCTGCGCGCTGCGCTCCGGTGAGGCGCTCGTGATCCCGTCCGTGCACGTCGGCTTGGTGCCGAAGATCGTGGCGGACGGCGTGATGCGCTGGACGGTGTTCGACCTGCCGTCCTCCAACGGCCTGGAGCACATCCCGATCGGTGAGGCCGAGCACGGCCTGGGCGCCGCCCTGCGCGAGGCGACCGCCGCGCTGGCGTCCCTCGACGTGGCCAAGCACCGCCCGAACGTGCGCAAGGAGATCTCCGACCTGGCCGCCGCGAACTCGGCCCTGCCGTGGCCGGACGCGATGCCGCCGCGGGCCTTGCGCGTGCTGCAGCGTGCCGCCGAGGTGGACGCGATCCTGTCCGTGGCCCGGTCGGACGCGCCCGGTGGCGCGGTGTCGGCCTCGGCGATGTCCGCGCGCAGCGACGCGCTGCGTCCGGTGTCGGAGGCGGTGCGGCGGGCCCGGTGCGCGGCGGTCGACGAGGCCGTGCGGGTGCTGGCCGACATGGGTGCCGGCCGGCACTAGGGCGTCCGTCTCCGCAGCGTCACGGCGCCGAGCACCAGCGCCAGCAGCCCGCACGCGGCCACGATCACAAGGTTGCGGACGAGCTCGCCGGTGATCTCGCTCGACGTCGTGACGGCCGTGAGCGCGTCGACGGCGTACGACAGCGGCATGACGTTGGACAGCCACTCCAGCACGGTCGTCATGGACGAGCGCGGCGCGAACAGCCCGCACAACAACACCTGCGGCATGACGAACAACGGCATGAACTGCACGGCCTGGAACTCCGTGCGGGCGAACGCGCTCGCGAAGAGGCCCAAAGCCGTGCCCAGCAACGCGTCCAGGCCCGCGATCACGACCAGCAGCCACACCGAGCCGCCGATCTCCAGGCCGAGCCACGTCAGCGAGATGCCCACCGCGACCAGCACCTGCACGAGCGCGACGACGCCGAACGCCAGCGCGTAGCCGAACAGCAGGTCGAGCTTGCCGATCGGCATGGTCATCAGCCGTTCCAGCGTCGCCGTCGTGCGTTCGCGCAGGGTCGTGATCGACGTGACGATGAACATGATCGCGAACGGGAAGACCGCCAGCAGCGCCGGTGCGGCCCGGCTGAAGGCGGCCTCGGAGTTGAAGACGAACCGCAGCAGGATCAGCAGCAGCGACGGCATGAGCACCATCAGGGCGACGGTGCGGCGGTCGTGGCGGAACTGGTTGAGGATCCGGGCGGTCGTGGCCAGCAGGATCGGCGTGTTCACGCAGCCTCCTTCGCCCGGACCAGCGACAGGAAGGCCTGTTCGAGGTCGTGGGTGCCGGTCTCGGCGAGCAGCGCGTCCGGCGAGGAGTCGGCCAGCAGCTCGCCGTCGCGCATCAGCAGCAGGCGTTCGCAGCGGGCGGCCTCGTCCATGACGTGGCTGGAGACCAGCAACGTGACACCGCGCGCGGCCAACGTGCGGAACAACGTCCACAGCTCGTCGCGCAGCAACGGGTCGAGGCCGACCGTCGGTTCGTCGAGCACGAGCAGTTCGGGCTTGCCGAGCAACGCGACGGCCAGGCTCGTCCGGGACAGTTCGCCACCGGACAGGGAGGACACGAGCTGCGACTCGTGCCCGCCGAGCCCGACCTCGTCGATCACGCGGGCGACGTCGGACCGGGGCGCGTGCAGCACGGCGCAGAAGTAGCGGAGGTTCTCGGCGACGGTCAGGTCGGCGTACACCGAGGGGCTCTGGGTCGCGTACCCGATCCGGTTGCGCAGCCTGGGGCTGCCGGCGGGCGAGCCGAGGACCGTCACCGACCCGCCGGACACGATCTGCACGCCCACGACCGAGCGCATCAGGGTGGTCTTGCCGCAGCCGGACGGGCCCAGCAGCCCGGTGACACTGCCCTGCGGGATCGAGCAGCTCACATCCCGCAGGACCAGACGCTTGCCCCGGTGGACCCGGAGCCCGGTGACCTCGACGGCCGCGGAACTGGTCATGCCGCCAATTCTTCGCCCGTTGAAAAACCTCTGTCTAGGCTCGGACCGGCCTCTTGACCGGTTCGCAACACAGCGGCGCGCACAACGCCCCGTTCACCGTGCAGCCCGCGGCGGTGAACTCGGACAGCTTGCGCGCGGGAACGCCCTCGGTGTGCTCCGCGACCAGCTCGACCACCAGCTCGGCGAAGCGCGGGTCACCGTTCGGCGTGGCGGCACGCGCGAACTCCATGCCCAGCTCGGCGGCGCGGTCACGGGCCTCGGTGTCGAGGTCCCACACGACTTCGAGGTGGTCGGACACGAACCCGATCGGGCACACCACGACACCGGTGACGCCCTTGGCGTGCAGCGCGTCGATGTGGTCCACGACGTCCGGCTCCAGCCACGGGATCTGCGGCGGGCCGGACCGCGACTGCCACACCACGTCGTACTCGGTCACGCCCAGCTCGGCGGCGACCAGTCGCGAGGCCTCGACGACCTGGCGCGAGTAGCGGTAGCCACCCTCCTCGGGCGGACCGGCGGCCTTGTCGGCCGACACCGGCACCGAGTGCGCGGTGAAGACGAGCCGGTACTGGCCCGACAACGTCTTCGCGGCCTCGCGCACCCCGTCGGCGAACGCGGAGATGAACAGCGGGTGGTCGAAGAACTGGCGCAGCTTCACCAGTTCGGGACCGTCCGGCACGGCCCGCAGCGCCCGCACGATGTCCTCGTCGTACTGGCGGCACGCGGAATAGCCGCCGTACGCGCTCGTCGGGAACACCAGGGCGCGCTTGACGCCGTCGGCCTTCATCTGCGCGACGGTGTCCTCGACCATGGGGTGCCAGTTGCGGTTGCCGAAGTAGATCGGCAGCTCGAAACCGGTGGCCCTGACGGCCTCGATGGCTTCGAGGTTCAGGCGGTTGATCGGCGACACGCCGCCGAAGTGCTGGTAGTGGGCCTCGACCTCGTCCAGCCGCTCCGGCGGCACGCCACGTCCGCGAACCACGTTCTCCAGGAAGGGGCGGACGTCCTGAGGGCCTTCTGGGCCGCCGAAGGACAACCAGAGCAGCGCATCGAAACTCACCGCCCCATCCAATCAGACGGTCTCCCCGCCCACACGACGAGCCCGCCCCTGCCCCCGCGTTCCCGGCTGCCGCAGACGCCACGCGGGGAGCTTTCGTACGCTCCTGGAGTACGAAAGCTCCCCGCGTGGCGACAGAACAAGGCGGT
>Ga0207692_10000735_pt1 | contig 11565 bp, 10 predicted proteins | sample LARL52metaG_FD_184345 | JGI IMG/M metagenome (GOLD analysis project Ga0207692, IMG submission 184345) | Corn, switchgrass and miscanthus rhizosphere microbial communities from Kellogg Biological Station, Michigan, USA - LAR L5-2 metaG... | ecosystem: Host-associated > Plants > Roots >...
CCGCCGACCAGCAGCACGAATCCCACACGCTCGGCGGCGGCCGCCACCTTGGCCCGGACCCCGGCCTCCGCGGCATCCACATCCCGCGGAACGTACTCCGGCAGGATCTCGTCCGGCACTCCCGGCACGCTGATCGCCGCATGCACGCCCAGCAGCCGCGGATCGGCCCCCTCCACCCGGACCGCCCCCGTCGGGCCCCTGTCGGTCTCGCCCGGCGGTGACGGGCTGGTAGCGAGGTCGGCGAGCTTTCCCGCGATCAGGTCAGCGAACTGCGCCGGAGTGTATCGACGGAGGTCGACGGTCACGACATCGGCCAATAGCCCAGGCAGTTCGCTGTCGTCGAACCGGGCGGGCAGCACGTAGACCCCTGCCTCGGCCACCGCCCGGCTGAACGCGGCGCGGCGTTCCAGCCGGGTCCAGTCCCGCCCCGCGTAGTCAGTGGAGAGGAACACCACCACCGCCGCCGACTCGCGCGCGTAGATCCGGGGCAGTTCCTCGGCCAGGGACTTGCCCCACAGCTCGACCTGCTCATCGGCGTCGTAGAAGCAGCGGACCCCCCGCGCCTTCAGCGCCGCGGCGACCTGCCCGACATAGTCCCGCTGCGCGCCGGCGAACGACAGCGCCACATCCCACCGCCGCCCGGCACGTTGACCCGTATCGCCGCTCGTCTCCGTCATAACTGCTAAGTCTCCCACCGGGCCGCCGCGGAAGACTCTGCGCCATCACATCCTGTGATTGTCCCGAGAACGATCGATTTTCGGACAGACGCGTGATCGAGCTCACCGACAGAGGAGTCCGGCGGAGCGGTCCCGCAGACCGCTCCCATACCTCTCGTAACCAGGCGCCACACTTCCGGACCGATGAACTTCGCTGCGTATTCGCCAGGGACAACGAGCGCGACAGAAGATCCAGATCTGCGTGCCTCATCTGACCAGCGCCGCAGGTCTCATGGCCGTGCAGAACGGCGGGTCGGCGCGCGGTTATCCGCAGGCTTCGCATCGCGACCGCCCGGTTATGGCCCAGCGCGCGATCGGCCCGACCTTATTTTTATGCAGAGCTGCCCTCGGGATTGTACGTCCGGATCTGCCGCTGCGGGCGCTCGGTCAGTGATCGCGCGGCGAGGGGCGGCTGCCGCTTACGCCCTGCCAAGACCAAGCTCAGATGACCCGCTGGACGGTGGCTCCAGCTCGGATGGCATGGGGAATCTCGGCCACTTGGTCCACCACCTCGAGCAGGTGAGCAAGCTGATCGGCGGGGGCATCGGAGCTGACTTCGACCGAATAGTCGATGCCCGTGGACTGCCAGGTTACGATGTCGAACCCACCCGCCGCGGTCACGCGGACTCCCTTCAATTCGATCCCAAGTCCGGGTCGACCGGTCACCTTCGGGCGCCATCGGCCGCAGCCCCATCAGCAGGTCGCCGCAGACCACGACCGCGCCGCCGAACAGGATACGGAACGCCTCGGCATCGGACGGGTCGCCGGGCGGCAGTGATTCCACCGCAACCTGGAAGCCGAGCCCCCGCCGTCGGCGGCGAGGATCGCCGCGAAGACGCTCGGCGAGTCAAACCGCGGGCAGCAGTACTAGTCGATCGTCCCGTCGGTGCCGACGAGCGCGACGGTGTGGAGGTCGCCGATCAGGCCGTGTTCGGCGATGGGCAGGTAGCGCGCCATTAGCGGGCGTCTTGGTCGGCTTATGGCACGAGCACGAGTTTCCCAGTCCCTGCCGTGCTGTCCAGCAGTTCGTGCGCATGGCGAGCCTCGGACAACGGCAGGCGCTCGGCCACGACCGGGCGGATCTCGCCACGACGGAGCATCTCGACCAGCACGCGGAAGTCCTCCTGGAACCACTCCGGGTAGCGGGGCTCTCCGCCCACCGCGCCGGGTCGGTTTTCAGCAGCGTCGCGGAACTTCTGGATCTGGTATTTCATTGCGCGCCGGCGGGGCGAAAGCATCGCCCAGAGCCAGACGGCCGCAACTGACGCGTACCACTCGATCACCGCCGGCCAGTTCTTGTGCCCGTCCGCGATCGTGGCGTAGCGGCCGAACACGACGAGCCTTCCGCCGGGCCGCAGCGCCCGGAACGAGCGAAGCGACAGCGGGCCACCGAGGCTGTCGAGCACGACGTCCACACCCTCGCCGCCCGTCAGCTCTCGCACCCGAGCCAGGAAGTCCTCGTTCCGATAGTCGATCGCGACAGCACCGAGCCGCTCGACCGCCGCGCGGTCACGAGCCGAAGCCGTCCCGAACAGGCGAAGCTCCGCCAGCGCTCCGAGCTCGAGAGCCGCGGTGCCCACCCGGCCGGCCGCGCCGTGCACGAGCACCGTCTCCCCGCGCTTCGCCCTCGCCGTGCGGTGAAGCACCTGGTAGGCGGTCATGTAGGTAAACACGAGGCTCAGGACCTCCGCCGGGTCGAGGTCCTCTGGGACCTCGACCGCGCCCGCCTCCGGCAAGCAGACGCGGTCCGCGTCGGCGCCCCACACCGTCAGCGCGCCGATGCGGTCTCCCTCGCGCAGCCTCGAGCAGCCCGGCCCGAGCTCCTCGACGACGCCGACGAGCTCGTAGCCAGGCGTGAACGGTGGCTTCGGGCCGCCTGGGATGTACGTGCCGGCGCGCAGCTGGGAATCGGTGAACGACACGCCCGCGGCCAGCACCCTGACGCGCACCTCGCCCGGACCCGGTCGCGGATCGTCCTCCTCCACCATCCTCAAGACCTCGGGACCGCCGTAGTGATCGACGACGATACGCTTCATCGTCTTCTCCCCTCTTCTCGCCCCGGCGACGGGACGCCCGGTCGGGGACCCTTGCACTGTGAGGCCGAGGTCTTCCGACCAACAGGGCCAGAGGTCAGTATCGGTCGTGACCTACGGCTCTGGGAGATCGTCGTGCCAATCCTGAGCTATGACTTTCGGCTCGTTGCGCCGGCCGAGAACAGCTCTGGCCATGACCGGTTTATCCGCCAGGGATGGGCATATGCGCGTAGCGCCTTGAGCCGGTATCGAGCGCCCCGACCTTTCCAGGCGCTCAGTCCTCAGGTCCCGGCGGGGTAGGACCTCTTATGCTCATGCGCAAGGTCCACGGTCTCCATGTGGTGGCCTTGGGGCGGGCAGGCCCCGGAGGGGTGACACACATCGGCCGGAGCACGGCGCTGCTACGTCGAACCCGCTGATCTGCCTGCCCGCCCGCTGCCTCTGGCAAGGCGCGCTCCACCCGAGTCGTTCGAACCGAGCCAGGCCCAGCGATCTGTGCTCTTGGGCGTCACGCCCGACGTCGAGGTGTCGCAACGGGCGTCGAAGGTGCTGGCGGCGCATCGCGAGGAATCCAGCCACCGGGTCTGGGAATTGGGGCACCGTCGTGGCGCCAAGCGGCGATGATCTCTGGTGGTGAACCTGGGCCGGCGGTCCCGGAACGCAAGCCTGGCTGCCGCGCTGGACCACGTCGCCGACATCGGTGGCCAGCCAGAGAACCATCGACTGCTGCTACGCACGGAGTCGATCCGGCGGAACTTCGAGCCGCGCTGGACAACATGGAGGGCGGTGAGCTTCCCCCGCCCGTGGTCGCGGAGGAAGCGGTACAGGGGCTGAAGTACCGGCCGGGTGCTGCCCGGCAGCTTCGTCCACGTCCTCAGTCCCGCCGACCTCGCAGTACTGGTCCTTGCCGGGCTGGCCATCGCCGCCGCCGGCGCACTAGGTCCCGCCAGCTGGGCAGCCGCAGCCTCGCCCACCGCCCTGAGCGCCGAATAACCGATCTGCGCACTTCAGCGAGTGAGTGGCCGACGGCCCAGGGCCGCGCCGAACGGCGGTTCCGGAGTGCCGGGGCAACTGCGGGCACCCACGTCCTGTGATACGCCTGCCGCAGCGGAAGCCGTCCCGCGTCGCCTCGTACGGGTGCGGCCGCTATCGCAAGGCTCGGGCCTTACCGTCGTACGGCGCGCAGGGCCGGCAGCGGGAGTGCAGCGCGATTCTCGCCAGTCAGGTCATCTCGTGCGATGCCCGTCGACGGGCGCGGCACCTGCCGTGACGGCAGCCCGTGATGCGTTCGGGTGTGACAACCAAGCCGGCCGGCACGTCGTGACTGGTCAGCGGGATCGTACCGGCGGCCGCAACCGGACGGTGCCCGTGTGCGTTCCTGCCAGGCCCCGGCGGTAGCCAGCGCGGACTCTAGACCGGCGGACCCGCCCTTGCCCAGCCGCGCGCCGTCCTCACCGGCCCTGGCACATCCATCACCATCACGTCGGCTGGGGTTAGCCCATCCAGGCGTGACGCGGGGAGTGGACCGCGGTGCGCCGCTAATCGACGCCTTGTCCGGGTATGCCGGAGGGCGTTGGCGCCGTTGCTAGCGGGTCGGCACGCGAAGCTCCCGGCCCCGGTAGAAAGCCTCGTTCTCGTCAAGGACGTAGGAAGCCATGGCCGCGCGCCGGCGTGCCTCGGCATCTGAGGTCCGCCACGCGTCGCATGACTGCCGTGATGCCCAAAACGACACGCCGATGACCTGCTGCTCGTCATCGGACCAGTACGCGTAGGCAGTCAGCATGCCCTCCGGATGCGGACCAGGCCGCCAGGCCCTTTCGAATTCGGCTAGCGTGCCCGGCTTGATCCGGCGCGTGGTCATCCAGACAAAGTGCTCCTCCATCGCAGCCTCCTGCGATCCGGTGCGGGCAGCGGCTGCCCCGGCAGTGACCGCCCCCGCGCGATTTAGTCCTGACCCGAGCGTCTCCACCGGTCGGCGAAGCCGAACCCACCGTCCTGCCAGCACCCAGATCACCCTTGATCGGTATCTCCCCGCCCCGATCTGGGCTTGAACCGGAAACCGCGCATAGCGGACCGCTCTGTTCGCACAAGTCAAATCGTGTCGGGCGGCCAGGCTGACGCCAGATCGGCGAAAGTGCGCGCTCGGCCATGGAGCAGATGTTGATCACATAGCGTGGGACCAGCGCCGGGCTGCCCGCGGATCGCCGAATGTTTGCGGCTGACGCCAGGAGCCTTTCCAGCGTGTCACCTGCACCTGTACAGAGACGCTGCCGGCCCGCGTTGTTTACCTGGCCGGGCTGGCGTAGACCGCGTGGATGACACCCGTGGTGAAAGTCGCCGATGACCGCCGGCACCCTACGGGTGAGGTCCGGAACCCGGCAGTCCCATCCAGTACGGCATGTCGGCGGAAGCTGAATATGACCACCGAGATGCTGACGCTGCGGACACGACGGCCAGCCTGTCCAGTATCCGCGGCCGACGCAGCATCCCGGTTCCGAATGGATCGCCCGGCTCATCGCGCACAGCCAGGCACTAGTCCACGAAGACCAGATCCGCGGCGGTGAGCGGCGCGCCAGGATTCCGGGTCGGCCGCGCGGCCAGGAACGGGGGATCGGCACCGCTGCGCTCACAAGTCAGGGCTGAGATGAGGATCGCCTCGTCGACCGCCTCGGCCGCCATGGCGGGCGGGCAGCCCCGCAGCAGAGACGGAGTGGTCATCCCGCGCCTGGCCAGCCCGCCGATAAGCCCGGCCGTGAACGCGTCGCCCGCGCCGATGGTGTCCGCGACCTGGACCTTGCGCCCTGGCCGGCGCGCGGGCGCCTCGCCAGGCAGGAAGACAGCGGCGCCGTCCGGGCCGTCGGTGATGACGACGACGAGCGCGCCAAGTTCCGCCCACCGCGCGCCGACCTCGGTGAGGCTCACGTGCGGATAGAGCCAGCTGACGTCCTCCCGGCTGGCCTTGACGATGTGCGCGACGCTCACCGAGCGCTCAACGAGGGCGCGGGCGTCGTCGGGTGCGCCGAGCAGCGTCGGCCGGATGTTGGGGTCGTAGCTGACCGCCACCTCCCCGTCGCGCCGGAGCCGGGCGGCCGCGGCGTGAATGCGCTCGGCACCCGGCGGCGTCCACGAGGCGAGCGAACCGAAGTGGAACACGGCGGTATCCCCGGGCACGCGCGCCAGTTCCGCGTCGGTCCATTGCCAGTCCGCGGTGCCCTGCAGGTAGAAGTCGTAGCTAGCCTGAGCGTCGCGGTCGAGGCTGACGACCGCCAGGGTGGTCGGCTGCGTCGCTGCGGGCGCGTGGCTAAGGTCGAGCTGCTCCGCTTCGGCGTGCGCCCGCAGCAGGCGGCCGAAGGCGTTGTCCGCCAGCCGCGCCATGAGGGTCGCGCGGTGCCCGAGCCGCGCCAGCCCGATCGCCACGTTGAACGGGCTGCCGCCTGGCCTCGCCAGGTAACCGCCGGAACTCCTGTCAGGAATCAGGTCGACCAGGGCCTCCCCGGTCACGGTCAGCCGCGGCGCGCTCGTGGTGTCAGCCACGTCTCGCCGCCGTAACGGGAATCTCGCCAGAGCCGCGGGGGATGAGCCGCGTCGGCACCACGTCGGTACGCGCAGGCGACTGGTCGCCGTCAAGCCTGCGGAACAGGATTTCCGCGGCGAGGCTGCCCATAGTCGCGATGTCTTGCGCGACGACGGTGATCCCCGGACGGAGCATGTCCGCCAGCGGGAAGTCGTCGAACCCGACCATCGCCACGTGCTCCTGCAAGTCCAGCGCGCGTAGCGCGCGGCTGGCGCCGATGGTGACGAGGTTCTGCCCGGTGAACAGGGCGGTGGGCGCGTCGGCCAGCCGCAGCAGGCGCGTGGTCGCCTCGATCGCGGCCTCCTCCGAGCTGGCCTCGTGCCAGATGATCTGCTCGTCCACCGGGATGCGGGCCATCTCGAGCGCGTGCCGGTACCCCTCATGGCGCTGTGCCGCGGTGGGGATCGACAGCCGGTCACCGAGATAACCGATGCGCCGGTGCCCGGCCGCCAGCAGGTGGTTGACCGCGTTAACCGCGCCGGTCCGGTTGTCGGACACAACGGCGTCGGCGTCGAGCTGCCGCGGCTCGCGGTCGAGGAAGACCAGGCAGGTGCCCGCAGCGCGTTCCTTGATCAGGTAACTGTGGTCACGGCCGGCAGGCACGATCAGCAAGCCGTCCACCCGGCGGTCGATCAGGGCGCCGGTCACCTCCCGTTCCCGGGCGGTGTCCTCGTCCAGGCTGCTGAACAGGACGAGCACCCCGCGGTCGCGTGCCACGTTCTCGACGGTGCGCATCAGCGCCGCCGAGAACGGGTTGGCCGCGTCCTCGACGAGCATGCCGATCGTCGCGGTCCGCCCGTCGCTGCGGCGCAGGCTGCTGGCGGTGAGGTTCGGGCGGTACCCCAGCTTGCCGGCCGCGTCGCGGACCCGCGCCACCATCACGGGATCGACCGTGCTGACACCGTTGACCACCCGGGAGACGGTCTTCAGCGAGACCCCCGCCAGCGCCGCTACCTCGCGCATGGTGGGCCTGCTGGCGGGCCGGACCGGCTCAGTCTCCATGCTAGGCATCGTTGTCTCACCTTCAAGATGTGTTACCTAGTCGTTGCATAAGGGTTTCTGCCTGCAGCTTGACGCATTGTCCCACACGGAGTCATGATCGCGAAGAGGCAACGTTGTCTCACACTCGAGGACGGACGCCACCAGCCAGAAGTCCGGTGTCGATCTGCGACCATCTTCAGAGAGGCTTGACCACCATGGACAGCTCAACGAAGCGCGCAGTATGGGGGAGAACGCGCCAGGGGGGCCGCCGCCGCGCGGCAATCACGGCAGCGAGCGCCCTATGCGCCGCGGTCGCGCTCGCGGCCTGCAGCTCATCAAGCTCGAGCTCATCGAGCTCATCGGGGGCCGCGACGTCGGGCGGGTCGACCACCGGATCCTCGTCAGGTCAGGCGGTGGGCGTCTCGCTCATCCTCAAGACCCTGTCCAACCCGTACTTCGTGACGATGGAGAAGGACGCGCAGGCCGCGGCGGCGAAGGACAACGTGCACCTGACCGTGGCCGCGGGCAAGCAGGACGGAGACACGCAGAGCCAGATCACCGCGGTCGACAACGCGATCTCCCGCGGCGACAAGGGGATCCTGATCACCACGAACGGCAACGCGGTGAACACGGCCCTCAACCAGGCCAAGGCGGCCGGCCTGTTCGTGATCGCCCTGGACACCGCGCTTACCCCCGCGAGCGTCGCGGACATCACCTTCGCCACCGACAACACCCAGGCCGGGCGGCTCGACGGCCAGTACGCGGCGGCCGCGCTCGGCGGCAAGCCAGCCGTCATCGCCATGCTCGACCTGTTCAACAACCAGGTCGTCTCGGTCGACATCGACCGTGACCACGGCTTCCTCGAAGGCATGGGCATCAACCCGGGCAACCCCAACCTGAACGGGCAGGAGGCCAAGACCGGCACCTACAAGGGCGGCGGCAAGTACACGGTCGCCTGCCACCAGCCGACCACCGGCGCGATCGACGGCGGGCGCACAGCAATGGAGAACTGCCTGTCCGCGAACTCCAGCATCAACGTGGTCTACGCGATCAACGAGCCAGCCGCCGAGGGCGCGTACGCGGCGCTCAAGGCCGCGGGCAAGCAGAACCAGGTCATGCTGTTCGCCATCGACGGCAGCTGCTCCGGCCTGAAGTTCGTCTCCAGCGGAGAGTTCACGTCGGACGCGACGCAGTACCCCGGCAAGATGGCCGCGCTGGGCGTCGACTCGATCGCCAAGCTGGCCCGCGGCGGCTCCAAGCCGGGCGTCACCGCCGGCAAGACGTTCTTCGACACCGGCACCGCGCTGGTGGCCACGAAGGCCGTCTCCGGCGTCACGATCCAGTCGCCGACCGCGGCCGCGTCGGCCTGCTGGGGCAGCTAGTCCTTGACCGTCCATGATCCTGCTATCACCGCTGGTGGACAACGCGCGGTGATAGCAGGATCTTCGTAGGAAGACTTGGTTACCGATCACGGGCCGGGGTGAACCGGTTCAACGTCAAAGGGGATTCCCGTGGCCATCTCGACAGACAGCGCCGCGTCGGCGGCGGTTGAGGAGTTCCTTAACCGGCCGCCCACTATCGGTCAGCGTGTCCACTCCGTGCTGCACCGGCAGCCCGCGCTCAGCCCGGCGATCGTCCTGGTGCTCGCATGTGTGGGCTTCAGCCTTACCAGCAGTCACTTCTACCAGCTGACGAACCTGTCCCTGCTTCTCCAGCAGGCCTCGGTCGTCGGTACGCTGGCGGCGGGCCAGACCCTCATCATCCTTACCGCCGGGATCGACCTGGCGATCGGCGCGGTGATGGTCCTGTCCAGCCTCGTGATGGTGAAGCTGGCCAGCAGCAGCGGCGTGCCCGGCGTGCTGGCGCTGCTGATCGGGGCGGCGATCGCGATCCTGGCGGAGACCATTACCGGGCTCCTCGTGACGCGGATCAAGCTTCCGCCGTTCATCGTGACCCTGGGCATGCTGAGCATCTTCACCGCCATCTCGCTCATCTACGCCCAGGGACAGACCATCCTGCTCAACCCGGGCGCGTTCCTGCTCTGGACCGGCAACAGCTTCGCCATCGGGTCGCTGCACCTGACGTACGGCGTGCTGCTGATGCTCGGGGTGTATGTGGTGTTCGCGTACGCGCTGCGCTACACCGCGTGGGGACGGCACCTGTACGCGGTGGGCGACGACGCGGAGGCGGCACGCCTGGCGGGCATCCGGGTGAACCGGGTCCTGCTCAGCGCCTACGTGGTCGCCGGGTTCGCGATCGCGGTAGCCGCCTGGATCCTCGTCGGCCGCGTCGGCGGCGGCGACCCCAACAGCGGCCTGAACGCCAACCTGGAGTCCATCACCGCGGTCGTCATCGGCGGCACCAGCCTGTTCGGCGGCCGCGGGGCGGTGATCGGATCGCTGATCGGCGCGCTGATCGTGCAGGTCTTCGACAACGGGCTGGCGCTGGCCGGGCTCGACCCGAATTACCAGGTCCTCGCCGTCGGCATCCTGGTGATCGTCGCCGTGTCCGTCGACCAGTGGATCAGGAGCGTGAAGGCATGAACGGGACTCCCGTACTCGAGGCTCGCGGCCTCGTCAAGCTCTTCGGCCGGGTCGTCGGCCTCGACGCCGTGGACATGACCCTGTACTCCGGAGAGATCCTTGCCGTGATCGGGGACAACGGCGCCGGCAAGTCCACGCTGATCAAGTGCCTGTCCGGAGCGCTGATCCCGGACCAGGGCAGCATCCTGCTGGACGAGAAGGAGGTGCGGTTCAGAACCCCGCAGGACGCGCGGGACGCCGGCATCGAGACCGTCTACCAGCAGCTCGCCGTCGCCCCGGCGCTCGACATCGCCGAAAACCTGTTCCTGGCCAGGGAGGTTCGCCGGAAAGGGTTCCTCGGTTCGGTGTTCCGCATGCTCGACACCGGCGAGATGAAGCGGGAGTCCACCGAGCAGATCAAGAGCCTGGGCATCAGTACCCTGCAGAACATCAGCCAGGCGGTGGAGACCCTGTCTGGCGGGCAACGGCAGGCCGTGGCCGTGGCGCGCGCCGCCGCCTTCGGCAGCAAGGTCGTGATCCTGGACGAACCGACCGCCGCGCTCGGCGTCCGGGAGACCGGCCAGGTGATCAAGCTCATCCGCGAGCTGCGCGACAGCGGCAAGGCGATCATCCTGATCAGCCACGACATGCCGCACGTCTTCGAGCTCGCGGACCGCATCCACATCCAGCGACTGGGCGGGCGCGCCGCCGTGATCACGCCCAAGTCGCACACGATGGAAGACGCCGTCGCGATCATGACCGGCGCCAAGACGGTCACGTCGGCCGGTGCTCCCACCACCGCGGAGTAACTCCGGCGGCGCGGAGACGGCCGCATCCGTTCGGGACGACAGGTCGTGTTTTTGCCGCCGTGTTCGCAGGCGGTGACGTTGCGGAGTCGCTACCGTGGTGCGGGTGGCGTCCCGGGCAGATCACGCCATCTTGTGGCAGGCGTACCCGCTCGGCCTCACCGGCGCCGAACGGGAGGCGCTGCCTGCGCACGAGCCGGCCAGGCACCGTGCGGCTCCCGGATCGCGCACGGCCGCAGCCCGGCCCGGGGTACGGCTCATAGGAGACGGGGGCGGCTCACGGGACCCGATGCGGTAGGTCACCATCGAAGCGAGCTATCTGCTCACTCGGCGAACTTGAGGCAGGCTAGCCCCATCTGCATCTTCGGCTCCAGGCCATGTCGGCCACGCAGAATGTTCCGTTATGGGCGGCCGATAAGGCAGGAGCTGAGGCGTGAGAACCGCCCAGATCGGCGGATCCCGCGCCGGCTAAAGAGAGGCGCACCTTCACGAAACGTCACCGGCCTTGGTCCTGCCCTTCTCCTCGATCGCACAGGACTGGTCGAGAGGTACGGCCTGGGTTGGCAGTCGCGCCGCGTTCGGGTGCGGCCGCCAACCCTCCCACAGTGCACTGGGGCGAGTTGAATACTCGCAACCCCAAGCAAATGAACGCCGATTTTCGGTGAAATCAACCGCTGGCGGTCCGAGCTCCCTTCAGCTCAGCAGAAGGAAGTCCGCAAGTCCCAGCGTGTTCTCCAAGATCACTCCGACATTAGAGGATGGCCCATCACGAGTTAGGCGGCCGGCCGAGGTCGCTGCGGGCCGTGCCGGCTGCCGTGGACAGTGCAGTGACATCCCGCTCAAACGCCGACTCCCACGTCGAGGCGTTGAGGAGGTTCACGGTACTCAATGCCAGGAGACCGCCAATTACTGCACCGTCAGCATTGACCAGAG
>Ga0207692_10000736_pt1 | contig 11557 bp, 10 predicted proteins | sample LARL52metaG_FD_184345 | JGI IMG/M metagenome (GOLD analysis project Ga0207692, IMG submission 184345) | Corn, switchgrass and miscanthus rhizosphere microbial communities from Kellogg Biological Station, Michigan, USA - LAR L5-2 metaG... | ecosystem: Host-associated > Plants > Roots >...
CGCCGCGGAGGCGGGCCTGCCCGTGCCGGCCGAGGTGCTCAAGACGCCGGAGTACTCGGGGCTCGGCGTGTACACCCCGGATCCCAACTCCCTCGACACGCCGACCGACTTCGGGCTGAACGGGTCTAACCAGGCGATGCTCGACGCCGCGCACGACCTCGGCGTGAAGTACGTGGAGGGCAACATGTCCTTCGCCGGTCATCGCCCGAAGTGCGTCAACTGCGGGGTGTACCACCCGTTGCGACCAGAGGTGCTGGTCGTGCCCGACTGGCCGACCAACATCGCCTTCGAGGCCACCACACCCGACGAGCAGACCGCGCTCTACAACGAGCAGTACGGCCGCAACGGCAAGGCGCCCGACCACCTCGACCACGACCTGACCTACGAGCAGGCCACCGACGCCGAGGCCGAGATCGCGGTGCGCCACCTGATGAGGGGATCTGTGTACGCGCACACGCTGCACCAGGGCAACCTGCGGGAGTACGCGCCGGGCCGGTCCCTCACGTTCGACTGGGCCACCGCCACCGTGGCGAAGTACGCGGCGCTGTACCGGGTTCCGCTGCTCTGCCCGGACTGGCTCACGCTGGCCAGGTACGTGGAGGCCAGGACCGCCCACTTCACCGAGCTCGCGTCCGGGCAGGACGCGCTGTGGGACCGCGGCACCGGCGCGATCACCTACGTGCCGGGCTCCGGCGGCACGCTGTTCCTCACCGGGGTGCAGCAACGTCCCGCGACCGAGGCCGACCGGTCGAGCGCCGACGAGAGCGACACCTACGGCGCGGACACCGTGGCACGGGTCGGTTTGGCCAAGGGGCAGACCGTGGTGCTGAAGGCGAGTCCCCGGCCATGACCGCACTCGACGTCGCCCTCGTCTCCGAGGGGTGTTACCCGTTCCACCCCGGCGGGGTGAGCCTGTGGTGCGACCAGCTGATCCGGGGCATGCCCGACTTCCGGTTCACCACCGTCGCGCTGACCGTGGACGGCACCGAGCGGCCGTGGTGGCCCTCCCCCGCCAACCTCGCCGAGGTGGTGTCCATGCCGTTGTGGGGTAGACGGCCCCGGCGGGCCCGACGCAGACCCGCCGGGTTCGCGCAGGCGCACGAGGACTTCCTGAGGTCGTTCCTGCCGTACACCGACAGCAGCCCCGAGGAGTTGCTGTCGGCGTTGCACCGGATCTTCGTGCTGGCCCAGACCTCGGACGTGGGCGCGGCGCTGATGTCGGACGACTCGGTGGACCGGCTGATCCGCGCGGTCGGCGACTGCGGTGAGGGGCCGATCTCGTTGCGGGACGCGGTGATCGCGACCGACCTGCTCGAACACTCGCTGCGACCGTTGTCGTACCCGCCGATCAACGTCGACGTGTGCCATCTGGCGATGAACGGGTTGAGCGCCTTGGTCGGCATGGCGGGCAAGTGGGCTCACGGCACACCGATGATGATGTCCGAACACGGCGTCTATCTGCGCGAACGGTATCTCGGCGCGGTCGGCGAGTCGCTGGCGCTACCCGCCAAGGTGGTGATGCTGAGCTTCCACCGCGCACTGGCGGGCGCGGCCTACCGCGCCTGCGACATGCTCACCCCGCACTCGGACTACAACCGGCGCTGGCAGCTGCACAGCGGCGCCGACGCGAGTCGCATGTGGACGATGTACAACGGCATCGACCCGGCGAAGTTCCCGGTGGCGCAGGGGGAACCGGACGTGCCGACGATCGTGTTCGTCGGCCGGATCGACCCGCTGAAGGACCTGCACACGTTGATCAGGGCGTTCGGCGAGGTCCGCCGCGCGCTGCCGCAGGCACGGCTGCGCGTGTTCGGTCCGGTGCCGGAGGCCAACAAGGGCTACCACGCGAGCTGCGTGCGGTTGATGGACCAGCTCGGGCTGACCGGCAGCGCGGCGTTCGAGGGACTGGTGCCGAGCCAGGTGGACGCCTACCACGCCGGTCACATCGTCGCGCTGACCAGCGTGTCGGAAGGGTTTCCGTTCACCGTCGTCGAGGCCATGTCGACCGGGCGGCCACCGGTCTGCACCGACGTCGGCGGGGTCAGCGAGGCCGTCGCCGACGCGGGCCTGGTGGTGCCGCCACGTGACCACGAGGCCGTCGCGCGGGCGTGCGTCAGGTTGCTCACCGACAACGGGTTGCGGCACAGGCTTGGTGGCCTGGCGAGGAAACGGGTGGTCGAACGGTTCACGGTGCAGCGGTGGAACGACAGCTACCGCGAGAGATATGCGGAGCTGACCCGATGATCCTCGACGACCTGGTGACCCGCGTCGCCGGACAGCTGCCGGACCCGGTGGACGAGCTGCAGGTGGCCGCGTTGCTGGAGAGCCAGGGCGTCACCGACCAGCTCGCGGCCGACACCTACGGGCGCACGGACGTGTTCGCGCTCGGGCGGCAGGTGTTCGAACGGCTGCCGCGCGGCACCGTCGAGGCCGAGCGCGAGCCGCGGCGGAGCAGCTGGCCGCACGCCGTGCGCGGACCGTTGTACCTGGCGCCGACGACCGTGTTCCCGGCGGTGGCGGACGTGCTCGGCGGTCCGGCGGCGGTGCGGGCGATGGTCATCGCGACCGCGGTGAGCTGGGTGTGGGGGTCGGGTGCGAGCGCGGCGGCCCACCAGCTGCTGGCCAGGGGCGCCGGTGCCGCGGCGGCCCGGCTGGCGCGGTGGCTCGGCCTGGCCGGGACGGCGGTCGCGACGGCCGTCGCGGCGGTGTCCGGCTGGCAGTCCGCGCTGTTCGTGCTGGCGCTGGCGGCCCTGCAGTTCTCGATCGGCCTGCTCCTGTTCCACCGCAAGGAGATCGTCCTCGTCACCGCGGTGGTGCCGGCCGGCGCGGGCGGCGTGATCCACCTGGTGTGGGAGGCGACCGGGATCGCGCTGACGCTCGGCGGTGTCACGGTGCTGCTCGCCGCGGCCGGTGCGTGGCGGGCTGGACGCGACGCGCGCGACGCCGACGGAGTGCGGCGGCCAAAGCCGAGCACATTGCTGGGCGCCGCGCTACCGGGTGTCGGGTACGCGGCGTTGTGCGCGACTTTGTTGCTGCACACGGATTCCCGCTACGTGCTGAGTGCACTCGACCTGGCGGTGGCCGCCGCGCCACTCGTGCTCGGCATGGGGGTGGTCGAGTGGCGTGCCCAGCGGTTCTTCGAGCTGGCGGCGGACGAGCTGCGCCGTTGCGCGGTACCGGCGGAGTTCCGGAAAACGTTGTGGCGCATGCTCCTGCGGGAGCTGGGCGGGTGCCTGGTGGCACTCGGTTCCGCCGCTGCGGTGCTGCTCGTGGTGCTGCGGGCCGCGGACGTGCTCACGCTGCCCGGTGCGCTGCTCGTCGACGGTCACGTGCTGCTGGGTGGCGCGTTCTTCCTGGGGTTCGTGCTCGTCCGGACCGGGGGTGCGGTGACGGCACCGCTGATCCTGGCCGTGGTGCTGCTCGGCGACGTCGTGGCGGGGCTCGCCGCCGACCCGGCGCCGGTCTTCCTGGTCAGCACCGCCGCTTTGTCGTTGTTTCTGCTCGTGGCGCTCCGCGGGAGCGTCGGACAGGTTCGCCACTACCGATGAGGAAGTGATCTCCACATGCATGCGGTGATACTCGCCGGCGGCAGAGGAGTGCGACTGCGGCCGTACACCACGGCGCTGCCCAAACCCCTGGTCCCGATCGGCGAGGAGTACGCGATCCTCGACATCATCCTGCAACAGCTCGGCACGCGGGGCTTCGACCGCGTGACGCTCGCGATCGGCCACCTGGGTTCGCTCATCCGCGCGTTCGTCGGGGACGGGTCCCGGTGGCGGCTCAGAGTCGACTACGCGGAGGAGAAGGCGCCGCTGTCGACCATCGGGCCGTTGCTCAACTTCGTCGACCTTCTGCCGGAACACTTCCTCGTCATGAACGGGGACGTGCTGACCGATCTCGACTACGCGGCACTGATGGACCACCACATCGCTTGCGGCGCACCGCTGACCGTGGCGACCTACCAGCGCAAGGTGAAGATCGACTTCGGCACGCTGTCCTCCGAACAGGGCCGGATCGTGAACTTCGTGGAGAAGCCGGAACTCTCCTACGGCGTGAGCATGGGCGTGTACGCGATGACCCGCAAGACGCTCACCCCGTACCCGCGCAACGTCCCTTTCGGACTCGACGACCTCGTGCTCGACCTGCTCGACCGCGGTGAGGAGCCGGCGGCCTTCGAGTTCGGCGGCTACTGGCTCGACATCGGCAGGCCCGACGACTACGACGAGGCCAACCGGAACTTCGAGCGGCTGCGGCCGGTGCTGCTGCCCGGCGCCCCACGGCAGGACGTGCTGTCGTGACCGTGCTGCTGTTCGGCGCGTCCGGCTACCTCGGCCGGGCGGCGGACGAGGCGCTGCGCGAGCGGGGCGCCCGGGTCGTGCGGGTCGGCAGAGCCGTTCCGCCCGACGACGGCTGGGTGCGGCACGACCTCGTGCGCGGCGGCACGGGCGAGCTCGTCGAGCTGCTGCGGACGGTCGCGCCCCGCGTGGTGGTCAACTGCACGGGCCAGCTCGACGGCACGACGGCCGAACTGGTCGCCGCCAACGTCACACCGACGGCGGCTCTCGTCGACGCGATCCCCCAGGCCGTGCCGACGGCCCGGCTCGTCGCGCTCGGTTCCGCCGCCGAGTACGGACGTGTCCCGCACGGCCTCTCGGTCGCGGAGGACGCGGTGCCGGACCCCGTGTCCTCCTACGGGATCACCAAGCTCGCGAGCACGCTGCTGGTGCGGGACGCGGTGATCGCCGGACGGCTGGACGCGGTGGTGCTGCGGATCTTCAACCCCATCGGCGCCGACCTGCCGGCGGGGACCGTGCTGGGCCGGGCGGCGCAGGCGATGCGGACGGCGCTGCGGCAGGGTGACGACATCACGCTCGGTCCGCTCGGCGCGTACCGCGACTTCGTCGACGTCGCGGACGTGGCCGATGCGATCGCGGACGCGGCACTGGCACCCGAGGCGCCGGAGCCCGTGCTCAACGTCGGCAGCGGCCGGGCGGTGGCGGTGCGCGACGTGGTGGCGATGCTGGCGTCGGTGGCGGGCTTCCAGGGCCGGGTGATCGAGTCCGGCCCGGCGCAACCGCGGTCGGGCGCGGTCACGTGGATCGCCGCGGACACGACCCGCGTCCGGCGCTCGCTGGGCTGGTCGCCCCACCAGGACCTGACGTCGTCGGTCCGCGCGGTGTGGACAGGGTCGTGACCGTTCCGCTGCGCGGGGAAGAGCACGTTCGGGCTCGGCCCGAACGTGCTCTTCGCGCCGGCTCACGAACGCGTGCGGTACCAGTCGAACGTGCGGCGGACGCCCTCGTCGAGCGACACGCTCGGCGCGTACCCGGTGAGGTCGCGCAGCAGGGTGAGGTCGGGGCAGCGGCGGGCGACCGAACCCTGCGGTGCCGGTTCCTTCTCGACGACCGGGGCGTGGCCCGCGATCCTGAGCACGAGCTCGGCCAGCTCGCCGATGTTGGTCTCGGCCGTGTCGTCTCCGATGTGGACGATCCGGCCGGCGGCCGCGTCCGTGCTCGTCAGCCGCACCACCGCCTCGACGGCGTCGTCCACGTAGCAGAACGCCCGGTGCTGGTCGATTCCGTAGACGACGAACGGGTCCTCGCGCCGCAACGCCCGCAGGGACAGCTCCGGGATGACGTGGTCGGCGCCCATCCGCGGGCCGTACACGTTGTGGAAACGTCCGACGACGACGGGCACGCCCTTCGCGCGGCCCGCGTGCACCACCGCGGCCTCGCCGAGCATCTTGCTGACCGCGTAGGCGAACCGGGGCGCGGTGACGTCCTCGACCACGAGCGGCACGGTCTCCGGCGTGGGCACCGGCACGACGCCCATCGCGACCCCGCCCGCGTAGGTCTCGCTGGTGGAGGCGAAGAACAGCCGCTGCGGCGCGGTGATCCAGTCCAGCGTGTTGAGCACGACGAGCGTGTTGATCCGCACCACCCGCGCCGGGTCGCGTTCGACGTTGCGGACGCCCACCACCGCGGCGAGCAGGTGGACCTGGTCGCAGTCGCGGGGCAGCGCGGCGAACGAGGCCGGGTCGGTGAGGTCCGCGGAGATCACCGGTACGTCCAGCGCGTCGAGCTCGGGATCGTGCCGGCCGCGCGAGAAGTCGTCCACGATCGTCACGTCGTGCCCGTCGGCGAGCAGCCGCCGGGCGAGGTGCAGGCCGATGAAGCCCGCGCCGCCGAGGAGGAGGTGCTTCACCGTGCCACCGCCGGTTCGTAGCCGAGGCCCGCGTAACGGACCCCGTGTCCGGTCACGCGGTTCTCGTCCAGGACGCGCCACGAGTCGTAGACGAGCCGCACGTTCGAGCCCGGCAGCAACCCGTCGACGTCGAGGGCGCGGTACTCCGGATGATCGGTGATCACCAGCACCGCGTCCGCGGTCGCGAAACCGGTGGCGATGTCGGCGGGTTCGCCGCCGTACTGCCTGATCACGTCACCGCCGACGAGCGGGTCGTGACCGAGCACCCGCACGCCGCCGCGCGTGAAAACCGGCATCATCGAGGCGATCGGTGTGCCGCGCATGTCGTCGGTGGGCGGCCAGCCCTTGTACGCCCAGCCGAGCACGAGCAGCCGCTTGCCCGCCGGTTCTCCCATCAGGTCGAGCACGCGTTGCGCGACGTGCGCGGGCAGGTCCTCGTTGATCTCGCGGGCGGCTTCGATCAGCGACGGGACGTAGCCGGCCTGACCGGCCGCGGACAGCAGCAGGTACGGGTCCTTCGACAGGCAGCCGCCGCCGACGTAGCCGGGCTTGGCGATGTCGGGGCGCGGGTAGTCCACATTGGTCGCTTTGATCACTTCGAGCGGGTCGAGGCCGAGCCGCTCGGTCAGCCTGGCCACCTCGTTGCCGAACGAGTAGATGACGTCGGTGTGGCAGTTGTTCACGAGCTTGACCAGCTCGGCGGTCTCCAGCCCCGACACCGGCACGAGCTGGGCCGAGAGGCCGCCGAACAACGCGAGGCCCCGCCGCAGGCTTTCGTCGTCCAGACCGCCGACCACCTGGGGCAGCTCGACCAGTTCGCGCAGGGCCTGGCCCTGGATCGTGCGCTCGGGTGCCATCACCAGCCGCGCCGACCCCCACGCGTCGACCAGCTTGGGCAGCACCACCGACCGCGTCGCGCCGACCGGAACGGTGCTGCGCACCACGACGAGCGTGTCCGGCGAACATCTCTTCGCGATGTGCTCGGCCGCCGCGGCGAGGTTGAGCAGGTACGGGTCGTGCCCGGCCTCCCCGACCGGCGTCGAGACGCAGATGATCGCCGCGTCGACCCCGGTGTCCGGCAGTTCGTGCGAGAGGAAGATCCGCCGGCCGACCCACTCCCGGAACACGTCCTCGACACCCGGTTCGAAGATGTGCGGACGGCCCTTGGCCAGCGTGTCGAGCAGCGCGGGCTGGGTGTCCACGCCGTGCACCTCGTAGCCGCGGCGGGCCAGCGCCGCGGCGAGCGTGAGCCCGACGTACCCCATTCCGATGATGCCCACCTGGCGGAATTCCGGTTCTTCGCCTGTCACGATCGACTCCTCCCTGCGATCAGTGGCACGGTGCCGCGATGGTGTCCAGCGCGCGCACCGTCACATACCCTTCGAATCCTTCTTCGCGATAACGACGGCACGCTTCGGCCACGTTCTGCGGGCGAGTCGCGTAGTCCACCGCCAAAATCGTCTTCCCGGCTTCCTTCAGCTTCCGCGCGGCCGCGAGGTTCTCCGCGCAGAAGTCCGCGGTGCACGGTTCGTCGGTCGCCCGGAAGAAGAGTTCCTCAATTCCGATTCCGTCGATCGCGTCGACGTAACCGGAATTCTCGCGCAGCTCCGGCGAATTCTGCGGGAAGACGCCGAACGCCGGGTTCACCCGCTTGACGTGCGCGCTGATCCGCATGATCAGGTCGGTCATGCGGCGCCCGAGCCCGGACCGGTCGACCGACGGCACGAGCGCGAGGTCGATCTCCTCGTAGGCGAGCGGCGTGTCGAGGTAGACCCCGTCGAAGCCGCTGCTCAGCGCCCGGTCGAGCCGCGGCCGCACGGCCAGCTCCCACCAGCGCGGCTCCCAGTACCGGGCGAAGCGCTCACCCGGCCAGCTCGGCCACTCGTTGAGCAGCAGCCCCGCGTCGCGGATCGCCGCGAAGTCCGGCCGGAACGACTCGATCGAGCCGATCTCGAAGTAGGCGAGCACCCGTTTTCCGGACGCCTTCAGCACACTGATCTCGTCGGCCCGAAAATAGGACGAACCGCCGTCGCGGGCCAGGTCGACGACGGCGGTCCGGAACGGCGAGGCGGCCAGCGCGTCGAGCCGCCCGCCCGGATAGCCCTGCAACTGGTAGACAAAACCGCCCGGACGTCCGGAATCACCCGAACAGCCCTGGTAAACGACGGCGCACGTCATCATCAAAAGGACGAGTAGCGCTCGGAAAAGGCGGCGCGTCACACGCCCACAGTACCGATGCGTTTGATGCCATCAATGCGCCGCCCGGGCGATTTCCACACGTGGACAACCCATGCGGAATATTCGGCGGACTTCTATTCGCGTCCGATCGGACCGTGTGGCAGCATTCGGCCCATGACTCAACGTGTCGCGGTGACCGGAGGCAGCGGCAAGCTCGGGCGCGCCGTGGTGGCAGACCTGCTGGAGCACGGCTGGGAGGTCCACAACCTCGACCAGGCCGCTCCCCCGGCGGCTCAGGGCGGCGAGTTCACCCGCGTCGACCTGACCGACTACGGCCAGGTCGTCGAGGCGATCAGCGGGATCGACGACCGGTACGACGGGCTGGACGCCGTGGTGCACCTGGCGGCGATTCCCGGTCCTGGCGTGGCGCCGAACGCCCGCACCTTCCACAACAACGTGACGAGCACCTACAACGTGTTCGCCGCGGCACGGCTGGCCAAGGTGCGCAACGTCGTGTGGGCGTCCAGCGAGACGGTGCTCGGGCTGCCGTTCGACACTCCCCCGCCGTACCTCCCGGTCGACGAGGAGTACGCGGGGCGGCCGGAGACGTCGTACTCGCTCGGCAAGCTGGTCGACGAGACGCTCGCCCAGCAGTTCTGCCGCTGGGAGCCGGAGATGAAGATCATCGGTTTGCGGTTCTCGAACGTGATGGAGCCGCACGACTACGAGCGCTTCCCGTTCGACGCCGACCCGCTCGCGCGCAAGTGGAACCTCTGGTCGTACATCGACGCACGGGACGGTGCTCAGGCTGTGCGCAAAGCGTTGGCGCACAACGTGACGGGCTTCGACGTGTTCATCATCGCGAACGCCGACACGTGCATGACGACGCCGAACGACGAGCTGGTCGCCAAGGTCTATCCGGGCGTGCCGATCAAGAGGGAGTTCGGTCCTCACGAGACGCTGCTGTCGATTGGGAAGGCACGGCGGGTGCTGGGGTTCGAGCCGGTGCACACCTGGCGGTCGTGACCTCCCTGGCGAGCCCGAACAGCTCGTCCGCCGCCCGCGCCCTGGGCCCCGCCTGACGCAGGTGGTGCAGGGCGCGGGCGAGCAGCAGTTCGGCCTGCTGCTCGCACCACTTCCGGCCGCCCGCCCGCTCGACCAGCACCGCCAGCTCCCGCGGTGACGCATCGGCCGCGTAGACGTCCGCACCCGCGTTGATCGCCGCGACCACCGGCAGGGTGCGGCGGCGGTGGGCGAGGTCGTCGTAGAGCGGCCGTCCGCTGACCGGCGCGCCGCCCCAGATGGCCAGGACGTCGTCCACGTGCTTGCGCGCCAGGCCTACGTCGTCGCCGAACTCCCCGAGGTGACCGGCCTGACTCCGGCTCGCCCCGGCGGCCAGCGCGCCGAGCTCGCACGCGCACGCCGTCAGCGCCGAGTGCTTCGCCGCCGCCACGCCCAGGTACTCGGCGATGTCGACGTCGTCGCGTTCGTCCATCTCGGCTTCCTGGACATAACCGTCCACAACGGACAGCAGGGCGGCGTTGAGGATCATCACCTCGGATACGCCGAGCTGACCGAAGGCGAGCGTGAGCAGCGCTTCGGCGGCGGAGACGGCCCGGTCGTCGCCGAACTCCACCCACGCGCTCGGCCGGTGGCCGCGGCTCACCGCGCGCGTCATCAGGTCGGCGTGCAGCTGTTCGTGCCGGACGGCGAGCTCGAGCGCGGTCGCGACCTGGATCGCCATGGTGGCGTCACCGATGCAGTCGGCGGCGAGCAGCGAGAGCGCGGCCGTCGAGAAGTCCGACCGGTTGTACTCGACGACCTCGCGCGTTTCGTCCGGAAGCGTCGCGACCGCGGCTTTCAGCGGTGCGTCGATCATGGCCCGGCTCCACGCCAGTACATCCTGCGGCGCCGCGACCACCTCGATGCTCGTCACAGGAGGACGCTAAACCCGCACGTCAGGTGTCACCGCACAGTTGCCACTGTCGTGTTGAAGACGGGCACGATCCGGCGAGCCGGACTAGGTTGATGTTGAACGGGGTGTCGCCAGCGTCACCCGACCGTGATCGTTTGCTTTCCTGAGGGGCTGACCGTGCGTTACACCAAGCTCGCCGGCATGGACGTGTCCGAGATCTGCCTCGGCATGATGAGTTACGGAGACCCATCGCTGGGCAACCACGCGTGGTCGATGCCGGAGGACGAGTCCCGGCCGTTCATCAAGGCCGCCGTCGAGGCCGGGATCAACTTCTTCGACACCGCCAACGTCTACTCGGCCGGTTCCTCCGAGGAGATCACCGGCCGCGCGCTGCGCGACTTCGCGCGCCGCGAGGAGATCGTGCTCGCCACCAAGGTGCACGGCCGCATGCGCGCCGGCGTGAACGGCGCCGGGCTCTCCCGCAAGGCGATCTTCGCCGAGATCGACAACTCGTTGCGGCGCCTGGGCACCGACTACGTCGACCTGTACCAGATCCACCGCTTCGACGCGTCCGTCCCGCTGGAGGAGACGCTGGAAGCGCTGCACGACGTGGTGAAGTCGGGCAAGGCCCGCTACATCGGCGCGGCGTCCATGTACGCGTGGCAGTTCGCCAAGGCGCTGTTCACGCAGCGCGAGAACGGCTGGACGCGGTTCGTGTCGATGCAGAACCACTACAACCTCCTCTACCGCGAGGAGGAGCGCGAGATGCTGCCGTTGTGCGCGGACCAGGGCGTCGCCGTGATCCCGTGGAGCCCGCTGGCCCGCGGCCGCCTGACCCGCGACTGGGACGCCACGACCGCCCGCACCGAGACCGACGAGTTCGGGTCCACTTTGTACGTCGGCGCGGACCGCGCGATCGTCGAGCGGGTGGCCGAGGTGGCGGCCGCTCGTGGCGTGTCACGGGCCCAGGTCGCGCTGGCGTGGCTGCACCGCAACCCGGTCGTCACCGCCCCGATCGTCGGCGTGACCAAGCCCGCGCACCTGGACGACGCGGTGGCGTCGCTGGACGTGGAGCTGACCGACGACGAGGTGCAGCTGCTGGAGTCCGCGTACGAACCGCACCGCATCGCCGGGCACCACTAGCGCGTCACTTCACCCCGTACTCCGCGGCGAGCCGGCGGAGGTTGGCGAGGTCGGCGCCGTGCGTCTCGGCGGCGTACGTGTCCTGCTGCTCGTTTGCCAGGCGCACGGCTTCCTCCG
>Ga0207692_10000737_pt1 | contig 11546 bp, 9 predicted proteins | sample LARL52metaG_FD_184345 | JGI IMG/M metagenome (GOLD analysis project Ga0207692, IMG submission 184345) | Corn, switchgrass and miscanthus rhizosphere microbial communities from Kellogg Biological Station, Michigan, USA - LAR L5-2 metaG... | ecosystem: Host-associated > Plants > Roots >...
TCGCGCCGTCGTTCTCGACAGCGAAAATCGCGTGTTCCTGGTCAGGCACACCTATGTCAGCGGCTGGCACCTGCCGGGCGGCGGCGTTGAGCCCGGCGAAACCTTTCGCGACGCCTTGCGGCGGGAATTGGCGGAAGAGGGGCGAATTGAATTGACGGGCGAGCCGGAGCTGCATGGCCTGTTCCTGAACAGCCACGTTTCCCGGCGTGATCACATCGCGGTCTATCTGGTCCGGCATTTCAGCCAGGATCGTCTGCCCGAGCCCAATCGCGAAATCGCCGCCTGCGGTTTTTTCGAGTTGCAGGCCTTGCCCGCGGATACGACCACTGGGACGCGGCTGCGGATTTCAGAAGTGATGGAAGGCCGCGCGCCAATGACGAGCTGGCGTTAGTGACCCGGCGTTAGGGATCGTTAGCGATCAGTCCTTATGATTCGCAGGTGAAACCCCTAACAATCGTTAAGGAATCTCCCATGGGCGCCGTGCCGGACCCAAAACAGCCGCCAAGAGCTAGCGGTGATCTCGCCGGGATGGCGGAGGCGCTTGCGCAACTGGCAAGCCACGAATTCCCGCAAGCAGAGGCAGCTCAGCCGCGGATCGCCGTTCTGGTGCCCTGCTTCAACGAGGAGGCTGCGATCGCAAGCGTCATCGCCGACTTTCGCAAGGCGCTGCCCTCGGCCGATATTTTTGTCTACGACAACAACTCCGCAGACCGCACCGTTGCGGTCGCGCGCGCGGCCGGCGCGGCGGTGCGTAGCGAACAGCGCCAGGGCAAGGGTCACGTGGTCCGCCGCATGTTCGCCGATGTCAACGCGGACATCTACGTGCTCGTCGACGGCGACGCCACCTATGATGCCGCGAGCGCCCCGCGCATGATCGAAACCTTGACGTCGGAGCGCCTCGACATGGTGGTGGGCCTGCGCGTCGATCAGTCCGTGGCCGCCTGGCGACCATGGCACCGTACCGGCAATCGGATGCTGACCGGATTTCTGGCCACGGTTTTCGGTCAGGTATTCAAGGATATCCTTTCCGGGTACCGGGTGTTCTCGCGGCGTTTCGTCAAATCCTTTCCGGTGTTGTCGGACGGTTTCGAGATCGAAACCGAGTTGACCGTGCACGCGCTCGAGCTGGCGCTGCCAGTCGGCGAGATCGAGACGCCTTATTACGCCCGCCCCGAAGGATCGGTCAGCAAGCTCAACACCTGGCGCGACGGATTCCGGATCCTCGGCACCATCCTGAGGCTTTACCGGTCGGAAAAGCCGTTGCGTTTTTTCACGGCGATCGGCGTTTTCCTGGCGGTCGTTTCAATCGGCCTCGCGATCCCGATCATCGTCACCTTTCTCGAGCAAGGCGTCGTTCCGCGGCTGCCGACCGCGGTGTTGTCGATGGGGCTGATGATTCTGGCGATGCTCTCGGTCTCGTCTGGGCTGGTGCTCGATACGGTGACGCGCGGCCGCCGCGAGATGAAGCTGCTGGCTTATCTGGTCCAGCCTCCCGTCGGCAAGAACTGACGCGGCCGAAACTCGCTCTCACAGGAGCGATGGACCGGCACGACGCTAGTGGAGTAGATTTGACATTCGCACCCCGCCTAGTGCCCACTTTCCGAAGTTCGTGTCCCGCTGCAGCACCCGCCATTCACGAACTTCGGAAAGTCATTGGCACTAGCAAATTTATTGATTCTGGTGCCGCTTTTCGATTTGAAGTTCCTGGATATAAAGTTTGCCGCTCGTACCGCAGGAACTTCAAATCGGCGGCACTGGCCGCGCGCTCGAAAGCGAATGTCAAATCTAAACTCCACTAGAATCTTATTTTTGCTAGTGGTCCTTTGATTCTAACATTCGCAAAGGTAATCAATGCAACGGGATGCGAATGTTAGAATCGGACCACTAGATGCTACTCCCGCGAACTGCATGAGCGACCTTTCTCTCACCATATTGGCTCAGACCGCCAACGACGCCCGGGCGATCGAGCGCCTGCACGACCGCACGTTCGGGCCTGGCCGCTTCGTGCTGAGCGCTTACCGCCTGCGCGAGCATGTCGACCACCTTCCCGAATTGTCGTTCACGGCCTGGATCGGGACATTGCTGGTCGGTTCCGTGCGTCAATTGCCGATCCTTGTCGGAGAAACCAAGGCCTTGCTGCTGGGACCGCTGACGGTCGAACCGCCATTTCGCGGCCACGGCGTCGGCCACGCGCTGCTCGAGCGCGCGCTCAAGGACGCGAAAGCAAGAGGCCATCGCCTGGTGCTGCTGGTCGGCGACGAGGCCTACTACGGCCGCGTCGGCTTCAAGGCCGTGCCGAAGGGGCGGGCGGTCATGCCGGGACCCGTCGACTATAATCGCCTGCTGGTCGCAGAGCTCATCGATGGTGCATTCGACGGTGTTTCGGGAGCGATCCGACCGGATTGGAGCAGGGCGCAATAGCAAGTGCCGCTAAAGCTTCGAGGCGTTTGCGGCTATCGGGTGAAAATTGGCACAGTGTCGAGCTTGCGCACGACGCCTGATCAAGAAATCAACGTCCCTCACGCAGCCAGGTAAAGGCGAATGCGCCGAGCAGAAGCAACAAGCCGATCAATCCTGCAAATATCGGCAATACGCCAACTCCCCTGACGACGCTGGCGTCGCGCATCCTTACGCCCATCCACCCGTCGCCATGGAACATGCTTGCGGCCCGCACCGGTACGATGCGCGGCAGATCGATGCTCGAACCATCCACCACGCGCCTCGCATCGCCGCCGGTAGCTCGTGTCAGCGGCTTCAAGGTCTCGGTGGTCGAGGTGACTTCCGAAAATTCCTTCGGATTGGTCGGGCCGACATTGATCAGGGCCTTCAATGTGCCGTCGGTCGCCTGCCACAGGCCGAGCTCATTGGCTGGCATTGTCGCGGTCCAGGTTCCGGGTTCGCCGGCGCTCAACGTCAGTTCACGCGCCGCTCCGGAAGGCGAGGTCACCGTCACCGGGGCGACACTGTCCGCCATGGTCTGGCGCTGGACCAGGAGGTCATGGCCGCGCACTTGAAGATGCAAAGCCTCTTCGTCGAGGTCGGGCTGCTTCATCAGCCAATGCGACGTCCGGCGCAGCAAGTCCAGGTGCGGCCCGCCGCCTTCGTAACCCCGCGCCCACAGCCAGATGTGGTCGGACAACAAAAGCGCTACGCGCCCCTCGCCAAAGCGCGAAAGCAGCAGCAGCGGTTTGCCGTCGGCGCCCGTCATGACCGGAGGGGTGGTCGTGTTGCGCGTATCCACGGTGCGGAAGAACCGGCTCCAATGCGGCGGCTCGGTATTGGCGCCCTCAAGACCGCGCGTGACGGGATGGCGTTTGCCGATGTCGCTCAGTTGGGCGAAGTACGGCTTCTCGGTGACGCCGACCGGTTCAGCCGGCAGCACCGAATCCAATGGCGTTCGCCAGATGCTCGTGGTCGACGCGTAATCGGGGCCGGCAGAGACCAGAACCGCGCCGCCGGTGCGCACATATCGCGCGATGTTGTCGAAATAGGCGATCGGCAGCACGCCCTGGCGCGCGTAGCGGTCAAAGATGATCAACTGGAATTCGTTGATCTTCTGCTGAAACAATTCGCGAGTCGGAAAGGCGATCAGCGACAACTCGTTGATCGGCGTGCCGTCCTGCTTTTCCGGCGGACGCAGGATGGTGAAGTGCACGAGATCGACGCTGGCGTCGGATTTCAGGAGGTTACGCCACGTGCGCTCGCCGGAATGCGGCTCGCCCGAAACCAGAAGCACGCGCAATTTGTCGCGCACGCCGTCGATTGCGACCACGGCGCGGTTGTTGACCAGGGTCAGTTCGTTGTCGAGCGGGGACGCCTCGATCTCCACGATGTTTTGCCCGGCGTGTTTGATGTCGACGTCGACATTGACGGTCTGGCCGCTGAGCACGGTGCGCTCGTTGATCACCTCGCCGTCGTAGCGCACCACGACCCTGGCGCGCTGGCCGCTGACGCCCTGGTCGTCCAGCCGATAGGTGATGGTCTGGACCTGTCCGACGATGCCGAATCGCGGCGCGGCTGAAATCGCTATGCGGCGGTCGCGTTCGTCCTTGCGGCCGGTGATCAGCGCGTGCACCGGGGCCTGGAATCCGAGAGCGGATGCATTCGCCGGAATGTCATGCACCCGCCCGTCGGTGATCAGGAACGCGCCGGCCACGCGATCGACCGGCACGTCGGAAAGCGCCGATGACAGCGCGCCGAACAGTTTGGTGCCGTCGGTTTCCCCGTCCGCCTGACCCGCCTCGACCACGCGCACTTCGAGGCCGCTGATTTTCTTGAGGCTGTCGAGCAGCGCCTCCTGTGCCCTTGCGGTCTCGTTGTTGCGGTTGCCGAAATTCTGGCTCGGGCTCTTGTCGATAACGACCGCGGCGACCGAGGACAAAGGTTCGCGATCCTCTCGGGTGAATGACGGATTGGCGAGCGCGAGCAGGATCAGCACCAGCGCCAGGATGCGCAAGAAAACCCCACGCGGGCGGCCGAGCAGCAGCAACGCTGTAATTACGCCGGCCGCGACCAGTGCGGTCCAGAGCGCGATGGTGGGAACCAGCGGAGCAAATGTGATGCCGTAATTCATGGCGCGCACCCCGCGGCGTCGTCACGGGTTGCGACAAGGACATTACAGAAAATGATCGTGCCGGAGCTGGGCATGTCTATTGTCCGAGCCGTTCGATCAGCGCCGGCGCGTGCACCTGGTCGGCCTTGTAGTTGCCGGTCAGCGTGTACATCACGATATTGACACCGGCGCGGAAGGCGAATTCGCGCTGCCGTGGTTCGCCCGGCGACATCGGAAGCATCGGCTGTCCGTCGGGACGGATCGCCCAGGCGCCGGCAAGATCGTTGGAAGTGATGATGATCGGCGAGACCCCGTCGCCGCCGCGGGCGGGATGGGACGCGGCGTCTTCGTCGTCCTCGCGCGGCAAGGTCTCGACCCAGGTCTGACCGGTGTCAAACCGGCCGGGAAAGTCGCGCAGGAGATAAAACGTCTTGGTGAGCACATGTTCGCGCGGCACCGGTTCAAGCTCCGGAATGTCAAGCGACGAAAGGATGTTGCGCAAGGTCAGCATGCCCGGCGTCTGCGACGCGCCACTGTCTCCCGGCGAAGCCTCGACGGCATCGCGCGTGTCAAACAAGACCGTCCCGCCCTGTTTCATGTAGGCGTCGATGCGGTCGATTGCCTCCTGCGGCGGCTTCGGTGCGCCCGGCACGACTGGCCAGTAGATCAGCGGGAAAAACGCCAGTTCGTCATGAGCCGGATCCACCCCGACGGGATCGCCGGCCTCGAGCGCGGTGCGTTGCGCGAGAAACAGGGTCAGACCCGACATTCCCGCCTTGACGATCGAATCGACGTCGGCGTTGCCGGTGACCACATAGGCAAGCCGCGTCTGCGTCGTGGCCTTGATGGCGAAATCGTCGGCGCCGTCGGCATGGGTCGGTGACGGCGCGGCCAGGGGCAACAAAAGTGCGAGCGCCAGCACTGCCGTGGCGGAGCGTCGCCTCAACAAGGCAGCAATTCCGCCTCCGAGCAGCGCGACGATCACCGCGTCGATCAGGAACAAGGAAAGCGAGGAGGACAGCAGGATGCCGCGCAAATCACGCGGTTCGGCATTGGTGTAACTCGCACGCCGGGCGCGAAGGCTGGCGGTGTCGAGCGGTGCGATGCGGTCCGCCGCGGCAAGCGTATTCACCGCGAGCGGGCCGTCGGCAGGGCCGTAGAACCCGGGCGGATGGTCCAGCGTCGCCCGGTCGCGGAAGTCGGCCGCCACCGGCTTTGCGGTCGAGGGCGGTGGCCCGAATGCGCCAAAACCGTCGAGCGTGCGCAGCGGCGCCACCGTTTCGGCATTGGTTTCGCTGGCGACGCCGGCGCCCGGTCTGGACGTGTAGCCGGAAGTATCGACGATCCGCCGCAGCATTTCGACGAAGCTGCCGGACATCGGCAGATCCGACCAACGCATGTCGGCACTGACGTGAAACAGCGCCAGCAGACCCTTGCCGCGGCGCTCGCCGGTGACGAGCGGCGTTCCATCTTCCAGCGATGCCCAGCTTTTCGTTGCCAGCACCGCGTCCGGTTCGGCCAGCACTTGCCGGTTTACCGTGATGTCCTTCGGGACCGCGAGGCTGGCGAACGGTCCGTCGGCGGCAAAGGCGGCGAGGTGCTGCGGCTTCTCCCAGGTGAGGCTGCCGCCGAGGATACGGCCGCCGCGGCGCAGCTTCACCGGCACCAGTTCGTCGTCGGCTTGCGCCAGGCGCGGCCCGGCAAAGCGCACCAACACGCCGCCCTGGTCGATCCACGCATTGATGCGTTCGCGAATTTCGGGCGACAGCGTACCGACATCGGCGAGCACGATCATCGGCAGCTTCTGGTCGAGGAATTGCGCGATCGCCTGCTGGGGTGCGCCGCGTTCGCCCAAACGCACGTCGGCAAACGGCGAGAGCGCGCGGGAAAGATAGAAAGTCGACGCCAGCAAGGGCTGCGCGGTATCGCTGGTCGAACCGCTGACGATACCGATCGCGCGGCGGCGCCATCGCTTGTCGAGCAGCTGCACCGCACCCGCCGATCGCTCGCCGGATATTTCGAGCCGGGCGATGTCGTTGCGCAATTCGACCGGAAGGTCGAAGGCGGCTTCGGTCTCGCGTTCCCTCGGCGCAAAGGAAAAGCGCGCCTCGCCGATCGGCGCGCCCTTCTGGTCGAGCCCGCGCACGACGCCCACGCCGGCGCCGCCGTCGGCGCGCAGCACCTTCACCGTCATTTTCGCCGCCGCATTTTCGGCCGCCGCCAAGGCGAGCGCGGGCGGTGTGCCGCCCTCGAAAATCGTCAGCGTGCGATCTCCGATGGCCTTGCTCAGGCTCTTGAGAAATTCCTCGCCGCGGCCGGTATCGACGCCGTCGGTCAGCCACGCGATCTCGCAATCACCGCTCGCCCTGAGAAAGCGCTCGATCGCTGGTACCGTTTCTACTCGTTCGATCGAATAGGGCTTCGGTGCAAGCTGACGCAGCGCGACGCGCGCGGTGCCCCCGGTCATGATCGTGATGTCTCGCGTGGGCTCCGACAGTGGTACCAGGGCAACGCCACGCCGGTCGTTGTCGGCATTGGCGATCAATTCGTCCGCGGCTCTCACTCTTGCATCCCAGCTGCCGGCGGCACTCCAGCCGTCGTCCAGCAGGATCGCCAGCGGAGCCTTGGATCCGGCGGCAATGGTGGAGGGATTCCAGATCGGACCGGCGGCCGCCAGAATGATGAGCGTAGCGGCGGCCAGCCGCAGCGCAGTCAGCCACCACGGCGTGCGCGAAGGGGTCTCCTCCCTTGGCGCGATGTCGAACAACAACCGCGTCGGCGGAAATTCGATGCGCCGCGGCCGCGGCGGCATCACCCGCAACAGCCACCACAGAAACGGCAGGCTCAAAAGGCCCAGCAGCAGGGCCGGTTCGGCAAACGACAGCGGAAGGCCTGCGATCATGCGCTTCGCCTCGCTTTGACCGTCGTGCCGCGGACATTGCCTTTGCTCACCATCATCCCGGAATGCAGGAACAGGAGCAGTTCGGCGGCCGATCGGCTGGTGGTATGGGTCGAGAACAGCCAGTCGAGCTTGCCCGTCTCATCGCGAATCTGGTCGCGATGAAGCGCCACGCGGGCAACGTAGTCATTGGCCCATGTCTCCGCGCGGCCCGCGATGATGACGTCGCCGCCTTCCGGCTCGACGAACTCCACGCGGCCGGAATACGGGAAGCTCTCCTCCGCCGGATCGACGACCTGGATCAGCGTGCCGTGGGCGCCGGATGCCGCCAATCCGGCCAGTATGTTCCGGATCTCGCCGATCGGCGACCAGAAATCCGACAGCACCACGATCTCGGAAAGCGCCGAAGGCACGAAGGAGGGCGGCAGGCTGGGCCGCGCCGCGTCGTCATGCAGCATCGCCTCCGCGATCTTGTCGATGATGTTGCGGCTTGCGCTCGGATTTGTCAGTCCCGGAACGCCAACGCGCTCGCCGCCGGCGACCAGAAGCTCGGCCAGCGCAAAGGTGACGATCAGGGCTCGCTCCAGCTTGCTGTCGCGCGCTCGCTTGGATGCAAACGCCATCGATGGCGAACGGTCCGGCCACAGCCACACCGTGTGCGCGGCCTCCCATTCCTGCTCGCGGACATAAAGATGATCGTCGCGGGCGGAGCGGCGCCAGTCGACATTTTGCGACGGCTCGCCCGAAACAAAACGGCGGTACTGCCAGAAGCTCTCGCCCGCGCCTGCGCGCCGCCGTCCGTGCAGGCCGTGGATGACATTGGCCGCGATACGGCGAGCTTCCAGCACCAGGCGCGGCAGCGAAGCGGCGAGCGTTCGGCTTTCGCCATCGGCACGTCGGATTGCTACAATCTCCCTGGCTGCTTGCTCGTTATCTGCGGCCATCAACCGATCCGCGTCTTCAATTGTTTGATCACATCGGGAATGGTGCGGCCTTCGGCTCGCGCCGTGAAGGTCAGCGCCATGCGGTGCTTGAGAATAGGCTCGGCGAGATCGAGCACGTCGTCGATCGAAGGCGAAAGACGCCCGTCGAGCAGGGCGCGGGCGCGCACGGCGAGCATCAGCGACTGGCTGGCGCGCGGACCCGGACCCCAGGAGATCAGCTTGCCCGCATCTCCTCCGTCCGGTCCCGGGCGCGCCGAGCGCACCAGCGAGAGGATCGCTTCGACGACCGAATTGCCGACCGGCAGCCGCCGCACCAGCCGCTGCGCCGCGATCAGGATTTCGGCATTCATCGCCGCATGGGCCAGCTTCTCTTCCGCGCCCGTGGTTTCAAACAGGATGCGCCGCTCGGCGTCGCGATCCGGATAATCGACGTCGATTTCCATCAGAAAGCGGTCGAGCTGGGCTTCCGGCAGGGGGTAGGTGCCTTCCTGTTCCAGCGGATTTTGCGTCGCCAGCACATGGAAGGGTTTTGGCAGGTCGTGACGCGCGCCAGCAACCGTAATGTGCTGTTCCTGCATGGCTTGAAGCAGCGCCGACTGGGTGCGCGGGCTCGCGCGGTTGATTTCGTCGGCCATCAGGAGCTGTGCGAATACGGGCCCGGCGATGAAGCGAAAGGACCGCTTGCCGGAGCTGCTCTCGTCCAGCACTTCCGCGCCGAGAATGTCTGATGGCATCAGGTCCGGCGTGAACTGGATCCGCTTGGCATCCAGCCCGAGCGTGACGCCCAGGGTTTCGACAAGCTTGGTCTTGGCGAGACCGGGGACGCCGATCAAAAGCGCATGGCCGCCGGACAGGATGGTCACCAGCGTGTTCTCGATCACGCGGTCCTGGCCGAAGATCACGGTGGAGATCGCTTCCTTGGCGCTGCGGATTTGCCCTGAAACCTGCTCGGCCGAACGGACGATCACGTCCTCGAGTTTTTCGACGCTGTCAGCGCCAGCCATTTCGTTCTCCTGTGCCTCTAACTTTTACCGGTGCGCCGGAACGGGGGGCACCAGAGACGCCGCCAATCGCGTCGTCATGCCGTGAACCCCATGCTAAACTTAGGGGAAGATCATGTGTTTGTTGAATTAAACTATCCCCATATTATCGGCAATTAAGTGTATGAACGGCATCACGATGTAGCGAACTGATCCGGGATGATACGGATCGGAACTTTTCCGCGCACACGTCGCAATTCCTGCACCAATCGTGCCAACACACGCGATCAGACTCAGGTCAAACCATGGCGAAGCAAGGGCGGAAACCGAATCAAGCTCTGGAAGGCCTGGTGGTTGCTGCCAAGGACGCTGCAAAAGCCGGAGCCACCGAAAGAGGGCTTCCGCCGGTGCATTTGTGGAATCCGCCCTTCTGCGGCGATCTCGACATGCGAATCGCCGGCGACGGCACGTGGTATTATATGGGGACACCGATCGGGCGCCCGGCGCTGGTCCGCCTGTTTTCGACGATCCTCAAGCGCGAGAACGGCAAGCACTTTCTCGTGACGCCGGTCGAGAAGGTCGGAATCCGGGTCGACGACGCGCCTTTTCTGGCCGTGGAGATGCTCGAGGAGCGCGACGAGAGCGGTCCGCGCTTGCGGTTCCGGACCAATGTCGATGATTGGGTGGCTTGTGACTCGACGCACCGTTTGCGGTTCGAGGCGGCCGCCGATGGCGGGCTCACGCCCTATCTCCATGTCCGCGCCGATCTCTGGGCCAAAGTCACCCGCGCGATCTATTATGATCTGGTAGACAAGGGTGAGGAGCGGATGGTCGATGGCCGTCAGATGTTCGGGGTCGTATCCGCAGGCGAATTCTTCGCGATGGCGGATGCGGAGCAGGTGAGGGGCGCATTTTGAACGAGGCGATCTCGAGGAGTGATCCCGCCGCGATCAGTTCGGCGGAGTTTTTCGATCGGGCGCATGCACGGCTGCGCTTCGACATTCCCGAAGGGCTGACCGACGCAAGCCTCATCCCCGTGAGCGGGGATCACGGCACCGATCATATGCTGGAAATCATCGCGCGCGAGCAGCCGATCCGGCCCGCCGCGGTGCTGGTGCCGGTGGTGGACCATGCCGAGCCCACCGTGCTTCTGACCCAGCGCGCCGCGCATCTGAACGATCACGCCGGCCAGATTTCCTTTCCGGGCGGCAAGATCGATCCGACCGATGCTTCCCCGGTCCAAACGGCCTTGCGCGAGGCGGAAGAGGAAATCGGCCTGCAGCGGCAATTCATCGATCCGATCGGCTATCTCGATCTCTATGGAACGAGCTTCGGCTTTCGCATCCTTCCGACCGTAGCCAGGGTGAGGCCCGGCTTCAAACTGCGCGTCAACCAGGCCGAAGTCGACGATACGTTCGAGGTCCCGCTGGCGTTCCTGATGAATCCGGCAAACCATCAACTGCACAGCAAGCAGTTCCGCGGCGTGGAGCGCACCTTCTACGCCATGCCGTATGAGGAACGTTACATCTGGGGCGCCACGGCCGGAATCCTGCGCGTGCTCTACGATCGGATCTGGAAGTCATGATCCGTCCGGCCCTTACCGAGATCGGAATTTTTCTCATCCCCTTCGCGGTCTATGCACTGTTTCTGGTCGCGACGCGCTCGGGACTGCTGGTGACGACGTCCTGGCCGATGCACACGATCGGAAAATTGTTGCTCGGCTCGCTGCTGCTCGTTCTGGTCAGTCTATTCCTGCTTGCTCAATATTCGGGAGCGCCCCCGGACTCGACCTACTTCCCAGCTCATATCGAGAACGGCAAGCTGGTTCCGGGAGTCGAGCGATGAGCGAGGTGCGATGGCTTGATGGTGCATCCTGGCTCAAATCCGGCGCTGCCGCGCGTGTGCTGAATCTCCTGAACGGCGACGGCGAAGAAGCGCGCGTGGTCGGCGGCGCCGTCCGCAACGCGCTGTTGAACATCCCGATCGGCGACGTCGATATCGCGACCACCGCTGTTCCCGAAGAGGTAATCCGTCGCGCCAGGGCAGCCGGCATCAAGAGCGTGCCGACCGGCGTCGAGCACGGCACGGTGACGCTGGTGATCGATTCGCATCCGTTCGAGGTCACGACCTTGCGCGAGGACACCGAGACGTTCGGCCGCAAGGCGAAGGTC
>Ga0207692_10000742_pt1 | contig 11509 bp, 8 predicted proteins | sample LARL52metaG_FD_184345 | JGI IMG/M metagenome (GOLD analysis project Ga0207692, IMG submission 184345) | Corn, switchgrass and miscanthus rhizosphere microbial communities from Kellogg Biological Station, Michigan, USA - LAR L5-2 metaG... | ecosystem: Host-associated > Plants > Roots >...
GTGGGAAAATTGCTCCGATTGAGCGAGTAAAGGTTGTGACTCTGCGAGATCGCTGTACGCCCGTTGGGGCGAAGAACCCCGCGCATTGGGACGGTGTGGTTTGCTGGCGGTAGGCTTCCGCACCGTTGCTCGCCGAGCAGGTCTTAGGTGGATCGATTGCCGAGCCAGGACGACGCGAGACCGTCACGTCCGATGGGGCGTGACGAACTGGCGCGCGACTGGGCGATCAAGGTCAGTCGCACTGCGTACATACCGCTGTCTGCGGCGAAGCTGACCGAAGAGCTGCGTGAGCTGTTGAACCTGGTGGCCGAGGCGTTGGCCCAGGATCCGGCTGCGGCTGGTCAGGTGGGGGCCAGGCTCGTCGAGATCCACTGCGTCGGTGCCGAGAGCCTGCGGAAGTCGGTCGAGGTGCTGGCGGCCTTCGTGGCGCAGGAAGGGGCCGACGCGTACACGGCGGCGCTGGTCATCGGGGCCGTGTCGGCGGCGTACACCGGGGCCATTCAGGCGTTCGTGCTGGAGCAGCAGGAGAGCGTCAGCCAGGCGCTGCTGCGGGCGAACCGTGCGGTGCAGCTGGACCTGCAGGCCAGTGAGGAGCGGTTCGAGGACATCTTCGCGCACTCGTCCACCGGGATCGCGATGGTGAGCTTGGACGGGGAGCTGGAGCGGGCCAACTCGGCGCTGTGCAACATCCTGCGGCGGGAGGACGTCGCCGGGATGACGCTCACGGACCTCATCGCTCCCGCGGATCTGCCGCTCGTCAACGACGCGCTGACGGGGTTGAAGTACGGGCGGATGCGGCGGGTTGAGGAGCGGCCCCGGTTGATCGACCGGGACGGTGAGCACTTCCGGGTGTTGCTCGCGGCCACGGTGCAGAAGGACGCGGAGGACAACCCGAAGCACTTCGTCGTGATGATCGACGACGACAGCCAGTTGACGTTGCTCGGCGGGCGGTTGCAGTACCAGTCGTTGCACGACGCGTTGACCGGGCTGCCGAACCGGCAGTACCTGACCACGCGGCTGGAGTCGTTGCTGCACAGCGACATCGAGCACGGGGTGACGCTGTACCACCTCGATCTGGACGCGTTCGCGGTGATCACGGACGGGCTCGGGCGCGAGGTCGGCGACAAGGTGCTGAAGCTCGTGGCCGAGCGGCTGTCCGCGGTCTTCGCCAGTGAGAAGGCCATGGTCGCTCGGCTTGAGGGTGACGAGTTCGCGGTGCTCGTGGAGAACGGGCCCGAGACGCCGGACGTCGACACGACGATTCGGATGATCGAGCACGAACTGGCCGAACCGGTCTACTTCGGTGATCACGGGGTGGCGGTGTCGGCGACCATCGGGGTGTTGCCGCGGCTCACTCCGGGGGAGCACCCGGCCGAGGTGCTCAGGGCGTCGGACATGACGCTTCGGCGGGCCAAGCGCAGCGGGCGGCGGCAGTGGGGGTTGCACGACGCCACGCAGGACAAGCGGGAGCAGGAGGAGTTCGCGCTCGCCGCGGTCATGCCGGGGGCGTGGGAGAGCGGCGAGATCGACGTCGTGTTCAACCCCGTGATGAAGCTCGACGGGTCGGGGCGGATCTGCGTCGAGGCCGAGCTGAACTGGCGGCACCGGGACGTCGGGCTGATCCCGCACGAGAAGTGCGCGTCGATGGCCGAGCACACCGGGTTGATGTTGCCGCTCGGCGAGTGGATGTTGCGGCGGGCCGCCGAGGCGGCCTGCGGGCACGACGAGATCCTCGCGGTGTGCCTGACCGCGGGCATGGCCAACAGTCCGGACCTGGTGCGGGACGTGCGGCGGGTGCTGGCGGACACCGGGCTGCCGGCCGCGCGGCTGTTGCTGGGCTTTCCGGTGCACGTGCTCGCGTCGGAGGACAGCGAGGCAACCGACAACCTGGACCTGTTGTCGGACATGGGGATTCACATCGGGGCGCGGGACTTCACCGGGTCCACGGCGGAGATCGAGCTGGTTCGCGAGCTCGGCGTCACGGCCGTGCGGGTGAAGGGACGCGCGCAGAAGCCCGACGAGCTGGTGTCGCACGTGCTCAGCGACCTCGTCGTGTTCGTGCACGAGGCCGGTGGGCTCGTGGTGGTCGACACGATCGAGGACGCCGAGCAGCTGGACTGGTGGAATGAGCTCGGCGCCGACGCCGGGGTCGGGCCGGTGTTCTGCGTCGAGCCGACTAGTCAGTGGCCCGACGCGGGTTGAGGTGCACGAGGATCAGCGCGAAGCCCGCGATGGTCACCATGCGCAGGGCGGCGGTGATGCCGTTCCAGTCCTTCGACTGCCACATCGCGAACCACTCACCGCCGACGGTGATGAAGCCGCCGAGGAACAGCGCCACGATCATCAGCAGACCGGCGGACGCGAACTTGCGCGCGCTGTCCTCCCGGTCGCGGAGGTAGGCGATGGTGCCCGCGGTCAGCAGGACCGCGGAGACGGCCTCCCACACGATGATCGCGACGTAGACGATCGTGACGACGGCGGGGCTGGTGATCGCCCGCCACTTCAGTTCCTTGCCGAACGTGGTGTCCATGGCGAGGACGTGTTTCACGAAGGCCTCGTTGGTGCCGTAGTCCGTGACGTTCCCGAGCACCACGAGAAGCATGTTGAGCGCGATGAACCCCACGGTCACCGCGACAACCGCGCGCAAGCTGCCGACCCGAGCAAGAAGACGCATGGCGCGGACAGTAACCGATGGGGTGCGGCCGGTGAGCCGCTTCTCTCCACTTGAGAGTGATCAGCCCTGGGCGCACGGGTCCTGGAACGTCAGCTGCGGCACGCGTTCCGCCCATAGCTCGCGCGTGAGCACGTTCCGCGTGGCGTTGCAGATCCGGTCGACCTGGCGGCCGACGTCGAGGTCCCACAGCCGCACGACCCCGTCCGCGTTGCCGGTGGCGAGCAGCCGGCCCTGCGGTGCGAACTGGACGTACGGTTCGGCCGCCCAGTCACCGGTGATCTGCTGGCCCAGGTCGGAGGGCTTGGCCGGGTCGGTGATGTCCCACAGCCGGAACGTCCTGTCCGCGCTGCTGCTCGCGAGCATCCGGCCGTCCGCGCTGACCGAGAGCGCGCTGATCGTGCCGGTGTGCCCGTGCAGCTCGCTGATCTGCACCGGGTGCTCCAGGTCGTGCACGTCGAAGAACCGGATCACCTTGCTCTGGCCGGCGACGATCAGCGTCCTGCCGTCCGGGGTGAACGTCGCCCGGTTCACGATCTGCGGGTCGTCGATCGGTTTGCCGAGCAGCCTCGGCCTGGCCGGGTCGCTCACATCCCACAGGCGGACCGTCCGGTCGCTGCTCGCGGTCGCCAGCGTGCGGCCGTCCGGGCTGAACTCCGCGTCGTTGACGTAGCCGTCGTGGCCCGTCAGCGGCTCGCCGATCGGCACCGGCCGAGCCGGGTCGCGGACGTCCCAGAACCGCACCGACTCGTCGTCGTTGCTGGTCAGCAGCACCTGGCCGTCCTGGCGGAACAGCACCACCGCCGCGAACCGGTTCTGCAGCGCGAGCGGTGCGCCCAGCGGTTTCGCGTGCGCTGGATCGGCGATGTCCCACAACCGCACGGTTCTGTCACCGGCCGTCGTGGCGAGCACCTTGCCGTCCGGCCGGAACGCCGGTGTGCTGATGGTGCGTTCGTGGCCGAGCAGCGGCGGCCCGGCCTGCTTCGGACGGCCCAGGTCCGAGACGTCCCACAGCCGCACGGTCTTGTCGCTCGAACCGGTCGCGATCAGCTTGCCGTCCGCGCTGAACGCGGGTGTCGGCACGTGCAGGCTGTGGCCGAGCAGCACCGAGCGCGGCAGTGACCACAGTTGCACGGCGTTCTCCAGCGAACCGGTCGCGAGCGCGCTCCCATCGGGGCTGAAGCCGATCGCGAACAGGTTGGCGCCGCGTGCCGAGAGCGGGCGGCCGAGCAGGCTCGGCGCGGCCGGGTTGCTGAGGTTCCACAGCCGCACGGTGGCGTCGGCGGCACCGGAGGCGAGCACGAGACCGTCCGGGCTGAACTTCACCGACCACACCGGTCCGGTGTGCCCGCCGAGCGGTTGCCCCACCGGGTTCTGCGTGGCGGGGTCCCACAACCGCACGATCTTGTCGTCGGCGCCGCTCGCGAGCAGCTTGCCGTCCGGGCTGAACGCCACGGTGTGGATGCCGGCGGTGTGGCCGGTCATCGGCTTGCCGATGCTCGTCCTGGTGGCGACGTCCCACAGCCGGATGGTCTGGTCGTCGCCCGTGGTGGCCAGCGTTTTGCCGTCCGGGCTGAACGCGAGCGAACGGACCGCGGCGGTGTGTTCGCGCAGCGGTTCACCGGCGGGTTTGGGGTTCGCCGGGTCGCGGACGTCCCAGAGCCGGGCCGACTTGTCCTCGTTCGCCGCCGCGAGCAGCGTGCCGTCCGGGCTGAACTCCAGCAGGTAGGTGGGGCCGTTGCCGGTCTCCAGCGTCTTGATCGCCTTGGGCGAGCTCGGGTCCGTCACGTCCCAGAACCGGATCGTGGCGTCCTGTCCCGTGGTCGCGAGGACCTTGCCGTTGGGGGAGAAGACCGCGGAGCTGAGCCAGTCGCGGTGGCCCGTGATGACCGCTATCTGCTTGGGGTGGCTGCGGTCTCTCACGTCCCAGAGCCGCGCGGTGCGGTCGTAGCTCGCCGTGGCCAGCAGGGTGCCGTCCGGGCTGAACGTCGTCAGGTAGACCGCGCCGGTGTGGCCGGAGAGCGGGGTGGCCAGCGGGAGCTGCTGGCTGGCGAGCAGCTTGGCGTTCACGGCCTCGTCGTCCGGGCGCATGCGGTGCGCGACCGCCAGGAACTGGGCCGACAGCGACGGGTCGGACGTGGTGAGCCGGTCGGCCTCCGCGACGACCTGGCGGTACTGGGCGTCGTTGCGCTGCTGCACGGCGATCACCGCCGCACCGGCCGCGATCAGCGCGAACACCGACACCAGGGCGACGGCGCTGCGGCGCAGCCACACGCTCTTGCGGTGCTGGCGCTCCGACGTCCGCACGAACTCCTTGGCGATCGCCGTGACGTTCTGCTGCTGCCGTGCGCCTTCCAGCCGTGCGCCGCGGTAGAGCAACGACGAGTCGCGCTCGGTCGCCGCCCACGTCGTGGCGTCCTCCTCCAGCTTCTGCCGGGCGAGGTTGCCCGCGCGGTCCTCGTCGATCCAGCTGCGCAGCCGCGGCCAGGCCTGCAGCAACGCCTCGTGCGTGATCTCCACGCTGCCGGCGTCGACGGTGACCAGGCGGGCGCGGGTGAGGACCTCCAGCGCGCGTTCGGTGGCGGGGAGGTTCTCGCTGGCCTCCAGCAGGTTGTGGCGGCTGGACCGGCGGCGGGTGTCCTGGGTGTCGTCACCGACCCGGACCAGGCGCAGGAGCAGCTGCCGTGCGGCGGCCTTGCCCGGCTCGTCGAGGTCGGACCAGGCGCGTTCGGCCGTGGCGGCGACGGCGCCCTGGATGCCTCCGGCCGCGCGGTAGCCCGCGATGGTCAGCCGACCGGCCTGCCTGCGCTGCCAGGTGACCAGCAGGGCGTGGCTGAGCAGCGGCAGCGCGCCCGCGTCGTAGGCGTCCTTGCCGCGGCGGTTGTGGGCGCCCAGGTCGCGCAGCACCACCTCGACCAGGCCCGCTTCGAGCTGCAGGCCCGCCGCCTTGGCCGGGTTCGTCACGGCGTCGCGCAGCTCGGCCGCCGTCATCGCGCCGAGCACCATCTGCCGGTTCTGCAGCGCCTCGGCGAGCTCGGGGAAGTCGAGGCAGCGGGCGTAGAAGTCGGCCCGCACGCCCAGCAGGACCGGGGTCTTCTCCGCGGCCGCGTGCAGGGCCTGCACGAAGATCCGCAGCCGGTTCTCGTCGCCGCCGAGCGTGAACGCCTCCTCGAACTGGTCGACGATCACCACCCGGTCGCCCACCGCGAGCTGCACCTCGTTCGCGAACTCGACGAGCGCCTCCGAATCGGCGGCGGACTCCAGTACCGGAATCAGGTCCGGCACCTGCAGCGCCAGTTCCTTCAACGGATCCGTGCCGGGAGAAATGATGACGGCGTCTTTGCCGATGCGGGGCAGAACACCCGCCTTCATCAAACTCGACTTGCCGGCGCCGGACGCGCCGACGAGCATCGTGATGCCGTTCTCGTCGATTCGGGAGAGAAGAGCGTTCGTCGCCCTTTCTCGTCCGAAGAACCAATTCGCGTCCTGCGGCCCGAATGCGCTCAGACCCATGTACGGGCAGACCGCGCCATCTTCCTGAGGAGGTGTTTCCCCATCAGCGGTCGCGTCGGTGACCGGACTGGCGAGCGCCTCTTCCCAGAGGGTGCGCCACGCGTCGAGGTCGTACAGACCGTCGATCACCGGTTGGGGCTTCCGCTTGCGCGCCTCGCCGACGAGGATGTCCAGGACCGCGCTCAGCCCGCTGAACCGGGCGGGCACGTTGCGCCCGCGCCGCCAGTCGCTGACGCGCTGAGCCGGTACGCGAACCGGCCTGCCCTGTTCGTCCGTTCGGCGGGCACGGGCGACCGACTCCGTGACCCGCTTCAGCGGTGGGTCACCTGCCTCCGCGTAGAGCAGCGCGAAGCGCTCCGCGAAGACGCCACGGGGTCCCAAGCGGCCTCCACCTCGTCCGGACCGGAAAACTTCGACCGCCCGTCTGAGCTGCGACGCACGCACCGGACAGGCCGTCCACAGCCCACCCTAACGAGGTGGTCTGACAACCTCGACTCCACGTCCTTCACGAGACCGGGAGACCGTCACAGTGGTAGTGGCCAACTGGGGTGAAGCTTCCACGGCTGAGGAGTGTTGGGGGTCTCCTCAGCCGTGGCCGTCACCGAGCGAATGGCAGGGCGCGGCCTGCTAGGTCAGGCGGCCTTCCACAGCGCGTCCGCCTCCGGTTGGCTGGGCTGGACGCGGTTCGGGTCGGGCGGGTACGTCTCCGTCGGCAGCGTCACGTAGGTGATGCTCGCCGGTTTCAACGCGGTGAGCTTTCCCGCGAGGTCGGACAATTTCGCGATCGACCCGATCTCCTCGTCCGTCACGATCGACTTCGTCAGTACGTCGGCGAGCTGGAACGTTTTCTGCGGGCTCGCCAGCCAGTTCTCGTTGGCCAATTTCTCGCTCAACGCGCGCATGAACAACTGCTGGTTCTTGATGCGGTTCAGGTCGCTGCCGTCGCCGATGCTGTAGCGCGTGCGGACGAATGCGAGCGCCTGCGTTCCGTCGAGATGGGCCGGCCCGGCCGGCACGTGCAGCCCGCTCTTCTCGTCGTCGATCGGCTCCGGCACGGTGAGGTCGATGCCGCCGAGCCGGTCGATGACGTCGCGGAAACCGTTGAAGTCGATCTGGATGAAATGGTCGATCCGGATGCCGCTCATCTGCTCGACCGTGGCCACCGTGCACGCCGCACCGCCCGTGGCGAAGGCGCTGTTGAACATGGCGATGGCAGCCGGCGGGTTGTTCCCGCACTGCGGCCTGGGCACCATCGTGTCGCGCGGGATGCTGATGACGCGTGCCTGGTCGCCCGCGGCGCCCAGCTGCACGACCATGGCGGTGTCGGACCGCCCGTCGTCCTTGCCGATCAGCAGGATGTTGAGCGGGCGGCCGGGCGTCGACGGAGGTCTGGGGTGGGTGATCTCCTTGGCGAGGTCGACGGTCTTGAGATTGCTCTCCAGCCGCCAGTAGGAACCCCCGGCCACGACGCCCGCCGCGACGGCCACAGCGGCCCCCGAGACCGCGAGCCATCGTTTCAAGTGGACGTTCATACCTCCGACGGTCCCGGTCGTTTGTCCGGATCCCGTCGGTGGTTCGTCATGGTTGTGTCACAGCGCGCCTCAGCTGGTCGAGGAACAGCTCGTTGTCGGCCGTGACGGCGTACCTGGCCGTGGTGCGCTCGGTCGCGATGTCCCGGCCGAACGGGCTGCCCTCCGCGAGGAACCGCTGGTCGGCGACCAGCGCGCCGCGGGTGTAGCGGCCGGTGAGCTCGATCGCGAACCGGTCCTCGACGTACGTGGCGAGGTCTGGCTGGAGCATGATCGCCGCCGCGAGCGGGTCGTGCGGGACGAACCCGGCCTTGCCCAGGAAGCTCTCGTAGAAGTCCGCGTAGAACCGCAGGAACCGCCGCGCGTAGTTGTCCCGCGGGAGCGCTTCCAGCCACTCGCCCGGCACGTGGCTCGCCATCGTGACGTCCAGTCCGACGATCGTGAGGTCCTCGAAGCCCGCCTGGAGCACGAGGTCCGCGGCCTCGGGGTCGTGCCAGAAGTTGGCCTCGGCGTAGCTCGTGATGTTGCCGGGCACGTTGAGCGCGCCACCCATCACCACGACCTTGTCGAGCAGCTCCGGCAGGCGTGGCTCGATCTGCAGCGCCAGTGCCACGTTGGTGAGCGGGCCGATGGCCAGCAGGCTCAGTTGCCCGGGGTTGGCCCTGGCCAGGCGGGCGAGCTGCTCGGCAGCGCTTTCGTCCGTGTGCGTCGTGGCGGGGTCGTCGCCGGCGTGGCCGCCGAGCCCGTCCGCGCCGTGCACGTCCTCCGCGGTCATCAACGGCTGCGCGAGTGGCCTGGCGGCACCCTTCGCCACGGGAGCCTCGATCCCGAGCCGTTCGGTGAGCCGCAGCGCGTTGGCCGTGGCGACCTCGACCGGTACGTTCCCGTGCACCGTGCCGATGGCGACTACTTCGGTGTCGGGCTGGGCACGCAGGTAGTACAAAGCGAGGGCATCATCGATGCCGGGGTCCGCGTCGACGACGATCCGCATGCACCCGATCATGCCACCGGGGGACGACATGACCGTCCGTCTCGCCGGCGCTCCCGCAGTCGCTCTGGTGCACGTGCGGACGCGGAAACACTGATCACTGCCGCGCTGTCCGGCATGAGCGATGTCGTCCTGTGGGGTGCTGGACGGCAATTCGCGCGCCCGCCCTTTTGCGAACGCTTTAGTTTGTCCTGGATGGCGTGGCCCGTGAGGAGCCGTTCGGATCGGCCGCAGTCAAAGAAATCCGCTGTCGTCGCGGATGGAAACAGTTGCACACCGGCGACTTTGTCCAACCTGTCCGATTTGTCGGTGACTGGAAGTGTGCAACTGTCTTTTCGCCCTTTTGGGGGTATCGAATTTCTTTGCCGCGTGATCCTCTGGTGAGGCACGCGCCTGGGGGTACGTGCAATAGCTGGGGGGCTATCGCTTTCTGTTCTCTTCGTGCTGCCTGATTCGTCCTGGCCTGACTGGGCCGGGCCGAGGTGTTCGGCATGCATTCATTTGGCCCCCTTCGCTGTTTCATTGCGATCAGAAGGGTCAGGCAATGAGAATTCGCAAGAGCGTGGTCGCGTGGGCGCTCGTGCCCGCGGTGGCCGCCGCGGGAACTGTCGTGAGCGCGGCCGCGGCGGCGCCGGCACCGGTTCTGTCCGCCTCGCAGGCGCAGGGGCAGGTACTGCCGTGGTCGTCGGCCGACATCGTGAAGGGCGTCTTCTTCTACGACGGTCCGGTCGCCCGGGTGCTGCCGAAGCAGTACTACAGCACCGTGCCCGCGATCACGCCCGACCAGCGTGAAGTGATCAACGAGCTGGTCGCCGAGATCGACAAGAGGACGCCGGGCACCACGCAGTTGCTCAAGGACGCGTTTCAGTCCGCCTCGCCCGTGAAGGTGAAGGACGCGATCAAGGCCGTCGCGCACGAGCTCGGCGAAGTGGCGAAGACCAGCTCCGACGCTCAGCGGTTGATCACACCGGACTGCGCCGCGTTCCTGATCGCCCTGGTGTTCGGGTTCGTCTACTACCTGGCGGAGGTCTGGACCGTGGAAGCCGCGGTGAGCAGCGCGGCCAAGGCCGACACCGTGGACCAGGAACGCTTCGTCGCGGACCTGATCCACGCGTTCCAGACGGCCTGACAGGAGGCGGTGGATGACCGGCACCGAGGTGCACCGAGCGCGTGGACGTGCGGCCGTCGTGGCCACGGTCCCGCTCGTGCTCTTCCTCGCGTACGCGGTGTTCGCCTCGGTTCCGTCATCGGCCGCAGGCAGGCCACCCGGCGCGGTGGAATTCAACAGAATCCTTCCCGAGGGCTGGGCTTTCTTCACGCGCAGTCCTCGCGAACCGCGACAGATGGAATGGCAACGCGAACCCGGCGGAACCTGGCAGAAAGCGAAGATGGGTGGCAACTCGTCGGCGCAGAACCTGTTCGGCGCGGCGCGCTGGGTGCGCACCCAGGACGTCGAGCTCGGGCTCCTCTACGAGCAGGCCACCAATCAGCGGCCGGAATGGACGACCTGTTCGACCGATGACGCTCCGCGTTGCCTGGAAAGCTCGCCGCTGAGACTGGAGGTCCGCAACACGGTCGTGCCGAAGACCCTGTGCGGAACCATCGGGATCAGTCAGCAGGAACCGCTGCCGTGGGCGTGGGCGAAGAAATACGACGCGCACAGCATGCCGCTGAAGGTGCTGAGGCTGGAGGTCCGGTGCTGACGCGTCTCGGGCTTCTGCTCACCCGGCTCACCGAGCGCACGCCGTTCACCAACGTGGTCGGCCTGGGCAGGGCACTGCTCGCGGTGGCCACGCTGACCACGCTGTTGTTCGACTCGACCGACTCGCTGTTCGTCGGTCTGCACAGTGGTGGTGGCGTGCAACCGACGTGCGACGGGGTGGGCGCGGCCGGGGCCTTCTGCCTCGGCCTGCCGCTGGAGCTGGTGCGGTGGTCGGCGATCGCGGTGCTGGTCGCCGTGATCGCCGGCGTTCGACCACAGTGGACCTGTGTGCCGCACTGGTACGTGGCGTTCAGCTACCAGGTCAACGCGACGGTCGTCGACGGAGGCGACCAGCTGGCCGCCGTCGTCACGCTGTTGCTGATCCCGTTGTGCCTGGTCGACACGAGGTGGTCGCACTGGCGGAACGAGGAGGACGTGCCGGGGGCCGCCTACGGCAGGCGACTCGTCGCACAGCTCTCCCTCGTGCTGATCCAGCTCCAGGTCGCGGTGCTCTACTTCGACGCCGGTATCGCGAAGCTCGGCACGCGCGAGTGGGCCGACGGCTCCGCGATGTACTACTGGATGGGCGATCCCACCTTCGGTGCGCCGCAATGGCAGCAATGGCTGTTCCGCCCGATCCTCACGACCGGCATCACGGTCACCCTGTTCACCTGGGTGGTGCTGTTCGGCGAGGTCGTGCTGGCGTTCGGCGTGGTCGTGCCGTGGCGCCACCGCAAGCCGTTCCTCTACGCGTCGGTCGTGTTCCACCTCGGCATCGCGCTGATGATGGGCCTCGTCAGCTTCGCGCTGACGATGATCGCGGCCGACCTGCTCGCCTATCACGACGCGCGTGTCCCGTTGCGCGAACGGCGCCGGTCCGGCACTGCGTCGAATCCCGAGGTCCTGGAGAAGCAGGACCATGAACCTGTTGCTGTGGGGGCGAAATGAACCATCGAATCACCAAACGGACCGTGCTGGTTGCGGCGTTGATCGCGCCGGTCGTCGTGCTCGGCGGTGTCGCTGCCGCCGATCCGGCGCCGGTCGGGCACGCATCCGTTGTGTCGCAGAGCAAGCACGGGCTGACCACCGACGCCAGGACGGTGTTC
>Ga0207692_10000751_pt1 | contig 11460 bp, 17 predicted proteins | sample LARL52metaG_FD_184345 | JGI IMG/M metagenome (GOLD analysis project Ga0207692, IMG submission 184345) | Corn, switchgrass and miscanthus rhizosphere microbial communities from Kellogg Biological Station, Michigan, USA - LAR L5-2 metaG... | ecosystem: Host-associated > Plants > Roots >...
TGGCGCGGCGGAGGCATTGCCGTTAACGCAGGAGGGGTTAACGGCGGGCGACAGACCTCAAGATCAAACCGGGAGTTGAACGTTGTACGTCCCCGCCGAGCAGGCACACGCCCATGATCTATGGGCTCGGCGGTATCTGGTCGCTGTGCTGCGAAGAGACGCCGAGTTGATGCGGGTTCTGCTTGACGAGATGCGTCTCCACGAGCTGTGGGACGTGCTCGACGCGTTGGGTGCTGCGGCCAGGGACGCGTTCGAGGCACTGCAGTCCAGCGAGGACGCTGTCGAGGTGCTGGCGGCGCAACTGGTACGCGTCGCGCTCGACGAGACCTGAGCCGGGGCTGCCTGGGTGACGCGGGCGTCTACGGACGGGGGATGCAGGTGGAGGATCCGCCGCGGTCGGTCGTCCCGTTCGGCAGCATGACAGCGGGGGTGCCTGGGTCGGTGGCGACTACCTGGCCGTCAACGACGATCGTGCACGACACCGTGATCCCGGCTGCGTCGACGACCGCGCCTGAAGAGATCTGCCCGTTGTCCAGGCTGGGTGTGGTCACGTCGATGGTGACCGTGTAGGGGAAGCTCAACGGCTTGGTGCTGGTTGGGCTGGTTTCCGGTGGGGTCTCACGCTTTCCTGTCGCCGGGTTGTTCCAGCTCAGGCCGATCTTCTGCCAGTCGTCTCCTTGGATCTTGCCGCTCACCGCGAACTGGTAGACGACATGGTGCGCTGCCGCCGGCGTGGGGGCGTTCGCGGCGCTCATGCCGGCCTTGAAGCCCTCTCGACCGCTGGGGGTGGCGACGGCGATGACGATGATGAGGACCAGCAGGCCCGTTGGGATGCCGAGCACGAGCCATGGCCAGACGCGTCTCTTGGGGCATGCGGGCGGGACGACGGGCTGAGGGTTCATGGCGGGGGCTCCTCGTAGTCGGGTGCTTGCGGTAGGGGTTCGTTCGGGCGCGCATGGTCGTTACCGTCGCTGCCTGCGCGAGCTTCGCCGGAGTTTTGGCGGGATCAACATGCTGCGATCTGCCCGTTCTGGCGTAAGAAGTGCCATAATCGTCGGCATCAGCAGAAGGATTTATGCCGACTGAAGAGTAGAGCGGGATGATTTCCTGCGGATACTGGCCGGCCACCTCGACAGAGGAGGCGTCATGCCCGTACCCCGCCCGGACACCTCGCCGGTACGCGGCCGACCCCCGTCTCTGACCTCTGATCAGGTCGTTCTCGTCCGACGTCTCCGAGCGGCTGGCGTGCGTGTCGCCCAGCTCGCCGAGGCGCTCTGCATCTCTCAACGGACCGTCTATCGGGTGACGTCGGCGCCTGGCAGCCCCGTTCGGCACGCGCGGGAGGCCTGTCGTGTCTGAGTTCCTTCCCCCGGTGGTCGCGGATCTCTTCGCGAACGTCACCCAGTTCCTCTCCGGGTTCGCTGAAGCCGATGCGGCGGTGCGCGCATTCGCGGCCACGGTGGAGCAGGTGGCCGCTGTCAGCACGGAGTCTTTCGCCGCGCTGACAGCAGGCGCGGAGTCCGTAGCCGCAGGCGCAGCCTCTGCCGCCACTGTGCAGGCCGATTCCGCGGCGGCGTCCACGGCCGCGGTGGAAGCGGGATCCAATGCGATCGTCGCCGCGAACGAACGTGCCGCGGCGTCGACGATCACCCTGCGGCAGGCGATGGCCGAGGTCACCGCATCAGCCGAGGTGCAGGCGGTCGCGTCCGCTCAGCAGTACGGCACGATCGAGGCGAAGACCGCCGCGATGGCAGCGACCACAGAGGCCATGGCCGCCCGCGCTGCCGCCGCGAACGCCCGCGTTGGCGCGGCGATGGAAGGCACGGCCACCACGTCGACCGTCAGCAGTGCCGCTGTCGTGAGCGGCTTGCAGAAGGCCGGGATCGCGTTCGGTGTTCTTGGCGCGGCTGTCATCCACGAGGCCGGCGACTTCGAGTCCGCAACGAACCGACTCGTCACGTCCGCAGGTGAGGCTCACGAGAACCTCGACCTGGTGCGTGAGGGCATGCTCGCGATGGCCGGGCAGGTCGGCTACAGCTCCGACGAGCTCGCCGCAGCGATGTACACGATCGAGTCCGGTGGCCAGCACGGCGCCAAGGGCCTCGACGTGCTACGCGCCTCCGCAGAGGGCGCGAAGGCGGAGAACGCGGAGCTGAAGATCGTCGCTGATGCGGTGACCTCCGTGCTGCAGGACTACGTCGCCAAGAACTACTCGGCGGCCGAGGTGACATCGAAGCTCGTCGCCGCGACCTCGGTCGGTAAGACGACGTTCGAAGAGCTGTCCCGGTCCCTGTCGGCGATCCTGCCGATCGCGTCGTCGGCGCACGTGTCGCTCGACGACATCCTCGGGTCGCTGTCGAGCATGACCGTGCACGGCATGAGCGCACAGCAGGCCGCGCAGAACATGGCCGACGCCGTGCGGCACATGATCGCTCCCACGCAGGTGCAGGCCAAGGAACTCGGCCAGCTGGGGATGTCCGCGCAGGACCTCGCCGGGATGCTGTCAGAGAAGGGCTTGTCGGGCACGGTGCAGCACCTGTCCGAGCTGATCCTCAGCCACATGGGCCCGTCCGGGAAGGTCCTGCTCGACTCGTTCAACCAGAGCAAGGACGCCGCCAAGGCCGCCAACGACATGATGAAGGCGATGCCACAGCCGGTGTTCGAGCTGGCGTCGAAGTACCGTGAGGGCTCTATCTCGGTCGGCGAGTTCAAGAAGGCGTTGAAGGACCTCCCTACCGACCAGGCGAACCTGGCGCTGCAGTTCAAGAGCGTGCAGGACCGGGCCGCGGGCTTCTCGGACCAGCTCAAGTCCGGCTCCCCCGCAGCACAGTCCTACCAGGACGCGTTGCGGCGGGTGATGGGCGACGCCACCGGCTTGAACGTCGCGTTGATGCTGACTGGAGAGAACACCGAGTACGTCAACCACGCGGTGAAAGCCATCTCCGACACCACGACGGAGGCCGGCGGTCACGTCAAGGGCTGGTCGGACATTCAGGAGACGTTCAACCAGAAGATGGACGAAGCGAAATCCGGAGCGGGGGCGCTCGCAGTTCAAATCGGCACGATCCTGCTACCGGCGGTGTCGACGATCGCCGACATGTTCGCTGGCGCCACGCACTGGCTCGCCGAGCACAAGATCGCCGCCGAGATCCTCGCGGGAGTCGTCGGCGGAGGCCTGGTGATCGCGTTCTCCGCCCTGCTCGCCGTCTTCTGGGGCTTCGCGAGCAACCCGGTGACGTGGATCATCGCAGGGATCATCGTCGCGGTCGGCGCGCTGGCGTTCGGCGTCTACGAGCTGATCAAGCATTGGGGCGCAGTCGCGCAGTGGTTCAGTGATCTGTGGCAAACGATCAAAGCCGCCTTCTCGGCGGCGATCGACTGGATTGTGGGCGTCTTCAAGGGCTGGTACCCGCTGATCCTCGGCATCCTGTCCGGCGGCGTGCTGCTGCTCCCGTTACTGATTGTCAAATACTGGGACAACATCGTTGCTTTTTTCCGTTCCCTGCCGCACAAGATCCTGGAAGGACTGTCCGCACTCGGAAGTTTCCTAGCTAGCGCTGCTTCCAACGCCTGGCACGCCTTCCTTGGCGCGGTCCAGGCTGGCGCCGCCGCAGTGCTCGCCTGGTTCAAGGACCTACCGCACAAGATCGGCTTCGCGATCGGCTTCTTGATCGGCACCATGATCAAGACCGGTGTCGATGCGATCCACGCACTGGGCGAAGGCTGCCGCATGGCCTGGGAGTTCGTTGTCTTCTTCTTCACCGAACTTCCAGGGAAGATCGTCGGCTTCCTCGGTGACGCCAGAAGCTGGCTGCTGTCCAAAGGCCTCGACCTCCTGCTCGGTCTCTCGAGCGGCATCGTCGACGGCTACAACAACGTCGTCGCATGGTTCACCGCATTGCCAGGCAACGTGAAGTTCTTCCTGCTCAACGCCGGAACGTGGCTGATCGAGCACGGCCTGAGCCTCCTACAGGGCCTCTGGGGCGGCATTGTCAGCGGCTACAACAACGTCGCCCAGTGGTTCCGCGAGTTGCCGGGCAACGTGAAGAGCTTCCTGTCCGACGCCGGAAACTGGCTCGTCGATGCCGGACGAAACATCGTTCTTGGCATCTGGCACGGCATCCAGGCCATGGCCGGATGGCTGTGGGATCAGGTCACGTCGTTCGCGCGCGGCATCGTCGACGGCGTAAAGAAGGCGCTCGGCATCAGCAGCCCGTCGAAGGCGATGGCCGACGTCGGCATGTGGATGGTGCACGGTCTCGCGGCTGGCCTGGACGACCACTCGCGTGTTGCTGTCGCCGCCGCGCGGGGCATGGCCAACCAGGTCGTCGGAGCGATGTCCGGCATGGAAGCCACCGCGAACCTCGCTGTCCGCGGCGGCGACGGCGCCACCCTGCCTGAAATCGCGACCCCGGCGCTCGCGGTCGGCAGTGCGGGCGGAAGGGGCGGCGGCCAGTTCGTCAACGCGCCACTCACCATCAACGTGCACGTCGCGGGCTCGGTCACCGCTGAACGCGAACTCGTCGGCAAGATCCGTACCGAAGTCCTTCGCTACGCCGGACGCAACAGCAGCCCAGGCTGGAATCCTGCGACATGAGCGACCAAGTGGACTTCGCATCAACCCCGGATGTACCGCGGGCCGTGGGGCTGATCACCTACATGCGCACCGTCGTGGCACGCCCGGACGAGGCGTCGGCGTTGGCCGACGTGCTCGGTGACCTGCTGCGCGGCCTCGGAGACCTCACGCCGGAGGCGACACGGCTTCTGTTGGGTCTGCTCATAGCCTTCGACCAGCTCGCTGGCGCGTACGAGCGACTCAGCCCCGAAGCCAGCGTTGCGGACGTCCTGCAGGCGCTCACGCTGGCTGATGCACGCGGCGACGGGTAGGTCCCGTCTACGGCGACAACCCGGCCTTGGGGCGGCGCTGTGGCTGACGGGCGCGGAGAGGAACGACAGCGTCCGCAGGCAGAGAACGCGGCTGTGCACGCCGGCGAGACGCCGCGACCACCTGCCCGCGTGTCGGCTCGGGACGCTTCTCGAAGATCGTGACGATCTCGACCAGATGCGCCGCGGTGAACCGGTAGCTGCCGCCGACCAATGTGAAGGGGATTTCACGCAGCCGGGCGCGCTCCTTGACCCATGATTCGGAAACCCTGAGCGCGGCGGCGATCTCCTTGGCGGTGTGCAAACGCGGCAGCTCAGGCGACGCGCCGAACAGCATGATGTCGCTCATGACGCCCGCTTCTGCTCGGCCTCAGCCTTGGCCTCGTTCTCCAACCGCAGCCGCTCGCTCTCCGGTATCCGGTAGGTCTGGCCCACCCGGATCGCAGCGATCCGGCCTTCGTTGATCCAGTTCCTGACGGTGACGACGTCCTTGATGCCCATCGAGTCGGCGAGTTCACGCGGGGTCCACGCGGTGCGGGGCACTCCGAGAGCCTCGGCGGACTGGCTCATTCGCCTCACGCCGCCGCCTCCAGCCGTCACACAGACGATCTCCTCAGCCAAGCGGAGAAGCCGGGCAACGGTCTCGGAAGCGCTGGTGGTGCACATGCCTACCGCATCGACGCGACTGGAGATCGACTGCACGTCGGGGCTGCCAGGTTCCCTCAGTCGTGAGTTAGGTCAGCCGGTTCGAGTTAGGAACCTAACCGCGGGCACACCGTCAGTGGGTGTGGGCGTTGACCTGCGGAAAGTTAGCCGAGTTAGCCGGTTAGGTCCGCTCATGACGAGGCCCCGGACCCCCGGTTTTCAGGGGTTCGGGGCCTCGTCGTCAGGGCTAACTCACTCGTCGAGGTCTGCGGTTGCACGCTCGGCGAGCACCCTGCGCACCACGGCCGGATCGACCGGGTAGCGGTTGCCGGTGCTGGGCACCTTGACGCCCTCAGCCGCCAGCAGCCGACGCAGCGAGACACCGTCCAGCGTCCGGTACGGCGCCCAGCTCGGCGCGAGATCGCGCAGCAGCGCGGGCACGTCGGCGGCGTTGACGCGCTCGCCGCCGAGCACCTCGGCCAGGTCCTCCAGCAGGTCTCTATCCACAGGACTGTCCACAGCTTGGCGCCCGGTGATGCCGGCCTTCTCGCGGATCTGCAGGGCACGGGCGATGACGCGGTGCGCGTCGGCCTGGCTGACGAAGTACGACCGCAGCAGGCCCGGCTTGGCCATGTAGCCGCGGACCATCGCCGTACCCACGTCGCCGTCACTCTCGTCGGTCTTCGGGTCGAGGTCGACCGCGCTGATGCCTGCCCGGTAGCTGCCGGTGCCCAAGATCGCATCGTTGCTTTGCTGGTCGCCGATCGCGAAGCACGCCTTGCACCGCGTGATCGTGATGACCTTGCGCGGCAGCGACGCCGTCGACGGCTCCGGGGTCAGGAAGATCAGCGTGATCGCGTACTTGCGTGCCGCGCTGATCACCAGCTGCACGAGGTTCGCGGCCTCCTCGCCGTACGTCTCGTCCATGAACAGCGCCTGGCACTCGTCAACCACCAGAATGCGCGGCCGTAGCCGCTCGTCCGCCTCGGCGAGCTTGCGGCTCACCGACCGCTCGTCGTGTTCGAGCAGGGCGTCGCCGCGCACCTGCAGGTCCTCGTACAGCTCCCGCAGTGTGGCCATGCACGCTTCCACGGTGCTGGGCCCGGCGCCGGTGACCAGTGACCGCAGCCGGGGCCGCATGGGCTCGTAGTCGGCGTTCTGGGCCATCACGAACACGTCCGCCTCGACGAGCGGATCGAGCAGCGCGCCCAGCAGCATCGTGATTACCAGTGACGACTTGCCCGAGCCCATCACGCCAGCGGCGGCGTGGTTGGTCTCGAACAGCAGGCCGGTGACGTTGTCGCCGCGGATGTTCACCCCGACCGGCACGCCCTTGAAGTAGTCGGTCTGGACGGTGTCGAGCTTGGCCAGCAGCGGCCACGCGGGCGGCGGCCCGGTGAGGCTGCCGGGCTCGGCGACCCACAGATCGAGGACGCCGGGCTTGTCCTTGGGCTCGGTGGGCCACACCTCGACCGGCAGGCGGACGAGGTTGTGCGCGAGGATCGCCTTGCGCTTGTTGATCATCTCGACGTTAACGCCCTGCGGCAGCCGGATCTGCGTGCGCCAGCCCTTCCCGTCACGGGCGGTGCCCTGCTCGAATACCCGCGCCGGGTGGCCGACGCTGCCCCAGCCGCGCCTGAACGCGTCGTCCAGCTTCGAGATCCCGAGGTGCCGCAACGCTTCGAGGATCGCACCGTCACTGGGCACGACCTCGCGGCCTTCGTCTCCATCCACGAAGCCCGTTGCCCACTGCGTCGCCGGCGCGTGCTTGCGGCCCTCGCGCCACGCCAAGAACCCGACGAACAGCGGCGAAGCGATGAGCAGCGGCAGCCACGCCACCGTGACCACGGTGACGGCGAACCGGATGAGGTCGAGCACCCCGCCGAGGAACCCGAGGAACGAACCGACGCCGGTCAGCTGAACGACCAGCGCGGCTACCAGCATCAGCACGACGAACACTGCGGTGCAGCCGACGACCACGCGGGCGAGGCCGCCGGCCAGCTTCGGCAGGTCCATCAGCCGCTTGTGCCGCCGATCGAGCGCGGATTCCCGCCGATCCACCCACTCGGCCATGGCCTGCAGATCGCCGTTCGCCTCGGCGGCCCGGATGCCTCGGCCGTAGACGTTCATGGAACGTGAGTCGCGGTATTTCCGTGCCCAGGACTCGATCCCGTGTCCGATCGTGAGGCCTGTCGTTACCACGGTGCGCACCTTGCGCCGGGTGGGCTCGTGCTGGGCGACGCGCACGATCCTCGCCGGTACCCAGCGCGCTGGCCGCCTCTCGATCTCCTCGTCGACGATCTCAGCGTCGAACACCTTGGACTCGACATCGGCCGATCGGGTGGGGAACGGGACAACCTGTCCCGTGTGCTCATCGGGCTGTGCCACGATCTTGAAACTCCTTCGGGAGTGGGACCAGGCGGGCGGCCGAGATGTCCAGTCCGGAGCCGCCCGCCTGGGGCTTACTTCTGGTCCTGCTGCGCGTTGTTCTGCTTGGCGTAGTTCTGCTGGGCGCCCTTGACGACGAAGTCGAACATGTTCTCCTTGGTCAGCTTGGGTGCGCTCGGGCGCTCGAAGCGCTGGACGTTGGACGTCCGGGGGTGCTCGCCGTTCTTGTCGCGTGCCATGACGATCTCCTCGTGTTCTCGGGTGTAGTGGTGGTGATCTGCGGATCAGTCGGCTGGTTGCCAGCCCCAGGTGCATGCGGCCTCTTCGCCGTTGATGGCGGGGTCGGCCAGCCAGTCCGGGACGGTGCCCTCGCCTCCGCAGGTCGGGCAGGTCGCTCCGGGGCAGTCCAGGCAGTCCATGGTCAGCCCCTCTTGTCCCGGTCCAGCGCGGCGAGGGCGAACATGAGGTCCTTGGCGGCGCTGCCGCAGGCCTTCATCACGGCCTGCTTGCGTGCGATGGATGCCGGGTCGTGCAGGTCCACGGGGGTAGCGGCGTTCGTGCGGGCCGCCTGGACCGAGGCGTTGTGGGCGGCGGCCAGGTCATCGAGCTTGTCCATGGTGGTCTCCTTGGGGTTTTCGGGCGGTCGGGGGCGGTCGGGTCAGCGCGACGGGCTGGGGTTGAGGTGGGCGATCTCGTCGAGGAACTGCTGGATGCCGCCCTCGTAGTGGTCGTCGATGACGATGGCGACGTCCGTGTCGTCGAGGTCGTCCACGGTGAAGTCGGGGTCGTCGGGGAGCCCGGAGCGGGCGCCGTACTCCAGAAGCTCTTCCTGGAGGGCGTCGCCGATCCAGTGGCGCATCGCATCGAGTTCCCGGGCGGTGAACTGCGGCATGACAGGTCTCCTCGTGCTCTCGGGTGTAGTGGTGGTGATCGCGGGCTAGCGGATGGTCGGGATGGTGATCTGGCCGGTCACGACGGCAGGGATGACGACGGACAGCAGGACCGCGAGCAGCACCAGCGCGGTGAAGATGACGTGTTTCATCGCGGGCCTCAGACCGTGTCGCCGTCGCGCGGCGTCGTCCTGGTGGCGGCAGCGGCGAAGCCACCGTTCTGAGCGAGCCGGGTGTAGGTGTCGGACAGCTCCTGGGCAGCTGCGTCGGGAAGGGCGGCGCCGTCGTAGTGGCTCAGGATGTCGAGGGCGTTGCGGGGGTAGGTGCCGTGCTCGTAGTCGTCGTTGTCCCAGCGGACGCGGATCGAGTCGTTCTCGGGGCTGGAGCCGCGGGTGATGTCGGTGACGGTGCCCTTCGCTCCGGGAGGCGCGGAGACGTCGGGGGTGTTGGAGGCGTTGATGTAGGGGCGACGGCTGACGCGGTCGCCGAGCTCGCAGAACTTCGGCTGAGACGGCATCGGCGCGTCGCCGTCGCGCGGCAGGGTCCTGATCGGCGGTGTGGCGTTCGACGCCGTACCCAGCGGGCTGGCCGACAGGATGGCGAACGTGGTTGCCATCTGCGCGAGCGCCAGAGCCGTGTCCGGGTTGTTGAAGTGGCCGATCTGGATGGCGGAGTGCCGCAGAAGGGTGCGAGCGGCGTCCGTGTGCTCCTCGGCAGTCGTCGGCGGCTTGCTCACCAGGGCTGCCATGAAGTCCTTGTAGGTGTCGTGGACTTCGCTCATCTGGATCCAGTGGTTCATCAAGCTCACGTCGTGGTTCCCCTCGTGTTCTTCAGGTCAGTGGTGGTGATCTGCGGATCAGGTCTTGCCGTCAGCCGGTCCAGACGGAGACGTTCGACGTCGTGCCGCACGAGCAGTGCGCGCTGCCCTGGACCTGACCCATCCACCCCATGGGCGCATCGAAGGTGTGCGGCAGGCTCAGCGAGGCGCGACAGGTCGGGTTGGTGCACGTGCCGGTCAGGTTCACCGAGTGCGTGAACGTGCCGGGCGTGCTGGACTTCCTCAAACCCATGACCAGCTCCTTTGGGTCTAGGTACGTGCGAGGTTGAGGCGGTCTTCCTGTCGGGGGATCACCCGTCGAATGCCGCGAGGGCGGCCAGAGCGTCCTTCGCTGCGGCGGCGCCGGCGGCCATCGTGGCCTGCTTGCGTGCGACAGACGCCGGGTCGTGCACGTCCACGGGGGTTGCGGAGTTCTTGTTGGTGGCCTGCTTCAGAGCATTGGCCGCAGCGGCCAAGTCGTCGAGCTTGCTCATGACGGTCTCCTTTGGACTGTTGGTGGGATTGGTGATCAGGTCAGAGCGCGGCGCTGGTGTGCGCGTGCTCGGTGTGCAGGGCGTCGGCGATCAGGTGCGCGTGGTCGAACGCGACGCCGTCGAGGTCGAGCTGGTCCAGGCGCACCCAGCGGGCCGCGGCGGCGTCGTCGCCGGCCTCCGGAGTGGGCATGTGGTCGAGGTGGGCGAGGTAGGCCCACGTGACGTAGCGGCCTCGCGGGTCCCTGCCGGGCGCCGCGTACACGCCGACGAGGTCGAGCTTGTCGACGACAACGCCCGTCTCCTCGGCGAGCTCACGGCGTGCCGCGTCGACCGGCAGCTCGTCGCCGTCGAGGTGGCCGCCGGGCAGCGCCCAGGCGTGGGCGAACGGCGGCTTGCGGCGCTCGATGAGCAGCACGTGCGGGACGCCGTCGCGTTCGGCGACCGCGATCACGTCGGCGGTCAGGTAGGCGGTGGTCTTGGACACCGTCAGTTCCTCTCGTTGGTGGGCCGGTTGTCCGTCTGCGCGGGGCTGGTCTGTTCCCAGGCGCGGGAACCGCGGCAGTGGTCCACAGTGGAGCAACGGCGGGTCTTGGTGACGTCGTCGCTGACGGGCTCACGGGTGCGGTTGATGGAGCGCACGGCTACCTCTGTCCGTTGTGGAGCAGATGGGCGAGTGCCGCGCCGCAGCCGAGGACGACCACGGGCAGGCAGGACACGAACGCAGTGATCTGCCACGGTGCGGCGGTCCAGCCCGCAGCGATCATCAGGTGATAGGCCGCTTGTCCGGCCATGCCGAGCACAAGTGAGCCGATCGCCGACCACATCGCGAACAGGCGGGCGGTGCGGGTCGGGGCGATGCCGGACAGCCACACCCGCAGCGCGAACGCGGCGTAGGCCTCGACACCGATGGGGAGCGTGATCGCCGTGTTCAGCGTCCAGCCGCCACCGATGCCCGGCAGCAGGTTCACGGGGCCGAAGCCGGTGAGTTCGCCGAGGCCGACCCAGCCGCCCCAGATGGCGACGAACGCGGGCAGCGCGAGCAGCAGCACGGGCCACGAACGCGGACGCTTCCGGGGCTCCGGGTCAGTCTCGCTTGCCGCCTCGGCAGCGGGCGTTTCAGCGGGCGCTGAGCCGCCTTCTGCGGGCACGGCGGGCGGCAACTGGGGTGCCGGTATGGGCGCCGTGTTTGCCGCGCTGCTTGCCGCGTCCACGTCGAGGCTTGCCGCGGCGGCAACCGGGCTTGCCGCAGGCTCTGACCTGCGCACCTCGGCGATCCGATCGCGTCCCCAACGCTCGGAGAACCCGAACAGCTTGCCGATCTGCTTGCCGCTCAGCTCGGGCA
>Ga0207692_10000752_pt1 | contig 11457 bp, 9 predicted proteins | sample LARL52metaG_FD_184345 | JGI IMG/M metagenome (GOLD analysis project Ga0207692, IMG submission 184345) | Corn, switchgrass and miscanthus rhizosphere microbial communities from Kellogg Biological Station, Michigan, USA - LAR L5-2 metaG... | ecosystem: Host-associated > Plants > Roots >...
CACCGAGAAGGACGGCTACTATTACGCGCGCGGCTCCAGCGATGACAAATACATGGGCGCGTCCTTCATCACCAATCTGATCCGCTACAGGCAGGAAGGTTTCAAGCCCGACCGCGACATCATCGTCGCGCTGGAAACGGATGAGGAGATTCTGGATCGCGATGCCCTCGGTATCCAGTGGCTGTTGAAGAACCACCGAGATCTGATCGATGCGGAGTTCGCGCTGAACGAGGGCGGCCCGGTCGGGCTGAAGGACGGCAAACCGATCCGCGTCAGCGTGCAGACCACCGAAAAAGTCTCCGTCAGCTTCGAGCTCGAGGTCAGGAACGCCGGCGGCCACTCCTCGGTGCCGCGTGCGGACAATGCGATCTACCAGCTCGCCGAGGGCCTGACGCGCCTCGCCAAATTCGGCTTTCCGGTCGGGCTGAACGAGACCACGCGCGCCTATTTCGAGCGCATGTCGCAGTTCGAGAGCGACGAGACCGCGGCCGACATCCATGAACTGCTGTCCGACAGTCCGAACGCTGCAGCGATCGAGCGCCTCATGGCAAAGCCGGCCTACAACGCGCAGCTCCATACCACCTGCGTCGCGACCATGCTGGAGGGCGGCCATGCGGTCAACGCGCTGCCGCAGCTCGCCCGCGCCAAGGTCAATTGCCGTATCCTGCCGGGCCAGCCGGTCGAGGAGGTGAAGGCGAAGCTCGAGCAGGTGCTGGCGGATGATCACGTCAAGCTCACGCAGCTGGAGAATGGCGTGATCAGCCAGCCCTCCGAACTGCGCGAGGACGTGATGGGCGCGATCGAAAAGCTGTCGCAGGAGTTCTGGCCTGGCGCCGTGGTGATGCCGATCATGAGCTCGGGCGCGACCGACGGCAGCTATCTGCGCAATGCGGGGATTCCGACCTACGGCCATTCCGGCATGGCCAACGACATCAACGAGAACCGGGCGCACGGCAAGGACGAGCGCGTGCCGGTGGCCTCGTTCTACAAGGGCGACGAATATCTCTATCGCCTGGTGAAGATGCTCGCCGGCGGCGGCTAGCCCGGCGCCACAGCTTTCGGAGCGATGCGTCCATCGCTCTGTCAGCGAGGGGAGTGGCCGGAGTTCCCCCGCCATGATGGCCGGGGATACCGAGGTATGATTGCGTTAACCTTTTATTAACCATAAGCATCCAGCCTCGGATGGCGCGAGGGCAAGACCTTTTTGAAGGTCATCGATAGCTTGTCCCGACGACTGTTTTCTTGATCGTTAATCCTTGGGCAACGGGCCATACCCGTGGGGGCTCTATGGAGCAACGACATGTCTTCGCATGAGTTGCAATATGCAGAAAATCTGCTTTCGGCATTCGCGTTGATGATTGGTGGCGCACTGGCGATCGGCTTGCCGATGGCGCTTGTGATCGTCTGGATTTGTTCCTGACCCTTGCAGCGCAATCGCATCAAAAGGCGGGTCAGGCCGCGCGCGTCGCGGCCTTCGCCCGTTCGGTAATCGCGTCCCAACGGCCGGCGGCGATGTCGGCGGCCGGCGCCAGCCACGAGCCGCCGACGGCAACCACGTTGGGCTCGGCGAGCCAGGTGCGAAAATTCTTCTCGTTGATGCCGCCGGTCGGACAGAAGCGGGTGGACGGGAAGGGACCGGCGAGCGCGCGCAGGGCTGCGATGCCGCCGGCGTTCTCGGCCGGAAAGAATTTTAGCACCGAAAAGCCTCTGATGACCGCGGCCATCACGTCGCTCGCGGTGGCAACGCCGGGGATATAGGGAAAATCGCCCACGCTGGCGGCCTCCAGCAATTCGGGCGTGGCGCCCGGCGACAGCGCATAGCGTGCGCCCATCGCCTTGGCGTCGGCGAGGTTTTGCGGCGTCAACACCGTGCCGATGCCGACCGACATGTCCGGCACCTTTGCAATGACAGCACGCGCGGCGTCCACCGCGGCCGGCGTCCGCAGCGCAATCTCGATGGTTGCGATGCCGCCCTTCAACAGCGCCTCCGCCAGCGGAACAGCGTCATCAGCGCGTTCGATGGTGATCACCGGAATGACCGGTGAGGTCTTGACGATCTGCATCAGTCTGTCGTCACGGGCGCTCATTCGGATGACCTTTCTGTTGACCGTCGCGCATTACCAGCGCTCGAAGGCTGGCATCGCAGCGCGGGGAATGATCGCACCGGGGTATCGCACCACGGTGCCGGCGAGCCGATGGCCGGCGCGCGCAGCCTCTGTCGGCGTTGCGCCGCCTGCCCGCGCCCAGAGATAGGCGGCGGCAAAACTGTCGCCGGCCGCCGTGGTGTCGACGACATCGGCGACGCTTTCGGCGGGGACATGGATCATGGTCCCGTCGCAGACGAGCTGGCATCCGGGCGTCTGTTCCTTGAGCACGAGCTCGGGGATGCCGCCAAACGGCGCCAGCGCATCGCGCGCGGGTTGTTCGAACAGCATCTCCAGATCTTCGGTCGAGCATAACGCGAGGTCGGCGCGCGCCAACGCCTCGCCAAAGGCGCGCCGCGCGATGTCGCGGTCGGGCCAACCGCGCGGGCGGAAATTGGTGTCGAAGGCGAGCCGCGTGCCGCTCGCCCTGGCGCGGTCGAGGCCTTTGAAGAAGGTGGCGCGGCCGTCCTCGCCATAGAGCGAGAGCGTGATCCCGGAGAAATAGATCAGGTCGTAGGAGGCGAGCGCATCGAGCAGCGCTGGCGTCTCCGCAATCCGGAACAGGTCGCGCGCCGGCGCGCTGTCGCGCCAATAGGAGAAACGGCGCTCGCCGTTGGCGTCGGTCTGGATCAAATAGAGCCCGGGCGTGCGGCCTGGCAGACGCAGCACGCGATCGGTGCCGACGCCCTCGGCGCGCCAGGCGCAAAACATCTCCTCGCTCCAGGCATCGTCGCCGAGCGCGGTGACGTAGTCGACGCTGGCGCCAAGGCGGGCGAGATAGACCGCGGTATTGAGCGTATCGCCACCAAAGCCGCGCGACAGCAGGCCGTCGGCGCGCTCGACCAGCTCCACCATGCACTCGCCGATGCAAGCAATGCGCGTCAATGTCCGGTCTCGATCAGGTCCGGGTGGCGGATAGCAAGATCGTCGGCGATGCGCAACACCTCGGACAGATGGGCGCGGATGGCCTTTTCCGCCTGATCTGGGTCGCCGTCCAGCACGGCTTTGAGGATCGCGCGGTGCTGAGCGATCAGCACGTCCACGGGGGTCACCTGCGGCAGGCTCAGGATACGCACCCGGTCGAATTGCACTTTTTCGCGCTCGATGATCGACCAGACGCCGCCGAGCGAGGTCGCCTCGGCAAAGGCGCGGTGAAACTCGTCGTCGGCGGAAGTGAAACGTTCGGGATCGTCGCGGGCCTCGAGCTGGGCGGCAATCGCGGCCTCACAGGCCCTGAGCGCCGACTTGGACAGTTTGGCCTCCGCCGCGCGGCGGATGATGACGACTTCGAGCGCTTCACGCACCAGGCGCGCCTGCTCCATCGCCGCGAGCGAGATGCGGCTGACGAAGCTGCCGCGCTGCGGCCGCACGTCGATAAGGCCTTCCTCGGCGAGCCGGATCAGGGCCTCGCGCACCGGCGCGCGCGAGGTGCCGAACCGCGCGGCGAGCTCGTTTTCGGACAGCCGCGTACCCGGCTTCAGCCGCAAGGTCACGACGTCCTGCCGCAGCACGCGGTAGATCGACCGCTCTTGTTGTTCGCCGGTTTGCAGCAGAGGGCGGTGGGCAATCATCTCAAAGGAAGCCGATGGAAATCCATGGGATCAATGTAATCAACAGCAACGCAGCGAGAAGAGCGGCAAGATGCGGCCAGACCGACTTGATGGCGATATCCGGCGAAACCCGCCCGATCGCGCAGGCCAGATAGAAGCCGACGCCGAACGGCGGGGTGAACAGGCCGAACCCCATCGCGAACACCGCGATCATCGCATAATGCACCGTGTTCACGCCCATCTGCGCGGCGATCGGAAACAGCAGGGGCCCGAACAGCACGATCGCCGGCACCCCCTCCAGCACGCTGCCGAGGATGATGAAGGCGGCCGCCGACACCAGCAGAAAGCCGGCCTTGCCGCCCGGCACCACGCTCAGCATCTTGACGAGCTGCACGGAGAAGCCGGATTGGGTCAGTGCCCAGGCCATCGCCGTGGCGGCTCCGACCACCAGCAGAATGGCGCCCGATAGCGAGGCGGTCTCGACCAGGATCGGATAGACGCGCCGGCAGTCGAACTTTCGATAGACCAGGAGCCCGACCAGCACCGTGTAGATGATGCCGATGGTGGAGACTTCGGTCGCGGTGGCGACACCCTTGACCACGGCCGAGCGGATCACGATCGGCAGCCCGAGGCTGGGCAGTGCGACGATGAGCAGCCAGGCCTTTTGCGTCCAGCTGTAATGCGGCGCATGCGAGACGTCCTCGGTGCGGGTCTGCAGATAGACCACCACGCAGAGCGCGATCAGGCCGACCACCGCCGGCATCAGCCCGCCGGTGAACAGCGCCGCGATCGACACGCCCGTCACCGATCCCACGGTGATCAGCACGATCGAGGGCGGAATGGTCTCCGACATGACGGCGGACGCCGACAGCAGCGAGGTGAGATCGCCCTCGCGGTTGCCGCGCTTGAGCATTTCCGGAAACAGCGTCGGCGCCACCGCGGCCATGTCGGCGGCCTTGGCGCCGGAAATTCCGGAGACCAGATACATGGCGCCCAAGAGCACATATTGCAGCCCGCCGCGCATGTGCCCGATCAGCGACACCAGAAACGTGATCATGACGCGCGCAAGCCCAGCGACCTCGATCAGTGCGCCGAGCAGGATGAACAGCGGCACCGCGAGCAGGATGATATGCGACATGCCCTCATCCATCCGGTCGGGCACGATCGAGAGCGGGATCTGTGTCGCAAAGGCGATGAAGGAGACGGTGCCCAGCATGAAGCAGAAGGCGATGGGGACGCCGATCGCCATCGCGGCCGCGACGAACACGACGAAGAACAGCAGCAGATTGGCGTTGCCGAGATCTTCCAGGTCGGCCCCGAACCAGGCGAGCGCGGCGGAGGCTGCGCCGACGATCGTAAGCGCCAGCAGGGCCTCTCGCCAGTCGCATTCGCGCGCCAGATTCTGCAGCGCGGTGACGAGCATCAATACGCAGCCGACAAGTACGGCCGAGCCGCGCCAGCCCTCGCTGATTTCCATCACCGGACTTGAGCCGACCGCCAGGTTGTCGAAATGATGATAGCCGGGCAGGATCATCGCCAGCAGCACGGCTGCGGTCAGCATCATCGCGAGCGTGTCGACGAACGCCCGCCGTGAGGCCGAGACATGACGCACCACGGCTGTGAGCCGCATATGCTCGCCGCGGCGCAGCGCCACCGCCGCGCCAAGCACCGCGAGCCAGATGAACAGGAGCTGCGCTAGCTCGTCGGCCCAGGCAAAGGGGTGATTGAAGACGTAGCGGGCCACCGTGTTGCTGCCGAGCAGCACCGCCTCGGCGATGACGAGGGTCGCTGCGGAAAACTCGACCAGACGCGAGAAGCCGCGGTCGAGCGCGTGCAGCAATTTTGGCGCGGGCGATGCCGCGGCGAGGCCCTCCGGCGACGGGCCGCTATCGCGCGCCGCCCCGATCATGCCTTGTCCGATCTCAGAGCGGGCCGGCATATTTTTCCAACAGCCCCCAGGCTTCAGCCCCGAACTTCTCCTTCCAGTCATTATAGAACCCGCCGGCCTTCAGCGCATCACGGAAAGCCGCCTTGTCCGGCTCGTTGAAGGTGATGCCGGCCTTGGTGAGGTTTTCGACCAGGCCTGAATTGAGGCGCAAGATGTCGGCGCGCTCGCGTTCGGCAGCGGCGGACAGGTGCTGCAGGATCACCTTGCGCACATCCTCGGGCAATCCGTTCCAGCGGGCGAGATTGACGAAGATGTAATGACCGTCCCAGATGTGGCCGGTCACCGCGACATATTTCTGCACCTCGTAGAGCTTTGCACTGTTGATCAGCGCCAGCGGATTCTCCTGGCCGTCGACCACATGGGTCTGCAGGGCGGCATAGAGCTCGCCGAAATTGATCGGGGTCGGCGCCGCGCCCAGCGCCTTGAAGGTCGTGACCCACAACTGGTTGCCGGGCACGCGGATCTTGAAACCCCTGAGGTCATCAGGGCTGGTGACCGGTTTTGCGCTCGAGGTGATGTGGCGATAGCCGTTGTCGAGCATCTTTGGCATCACGAACAGCCCGACCTTCTCGAACTTGGCCCGCACGTGATTGCCGAGCTCGCCGTCCATCGCGGCCCAGACCTTGTCGTAGGACGGGAAGGCGAAGGCGATGGCGTTGATGCCGCCGACCGGGACCACGGTCTGGTTGACGCCCGAGGTCGACATCATGTCCAGCGCGCCGGCGCGGACCTGCGAGAACATGTCGGGCTCGCTGCCGAGCTGGCTGTTCGGGAAGACCTGCAGGTCCACCAGGCCGCCCGTGTCCTTGGCGATCGCGGTTGCCGCTTCCTGGATCTGCGTGACGCCGGGATGATCGGCCGGAAACGCCGTCGCATAGCGCAGCCGATATTTTGCGCCCTCGGCACGGAGCGTGCGCGGGGCAGCGCCGACGGCGAGGATAAGCCCAGCCGCTGCCACAGACTTACCGAAATTACGCCTTGTCAATTGAGCGGCCATCGGGATGCGTTTCCTCTGATTATTCTTGTCGACTAGTCGACTAGATTTGGTCTATCCTTAGACCGACGCGGCCTGCTTGGCAAGCCTCACGGGTCGAAGGCGGCGCAGTCATGCGCTTTCGAAAGACTTGGGCAGCGTCCGAGCGAGAGAGCGGGGAGTAAAAGCATGCCGGCCATCGTCGTTGCCTCGCCCAATAGTCCGGCTCCGGCCGTCCCGGCCCCCGGGACCAGAGTTAGCCCGGGAGGCCGATCATGACGCCGCTGCCCCGGACGGCGCCGTTGCCGCGGCTCTCCGCGAGCACGCTGCATTACGCGGCGAAGAACGTCAGGCTGCTGGGCTATGACCGTGCGGTCTTGCGCAGCGGCATTGTGCATCTCGGGCTTGGCGCATTTGCCCGTGCGCATCTCGCCGAATACACCGACGACGCACTGGCGCGTGCGCCAGGCGATTGGGGCATCACCGGTGTCAGCCTGCAACGCCCCGACCAGCGTGACCGGCTGGCACGGCAGGACGGCTTTTACAGCGCGCTGCAGCGCGACGGCGCGGGAACGCAGGCCCGCATCATCGGCTGCGTGCAGCGCGTGCTGGTGGCCCCGGAGCAGCCACAGGTCGTGGTCGCGGCCATGGCCGATCCCGCCTGCCGCATCGTCACGCTGACCGTGACCGAGAAGGGATATTGCCACGATCCGGCCTCGGGCCGGCTGGACTTCGCCCATCCCGACATTCTGGCCGATCTGGCGCATCCCGCTGCGCCGCGGTCCGCCATCGGCTTGATCGTGGCCGCGCTGGAGCGCCGGCGCGCCGCGCGCCTGTCGCCCTTCACGGTCCTGTGCTGCGACAATCTTCCGCAAAACGGCCGTCTGCTCGCGCGTCTGGTCGACGAGTTCGCCCGCAGGCGTAATGCCGATCTGGCGGACTGGATCGCGGCGAAGGGCGCATTTCCCTGCACCATGGTCGACCGCATCGTGCCGGCGACCACGGATGCCGATGTCGCCGCCGCGTCGGAGGCGGTCGGCCTGCTTGATCTTGCCGTCGTGGTGCATGAGCCGTTCCGGCAATGGGTGATCGAGGACCGCTTCGTTATGGCCGCGCGGCCGGCCTGGCAGGAGGTCGGCGCGCAATTCGTGCCCGATGTCGCCCCCTATGAGCATATGAAGCTGCGGGTGCTGAACGCGGCGCATTCGGCGCTCGCCTATCTCGGCTATCTCTCCGGGCGGGAGACCATCGTCGAGGCGGTCTCCGATTCCATCTTGCGCCGCTTCGTGCTCGACCTCTGGCGCGAGGAGATCATCCCTGTTCTCACGGCGCCGCCCGGCATCAACCTCGGCGCCTACAGCGACCGCCTGATGCGGCGTTTCGAGAATCCCGCGATCCTGCACCGGACCTGGCAGATCGCCGCCGACGGCTCGCAGAAACTGCCTCAGCGCCTGCTGGACACCATTCGCGAGCGCCTTGCGCGCCAATTGCCGATCACGCGGCTCGCCCATGTCGTCGCGGCCTGGATTCGCTATGTCGGCGGGATCGACGAGATTGGCAAACCGATCGACGTGCGCGATCCCCTGGCCGCCCTGCTGCGCACCACGCTCGACAGCGCCGGCCCGGCGGTGGAAGAGCGTGTGGCGCGCGTGATCGCGCTGAAGGAGATTTTTGGCGCCGATCTCACCGGCGACAAGGTCTTTCGCGCCGCCGTGACGGAAGCCTACACAGCGATGCAGGAGCATGGCGTTCGCGACGCGACGCTGGCGCAGCTCGCGCCCTGACATCAAGCTAACCCTGGAGAGATTTCGTGGAGCAAAGCTGGCGCTGGTTCGGTCCGCAGGACGTGGTCAGGCTTCCCGCCATTCGTCAGGCGGGCGCGCGGGGCGTGGTCACGGCGTTGCATGACATCGCCTATGGCGAGGTATGGACGGTGGAGGCGATCGAGGCGCGCAAGGCGCTGATCGCGGCCGATCCGTCGCTTGGCCTTCATTGGAACGTGGTCGAGAGCCTGCCGGTGCATGAGCGCATCAAGATCGGCGAAGGCGACCTTGTTCCGCTGTTCGACAATTACCGCGCCTCGATGCGCAATCTCGCCGCCTGCGGCATCAGGACGATCTGCTACAATTTCATGCCGGTCGTGGACTGGACGCGGACCGAGCTGTTTCACGTGCTGCCGGGCGGCGGCCGCGCGCTGCGCTTCAACATGCATGAGTTCGCCGCCTTCGACTGCTTCATGCTTGAGCGGCCGGGCGCCGAGGCCGACTTCGAATCCGGCGTGCTGGCGCGGGCGCGCGCCTGGTTCGACGCGGCGTCCGAGAGCGACAAGGACAGGCTGCTGCAAACCATCATGGCCGGACTTCCCGGCGCCTTCGACCGCTACGACATTCCGGGCCTGCGCCGGATCCTGGATCGCTATCGCGACATCACGGCGGACGGCCTGCACGAAAACCTCGCCCGCTTTCTGCGCGAGGTCGTGCCGCTCGCCGAGGAGCTCGGCATGTGCATGGCGATCCATCCGGACGATCCCCCACGCTCGCTGATGGGGCTGCCGCGCATTGTTTCGAGCACCGACGACATCGCGCGTATCCTGGCGGCGGTGGATGAGGACGCCAACGGGCTGACCTTCTGTGTCGGCTCGCTCGGCGCGGGAGCCCACAATGACGTGCCGGCGATGGCGGAGCGCTTTGCCAGGCGCACGCATTTCATCCACCTTCGCAACGTCGCCAAGGCGCCGGACGGCTCGTTCGCGGAGGCCGAGCATCTCGCCGGCGATAGCGACATGGTCGCGGTGGTCGAGACCTTTTTGAGGGAGCAGGGGCGTCGCAAGGAGCTTGGCGATGCCAACTGGCGCCTGCCGTTCCGGCCCGATCATGGCCACGAACTGCTCGACGATATCGGCAAGGGAAGCTTTCCCGGCTACTCCGCGATCGGGCGGCTGAAGGGGCTGGCCGAACTCCGCGGCGTGATGATCGCGCTGGCGCGCATCCATCGCTTGCAAATTTGAGTTGAGAGCGCCGAAAAAATTTCTTCGTTTCGATTGCAACCCTGGTGCGAAGAATCCCTACCGCAACGTGACGCGTCGCCGATCGTGCGCGCCGGGATTGCCCTGGCGCCGGGCGTGATCGGGAAAACCGGTATTGCCGTAAGGACGCTGATAACCGTGCGTCCAACGCCCAATCGCTTGTTTAGAAATCGCTAATCATTGGGACTCCTACTCCCGGAGCATTACCGGTCAGTGGGAATGCATCATCGTGACAAATCATCAGGGGTTCGGACGCCTTCGTTCTCTCTTTCATGAGTTCTGCCGCGCGCCCGAGGGCAATCTCGCGGTCGTCTTTTCGCTGGCGGCCATCCCCATCATCGGTGCGGTCGGTGTGGCCGTCGACTTTTCCAAGGCCAACGACGTCAAGACGCAGTTGCAGAACGCGCTCGATGCCGCGGTGCTGGCCGGTGTGACGCAAACGTCGGCGAGCCAGGTGTCGACGGCGTCCGCGGTTTTCAACGGCGATTTCATCGCCAAGTATGGCAACAGCGGCTCGGCCTCGTTCACGCAGAACGCGAACGGTTCGCTGTCCGGCACGGCGACCTCGACCGTGCAGATGTCGTTCATGGCCGTGGTCGGAAAATCCTCTGTTGTCGTCAATGCGACCGCGACCGCAACGCCGGGCGCGCAGGGGACCATCCCGGTCTGCATCCTGCTCACCAGCACGCTGGACGCGCCGGCCTTGCTGGCCAATTCCGGTGCCCAGCTCAACGCCTCGAGCTGCGAGGTTCACGTCCTCTCGACGCAAAGCCCGGCCGCCACGTTCAACACGACGCTCAATGCCAAGCGGATCTGCATCAAGGGCTCGACCATCATCAAGAACGGCGGCTCCAATCCGCCGGCCGTGACGAGTTGCGCCGCAATCAGCGATCCGTACGCCGGCAAGCTGCCGACAGTGAGCGCCGACAGCTGCAGCAGCATCCCCAGTGCCAACAACAACCTCAACTACAATTCGGGAAGCGCCGCGGCAAACCTCGCCAACGGGGTCTACGGGCCGATCAATTTCAACAATAATTCCGCGACGCTGAACGGCGGCGTGTTTTGCGGTTCGATCAACTTCAATGGCGTGACCAACGGAACACTAACCCTCAATCCGGGTCTATACGAAATTCACGGCATCTGGAACGTGAACTCGGGCTGGACCGTCAATGGCAGCGGCGTCACGTTCTATATCGTCGACCAGAACTCGGGGGTCCATTTCAACAGCACCACCAGCGCGACGCTGGCGGCGCCGACGAGCGGAACCTACGCCAACATCCTGTTCTACGAGCCTGCCGGGCTGACCACGAGCTACGCGACGATCGACTCCTCGACCTTGAACCTGACGGGCCTGATCTATCTTCCCAGTCGGAAGCTGACCGCCAACTCGACGTCCAATCTCACCTCGGCCGGTCTCAACATGGTGCTTTCGACCTTGACCCTCAACTCGACCAACTGGACGATCGCGCCGGGCGCGCTGCCGATGTCGGTGCCGAGCGGCACCGCGACCAGCGCATATCTGTCGCGATAGCGCGGCGCGCTGTCCGCGCCGCGAATTTGTAGTCGCAGAGAGGGTGGGCAAAGCCATCGGACGCGCACTTGGTGGCCGATGGTGTGCCCACCATCGAATGCGACGCTTGCGGTGAGGTGGTCGGCACGGCGCAAGCGCGTGTTTTGCCCACCCTACGGACTCAACCGGTTGTTTGATATTCAGAGCCGGACCATCTTTGGTGTTGTCCGGCCAGCGAGCTCAGGGGCGCAAGCCGGACGTTTGTGCAATGAATGTGCGAGATCCGAAGCGGACGCGCGCCGTTCCG
>Ga0207692_10000756_pt1 | contig 11438 bp, 11 predicted proteins | sample LARL52metaG_FD_184345 | JGI IMG/M metagenome (GOLD analysis project Ga0207692, IMG submission 184345) | Corn, switchgrass and miscanthus rhizosphere microbial communities from Kellogg Biological Station, Michigan, USA - LAR L5-2 metaG... | ecosystem: Host-associated > Plants > Roots >...
TGCGCCTCGACCAGGAGAAGCCGGTCCCGGTCACCGTCCAGAACGTCGTGTCACCGCACCAGCTTCCGGCCACCATCGCGGACTTCATCGGGCGCCAGGACGTGGTGGCCCGCGCCGAGGCCGTGCTGTCCGGCGACCACCTGACCATGCCCGTGGTCAACATCTCGGGCAAGGCGGGCATCGGTAAGAGCGCTCTCGCGATCCACGTGGCCCACCGCGTGGCGGCCGAGACCTATCCGGACGGCCAGCTCTACTGCGACCTGCGCGGCACCCAGGCGCAGCCCGCCACCCCCGCCGAGATTCTCGGGCGGTTCCTGTCCGCTTTGGGCGCTGTGGGCTCCACTCTGCCCGATGGTGTGGACGAGCGCGCGGACATGTACCGCAGCATGCTCGCCAACCGCCGCGTGCTGGTCGTTCTCGACGACGCGGCCAGCGAGTCGCAGGTGCACCAGCTGCTTCCGGGTTCGCCGACGTGCGGTGTGGTCGTCACGAGCCGGACCCGGTTGACCGGTCTCGCCGGATCTCATTTGGTCGACGTCGACTTCATGGACTCCGACGACGCGCTCGAACTGCTGGGCCGCATCATCGGCACGCAACGCCTGGAGAGCGAACCCGTTGCGGCATCGGCGTTGGTGGATGTCGTCGGAGGTCTGCCCCTGGCGTTGCGCATCATCGGCGCCCGTCTGGCCGCCCGCCCGCATTGGACGTTGGCCTCGATGGTCGGACGTCTCGCCGACGAACGCCATCGCCTCGACGAGTTGGTGCACGGCGACATGGTCGTGCGCGCCAGCCTCTCGCTGACCTACGACGGCCTGGAACCCGACACGTGCCGGGTGATGCGGCTGATGTCGTTGCTGGAAGCGGAGAGCCTGCCGGTCTGGACGGCGTCCGCGCTCACCGACGACGACCGCAACCGCGGCTTCGACCTCCTGGAACGCCTCGTCGACGCGCAGCTGCTCGACGTGGTCGGCAGCGACGTGACGGGCCTGCCCCGCTACCGCTTCCACGACCTGATCCGCTTGTTCGCCAAGGAACAGCTCGCCGCGCACGAGTCCCCGGCCACCCAGTACGCCGCTGTGGAACGCGTCGCCGGCGGCTGGCTCGCGATGGCCGAACAAGCCCACCAACGGCTGTACGGCGGCGACTTCACCGTCCTGCACGGCAACGGCCAACGGTGGCAGCCGCACTCCTCGTACCTCGACCAGGTGCTGCAGGACCCGTTGGGGTGGCTGGAAAGCGAGCGCCCGAACATCTGCGCGGCCGTCCTGCAGGCGGCCGACGCGGGCCTGGACGAGCTGTGCTGGGACCTCGCGATGACGCTCGTGACGTTGTTCGAGACCCGCAGCTACCTCGACGACTGGCAGCAGACCCACGAACGCGCCCTGGACGCGGTGCGCAAGGCGGGCAACAAACGCGGCACCGCGGCCCTGCTGTGCTCACTCGGCTCCCTGCACCACAGCCAGCGTCGCATGGAGGCGTCCAGAACGGCCCTGGAACCCGCGCTGGAGCTCTTCACCGAGCTCGACGACACCCACGGGCTCGCCCTGGTGCGCCGCAACCTCGGCCTGCTGGAGTACAACGAGGGCCGCCCGGAGCTCGCGGCCCGGATCTTCGAACAGTCGCTGGCCGGCTTCAAACGCGTCGGCGACGTCGTGGGCCAGGCCTACGTGGTCTCCCAGCTCGCCCAGCTGTCACTCGACCGGGGCGAGCACGAGCTCGCGGTGGGCCAGCTGCGCGGCGCCCTCGGCATGTGCCGGGAGATCTCCAGCCCGCGCGTCGAAGCCCAGGTGCTGTACCGGCTCGGCGGCGCGATGCTGGTGCAGGGCCGCTACGAGCAGGCGCAGCAGCTCATCACGTCGGTGCTGGGCATGGTGCAGCGCTCCGGCGACACCGTCGGCGAGAGCTACGCCCTGCACTCGCTCGGGCTCATCCACGGCCGCATGCGGATGTTCGCCGAGGCGGGACGGCTGCTGCGGCGCGCGATCCGGCTGTGCGAGGAGAACCTCGACCGCGTCGGGGCGGCCCGGATCCGGCTCGACCTCGCGCAGCTCGTGTCGCAGCGCGGCGAGACGTTCCACGCGATCGCCATCGTCGAGCAGGCGATGATGACGTTCCAGGAGCTGCGGCTCGCGCTGTGGGAGAGCAAGGCGCTGGCCGTGCTGGAGAAGATCACCGCCGAGCACCCGCTGCCCGCCGCCGTCCCGTCGAACGGCGCCACGCGCTGACTGCGGCGCTCGCCACGTCCTCCGCCGTTCAGCAGGGCGCCTCGCGGCACCGGCCCGCGCAACTACGTGGTCGGCACCAGCGAGTCGATCATCTTCTGCAGGTCGGACTCCTTCGGCAGCGGCTTGTCCGTGCCGCCTCCGCCGCCCTCCAGGTCACCGTTCACGACCAGCACGTGCAGCTTGCTGCTGCCGTTGAGCAGGACGACCTTGACGACGCCCTTGCTCGCCAGGCACTTGCTGGCCGACTGGGTGACCGTGGCGTCGACCTGCACGCCCTCGACGACGACCTTCTGGCCGTCCTTCTGGGTGTGCTGGATCTTCACCGGCTTGGGCTGCGCCAGCGCCACCTGCGGGTCACTGCCCGCCGAGTAGAACTGGGTGGCCACGGCCTTGGCGAAGTCGGAGGCGGTCTGGTTCATGTCGCCCTTGGGCAGCAACGTGCCGCCGTTGGTGCCCTTGGTGAACGACTTGCCCTCGCACTCGTAGTCGCCGTACGTGCTGACGCCCGTGAGTGCGATGCCGGGGTACTTCTCGATCGGGATCTTCGCCTCGGGCACGAGGTCCCAGTTCTTCGGGACCTCGTAGTTGTACCCGAGGGACGTCTGGACGCACTGCACGCCTTCGTTCCTGCACGCACCGGTGGTGGGTTGCGCGGAGGTGCTGGTCGGCGTGGACGGGGTGGGCTGCGCGTTCTGGTCGCTCTTGTCGCGCGACAGCACGAACCAGGTGACGCCGCCGCCGGCGAGCAGCAGCACCAGCACGACGGTGCTGATGACCAGCCAGAGCGGCTTCCTGTTCTTCGGCGGTTCGTTGTCGAACCCGCCGTAGACGCCGAGACCGCCGTACTGGCCGTACCCCTGCTGCGGGAAACCACCCGTCTGCGGATGGCCGCCGACCTGGTAGCCACCGCTCGAGTAGTCACCCTGCTGCTGGCCCCAGCCCTGCTGCTGGTCGTTCCAGCCGCCCTGTCCGCCGCCACCTGGGTAAGTCACGCGGTGAACGGTACCCGGTGGGTCCGACGGAAGTTAATTCATCAAGCGTTGACTTCAACGCGGCGTGCAGGCCACCGTGCACCCGCACGACATCCCGCTCGCCGTGGTGGCACCGCCTCCGATCGCAGAACGGGTGAAAGCCGCCGGCTCACCCGAGGTCGACCTCCAAGTCGTCGGAGCCCGGACCCTGTTGGCGGACAAGGAGGTCTGCGGGGGTCCTGGAGATCTCACCCGGTCAGGCGACGATCCGGCTCAACCCGGCGGTCGACCCGTCCGGTGCCCAGGTCGCGCAGCAGGTGCTGACCGGGGTGGCGCAGGGGGCCGGGCTGCCGGTCCGGGTCGAGGGCCAGGTCGTCTCCGCGGCCGAACGCACGGCGCCGCTCGCCGCGTCCGCGCTGCTGTGGTCGTGGACGCCGTTCCGGTTCTCGGCGGAAGGCCTGCGCAGCCTCTGTACGGCGGCTCCATCAGCACCGAGTGGTGGGTGTTCGGTGGCATCGCGCTCGCAGGGCTCGTGCTGCTGCTAGCCGGCAAGGAAGCTCAGCCGGACCGTGCGGACGGGGTTGTCGACGTTGGTGTCCACGAGGCAGATGGACTGCCACGTCCCGAGCGCCAGCACACCGCCTAGCACCGGAATCGTCGCGTACGGCGGCACCAGCGCGGGCATCACGTGGTCACGACCGTGACCGGGGGTGCCGTGCCGGTGCCGCCACTTCACGTCGCGGGGCAGGATGCGCTCCAACGCGGTCAGCAGGTCGTCGTCGCTGCCCGCGCCCGTCTCGATGATGGCGACACCGGCGGTCGCGTGCGGCACCCACACGTGCAGCAGGCCGTCGCCGTTCTCGCTGTGGAGGAACCGCTCGCACTCTCGCGTGAGGTCCCACACGACCTCATCGGAACCGGTGCGGATCTGGATCTCCTCGCTGCGCATGACCTCAGATCTTACGAACTACCCGTGCCGGGTTGCCGACCGCGAGCACGTGATCAGGCAAATCACGCGTCACGACGCTGCCCGCGCCGACGACCGTGTTGTTGCCGACGGTCACGCCGGGGCACACGATGACGCCGCCGCCGAACCACACCTCGTCCCCGATGACGATCGGTGCGGTCGTCTCCCAGCCGGCGATCCGCGCCTCGTGGTCCTCGATCGGGTGCAACGCCGTCAGCAGCTGCACACGCGGCCCCATCATCACGTTGTCACCGATGGTCACCGGGCCGCAGTCGAGGATGATGCCGTCGTAGTTCATGAAGCTGTTCGAGCCGATGCGCGTGTTGTAGCCGTACTCGATCTGCAGGCGCGGCAGCAGTGTCGTGTTCGTACCGATCTCCGCGAGAAATCCTTTGAGGATGGCGTACTGGCCGTCGAGGTCTTCCGGGTCGTGCGCGTTGAACCGGGCCATCTCCCGCCAGGCGCGCCGCCGGTCCGCGTCCAGCTCCGGGTCCATCGACAGGTACGGCTCGCCTTTGATCATCTTCTCGCGGTTGGTTCCCATGAGGCCTCAGTATCGTCATGGCATGCGCGTGCTTTTCGCCAGCATGGCGACCGTTGGGCACACCTATCCGTTGATCCCGTTGGCGCTCGCACTGCGCGATGCTGGCCACGAGGTCCACTTCGCGGTCGGCGACGAGATGCACCCCGAGCTGACCAGGCTGGGCCTGCGGCCGTTCCGCCCCGGTCTGGTGTTCGGTGACATCTACGCGGAGGACATCGCGCCCGAACTGGAACGCGTCCTGCCCGACCTGGTGATCAGCGGGTGGTCCGTGCCGGAGGTGTTCTCCGAGGCCCGCCGCCGCGCGTTTCCGGTGCTGTGGCACGGGTTCGGGCGGATGTTCGACGAGGGCATCGGGCTCGCCCGGCCGGAGGGTGGCAGGCACCTCGACATCTGCCCGCCTTCGTTGCAGAGCAAGGACTTCACGGCCGAACGGATCCTGCTCCGGCCGGTGCCGCACGCGACGCCCGGCGAGGTGCCGCCGCGCACCCACGAGAAGCTGATCTACGTCACGTTCGGCACCGTGTTCGGCGACGAGGAACTGCTCGCGACCGCGGTCGCCGGGCTGCAACGGCTCGACGCCCAGGTGGTGGTCGCCACGCCCGGCCGGTGGCTGCCGCAGGCCGAGGTGATCAAGCAGGCGGACGTCGTCGTGCACCACGGTGGCAGCGGCACGATGCTCGCCGCGCTGGCGTCGGGTGTCCCGCAGGTCGTGCTTCCGCGGGGCGCGGACCAGTTCGGCAACGCGCAGGCGCTCGTCGCGGCCGGGGCGGGCGTGCGGCCGGACGCGGTGAGCGCCGAGGCGATCGCGGAGAGCGCACGACTGCTGCTCGCGGCCGGGCCGCACCGGGAAGCCGCAGGTCAGCTGGCCGAGGAGATACGTCACATGCCGTCGCCGGGGGAAGTTGCGGACAGTCTGGCGGACGTTGTGTAACACTGTTTTTTATGAAGGCCAGCCGCCTGCGCTTCGGGATGAACCTGTGGCCGCCGTTCCTGTTCACCGGGATCCGCGTGGAAGAGATCTCGCCGGACTACCGGTACGCGCGGGTGCGGATGCGCCTGCGCCCGTGGAACCGCAACTCCTTCGGCACCCACTTCGGCGGCTCGCTGTTCGCGATGACCGACCCGTTCTGGGTCCTGCTGCTGTTGCACCGGCTCGGCGGTGAGCACGTGGTGTGGGACCAGGCGGGTGAGATCGAGTTCGTCGCACCCGGCCGCGGCACGGTGCACGCGGAGTTCCGGCTGACCGACTCGCACGTCGAGCAGGTGCTGGAGCAGACGCGTTCGGGGGAGAAGGCGTTGATCTGGTTCGACACGGACGTCGTCGGGCAGGACGGGAACGTGATCGCTCGGGTGCGCAAGCAGGTCTACGCGCGGCGCAAGCGCGGCAAGCAGCTCGCGCATGCGTGAGGCCTTCGGGGCGGTCTTCGACGTCGAGCCGGGCTACCTGAACACGGCGTCCATCGGCGTACCGCCGCGGCACGTCGCGAACGCGGTCGCGGCAGCGCACGAACGATGGCGGCGCGGGAAGGACACGTCGTCGAACTTCAACGAGGTCGTCGAGACCTCACGCGCGGCATGGGGCCGGATCGTCGGCGTGCCGGCGTCGTCGGTCGCGTGCGGTGCGACGGTCTCGCAGTTCGTGTCGCTGGTCGCCCAGGCGTTGCCGGCCGGGTCGGGGATCTACGTGCCCGAGGGCGAGTTCACGAGCGTCTCGCTGCCGTTCGCCGCGGCCGGGCACCGGTTCGTGTCCACTGTGGATGAATGCGATCTCGTCGCGGTGAGCGTCGTGCAGTCGGCGGACGGTGCGATCGCGGACCTCGAGGCCCTGCGGGCGTCGGGCAAACCGGTGCTGCTGGACGTGTCGCAGGCCGCCGGGTGGTTGCCGCTGTCGTTGGCGTGGGCCGACTTCGTCGTCGGTGCCGCGTACAAGTGGCTGATGGCACCGCGCGGCGCGGCCTGGATGGCGGTGCGGCCGGACCGGATGGACTTCCTCTCGCCGTTGGCGGCGAACTGGTACAGCACGGGGGAGAACTACGGCACGGAACTCGTGCTCCATTCGGACGCACGGCGGTTCGACCTCTCACCGGCGTGGTTCGCACATGTCGGTGCGGCGGTGGCGCTGCCGTGGGTCGCCTCACTGGACATGGAAGCCGTGCGCGCGCACAACGTGAACCTGACGGATCACCTCCTGGCCGGGCTCGGGCTCCCGCTCAACGGCTCCGCGATCGTCTCGATGGGCGTGCCGCCGGTTCCCGGTGTGGTCTCGTCCGTCCGTGCAGGTAGGACGCGGTTTTCTGCTCACCTCTACAACACGGTCGAGGACATCGATCGGGTGCTCAAGGCGCTCACCTGACCGCCGTCCGTTACCGTGGGTCCTTGTGTCGGAACCACGCCAGTCACCTGAAGAGGTGACCCAGAACCTGCCTCGCTTCCCACCGAGGCCGACCGACACCGCGCCGCTCTACCCGGCCGACGAGCTGATGAAGCTCCAGTCGATCATGGACAACCGCCAGGGGCAGCTGCCTCATCAGCCGCCTGCGCCCCAGCGCCGGTCGACCTGGGTGGGCAAGGCGCTGGCACTCGTCGGCGTCGCGGTGGTCTCGGGATTCGTGTGGTGGGTGTTGCAGCCGTCGGATCCGGTCGACCAACCGGTCGCGCAACCGCAGAAGACCGCGGGCGAGTTCCAGTTCGCCACCGTGCCGCAGCTGCCGGAACCGGTGAAGGACAGCGACTGCGCGGCCCATGCCTCCGGGCAGACGTCGACGTTCTTCAAGACGACCCCGTGCCTGCAGCTCACCAGAGCCTTCTACACGGCCAAGCTGCCCGACGGCCGGACCGTGTACTCGTCGGTGTCCGTCGTGAAGATGCGGACGGCGGACGAGGCCAAGGCGTTGCGCGAGCTGACCCAGAAGGACGGCACCGGCAACGTCAAGGACCTCGTCCTGGACAAGGCCATCAGCGTGCCGCCGCTGACCACGCTGGCCAACGGCGGGTACGCGTCCGAGCAGCGCGACCAGCAGGTCGTGATCGTCGAGTCCGACTCACCGGTCAAGAGCGCGGACGCGCTGGCGCACAACAAGGAGATGAAGAAGGTCTCCGCCGACGCGATCCGGCTCGCGTCCTCGTTCGGCGGCTAGTGCCCGCGGGGCCCTTTCGTGCTGTCCCGTGGGGTACGCGGGGAGCTTTCGTACCCTTCTGGAGTGCGTGGGGTCCCCGCGTGCCCTCCAGGGAAACGTGGGGACGCCGCGTTGCTTTCGGGATGCGGAAGACGGCTTTCAGCCGGAGGCGACGCCTGGCATCGTGATCGACGCCGGAGTGGTCCCGGCTGCTTTGCGCCACCTGGTCGCGCGCACGGCGGCCGTCGTGAGCGCCTCCAGCGCCGACGTCCGCAGCGCAGCCTCGTCGGTGCGCTCCAGCACCCCGCGCCACGCGGCACAGGTGTCCTGCTCGACGGCGACGAGCGCGGCGAGCGCGGAAGGCCCGTCGGAGACCGGGGCCGGCGGCAGGTAGGCGGCGGCGGGCGGGTTCGGCGTCGCCTGGTGGTCCCTCAGCCACCGCTCGGTCACGTCCCGGCGCGCCCGGTGCGCGTTGGCACCCTCCGCGACGGCGGCGGCCTGGTTGCCGAGGAACGCCGACACCAGCTCGTAGGTCCACAACGCCGCGTGCTCGGTGCCGAGCGCGGTCTGCACGGCGTCCACGTTCACGAGAGCACCTCCCGGAGTGACGCGCAGCCCGCGGCCACCGAACCGACGAGGCCGGCGCGGTAGGTGGGCAGCTTGGGCACGATGGCGGACGCGTCGCGCACGGCGCCGTCGAGCGCGGTCCGCAGTGCCGCCAGCGGGTCCGGCGGCGTGGGCGGGGTGGTGGGCGCGGGCGGTGCCGTCGAGGACAGCGGCGGGCGTTCGCGGTCGACCTCGGCCTGCAGCAGCCGGGCGTGCGTGTCGCGGGCCTTGGCGATCTCCGCGGCCGCCGGCACGCCCGTCAGCGTCTGGGCCAGCGCGGCGTCCGCCCGCGCCTGGGCCGCGAGCGCCGACAACGGGTCCGGCGGCGGGGGCGGGGGAGGTTCTGTGGTGCACGCAACGGCGAGCGGTGCCGCGGCCACCGCGAGCAGCACGCGGCGGCGGCTGACCGATTCGGAGATCACGCGAACCCATCTTGCCAGCAGCCCTGCGGCGCGGTGGGAGCCGGGCAAAGGAGATAGTCTGGGCGTCCACGGCCGCCGAAACACCGTCGGCCGGGGTTTTCATGCGTTCGAACGACAAGGAGACACCACGTGTCCAGCCCGCCGCGCGGAGAGCTTGCCGCGCAGCTAGCACCCGTTGTGCGGGAAGCACTCGAAGCGATCGGCTTCGACCTCGACGCACTCGACGTGAATCAGGCTGGGCGCCGCCGTCTGGTCAAGGTCGTGGTGGACGGCGAGGACGGCATCGGGCTCGACGAGGTCGCCGAGGCGAGCCGGGTGGTCTCCGCCGCGCTCGACGCGCACGACCACCTGATCAACGGGCCGTACACCCTCGAGGTCACCTCGCCGGGTGTCGACCGCCCGCTCACCCGCCCGCGCCACTGGAAGCGCGCGCACCTGCGTCTCGTGAAGGTCAAGCAACCCGAGCAGGTCGAGTGGTTCGGCCGGGTCGGGGAGTGCGACGAGACCGGTGTCGAGCTGCTGCACCAGGGCGAGCTGCGGCGCGTGGAGTACCGCCAAATCGAACGCGCGGTCATGGAGATCGAGTTCAAGCAGCCGCCGGTCGAGGAACTGGCTCGGCTCACTCGGAAAGCACCGAAGGAGGAGCCGAGGTGAACGTCGACATCGCCGCCCTGAGGGCGATCGAACGTGAAAAGGACATCCCCTTCGAGACGGTCCTGGAGGCGATCGAGTCAGCGCTGCTGACCGCCTACAAGCACACCGAAGGGCACCACTCGCACTCGCGGGTGGAGATCGACCGCAAGACCGGCGTCGTGCGCGTGCTCGCGCAGGAGCTGGGGCCGGACGGCGCGGTGCAGGAGGAGTGGGACGACACTCCCGAGGGCTTCGGCCGCATCGCCGCCACCACCGCGCGCCAGGTCATCCTGCAGCGCCTGCGCGACGCCGAGCACGAGCGCACGTTCGGCGAGTTCGCCGCCAAGGAGGGCGAGATCATCGCCGGGGTCGTGCAGCGCGACGCCCGCGCGAACGCCCGCGGCATGGTCGTCGTCCAGGTGGGCGACACCGAGGGCGTGCTGCCGCCGGCCGAACAGGTGCCGGGCGAGCAGTACAACCACGGCGAGCGCATCAAGTGCTACGTCGTGAGCGTGTCCCGCGGTGCGCGCGGGCCGCAGATCGCTCTCTCGCGCACGCACCCGAACCTCGTCCGGCGGCTGTTCGCCCTCGAGGTTCCGGAGATCGCGGACGGCACCGTGGAGATCCCCGCGGTGGCACGTGAGGCAGGTCACCGTTCGAAGATCGCGGTGAAATCAACGGTTGCCGGAGTGAACGCCAAGGGCGCCTGCATCGGCCCGATGGGTGCCCGCGTGCGCAACGTGATGCACGAGCTCGGCGGTGAGAAGATCGACATCATCGACCACTCGGACGACCCGGCCACTTTCGTCGGGAATGCATTGTCACCTGCGAAGGTTGTGTCCGTACGGGTGCTCGACGAGCGCGCCAAGACGGCGCGTGTGGTGGTGCCGGACTTCCAGCTGTCGCTCGCGATCGGCAAGGAGGGGCAGAACGCCCGCCTGGCCGCCCGCCTGACCGGCTGGCGCATCGACATCCGCAGCGACGCGGAGTCCCCGGCTGCCGGAGCAGTCACATCCAGTTCGGCCGAATGAGCTCCAGGGGATAGACTTATCAACGGTTCAACGTCGGGTCCGGTCACCCAACACATCGGCCCTGTTCGCACGTGCATTGGATGCCGCACCCGGACGTTGCCCTCTGAGCTGCTGCGTGTGGTCGCGGTGGACGGTTCGGTGGTTCCGGACGTCCGCAGGCGGCTTCCTGGTCGGGGTGCTTGGTTGCATTTCGATCTCGAATGTCTGCGCAACGCCGAGCGGCGACGGGCGTTCTCACGGGCCCTCCGGGTCCAGGGAGCACTTGACGTCGCGTTGTTGCGCGAGCACTTGGAGCAGCACGGGAAAACGACCGCGGGACAGCCCCGCGGTCAGCAAGCAACAAGGAAGCAGGTCGACCCGTCATGAGTCAGCCGTGAAGCTGAAGACATGAACGCGCGACGTTAGGACGAGGTCGATGGGACTTGCCCGCCGGCCTCACGACCAAGGAGAGCAGTGGCAGGCAAGGCCCGCGTGCATGAGCTCGCGAAAGAGCTCGGTGTTACGAGCAAGGAAGTTCTGAACAAGCTCGCCGAACAGGGCGAGTACGTGAAGTCCGCGTCGTCGACCGTCGAGGCCCCCGTGGCCCGGCGGCTTCGTGACGCCTACGAAGCCAAGTCCTCGAAGCCGTCGGCCCCCAAGCCGTCCGCTCCGAAGCCGAAGGCACCCGCACCCGCTGCTGCCGCAGCGCCCGCCGCTCCGGCGGAGCCCAAGCCGGCAGCGACCACCGACAGCAAGCCCGCGGCCCCGTCCGCGCCGAAGGCCGTGCCCGGCCCGAAGCCCGCGGCTCCGCGTCCCCTGGCCCCCAAGCCCGCGCCCGCCGCTCCGGCCGCGCAGGCTCCGGCCGCGCCCGTCCAGCAGCCCCAGGCTCCGGCCGCCGCCGCTCCGGCACCGGCTGCTCCCTCGGCTCCCGGCCCCAAGCCGGG
>Ga0207692_10000757_pt1 | contig 11416 bp, 11 predicted proteins | sample LARL52metaG_FD_184345 | JGI IMG/M metagenome (GOLD analysis project Ga0207692, IMG submission 184345) | Corn, switchgrass and miscanthus rhizosphere microbial communities from Kellogg Biological Station, Michigan, USA - LAR L5-2 metaG... | ecosystem: Host-associated > Plants > Roots >...
GGTTCTGAGCGTGCAAAAAGGGCCCCGGAGAGATCCGGGGCCCTTTTGAGCGGTGGCGGTGGGATTTGAACCCACGGAGGCTTGCACCTCACACGCTTTCGAGGCGTGCTCCTTCGGCCGCTCGGACACGCCACCGGTAAGAACAATACAAGACGCGATCCAGCGGGTTAACGCTGGGTCCGGAAGAAGCGTTCCAGCAGGTCAGCGCACTCGTCCTCCAGCACACCGCCCTGCACCTCGGGCCGGTGGTTGAGCCGGCGGTCGCGCACCACGTCCCAAAGCGACCCCACGGCGCCCGTTTTGGGCTCCCAGGCGCCGAAAACGAGACGAGAAACACGTGCCAGCACCAACGCGCCGGCGCACATCGTGCACGGTTCCAGCGTCACGGCGAGGGTGCAGCCGTCGAGTCGCCAGCCGTCGCCGAACCGGGAGGCCGCGGCACGCAGGGCCAGGATCTCGGCGTGCGCGGTCGGGTCGCCCAACGCCTCGCGCGCGTTGCAGGCGGAGGCGAGCACCGAGCCGTCCGGAGCGAAGACGACGGCGCCGATCGGGACGTCCACGCCTGACGACGAAGCCGCGACGAGAGCGGCGCGGACCATGGCTTCGGAGGAGATCACGCCTGGATCGTGTCGAGCAGCTTCGTGAACTCGTCGATGAAGCCGATGCGCTGGGCGATCATCTGGAGCTGCTCGTCCGGGTAGAGGTCGACCTCGTCGACGATGATCTGGAGCTCGTGCGACGGCATGCCGAGGTCGGAGAGCACGCCGAGGTCGCCCTCGGGCCAGAGCTCGGTGTCCTCCTCGTCCGGCGGTTCGACGCGGAGGAGGTCCAGGACGTCGGCTGCGATGTCGTAGTCGAGTGCGGCGGCCGCGTCGGAGAGCAGCAACGCCACTCCGCCGGGCACCGGGCGCAGGATGATGAAGAACTCGTCGTCCACGGCCAGCAGGCCGAAGACGGCTCCGGTCGACCGCAGTTGGCGCAGCTGTGTGATCGCCGCGTCCAGCTCCGACAGCGCGGAGCTGTCCATCCTGCTGCACCGCCAGCGGCCGTCCTCCCGGACGACCGCGACCGCGAAGCCGTTGACCGGCTCCTGCTGTGTCATGTGCACACCGTAGGGCCCAGACGACCTTCCCGGTAGCCGAGGTGGTGGCACCATCGGTAGATGAGCACAACTACGTCGGACCCTCGTCTCGCCGGACTGCTCGAAGGGGCTCGCGCGTTGCAGCCCCGCACGGTGGCGCTGCGGCGCCAGATCCACCGCCATCCCGAACAGGGCCTTCAGCTCCCGAAGACGCAGGCGGCGATCCTGCACGCGTTGGAGGGGCTGCCGCTCAAGGTCACGACGGGTGAGTCGACCACCTCGGTGGTGGCGGTGCTGGAGGGTGAACGGCCGGGGCCGGCGGTGCTCTTGCGCGGGGACATGGACGGGCTGCCGCTGCAGGAGGACACCGGGCTGCCGTTCGCGTCCGAAGTGGACGGCAGCATGCACGCGTGCGGGCACGACACGCACGTGGCGATGCTGGCGAGCTCCGCCCGGCTGCTGGCGGACCGCAGGGACGCGCTCAGCGGACGGGTCGTGTTCATGTTCCAGCCGGGCGAGGAGGGTTTCCACGGCGCCCGGTACATGATCGAGGAAGGCCTGCTGGACGGTGGTGTGGAGAAGGCGTTCGCGCTGCACGTCACCTCCACGATGAAGTCGGGCGTGGTGACGTGCCGGCCGGGCCCGATGATGGCGTCCGCGGACACGTTCCACATCCACGTGAAGGGTCGCGGCGGCCACGGCGCGATGCCGCACAACGCGCTCGACCCAGTGCCTGCTGCCGCGGCGATGGTCGGGGCGTTGCAGACGATGCTCGGCCGCAGGGTCAGCGTCCACCAGCCCGCGGTGGTGACGGTCGCGCAGATCAAGGCCGGTACGACGACGAACATCATCCCGGAGACCGCCACGCTGGACGGCACGATCAGGACGTTGTCGGAGGAGACCCGCAAGCTCGTGCACAAGGAGCTCAAGCAGGTCGTGAAGCACACGGCGGCGGCGTACGGGTGCCACGCGGAGGTCAGCATCGTGCCGGGCTATCCGGTGACGGTGAACGACGACGTCGTCGGGCAGCACGTGGTGGACCTGGCGGCGCAGCTGATGGGGCCGTCGTGGAGCGAGCCGATGCAGGACCCGCTGATGGGCGCGGAGGACTTCTCCTACGTGCTGCAACGGGTGCCGGGCGCGCTCGCGTTCCTCGGGGCGTGCCCGCGCGGGATCGACCTGGACGACGCCGCGCCCAACCACTCGAACCGGGTGCTGTTCGACGAGGCCGCGATGGAGCACGGGGTGGCGACGTACGCGGCGTTCGCGCTGGACGCCCTCCGGTAGTTCCGGGCACGTGCCGCACGGAATGATGTGCGCGTGCGAGACGTGTGCGTGATCGGACTGGGACTGATCGGCGGCTCCGTGCTGCGGGCCGCCAAGGCTGCCGGGCGCACGGTGTGGGGTGCCACGGCGAGCAGGGAAGACGCGGACAGGGCGCGCGCCGAGGGCTTCGACGTCGTCGGGATCGACGAAGCTCTCGGCCGCGACCCCGAGGCGCTCGTCGTGCTCGCCGTGCCGCTGCCCGCGCTGCCGGATCTCCTCCGCAAGATCCCCGCGGGCACCCGCCTCACGGACGTCACCAGCGTCAAGGGACCGGTCCACGACGCGGTGCACCGCTACGCCAAGGACGTCCGGTTCGTCGGCGGGCACCCGATGGCCGGCACGAGCCGCAGCGGCTGGGACGCGGGCAGCGCGGACCTCTTCCAGGGCGCCGCCTGGGTCGTCACGCCGGAGGAGGCGGACGACCACCTCAACGACGTCGTGCAGCTCGCCCTCGACCTCGGCGCGCACGTCGTGCCGACCACGCCCGAGGAGCACGACGAGGCGGTCGCGCGGATCAGCCACCTGCCGCACGTGATGGCCGCGATCCTGGCCGCGGTGGGCGCGGACGGCGGACCGCTCGCGATGGCGCTCGCCGCGGGCAGCTTCGGGGACGGCACGCGGGTCGCGGGCAGCAGGCCGGAACTGGTCCGGGCCATGTGCGAGGGCAACCGGGACGCGTTGCTGATGGCCGTCGACGACGCTCTCGGACGGCTCGGCGCGGCACGGGGATCGCTCGCGTCCACCGGCGGCCTCGCCAAGACCATCGAGGCGGGCCACGAAGGGCGGAACGCGCTGGTCAACCAGCCTCGCCGCACCACGGTCACGATCGACCTGACCAAGCCGGGGGCACTGGCGGCGCTGCGGAACCTGGGGTCGCGCGGCGGGCGTGTGGTTGGGCTGAACGGCAGCACCGCCACAGCGGAAACGTCGTAAGGTCGCCGAGTGGATCGACGGACGCTCGCCGGCGGGCTCGGTGGACTGGCGCTCGTCATCGCCGCCGTCGTGGCGCTGCGCACCAGCGATGCCCCGGACACGTTGAAGCGGGAGATCGACAGCTCCGTCGAGGTCGTGCAGCAGCAGGAACCGGTGACGCCGACGAACGCGCGGGCGCAGGCGCTCGACGCGGACGCGCTGCAGATCTCGTGGAACGGCTCGGCACCGGCGTACGAGGTGCGGTGGAACGGCCACGAGCAGCTCGTGCCGGGACCCGAGGTGGAGATTCCCGGCCTGAGCCCGAAAGACCAGGTGGAGGTCGAGATCCGGGCGGTCAACGCGATCGGCAGACGGTCGGAGCCGCTCAAGATCACCGCGACGCCCGACGACGTCTTCGACGACAAGTGGGACGACCAGCTCGTCGGCCAGGTCGACAGGTTCGACGGACCGGAGTCGCTCGATCCCCGCAAGTGGCGGGTCGAGGCGGAACCGGAGTGCCTGGGGCTGCGGCCGTTCGGACCGGGCCAGCGCGTCGACGTCGACTGCCAGACGGCCGCGTTCCAGTCGAACACGCCCATCAGGCTCGGGGTGCCGGCGAGTGACGGCGCGACCGCGCGGGCGATCATCAGCGTGGCCGGGGCGGTCGAGTCGAGTCACGTGCGGCTGACGTTGCTGCCGGATCCCTGGCAGTACCTCGGGGAGAACGACGTGCAGCCGCGCGACGCGGTCAGCCTCGACGTGACGACGCAGGGCACGCGGATCATCGCCGACCCCGCGCTCCCCCGCACCGGCAAGGAGGTGCAGCTCGGCGACGCGCCGCTGACCGGACTCGTCGCGGGCGTGCGGCACCGCTGGGAGATGCGGGTGCTGCCGGACGTGGTGCTGGCGCTGCGGGACGGTGTCGTCGTCGCCTACGAGCCCGTCGCGATCACGACGCCGCTGGTGCACCCGCGGATCCGGATCGACGGCGGCGGCTTCCTGGACGCGTTCGGCGTCGGTGGCGTGCCGGAACGCGTCGTGCCCACCGAGGTCGTCCCGATCGGCCCGGACACCGAGGTGCCGCAGGACGCGGTGGCCGCCAAGATCGTCACGCCCGAGCCGGACAACCAGGTCAGGGTCGCGGACGTACCGGTCGGCGCGGGACGGATCGCGGCCGCCGAACCGGCCCGGCTCGTGGTGATCCGCAAGCCGGAGAGCCGTCCCGGCGCGTTGCCGAGGCTCCCGGACCGGCCGGGCGGCATCAAGATCGGCGCCCCCAGGCTGCACGTCCTGCACGAGGACGGCGCCAAGCCCCCGCAGGTCCTCCCGCACCGCGGCCGGATCCTGGTCACGGCCGAGGTCAACGCCATCGGTCACCGCGGCATCGAACTCGAGCTCGACGGCAGGCGGATCGTCTCGCTGCCGACCGACGAGCAGGGCGCAGCGGTGCCGGGAAGGCACGAGTTCTGGCTCGACGCGAAGAACCTGCCGGCCGGGTCGCGCGCTCGGCTCAAGCTCAGCGTCCTTCCGGCGGACCATGGCGAACCCGTTACCACCGAAACCGTGTTCGAGCTGGCGGCAACGCCCTAGCGTGACTCGCATGAAGCGGGTCGCCTTCGCTGTCGCGGGGCTCGCGTTGGTGGTGGGGGTGGTCCTCCTGCGTGACACCGACGGGAGCGACTCGACGCTGCCCACGGCTCCCCCTCCGCCGACGAAGCTCAAGCCGTACGTGGCGGAGCAGGTGCTCGTGCCCAGCCCGCAGGGGCGTCCGGCGACTCCGGTCAACGTGGTGGCACGCGGCGGCCACCACCGGATCCAGCTCAACTGGACCGGCGACGCGCCCTCCTACGAGGTGCGGTGGGGCGACCGGACCAAGCTCGTGACCAGGCCCGGCACCCAGCTCAACGGCCTGGAGAACGACCGCGAGCAGCAGATCGAGATCCGCGCGGTCGACTCGTTCGGGCAGCGGTCCGAACCAGCCAGGACCAGCGCAACACCGCACGCCGACAACGCCCCGTTCACGTTCGTCGACCGCTTCGACCAGCCGGACGAGCCCGACCTGCAACGCTGGCGCCTCGCCAAGCGCACCGACTGCGCCCGTGCCACCTCCGGCGACGACGCCGACCACGACCGGTTGATCATCAGCAGCAGCTGCGGCACGCGCGCGGTGACGTTGAGGTCCCGCACGCCGTTCGTCCGCACCGACGAGGACAGCCGCCTGGTGATCGAGACCGACGCCCCGAGCACCGGCGGCAAGCTGCTGCTGGACCTCGTGCCGGGCCCGGTCAGCGTGCAGGGCGACCCGGTGCTGCCGGGCGCCGTCCGCGCGACCGTCTCGACCGATGTCGTCGGCAACTCCGTGGTCGAGCTCGTCCCGGACGGCACGGCGACCAAACCGATCCCGCCCGCGGTGCCCGGTGTGACCGTGCGCTGGGAGATCGTCCTGACCAGCAGGGGCATCGAGGTCACCAGGGACGGTGACATCGTCGCGACCAGCCCGTTCGTACCCCAGTGGCGCGAGGCGACCGCGTTGTTCGGCGTCGCGGCGCTCGCGGGCGACCGTATCCGCGCCGGGGTCGACCTCATCGGCTACCGGACCGCGAAGTCCGACGCGCCGCCTGCCGCGCCGACCCCGCAGGTCCGCATCGACAGCCCGGTGACCAGCGCCAACCCGATCCAGGACGTCACCGCGGGTCAGCTGCGGATCTCGCTGATCCCGTCACGCGAGAGCGACCCCGTCACGGCGGTGAAGATCAACGGTGTCGAGGTGCCGCTGAGACCCGCGGTGCCGGGCACGCCGTGGAAGCCCGGTGCCGAGTACCCAGCCGTCGCGGACCTGCCGAAAGAAGCCTTCACCGACAACCTGAACGTCCAGCTGGTCACCCAGGAGCGCATCCAGGTCACCCACACCGACGTCGAGCTGACCGGTGCCAGGAGCGCGCCGCAACGCCAGTCCGGCACCCCGCTCGTCGACGCGCGTCCGGTGCTCGCCGACCCCGTCCCCGAGGTCCTGGACGCGAGCGGTCAGCCGATCGAGAACGGCGCCGCGTTCACCAGGGGACGCCTGGTCCTGGAGGTCCGCGTCGACGCCCTGCACGCCGCGGTCGCGGGCCTCGCCGGCTACGAGATCAGGCTCGACGGCAACCACGTCGCGACCGTCCCCACCACGGCGGACGGGCCGGGCGCCGCGGGCCGGTGGCGGATCTCGCTGAACACGAGCGCGCTGAGCGCGGGCGCGCACGCGATCGAGGTGAAGGCGTTCAGCACCGATTCAGAGGTGTCCCCCGAAACGGGCTACGTCCCGTTCCTCCTCAAGCCGTAATTGGCGCAAGATGGGCCCATGGCCCGCGCACTGATCCTCGACGCAGCCCGCACGCCGTTCGGCAGGTACCGGGGAGGCCTTTCCGGCATCCGGGTGGACGACCTCGCCGCGCTGCCCATCGTCGATCTGCTGCGCCGCTATCCCGGTCTGGATCTGGCGCGCATCGACGACGTGCTGCTGGGCGACGCGAACGGCGCGGGTGAGGACAACCGCAACGTCGCCCGCATGGCCGCGCTGCTCGCGGGCCTGCCGGTCTCCGTGCCGGGCGTGACGCTGAACCGCCTGTGCGCGTCCGGTGGCGAGTCGGTCGTCCAGGGCGCGCGGGCGTTGCTCGCGGGTGACGCGGACCTGCTGGTCGTGGGCGGCGTCGAGGGCATGTCGCGGGCGCCGTTCGTGACGGCGCGGCCGGACAAGGCGTTCCCGGACCGGATGGAGACCGTGTCGACCGCGCTGGGCTGGCGGCTGGTCAACCCGCGGATGCCCAAGCACTACACGGTTCCGCTGGGCCTGGCCGCCGAGAACGTGGCGCACGAGCTGGGCATCACGCGCGCCGAGATGGACAACTTCGCGTTGCGGTCGCACCGGCGTGCCGCTGCTGCGTGGGACGCCGGTGTGCACGAGGGCTTCGCATTCGCCGTGCAGCTGCCGGACGGGACGGCGGTGCGGCGCGACGAGAACGTCCGTGCGGACACGAGCATCGAGAAGCTGGCCAAGCTGAAGCCCGCCTTCTCCGAGAACGGGTCGGTGACCGCCGGCAACGCTTCCCCGTTGAACGACGGCGCTTTGGCCGCGTTGATGGGCACCGAGGCGATGGCCGCCGAACTGGGCGTCGAGCCGCTGGGTGAGGTGCTCGGGTCCGCGACGACCGGCGAGGAACCGCACCGGTTCACCGTCGCGCCGGTCTCGGCGATCCGGAAGTTGTTGAAGCGCCTGCACATCGAGGCCGCTCAGGTCGACCTGTGGGAGATCAACGAGGCGTTCGCCGCCATGGCGCTGTCGGTGCTGCACCACCTGCCGGAGATCGACCGCGAGAAGGTCAACGTCCACGGCGGCGCGATCGCGTACGGGCATCCGTTGGGCGCCTCGATGCCGCGCGTGATCATCGACGTGGCGCGGCACCTGCGGGCGCGTGGTGGTGGCATCGGCATTGCGGCTGCTTGCGTTGGCGTGGGCCAAGGTGTGGCCGTGGCGGTGCGCGCCTGAGACTTCACGCGGCCTGCTGGGCACGGGCGCGGGCCTTGCGCGGGTAGAGGATGGTGAAGGCGACCGGGACGCCGAAGCCGAGGATCTTGAGCGCGATCAGCGCGAGGGTGGCGTGCGGCGCGTAGTTCAGCAGCGCGATGCCCGCGATCCCGCCGACGGTGAAGCTGATCGCCCAGGCGAGCGTGATGATCACGTTGATCCGCTTGAAGACCGGGTTGTCCCAGAACTTCTCCGGCGTCGTCGTGCGGGCGATGCCGAGGGTGAACGGCTTGCCGATGGCGAGCGAGCCCCAGGCGGTGAGCGACAGCCAGGCGTCGGTGAGCGCGCCGGTGTAGGTCTTCAGCGGCGACGCCGGGAAGCTGAACGCGACGGCGGTGAGCAGCGTGAAGAAGACCAACCCGCTCAGCTCGATGATCAACGTGTCCGCTTTGCGGCCTTCACGGCGGGCGAGCAGGACCGTCGCCGCGGAGATGACCAGGCCGGATAACGCGGACCAGCGCCAGTCGAACTGCGTCGCGACGACGGCGAAAGCGATCCACGGGGCGAGGCTCTTGAGGTAGTTCACGGCGGACCCTTTCTCGACCTTCCAACTTTGACATGTCGAAGTTAGAAGGTGCTGCTTGGACATGTCAAGAGTGGAATGTCATGATGACGGCATGAGCCTTCGACACGCGGTGCTCGGACTGCTGGCCGACCAGCCCGGAAGCGGCTACGACCTGCTCAAACGCTTCGAACGGGCGATGGGCAACGTCTGGTCCGCGACCCAGAGCCAGCTCTACGGCGAGCTCGGCAAGCTGGAGACCGCGGGCATGATCCGCGTGCACGCCGAGGGCCCGCGCGGGCGCAAGGAGTACGAGATCACCGACACCGGGCTCGAGGAACTGCGGCACTGGCTGCTCGAAGTCGACCCGCGCTCCGCACCGCGCAGCGGCAGCCTTCTGCGCGTCTACTTCCTCGGCTCGGTCTCGCCGGACCAGGCCCGCGGCTACCTCGCGACGATGGGAGAGGTGGCGAAGGCGCGCGAGGAATGGCTGACGGGGGTGGAGTCCTCGGTCGACTGGGACGAGAGCAACGACTCGTTCTACGGACGGCTGGTCCTGGAGTGGGGCAAGCGGTTCTCGGCCATGCAGCGCGACTGGGCGGAGTGGGCGATCGACCAGATCAAGTGACTCGCCCTAAGCCTTCGGGTGCAGGATCTCGCGGGCCTGTTCGGCGGCACGCACGATGCTTTCGCTGACGAAGTCCAGGAACCGCGCGATGTTCTCCAGCCGGGTGGCGGCCGGGGTGCCCGAGCCGAGGACGCCCACGCCCTGCCTGGCGGCCTCGGCGAGCTTCGCGGTGCCCTCGGCGCTCGCGATCATCGACTGGTACCAGATGTCACCCTCGTCGACGACGTACCGCTCGCGGCGGCGGTCGTCGCGCACGCGGCCGATCAGCCCCTGGCTTTCCAGGTACGACATGGCCTTGGAGATCGACGCCGGGCTGACCTGCAAGTGCCCCACCAGTTCCGACGCGCTGAGGCTGCCCGAGTCGGTGGCGTAGAGGCTGGCGAGCGCGCGCGCCGTCATCTTGGGCAGGCCCTGCGCCACGAAGATGTCCGAGAACGCCTCCTCGAACTCCCGCACCGCCTCCGGATCGCGCCCGTCGGACCGCTCCGGCACCTGTCGGCCTCGCGGCGCGGCCTGCTTGCGTCGTTGCGCCCGGCGTTCGGTGGCGAACTGGGCGATGTCGGCCTTGTAGCCCGTCGGACCGCCGTTGCGCATGACCTCGCGCGTGATCGTCGAGGTGGGGCGGTCCAGGTTTCGCGCGATCTCCGCGTACGCGAGGCCGTCGGCGAGACCGATGGCGATCTGTCGGCGTTCCTGCTGAGTGAGTCGACCTCCTGGCATAGCGTTCAGCTTACCCCATTGCAACGCTTCACGTCATGATCGTTGCGTTAGATTTCAAGTCCATTGCAACAGTTTCAGGCCTTCTAACTGCTAAAACTCAGATTCCTTGCAACGAAGTTCGTTGCTCGACTTCGTGAACGCAACGTAGCGTTTCCGGTGTCAGAAACAACCGGTACAGGAGCTGAGACCAATGCAGAAGTTCGCCACCCCCGCCCCGATCGCCGCCGTCCTCGACATCCCCGCGGGCCTCGTCCAGTTCATCGCCGCCGACCGGACCGACACCGCCGTCGAGGTCCGCCCCTCGAACGCCGCGAAGAGCCGCGACGTGCAGGCCGCCGAGCGGACCGAGGTCGAGTTCGCCGACGGTGTCCTGCGCATCACGGGCAAGACCGGCAACCAGATCCTCGGCCCGTCCGGCTCGGTCGAGATCACCGTGCAGCTGCCCGCCGGTTCCCGCGTCGAGGCGAAGGCCGCCAGCGCGGAGTTCCGCGGCGTCGGCCGGCTCGGTGACATCGCCTTCGAGGCCGCGCAGAGCGACATCAAGATCGACGAGGCCGCGACCGTCCACCTGACCACCCAGGCCGGCGACGTGTTCGTGGGCCGCCTCACCGGTTCCGCGGAGATCAGCACGCAGAAGGGCGACATCGAGGTCGCCGTCGCCGCCGGGCTGTCCGCCGCCCTGGACGCGGGCACCTCCTACGGCCGCATCCACAACGCCCTCAAGAACAACGACACCCCAGACCTCACCATCCGCGCCACCACCGCGTACGGCGACATCACCGCCGCCAGCCTCTGACCACTTCCACTGGGGAGACGAACACCATGAGCACCACCGAGAACTACCAGGCCGCGGAAAAGCTCCTCCGCCGCGCGGCCGCCCCCGGCGAGCTCGTCGTCGGCGACCAGGTCCGTCCACAGTGGATCGACGGTGGTGCCCGCTTCTGGTACCAGGTCCGCGACGGCGCCGACCGGAAGTTCCACGTCGTCGACCCGGCCGCGGGCACCCGCGAGCCGGACTTCGACCCCACGCCCTTCCTCGCCCCGCCGGGCAACCCGCTGGAGATCTCCTCTCCCGACGGCAAGTTCGCGGTCTCGCGTCGCGGCCAGGACCTGTGGGCGCGCTCCGGCGACCGCGAGTGGGCCCTGACCACCGACGGTGCGGACGACCACGGGTACGGCTACGGCCCGGACGCCATGAGCTACGGCACGCTGATGCGCAAGTTCGGCCTGCCGCACCTGCCTCCCGCCGTCGCCTGGTCGCCCGACGCCACGAAGGTGCTGGCCCACCGAACCGACCAGCGCACCACCCGGCAGACGTGGCTGCTGGAGTCCAGCCCCATCCCTGCCGTGCACACCCAGCGCTACGCCTACCCCGGCGACACCGACCTGCCACTCGCCGAACTCGTCGTGTTCGACGTGGCCGCCGGCACGACGGTTCACGCCCAGTGCGAGCCGCTGCTGATGCCGGAGTTCTCACCGATCACGGCGGGCTGGGCGTGGTGGGCCTCCGACAGCTCGGCGGTGTACTTCCTCCGCCGGACTCGCGACCTGCACACCCTCACCCTGAACCGCCTCGACGCCGCCACCGGCGAGGTCACCGTCGTGCTGACCGAGACCGGTGACACCCGCGTCAGCCCCAACCAGTTCATGTACGGCCTGCCGATCGTGCGGGTGCTCGCCGAC
>Ga0207692_10000759_pt1 | contig 11414 bp, 9 predicted proteins | sample LARL52metaG_FD_184345 | JGI IMG/M metagenome (GOLD analysis project Ga0207692, IMG submission 184345) | Corn, switchgrass and miscanthus rhizosphere microbial communities from Kellogg Biological Station, Michigan, USA - LAR L5-2 metaG... | ecosystem: Host-associated > Plants > Roots >...
CTTCACCACCGCCGTCATCGGTACGGGCTCTCGTTCTCCGCCACGAACCTGACGTGCCGCTCGTTGCGCTCGTCGAACGCGGGCGACACCGTGAGCACCATGTCCATCGTGCCGAAGTAGTGGATGCGCGTGTGCGGCGGAGCGACGACGATGTCCGTCGCCTGCACGACAACGGGTTCGTCGTTCAGGTAGAACGTCCCGTGGCCATCCACGATGTAGTACGTGTAGGTGCTCACGACGTCGTAGAACTCCTGAAAGTGTCCCTTTGGGACGCTCACGTGCACCACGGTGGCCGACGGGACGTTCTGGCCGTAGACGGTGAGGTCGATGCCGTGCTTGGTGAAGCGGTCGGCGTCCTCGGCCGTGTACCGGTACCTGGGCATGGCGCTCAGAGCCAGCCGAGGAACTGCTTCAGCTCCTCGCGCAGCTGATCGGGCGTCGGCCGCTCCACGCGGGTCTCGCTCTTCGGCTGGTCGCTCGCCGGTGACGTGCGGTAGACGTTCGTCGAGTCGCGCATGACGTTGCCCTGGATGATGATCGATGCCGTCGGTCCGTCGCTGGCCCGGCAGATGCTGTGCAGCACCCGGTGGTCGAGGTGGTACGTGGTGCCCGCCGGCAGCACGGCGTCGAACTGGCGGTAGAGCTGCTCACGTCCCTGTGCGTCCAGGGTGAACTTCTGGTTCGCCCCGACCGGCAGGTACTTGTAGTGGTGGTACTCGTCGCCGGGCCCGACGCCGAACTCGAGAGCGCGGTACGCACCGAGCACGATCGCGGTCGTGAAGTCCCAGCGATGCGTGTGGACGTCCTCCATCTTGTTCTCCGTCCCCGCGGGCTGCGGGTGCCACACGTGCAGGCGGAGCTTCCACGCGTCCTGGTCGCCCACCATCAGCACGACCTTCAGGAAGCTGTTCGCGTGGTAGTAGGAACGGGCCGCGATTTCCACGAGGCGCTCGTCGTCGGACAGGACCTGTTCGATCAGGTTCCTGACCTCGTCGGTCGTGCCGAGACCGCGGATGATCGCCTCACCCTGCTGGGTGACCGCCTCGGCGCCGAGCTTGGCCGCCGCCTCCATCTGGTGGCTGATCTCCTGAAGCGTCGCTGTTGGCGAGATCTGCGTCATTGCCTGAACACTCCTCAAGTGCTTGCGGTCGATTGCGGTGACGGACCCGTCTACTGGGCGGGCGAGTACTCCCCCAGCGCCCTGGCCAGCACCTTCGCCGCTGTCTCGAACTCGGCCTCCGGCCTCATCAGCGCGAGCCGGATGTACCGGTGGCCCTGCTCCTGCGCGTTCCAGAAGAACGGGCTGCCCGGCAGCACGCCGATTCCCCGTCCGTGCAACCACTCGACGAGCTCGTTGCAGTTCCAGCCCTCCGGCAGCCGGACCCAGCCGACGCTCATGACGTCGCCGCCGTCGACCAGTTCCGCCGGGCCGCCGGCCAGCGCGCTGCGCAACGCCGCCCTGTTCGCGACGCTCGTGGCCCGCGCCTGCTCGACGGCACCGAACTTCGCCGACTCGGTGAGGAGCCGGTAGATGAACGACGACACGTTGAGCACGATGTCCTCGCTGATGGCGCGCAGGGCTTCGTGCCGCCGCTCGCCGACGACCAGGCTGCCGACCTTCAGGTCCAGCGTCGGCCAGACCTTGCCGACGTCCTCGATGCCGATGTGGTCGACCCCGTTGTCCTCGAAGAAGGCGTAGAGGTCCCGGCTGCCGAGGTGCCGGCTGAAGAACCGGAAGCAGAAGTCGATCACGAGGAGCTTGCCCCTGTCGCGGCACTCCAGCGCGATGCGCTCGATGTCCTCGGCACGCGGGTCGAAGCCGGTCGGGTTGTTCGGCACGACCAGGAAGATCGCGTCCACGTCGTCCCAGCACTCCAGTTCGGCGGGGGCGCTGAACACCTGCTCCGGCACCGGCACCAGCGGCACCCCGTGCCGCTTGAGGATGTCGGGGATGTTGTCGAACGTGGGGTGGAGCAGCCCCACCCGCATGCCCTCGATCCTGAGGTGGTTGGCCACGATCTCGATCGACACCGAGGACGAGTAGTGGTGCTGCGGCCGGTTGGTCCGGTGCGGCACGCTGTGCTGGCCCGCCGCGCGGTAGAAGGCCCGCTCGAAGGCCTGCTCCACGTCGATCTGACGGTCCGTCTCCGCCAGCGCGAAGATCTCCGGCAGGCGGTCGAGCAGTTCCTTGCTGGGCAGGCCCTGGCGCGCGTGTCCGTCCGCCAGGTTGTGCTCCATCATCAGCGCGGACCACTCCATGCGCGTCAGCGTCGTCGCAACGGGCACGGACGTGCTGGGTGCTGCGGTCATTTCTGGTGACACGTGAGTACTCCTGGAGAAGGACGATGGATGAGAACTGCCTCGTTCACTGGGAGTCCGCCGAGCGCAGGAGAAAACCGACCTCCAGGCCGGTCGAGTCGACGTCCGGGTCCGTGGTCACCTCGGCCACCACCCGAGCCCCAGCCTCCGCGAACAGCGCCTTCCAGAACCCGGTCGTTTCGAGGCGCTGTTCGGTGATCTCGTGGAGCAGGTAGTAGGGGTTGTAGTACGCCATGCCGAGCCCGTGGCTCGCGACGACAGCGGGGTCGTAGTCGACCTCCACCACGGCCAGGTAGGCGCCGCGGTGCGCCAGCAACCGCCGCACGATGCCGATCACCGCGTCACGTCCTTGCTGCTCCAGGACTTCCTGCAGCGAGAACGCCGTGATGAAGCAGGGCACCGTGCCGTCGTCGACATGGCGGTAGTCCTGCGCCGTGCCCACGTCGAACCACACGTCCGCGCGCCCGCGGGCGACGGCGAGCGCTCGTGCCGACTCGACGCTGGAACTCTCGGGGTCGATACCGATGCCACGCCCCTCGTCACCCACCAGGTCCAGCAACACCGCCCCGTCACCGCAGCCCAGGTCCACCAGGGTCAGGTCGGGCTCGGTCGCGTGCGCCAGAAGGTTGCGCAGCAACGGGATGATGTCGTACTGGCTGATGCCGCAGCTGCCTTTGCCCACCATCGCGCCGTCGCGCTCGGCGTAGGTCCCGGCATCACGCAGGACGTCCGGCAGTTCCTCCAGGGTGTGGCCGTACCCGCCCAGCAGGAGCTCGTACCAGGCGCGGAACTCGAGCACGTCCTTGCCCTTGCCGGTCAGCGCGGGCGCCACCGCGGGGTCCGTCACGTACCCCTCCGCGGACCAGTAGTCGAGCAGACCGCCGAGCCGTCCGCTGTCCATGCCGAACGACGCGGCGACCTCCGCGAGCGGCCTGCCCGGCGATTCCGCCAGCGCGGCCAGCACCCCGGAACGCAGCCCGTAGTCGATCGTCTGCGCGAGGAAGAACTGGCGGGCCGGCTGCAGCGCCTCCACCAGTCGCTCTTCGAAGTCGCTCATCTCCGGCCACCCTTTCGAGGCTCTGGGGTCTCGCCACCGAAGGCGATCAGGAACTCTGGGGCGCCGGTGAACGGCGCGCGACCTTGCGCAGTCATGACGTTGTCGACGACGAGCAGGTCGCCTGCCCTCCAGTCGACGACGGAGGTCACCTCGTCATATGCCTGCTGCATGACGTTGAGGTCCACTGTGGACACAGGAGTGCCGTCACCGAAGGCGGTGTCCATGGGGATGTCCTCTCCGAACGCCTCGGTGAGGATCGCCAGCTCGCGTGGTTCCATGCTGGCGGAGTTCAGGAACGCCAGCTGGTTGAACCAGCACTCCTCGCCGGTGACCGGATGCGCGACGACAGCGGGCCGGCGGCGCACGGTGCGCAGCGATCCCTCCGGCAGCCACCGGTACTCGATTCCGTCCCGTGCGAGCAGGTCCTCCAGCTGCGCGGGGTCCGACGTGGAGAACGCGTCGGACCACGGAATGCCGAACCCGTCGTGGAAGACCCTCGTCATGCTCCACCCGTGCGCCCTGACCCGGTCGACGAGGTCGTCGGGCAGATGAGCGGAGATGAGGCGCGTGTCGGCGAGGTGGGCCTGCCCGCCGCTGTCCGGCGGTGTCACGCACGCGGTGAGCACCGTCCTGGGAGACTCCGCGCTGAACGAGCCTTCCTGGAAGGGGCACAGAAGCCTGTCGTCCGGCCACTGGATCGGTGCGACGACACCGTGCCCGAGGTCGCGCCTGGGCACGAAGTCCTCGATGGGCGTGAACGCGCGGATGCCCAACGCACGGCGTGCCTCGACGAGATCCACCGGAGCCTCGAAGGGAAGGCCGCGGATCAGCACGGCTCCGTGCACGGGCAGCTGATCCCGCACCGTCGCCGCCACGTCCCGCAACCAGGCGATCGACGATCCGGCCGGTGCGTCGATGCTCGGCACCGATCTCGTGGATGTGCTGTCAGACATCGGCCTCACGCGCATTCCTCGATCGCCGCAGCCTGCTCCCGGACGGTTCGCGCGCGCAGCACGACCGCCATCGGAATCCGCTGGGGCAGCACCGCACGCAGCCGGGCGACGATCTCCATGGCGACGAGGCTGTGCCCGCCCAGCTCCAGGAAGTCGTCGGTCACGCCCGCCCCTTCGACGCCCAGCGCGTCCACCCAGGTGTCGAGCACGAGCTTCTCGATCGCGTTCGCCGGGGGCTCGCCCTCGGCAACCTGTCGCTGGTTCGCGCGTTCGGCCAGCTCGCGACCCAGCGCCGCACGATCAGCCTTTCCGTTGCGCGTCAACGGAAGCTCGTCCCGGAATTCCGCCCGTGCGGGAACCATGTGCTCGGGGAGCACCCGGGCCACGCGCTCGCGCACGTCCGGCCACTGCTGTGCACCGCTCGAACTGACGAGGAACGCCACGAGATGCGTGTGCGGTCCCGCGGGCGGGGCGGGAAGCACCACCGCGTGCTCGATGCCGGGCACGTCCTCCAGGGCCGCCTCGACCTCTCCCGGTTCGACCCGGAACCCGCGGATCTTGACCTGATCGTCCGCTCGTCCGAGGAACTCGAAGTGGCCGGAGGCGCCGATTCGCCCGAGATCGCCGGTCCGGTACATCCGGCTGCCCGGCTCGCCCGCGAACGGGTCATCGCCGAAAGCGTCGGTGGACTGACCGACGTAGCCGCGTGCGACACCTGGGCCTCCGAGGTGCAGGTCGCCCGCGATTCCCGGCGGCAGCAACCGCTTCCGTTCGTCGAGCACGTAAACGCGCGCCGAGCCCTCCGGCAGTCCGAGGCTCACTTCCGCCGAGTCGCCCACCTCGGCGTGCAGCGACCCGATGGTGCACTCGGTCGCGCCGTAGATGCTGACCGCGCGCGCACTGCTCGCCCGCAGCCTGGTCCAGAGGCTCAGGCTCGGCTTCTCGCCCGCGAAGACGACCAGCTTCGGCGGGTGGGGCTGCTCCAGGAGGCCCTGCGCGACCAACGCGCTCAGCTGCGACGGCGTGCAGTCGACGACGTCGAGGGCCACCCCGTGCTGCGGCCTGGTGAAGCTCTCCGGGTCTGTGCGTTGCCTGTCGTCGAAGAGGACGAGCGTGTGCCCGAACACGAGCGTCGGCAGCACCTGGTCGATGAACGAGTCGAAGGTGACCGGTGCGGCACCACCGACCCGCAGCGGCGCGTCCTCGTCCCAGCCCTCGTAGACAGGTGCCAGCTGGGTCAGCGCGTGCTCGGTCAGCCCGCCGTGCTCGATCTGCACGCCCTTCGGGCGTCCGGTCGATCCCGAGGTGAAGACCACGTACGCCAGATCTGAGTGCCGTGCCTTCGGCAGGTGCTGCGTCTCCGCGCCGTCCAGGCCGACGACCACCCGTACCGCATCCGTGGTGTCCCATGTGACAGCGCAGCGTTCGTCGCGCCAAAGGACCGTCGCCGCGGCAGTGTCCACCTTGTACTTCGACAGTTCAGGCGGGTCGTTCGGGTCGACGAGGAGAAACGCGCTGCCGGCGCGGAGCACGGCGAGCATCGCGACGATGAGAGAGGAGTCGCGCGGTGCCAGCACAGCGGTGACGGAGTCGGGCCCCGCACCCGCCTGGCGAAGCCGATGCGCCAGCAGCCGGGACGACGCCTCCAGTTCGGCGAAGGTGGTCCGTCCATCGGCGGCGATGACCGCCGTCCGGCCGGGATGTTCCCTCGCGACCTCGACGAAGATGTCCTGCACACAGGGTCCGGGTGCGCCCAGCGGCGCGGTTTTGCCTCGGCAGAACGATTCCAGGACCACCGCACTCATCCCGTCGGACATGAGCGCGCCCGGTTGACGTCCTCCCAGTTCCACGTCGCCGGGCACCAGCCCGCTGCCCACCGCGACCAGATCTCCCACGAGGGCCTGCGGGTGCTCCGCCAGCCAGCTCGACATCCGCGAAATCCACTCTTCGTCGCACGTGAGCGAGGCGGGGGCGAGCGCGCGCTCCACCTCACCGAGCCAGAGCTCGGCTCGCTCGGCGAGCGGCACGGCAACGGTGACGCTTCCAGCTGCCGTTTCCAGCTCCACGTCGAGGTTTCCGCTGCGCAACGCGCCCGCGATCAGACACATGCCCACGCGACCGTTCACCGGTCGTCACCCCATTCCGCGAGCACGCGCTCCAGCCGCGCGATGCCGTCGTGCATGCGTTCAGCCGGAATCCCGGTGGGAAAGCGGATGTGCCCCGGCAGCGTCGGCGCGTAGTTGCACGCCGTCGTCAGCACGAGGTGGTGCTCGGTCAGCGCGAAGTCGGCCATCGCCTCCACGTCGCGCACGCGGAGGTCCAGCCAGAGCTGGGTACCGCCTCCCGGCAACGCGACGTCCAGGACCTCGTGGCCGGCGGTGCGGGCGCGGTAGGTCTCCCGTCCACTCAGGACACTCGCCACCAGGGCGTCGTTGCCCGCCTGGATCGCGCCGGCGGCGGCCAGCTGGTTCGCGGGGCTGACGCAGACCGACTCCCACTCGATCTGCGGCGCGAGGGCGTCGACGAGCTGCTCGTGCGCGACGATCCAGCCGACCCGGTCGCCCGGCCTGCCGTAGTTCTTCGACATCGAGCTGACGACGACCACGTTCTGCCGGGACGCGGCGAGGTCGATCGGCGTCGGGCAGCTGTCCTCGGTGAAGCGGAAAGAATCGTAGATGGCGTCGTAGAGCAGAATCACGTCGTGTGCGGACGTCAGCTCTTCGAGCATTTTCAAATATCCGGCGGTGGCGACCGCACCGGTGGGGTTGTTGGGCAGGTTGACGTACAGCACCAGAGGCCCCGAACCGGCCTCCGCGTCCAGAACGGACCAGTCCTCCTCGGTGTGCGTCAGCGGCAACGCGGTGGCGCTCAACCCGGCGGAGAGAATGGCGTTGTGCACTCCGCGGAACACCGGAGCCGCGTACACAGCCCTCCGGTAGCCGCGGGCGAAGCAGGCGCGGAGAGCGAGACCGATGGCGTTCATGCTGCCGGCCGTCACCGCCACGTTGCGCGACGACACGAGCGTGCTTCCCGACACCTTGCTCTCGCGTGCGGCAATCGTCTCCCGCAACTCCGCGACTCCCAGCGGAGGAACGTACCTGTAGGCGCTGTCCGCGACGCCGCTCCGGTTCACCGGCGCTTCGGGACGAAGCCCATCGGGCCAGAAGGGGAAGTTCTCCACCAGGATCTGCCAGTCCTCGTCGGGACGGCTGTCGACCACCATCAGGCGTTGTTCGACAGCAGAGATGCCTTCGCTCTGCCAGAACGACTGGTACGTCCCCATTTACCGCAACCCATTCCCTTGCCGTTCGAACGCTCGGTCGACCCGAAACCCGAGGAAAGGATTCCTGCAGATGTCAGGGCAGCGCACAGCGAACTCCGCGACCCCGGAGTTCCTTATTCGCGCGATGTTCTCTTCCGTCCAGGAAGGCACATTACCTACCGCCACACCGACCGCGTACTGACATCGATCAGGAGTCGGATACGGTGGCCCGCCAGGAGCCGGAGCTCACCTGCTCGGGCCGGGAAGGAACCCGTTCATCTCGGCGAAGTCCAGCGCATCGGCGATCCGGTCGAACGTGCCCTGCCGCAACGCGTCGCGGGCGGTGCTCATGGCGGCGGCCATCGCGGTCTGCGCCATCCCGCTGCCAAGACTGATCCGCCGCACACCGGCGCCGGCGAATTCGGAGACGCTCGGCCCACCGGGCAACGCCGACACGTTGACCGGCAAGGAAACCGCCGCCACCAGTTCCCCCAACACGTCCAGTTCGAGCAACCAGGGCACGAAGAAGCCGTCCGCACCGGCATCGGCATAGGCGCGGCCCAGACGGATCACCTCGTCCAGCCGCCCGCACGGCTCACCGATCTGGAACAGGTACACGTCAGTTCGCGCGTTGACGAAAAAATCACCGAACCCCGCCGCTGAGGCGGCGTTCTTGGCGGCTTCGATCCGGGCACACTGCGCATCGACGCCGAAAAGCGGACCACCTGGCCTCCGCGAATCCTCCAGATTCACCCCGACCGCACCGGCGTCGAGCATCGCGGTCACCGTGGCCGCGACGTCGGCGGGCTCAGGACCGTAACCGGCCTCGACGTCCACGGACACCGGAAGATCAACGACTCGCACGATCCGCCGAACGACTTCCGCCATGGCATCGCGCGAAATCTGCTCGCCGTCCCGGTAACCCAGACTCCACGACACACCGGCGCTGCTCGTGGCGATCGCCTCGGCTCCGGCGTTGGCGATGACCGCCGCACTGCCCGCGTCCCACGCGTTCGGCAAGACCAGCGGAAAACCGTCGTGCGCGGCCCGGAACAGTTTCGCCTTGGCCAACCACGAATCGTCAGCCACGAAATCGCCCCCTCTTCCCGACACGGCCGCTCACGGATGGTCCGTGCACCGGTTGTCGGCAACGACACCTGCCGCCCCGAACCTAACCCGGTCTCGGCTCCGAGCCGACTGTCAGGTGTCAGGACCACGCGAGTTCAGGCGCTGCGCGGCCAGGCCGCCCGAGCGGGAAGCACGACAGGTTTCAGGAACCGTCAGGCCGTGCCCCGCTCCACAGGTCGCAGTTGTGCTGGGCGGCAAGGGTTCGGGCGGAGACGAGCGTCGAACCGCCGGTGTCGAGCGACATCACCCGTGCCGTACCGGTGAAGGCGGGCCAGGGTGTTCGTCCGGTGCGCACGAAGTCGCCCCAGGCGTCGACCATGTTCGCGGCCAGGCGCCGCTCGGCGGCGGTGAACGTGGGCGCGATCGGGGTGCCGTTGTCGAAGCTGGGCCACAGGTAGGCGAGTTCGGCGGCGTGGCCCGCACCCCAGACGAGGCCGGGGATCGGACTGAGGCCGGGCCCGGTGCGGTGGGCGAACTCGTAGGCGAACGTGCGGGTGTACCGGGCGAAGGTGCGGGTGAGCTCCAGGTTGGGGCAGCCGCCGACGCGGGCGATCAGGCCGGCGTCGGTCATGATCGCGCCGACCAGGTACACCGGCGTGAACCTGTCGGCGGCCGCCGGCCAGGGATAGCGCGCGAGCACGGCGTCCGCCTGGCTCGGGAAGCTCGCCCGCACGAACGCCTCGTACGCCTTCCGGTCCTGGCCCGCGAACCCCAGCGCGAACGTGCGTCCTTCGTCCCGGTTCGCCCCGATCACGATCGGAACCCTGGCGAAGGCTCCGCTGTGCACGGCGGCGTCCGGGGCCCGCGGCAGTGCCGGGACACCGTCGACGAACCCGGCGTTCACCTCGGTGTCGACCAGACGGCCGGGCGGCAGTGCGCGCAGGCAGGTGACGGCGGTCGCGGGGTCGGCGCAACCGAGTGCCAGCGCGGCCGCGGTGCCGGACGTCTCGGCCTGGGCGAGCGTCTGGCTGTAGCACGAACCGCTCTGGATCATGGCGGCGCGGAACAGGCCGCGGGAACCGGGCGCGGTGAGGTGAGTGCACACCGACCAGCCGCCCGCCGACTCACCGCCGATGGTCACCTGCCGCGGATCTCCACCGAAGGCGGCGATGTTGCGCTGCACCCAGCGCAGCGCGGCCTGCTGGTCGAACAGGCCGTAGTTGCCGGACTGCCCGCGACCTTCCGCGGTCAGACCGGGATGGGACAGGAAACCGAACGCGCCGAGCCGGTAGTTGATCGTCACCACGACGGCTCCGGTGCGGCTGACGATCAGGCTGCCGTCGTGCTGGTTCGAGCTGCCGTTGCGCAGTCCGCCGCCGTGGATCCAGACGTACACCGGCCGGTTACGTCCGCTGTGGACTGAAGAGGGGCGCTGGACGTTGAGGAACAGGCAGTCCTCGGTCTCCGACCGCGGCCCGTTGGAGCTCGCCGCGGTCGGGCACCGGTTGCCGTAGGACGTCGCCGCGCGCACTCCCGGCCAGCGGGCCGCCGGTTGCGGTGGCTTCCAGCGCAGCTGCCCGACGGGTGGCGCCGCGTAGGGCACACCGAGAAAGCTGTCCACGCCGCCACTTCGGGCACCGCGCAGGACGCCGGTGTCGACTCGCGCGACGGGTACCCGGTGGGCCGCGTCCACGTCCGCCCGCGCCGCGGCGGCGCCGGCCATCGGCAGTGCCAGCATCCCCGCGATCAGTCCCGCCGTGATCCGGTTTCGCATCGTCGCCTCCCGGCAGCTCGTGGAAGGTCGTGCCCGGCCTCGCCCATGCGCCGTGAAGGACAAGTATTCCCGATGAATCCTCACTCCGGGTATCCGGCGCTTGACGGTACGCAACCCCAGCGCCCAGGCGCCCTCCTTGATCTAGGTGGTGGAACGCGTTGCCGGGATCGCCTTGTCCGTGAGCGCGCACGGCGGTGTTGACAGCGGGCCTGGTCACCACCTGACCAGGCCCGCCCGGCCTCCGGATCGGGACCGGTCAGAAGCAACCGCTCCAGGCGTCGAACGGCCGGTGGTAGTAGGCGTCCGGGCTGAAGTCGGCCTTGTTGACCACGTCGATGAACACCCGGCCGGATCCCCACACGTGGATCCGGTAGGTGTGCCACCACGTGATCGGCAGCGACCCGGTGTCGTAGAAGCCCCCGTCCGGTGCTCCGCGGGGGTAGCCCAGCTGCTGGCCCCACACGATCTTGTCGGTCTCGCAGTCGACGATCTCGTACACGAACGTGGCGTACACGATCTTTCTGCCGTCGGTGTTCCACTGCCGGTCGAAGTCGATGCGGTCGCCGTGCCGGTGGCCGCACATCGTGGACCTCGGGATGGCGTACTGGGACGGCAGGTCCGGCGGCGCCGGGTTCATGATGCCGCTGCCCCACGCGCTGGCGCAGTCCGACGTGTTGTCCGGCGGGCCGAAGCGCACGATCGTGTGCGGGGACTGACCGCTCTCGCCGCTCAGGTTCACGGCGGTCACGTAGAACTCGTAGATGGCCGGGCCGAACACGGGTATCCACGCGAACGTCTGGCTGAACGGGTAGTACAGCCTGCTGTAGGCGCCGTTTCCGGTGCGGTAGTAGACGTAGTAGAGGACGTTGGGACTCGTGGACGCCCACCACTGCAGCTTGATCCCGTTGCCGTCCATCGAGCCCCAGGTGCTGCCGGGTGCCGCCGGCAGTGGTGGCATGGGCCTGGCACTGGCCACATTGG
>Ga0207692_10000764_pt1 | contig 11404 bp, 8 predicted proteins | sample LARL52metaG_FD_184345 | JGI IMG/M metagenome (GOLD analysis project Ga0207692, IMG submission 184345) | Corn, switchgrass and miscanthus rhizosphere microbial communities from Kellogg Biological Station, Michigan, USA - LAR L5-2 metaG... | ecosystem: Host-associated > Plants > Roots >...
GGGTGAGCGGACGGGCTGGTGGTCCGGACGCCGTTGCTCCAGCCGAGGTCCTCACCCCAGCGCAGCACACGACCACGATCGATGACCAGCTGGCCGCGCATCGGCCGGGCGGGGGTGAGATCCAGGACGATCTGCGCGACGTCGATTCCTGCACGGGTGAGCCGGTCGACCACCTCGTCGAAGTATCGTGCGACGGCGACTGGGGTGCGGACCGCGGCGGTCTGCTGCACTGGGTGCCTCCTGCGGGGCCAGGTGAACGCCCACACTCTCCGCCGTGTGGAGCAGTCCTCCCAGAGCACAAGGTCACGTCGTGACAGGGGCTCTCGCGGCGGGCGTGCCGGTGCGGCCTCAGCTCGTTCCGATCGGCAGCACCCGCGTCAGCACCGGCACCGCGGCGGCGGCGACGACGGTGTGCATCGCCATCAGCGCGAGCGAGTTCACCGCGGTGGCGCCTGCCGCGAGGATGCCCAGGTCGGGGATCCACGAGAGCACGACGACGGCGGGCACCAGGACGCGCAGGACGCGTCGCGGGCTGCGGGCGGACCGTCGCACGAGGTACCAGCCCAGCGTGCCGAGCAGGATGCCGAGCACCGCGGCCGGCGCGTGTTCGGCCAGGGCCAGGCCCGTGCGCGGGGCGTCGGCGAGGATGAACGCGCCCGCGAGGAGCGCGATCAGGGTGTTGACCACGATCGAGACGGCCGCGGCGCCGAGCAGGCCGACGACGATCTTTCCCGCACTGGGCGCGAGACCTGCGGGGCGAGCGGGGACGCTGGTGTCGGCCATGAGCCCTGTCCTTCGGTAGGCTGATTGCAAGTGAGCACTTGCAATTACCGTAGGGCGGAGTACACGCCCTGTGCAAGTGGGCACTTGCATAATTTGGCGATCGAGGAGGCGTGCTTGGCCGGCAGGGTGTCCGACGAGACGGTGTTCGACGCGGTGCTGGCCGTGGTCGCCGAACAGAGCTACGAGGGGGCCACCACGCGTGCGATCGCCGATGCCGCCGGGATCAACGAGGCGACGTTGTTCCGCCGGTTCGGTTCCAAGGGGAACCTGTTGCGCCAGGCCGTGCGCGGCAGCTTCGCGGAGTTCGCGCTCGACCTCGGCTCACCGGGCGACGACGTGGCCGCCGACCTGCTCACGATCGTGAACTACTACTCGCGGCTCTACGAGACGCGCGGAGGACTGGTGCTCACCCTGATGCGGGAGGCCGAGTTCAGCCAGGAGGTGGCGGCGGTGCTCGGTGAACCGGAGTCGCTGCTGGAACGGGTGGACGAGGTCATCCTGCACCACCAGCGGCGAGGGGCGCTGGTGGCGGAACCACCGCGGCAGACGTTCTTCGCCCTGGTCGGCCCGGTGATGATGCGGGCCGTCGCGAGGCGGGTCGACCGGCGGGCGACGCAGCCGCCCGCCGACCCCGAGGCCGTCGTGCGGCGGTTCCTCCGCGGACACCGGCCGGAGGCCGCAGGTCCAGCCAGCTGACGCGCAAGGCCGCACGTCTGGTCTTCCGCCGTCGGTGTGAGCAGCTGACTGCGCGACGGACGCCGTCACGTCCGCCGCGCAGTCAGGAACCGCGGGTCAGCTCACCCGGTAGGCCCTGATGATCGTCTGGGTCACCGTGTTGCCGTCCTGGTCCGCGGCATTCGCGCGCAGCGACACGAACCCGGACGCCGGGTTCTGGATGACCGCCAACCAGGTGCCGTTCACGTGCAGCACCGGCACCCGCTGCCACGTCTGCCCGTCGTCGGTGGACGCCTCGACCTGCTTCGGCTCGGCCTTGCCGCCCTGTGCGCCCGGCTGCCGGTCGACGCGGAACGGTACCGAGAACAGCGTGTTGCGGGGTGCTTGGTTCGTCAGGTCGAGCTTGGGGTCGAAACCGATCGACAGCAACGGCAGCGGTGTGGCGGCGGTGGTGTGCTCGGACCGGAAGCCCCATTCCGCGCTGACCTTCGTGGACAGCGGCCATCCCGGGTTGCTTCGGCTCGCCTCGGCGCTGAGCCGGTAGCTCGCCGCGCCCGCGGGCACCGTGAACTGCCCGCTGCCGGGTTGGCCGCTGCGGGCGATCTCCTTGCCGTCGACGTAGAGCACGGTGTCGCCGGTGTCACCGGAGCCGGGGAACCCGGAGTGCCCGGCCGAGTCGGAGAACAGCGGCAGCCGGGTGCTGATCTTCTCGCCCGTGCGGTACGCCAGGTGCGGATCGGTCGAGAAGAAGCCCACCGACCCGGTGACCCCCGGCCCGATCACGGACTTGCCCCAGTCCACAGTGGCCTTGTCGCCGGCCTTGAAGGTCCGCTTGGCGGCCTCGTAGTCCTGCGTGGCACCGCCGGCCGACACGCTCACGGCGTTCGCCCAGGTGGCGGGGGAGTAGTACTCGGTGCGCTCACGGGGAAGCGGAGTCGGCGTCGACTCCAGCGCGCCCTCCAGGTCGTACTTCCCGTCGGTGGCGAACATCGAGGCATAGCCCACACCGTCCGCCGTCGCCCGGTAGGTCGTCTTCACCGTGGCCAGGCCGCTGTTGCGCGGCCGGTAGGTCACGTTCGCCGGAATGTCCCCGTAGCTCGGGAAAACCAGCTCGTACCGGTACGGGCTCACGGGCAGGCCGGTCAACGTCACGGACGCGTTCGGCAACTTCGCCAGCCGAGCGCCTTCGGGGCTGAACGTGGCCGTCAGCGGCAGTGGCGGCGTTTCCGTCAACCGCACCGTGCTGCCGGAGAAGTGGAACAGCGCGGCGTTCGCGCCCGCCTCGGCGATCGCCCGCACCCGTGGGCTGAAGTCGAGGCCCTCACCGTCGCTCAGCGTGAACACCGCCAGTCTGCCCTTGAGATCGGCCGCGGCGATCTCACCGGGGGTGGCGTGCCCGACGTCCACAGCGGACAGTGCGCGGGCACCGGCCGGCTGCGGCGAGCCCGGTACCCACTCCACCGGGATCTCGAACGACTCGGGCTGGTCGACCGTCAGCCGGACCTGGGGACGTTCGAGCTTCATCCGGTCGAAGTACCGGAACTCCTTGGTGTGCTTGGCAGTGGGCGCGGTGTAGTCGTTGTTGTCCGACGCGCTGTAGTAGCCCACGCCGCGGGCACCGGTGTCGATGACCATCCCGTTCGTCCACGAGATCGGGCGGGCGTCCTTCTCGTCGGTCTGCACGGTGACCTTCTTGCTGTTCCTGGCGTCCAGCGTGACCACGGTGTCCTTGTGCAGGTCGACCTCCGGGTCGGCCACCCTGGTGCTCGTCGGCAGGGGCTGGCCTGGTACCACGGTCTGGATCGTGCCCATCACGGCGTACCGGCCCGCAGGCAGTCGTACGGTGCTGTTGTTGCCCATCAGGTCGAAATCGTCCTGGCCGGTGCCGAGCGCGACCCACATCGCGCTCGCCAGCAGGCCGTCGGCCGGTGCGGCGCCGTTCTGGTCGATCAGCTTCGTCGTCAGGTCGTAGCTCTCCGGCTCCTTGTACGCGCCGACCGGCGTCTGGATCACCGTGTCACCGGCGTCGCTCCTGGCGACGAGCCTGCCGCCGTAGACGCCGACCTGCGCGGCGGAGTGGTCGAAGGTGACCGACACCGCGGCCTCGCCGTTGGCGGGCACCACGACCTGGTCGACGTTCGTGCGGAACGCCGGGACGTCCATGCTCAGCCGCAGCGAAACCGGTGCGCTGCCGGTGTTGCGGTACGTGATCTGCTTGGTCAGCGCGGGCTGGTTGTACGGCCACCGCACGAAACCGAGGCTCAGGCTTCCCGCGCTGGGGACGATCGTCTGCCTGGACGCCCGGCCCACGTCGAGCCGGCCGGCGCCCTGCTGGTAGATCGTGGCGTCGATCGGCGTCGCGCTGGCCATCAGCGCGGCCTTGATCTGCTGGCCGGTCCAGTCCGGGTGCTGCGCGGCCAGGATCGCCGCGGCGCCGGCCACGTGCGGCGTCGCCATGGAGGTGCCGCTCAGCCGCGCGTAGTGCTCGTCGACCGCGTGGTCGGCGAGCGTGCCCTCGGCCCGTGCGGCCACGATGTCCTCACCGGGCGCGGCGATGTCCGGTTTCACGGCGTAGTCCTTGAACCGCGGTCCGGGCTGCGAGAACCTGCTGTACTTGTCCTGCTTGCTCACGCTGGCCACGGCCAGCGCGGCGTCCGCGGACGCCGGGCTCGCGACCGGCCTGCTCTGGCCGTCGTTGCCGGCCGCGACCACGAACAACGTGCCCTTCTCGGCCGAGAGCCGGTTGATCGCGATCTCCAGCGGACTGCTGACGCCGTCACCGGACCCGCCACCCAGGCTCATGTTCACGACCTTGGCACCGCTGTCCGCGGCCCACTGCATGCCCGCGAGGATCGCGTCGAACGAGCAGCCGCCGGTCCGGCAGACCTTGCCGATCAGCAGGTCCGCGCCCTTGGCGACGCCGGTGTACTTGCCGCCGCGGCCGGCGACGATCGAGGCCACGTGCGTGCCGTGCCCCACGTTGTCGACGATGCCTTCGCCGGTGAAGTCCTTCTCGCCCTTCACGATCCCGGCCAGGTCGGGGTGTTTCGGGTCGTAGCCGGTGTCGAGGACCGCGACGGTCGCGCCCGCGCCGGTGTACCCGGCCTGCCAGGCGACCGGCGCGCCGACCTGCGGCACGCTCACGTCCAGTGACGGGTGGACCTTGCCGTTGAGCCAGATCTTGCCCGTGCCGGCCTTGTCGAACAGTTCCGCGGCCTTGTTCTTCGGCGTGGCGACCGCGGAGAGCCCGACCGTCGGCAGCTCACGGGTGATCTTGCCGAGCGTCCGGGCGCCGTTGGACTCGACCAGCAGCGGGATCTCGGACGTGTGGGCGTCGTCGTAGCCCAGGTCGATCAGACCGGTCACGTCGAACAGCTCGCGATCCAGCTTGCCCGCCCGGATCAGCGGCTCGGCGACCGACGGGATCACCGTGACGCCCTTGGCGCTGACCGACTTGACGAACCGCACCGGCCCGAGCCGGGCGGCCGGCTGGATCTTCGCGTCCCAGGAGCCGTCCTTCCTGGTCACGGTCACCTTGTCGCCGGTGATGAGCGTGACCGTGCTGGACGCCTCGGCCGGCGCGGGTGTGAGTTGTCGCGCGGCTGCCGGTGAGACGGCCACACTGGTGGCCACCACGGCGAAGACCGCCGCATGGATGAAACGGCGTTTGTGCACAGATCGCCCCTCATGATGTCGGCTGGTATTCCCCCAGTACCTCTATGACTCGTTGAGCGGACCAACCTGTTTATTCGGGAAGCCGGTAAACAGATCGACGTCGAGGTCAGTCTTCAAGGGTGATGGCTGACTACGACGACTTCGCCCGGGCACAGCTACCGCGGTTGCTGCGGTACGCCACGATGCTCACCGGCGAGCGGGAGCAGGCGGCTGATCTGGTGCAGGACGTGCTGGTGAAGGTGTACCGGCACTGGTCCCGGATCAGCGGCGCGGATCATCCCGACCGATATGTGCTGCGGATGGTGACCAACGGCTACCTGTCCTGGCGACATAGCTGGTCTGCGCGTGTGATCGCGTCGGCGGACCTCCCCGACGAGGCACGCGCGGACGATTTCGCGTCGGACCACGCCGCGCGCGACGACATGTGGCAGCGCTTGGCGCGGCTGCCCAAGCGCCAGCGGGCGGTGATGGTGCTGCGGTACTACGAGCAGCTGCCCGATCCCGAGATCGCGGAGCTGCTCGGTTGCGCCCAGGCGACCGTCCGGGCACACGCCCACAAGGCATTGGCGGCACTGCGAAACGGCTTGGCCATCGAGCAGATGGCGGAGGCCAGGGAGACGTGATGAACATCGAGAACCTGATCAAGGACACCTTCGCGGCGCGCGAGCACGACGCGCCCGACAGCGACGCGGTGCTCGCCGCGGCGCGCCAGCGCATCGACAGGAGGCGTTCCGGTCTGAGCCGGCCGTTGGCGGTCGCCGTCGGGGCGACCGTGCTGACCCTCGGCGCGGTCACCGCCGTGGCGCTGAACCGGCATGACTCCGCCGAACAACCCCAGATCACCGCCGCCGCCAACGGGTCCGAGGGCAACCAGACCCCGGCCGCCACCGAACAGGACGCGGCGGGGTTGCGGATGCCGTACTCCCTCGGCTGGCTCCCACCGGGCTCGGTCGCCTACCGGGCGCACCGGATCAGCGTCGGTTCCAGCTCGGCCAACCCGGACGTGCCCCTGTACGGCGGTGAGTACATGCTGACCGTCACGGCCGGCAGCCAGGTCCTGGAGGTCGACGTCCAGCAGGTCCGGATGGTGTCGGTGGACAAGGCGACGTTCAAGTCGGGGCCCGGCAAGTCCGTGACGATCAACGGGCAGCGCGGGGTCGAGAGCTCGGTGTCCACCGGGCCGGGTGGTTACGAGCTGTACGTGGCGCATCCCGACGGCGGTTCGATGTACGTCAACGTGTCCGCCGCGCCCGGCAGCACAGCGCCCGCGCAGCAACTCGTCGACGCGGGCCGCCGGATCGCCGAGAACATCCACTTCCCGGGCACGACGACCGTCACCCCGGCGTTCGGCCTGCGCGACCTGCCCAACGGGATGCGGATCTGCGCCTTCGACGTCGAACAGGGCATGGACCGGTCGTCGGCCGGGCCGGTGACCAACACGAGCTACTCGCTGGGCACGTGCACCGTCCAGCCGTCGATCTTCGTCAACAGCGCTGTCGTCGGCGGCCCGACCGGCACACCGGGACAACCCGTGCAGGGCCACGCGACGCGCTACGCCGACGAGAACGGCTACCACCGGTTGTGGGTCCTCGACGCGGTCGACGGGGTTCCGGTCGTCATCGCCGGCCGGGTACCGCAGGCCGACCTGTACGACATCGCCAACCGGCTCGTCCTGCCGCACTGACGCGCCGTGCCGAGCGTCGTCGTCATTGTCTGAGAGGCAGGCCGCCCGGCCGCAGTGGCCGGGCGGACTGCACGTCATCCCGCGGCCATGCGCTCGCGCAGGCTGCGCGGGAGGACGTGTTCGGCGGATCAGCGCAGGGCTCGTCCGTCCCGATGTGGACGAGCGAACAGGCCGCCGGGGATCCTGTCGTGGAGCCGGCCGGTCTGCTGCTGCTGTGGTGCCGCCGGCTGGAAGGCGCGGTAGCGCTGCTTGGTCACGCACACGACGACGGCGTGCATGAACCTTTCGCGGTCAGGCACCTGCACCGCCCAGCGCTCATCGGTGCGCGTGTTCCACAGCACTCCCGTCTGGTGCCCGCTCATCACGAGGTAGAGCGCCAGTTGGAGGAACATGGCGTGATCGAGCTCGGAGACGAACTTGAGCTCGAAGACCTGGCCGTCGTGCACGGCGTCCGCGACACCCATGAACGTGATCGATGTCGCCGCTGACGACGCGACGGCCATGCCTGACAAGCTCATCTGTACCTGAGCCGCGCAGTCGCGGGGAAGCCGTGTCGCCAGCCGCCTCGTCAGCGCGTCACGGACGTCACCGCTCACACTCCGCGTGACTTGTTCCGCGTAGCGCATCTGGTCCGTGCCGACGGCGGTCAGCACCAGCGAGTTGTGCCAGGGGTCGTCGTTCAGCCTGGCGCTCAGTTGCTTCGCGATCGGTTTGGGGTTCAGCAGCACCTCGAGTGCGGGGTTGTACCCGTCGAAGAACACCGCCTCCTGGTAGTGGCCCACCACGGGGGAGAGGTCGATCAGCCCGTCGACGCGGTCGATGTTGATCTCCTCGCCCGCCCCGTCGTCGAGGCGTCGCCGGTCCAGCAGGTCGACGCACGCCTGGAGGTTCTCCGCATAGGTGAAGTCGAAGCAGTCCGAGGCCAGCAGCGGTTTCTCGTACTTCGGCAGCTCATCGTCCGGCAGCTCGGTGAATCGCTTCACGGGGATGAAGCCGATGCTCCTGGGTCGCCGATGCGACTGCTCTGATCGCACGAAGACGACTTCGTTCTTTCCCCGGGAGGCCGCGACCAGGAAGACGTTGCGCAGGACGGTCGTGTCGACGCCGGGGAACCCGCAGCGCATGTCCCAGGTGGTCTCGTCGTAGTCGAACACCACGCTCGCCGACCGTTCCAGACCCTTGCTGGAGTCGAACGTCGTGAACACCGCGGTGTCGTCGCTGTAGGTCACCGAGGTGTCGCCGTCCCGGATGGAGGCGTAGACGGTCTTCTTGTTGAAGACCTCACCGTGCCTGCGTTCAAGGTGGTTCAACGCCGCGGCCATCTGCCCGTTGCGCCTGCCCAGGCACAGCAGGTCGCCAGGCCTCTTCGCGGCCATGAACTCGAGCGCCTCGTGGTAGGAGACGTACCGGATCGTCTGGGCCTGGTTGACGCCGACGACCGGCTTGTTCCACGCCTCGCTGAGCAGTGCTCCGAGCTCCCGGCCGACCCGGAAGGACTGCGTGAACGGCATCAGTTCGGCCTGCCGGGTGATCTCCCTGGTGAACCGCTGGACGTCCAGCGTCGTGTTCGACTGCACCTTCTGGGCGAGGTCGCCGACCAGCACGGTCTGCATCGACGGGTTCAGCGACTTGATGTTGCGCAAAAGCTGCGCGTATTCCTCGTTGATGTCCTGGTACTCGTCGACCACGAGGAGGTCGAACCTGGGGAAACGGGCCGAGAGTTCGGCGAACGCCGTGTTGAACTGTCGGATCGACTCGCCGATACCGCAATTGATGCGCGCCTCGACCAGCGAGGGATACACGATGCCGTGGTAGTTCTGCACTTTCGCGTTCTGCACCCGGCGTTGCGCATCCGCTTTCAGGAGTTTGCTGTAGGTCAGGTACAGCACTCTCCGGTTCCGGCCCACCTCGGTGCACAACGCCTGAATCGCGGTGGTCTTGCCCGATCCCACCGTCGCGTCGACGATGACGTCCCGTCCGGCCTGCACCGCGTCGATCATCCGCCGCTGTTCGCTGCTCAGTTGCACAGGCGTCGCCGCGGTTTTGCGGCCGCCCTTCCCCCGCTGGCCCGGCCTCCCCGCGGACACGTCGAAAGCCGGATTGGCCGCCAGATGTTCCCGCAACACCGCTTCGGCGTCTGCCCGCAAGGCAGGCCGCAGTTCCGGAGGCAAAAGCGCCTGACAACGCGCCTGCAGGGCGCCGGTCGTGCGCTGCAACGCGGGTGCCAGCGCGGTCAGCGCCATACCGCTCCGGATCCCGTCCAACAGAACCTCGGTGTCCTGCTCCGACCAGGCCGTGCCCGCACGGCTGGGTCGGGACGCGGCACCGTTGCGGCTGTCAGCAGTCACATGATCACGTTATCAACAACCGGCGGCAAGAATGCCGGTTTCACGAACAGGAGCCCTGTGCACTGCGCACGACAGGTGCAATGCGGCCTGGTATTGAGTGCGCGACCAGCAGGAATGCGCGGGTGCTGCACTTGAACAGTCCTATTCCACGTCGACAGTGGTCAACTGGGTGGTGAACTCGCCGGGAATTGGGCAACTGCGGCCGGTTCGAAGCTCATCAGAGGCTCAGTTCTTGAGGATCACGTCATTCAGCCGAAATTCAGCGAAAGGTACCGCGACGTGACGGCCGGCCCGGGCGGTCGTCCGAATCATGGCCGCGTTCACCCGCGACGAGCTGGAACTCCTCCGAACACCCGTGCCGATGTCGTGTCCGGCGTTCTCGATCTGGCCGGCGCGGCCGCCGCCGCGCGGATCACCACGCCGACCGCGACGCCCCACCAGAGCGCGCCCGCCGGCAACGGCCACCACACCGACTCGGTGACCGCGAGCAGCACGTTGATCACCGCGCAGGACAGCAGTACGAGCACCGACGTCCCGAGCACCGCCCGCGCTCCGCGGTTCGTCATGTCTCGCCCAGGCATGACCGTTCCCCATCTTCCCCCGATTCTGGGTGAATCGTCGTTCGCGATGCCCTGTTACAGAAGGAGGTGAGGGTGCAACTACTTCGACGTCGTGCCCCTTGCAGGGCTCGATACCCGTGCGGTATCGAGCCTGCGGAAATGGTCTTGGACACCCAGGCGGCAGCACACCCACGATCGGAAGCGGAGAGCAGGCACGGGAGAGGGCCATGCCCCACCGGGATCTTCCCGATCATGCACACGATCGTCGCCCGTCGGGACCTCTGGATGAACGCGCTGATCGAGCGCAACAGCGCGGAGTTCGTCGAGGATTGGTGGCCCTACGGCATCTCCGCCAACTGTGGAAGGTCGGGGACGTCTTCGCGCCGGAACTGCCCGACACGTGACCACGTGCCGGAGAGACCCGCTTGTGCCGATGGCCGCAGAGCGGTCTGACGGCGGCTCACAAGGTCTCGATGAGCTTCTTCAGCGGTGTGGCGAGCTCCGGGTGGTCACCCTTGTCGACCCGGTGCAGCAGCCGGGCAGCGACGTAGAGCAGGGCGAGCTGTCCGGCGTCGGTGCTGAGCATGTCGGCGAAGGTGTCGCGCACGCGTGCTGCGGTGTCCGGCACGAGCAGGCTGTGGCAGAGCAGCGTGGCCGCGTCGGTCCCGGCTGGACCGCGGCCCCACAGTTCCCAGTCCAGCACGCAGAAGTCCGGTGCCATCAGGTTGGCCCAGTGCAGGTCGCCGTGCACGGTCTCCCAGTGGCGGACCGCGGGGTTCACCGAGTTTCCGAAGTACTGCTGGATCCTGCCGGTGACCAGGGCCTGATCGGCGTTGATTCGGTCGGTCGGCGTCGTCGCGACCGCCTCGATCGTGCCGCGGAGCTGGGTCCACCACTGGTCGGGAAGGTCGATCGGACGGCGCAGGGTGTCGGTGGGGGAGCAGGGTGAGCCTGGTGCCAGGGTCATCAGCTCGGCGCGTTGCCGCCGCCATTCCTCCCACTCGTAGACGTCGAGAACCCGCGGCTTGGACAGCGTGGTGAACACGTTGGCGTCGAGGTTCCCGGTCCAGAATTCGCCGCCGGTCCACTGCTCGTCCTCGGACACCACCCGAAGCCAGAGCTGCCGGTCGGCTGCCTGGACGGGTGCGCTGATCGACCGGTCCAGCCAGCCGAGCTGGGGCGCGCCGGTGACGGTGAGGCCGAAGTGGCCGGCGGCATGGCTGAGGTTGTCGTGCATCCACTGCCGGAACCGCGCGTCGGCTTCACTCAGGTCGAAGCTCACCGTCGGGACGTCGCGGTCGAGCACGGGTGGGGGTTCGAGCTGTTCGGGCACGGCATCCTCTCGCGTTGGCGCGCACCGAGCGCGCTGTGCGAGTTCCTTGGTACCGCTTGGAAAACCTCCAAGCGAGAAGCCGAAGGGGTCATGTCCCCGATCGGGGAGCGCCGGCGAAGAAGTCCCGCGTTCGCCGGGGTGCCCAGAGCATGGCGACGATGAGGATCTGCGTGCTGCCGATGATCGGGATGACCGCGTGGAACATCGGCGAGGACGCCCAGGAGACGACGCTGAACACCACGGACAGCAGTTGGGAGACCGTCGCCAGCCAACGGGTCCACGGCCGCGCGGTGGCGAGCTTCCACGCCAGGAGCGCGCACAGCACCAGCAGGGCGCCGTGGAAAAC
>Ga0207692_10000766_pt1 | contig 11399 bp, 23 predicted proteins | sample LARL52metaG_FD_184345 | JGI IMG/M metagenome (GOLD analysis project Ga0207692, IMG submission 184345) | Corn, switchgrass and miscanthus rhizosphere microbial communities from Kellogg Biological Station, Michigan, USA - LAR L5-2 metaG... | ecosystem: Host-associated > Plants > Roots >...
ATTGCCGTATTGTCATTTTATCACGGAAGGAATTGATTGGTTCAATAACGCGTACCACCACCGGAAGCCGGACGAACATATCAGACACTTTAACCCTACGGCTTTAGTTGCCTTCATGGCCGCGCACGGTTGGCGTTGTACGGCCTTTGGCAACCAAGAAGACATGATCCGCAGGCCAAAGAACGAAGGACTTCAGAATATTATATCGGCTGCGTTTAAACGAAACGGGTATTAATCCCACCAAGGATAGTCAGGCAATTTATCCGCAATTATACGCGTTGTCTTGCAACTACAGACGGGGCAAAGCGCATTGATTACCTTATCGCCTTCGGCGTCATAGGTTATCGACCAACCGTCGACTTGAAAAGTTGCAATCGCTTCGAATATTGTATCAAGGGAATCCCCGTCGTATACCGCTTGATGATTCGTCGAATTGGCGCAAAAGATCGTAAAAACGTTGCCGGCTTGGAATACAAATTGTTTCATTATTCATGCGGGTTAAATGGTTTGCCCTTGCGGCGTTCGATCTTTTTGATCTTGTCGGCTATTTCCAAGATTTGACGCTTCGAAAACGTAACCTTTCGAAAAGTCTTACCGTCTTCGTTAGGCAAATATATATCGACGTCCCCAACGGCCACTTCTGCCTTTACAAGACCCGCTTCTTTGTCATGCCAGACGAAACCCTTGGCGTCGCTAATAACCCGATCCCAAGACGATATTACAACTTCGGCGCTATAGCCTTCAAAGCCGTAAAGGGTGATTAAGTCTTTCATTTATTTATTTTTTAGCTGTTAATCGAGCAAAAGACAGGCTTGTCTTATCTTCTTTAAATCGTTCGTAAAATTCCCTTCCGGTTTGGGTAATTCGCCAATCTAACCAAAAAGTTCGTTTTGATTCAACCAATCCCAAAGCTTCAAGGGTTCGCAAACATTTCCTACAAAACACTTCGTCCTTCAGACTTGCAACGTTTGGCCTTAATCGAAAAGCAATCGTTAATTCCCAATCTTTAGCGTTGGCGGCTACTTGCAAAACGGAGAATAGCGTAAAGCGATAATAGACAAGATCGTCGTGCTTGTAAAAATATTTGCTACTCTTTTGCATACAAATCGGCTATTTTAGGACTACGTGCTTTCCCGGAGGAGTGCTAATTCCAAAATTTGCTTTTTGCCACGTTTTATCTTCGTCGTTGAAGTCTTGCAGCTTTACACTTCGTATTGCCACGACATAGTCTCCTGGATTATCCTCAAAGTAAATCTCTGAATCACTTGGCAATTTCTTAAGCTGCTTCATTAGCTCTTTTACTGTCATTTTTATTTAGTTTTTCACCTCCAAAGCCCGCGTCTTTGTTAGGCTACTGGCCGGCGTTATATCCATATTCGAACTAAAGATAATCTTTCACTGGCGCTTCCCTTTGCGTAATCGATAGAATAACATACGCCAACTCCCTTTCTTCGTATTCGACGTCAAGGGTTTTACAAGCCGTAGAATCCAATTCGAAAAGATCAGGAAGTTGCACCTTAATAGGTTCGTCGCAATTGCCGGCAAGATAAGCGAACGTGTCCTTATTGGTATCCCCGGCAACGGCTATAAAATTCCCCAACGATAATTTTGATATGTTCTTCATGGTGACTGTTTTTACCGCCAAAGGCCGGTCTTCTTTCGAAGATACCGGCCGTCCAAGCGGTTGGCTACCCCTATCCCCAAATATCGTGGTGAACGTGGGGTGCGATCAACAAAGTCGCCGCGGTAAGGATACCAAAGATCAAAGCGGCGATAGCGTACGGATTCTTGACCAAGGTAACGACGATAGTTTGCGTACGGGTCAAGTTGAAAGAATTTTTCATAACTGTGCGTGTGTTTAGAATTAAAAGGTGTTGTGTTACACCGCCAAAAGCGCGGCCCCTTGGGGTTGACGCGCCGGCGGGAAGAACCGTCCGTGTAGTTATTTGATAACTTTCTTGGCGTAACAACCGGCGCCGATATCGTACCAACCGGTTGATTCATGACCCTCGGGAACTCCTTTAGCGTAGAACTCTCCGTCCGTTGCCGAAAACTCGGCAGACTTAACCGCTTCTTTATTGATCTTCTTTTCGCAAATCGCGCAAATCTTTTTTCCTTCCTTGGCCGCGGCTTGTTCGTTTGTAAGTATCGGTTCCATTTTTCGTTCGTTTGATATACCAAAGATACATATTAGTTTTGGTATACCAAATATTTTTACAAGATTTTTTGAATTATTTTTGTACCTTTTGTAACTAATTGTAATACAATGGCTAAAATACTGCCCATAGAAAGCGAAGGACGGCCAACGGGCTGGATATTCTTTTGTCCGGCTTGCGGTTGCGGACATAAATTTTGCACGGCCGACGCACACACGCAAGATTGGCCCGTTTGGACCCTAACCGGAATGCCTGACGCACCAACAGTTCGCGCTTCCGTGAAGTACGAATTCGAACAAGACGGCCGCCAAGTACTTTGCCATTCTTTTATCACGAATGGCAATATTGAATATTGCGCGGATTGCACGCACGATCTTAGCGGTAAGACTGTACCTATCCCGGAATTTCCGGGAAACTACGATCTTTAAAACACCCAGGCTTGAAAACGTCGCCTTGCGCGTCCGGTTCGTTGAAAACGAAATTCACTGGAAAGGTTGTCCACTTACCGGCCAAGTAATTGTACACGGCTTGATCCTTAAGATTGCCACTAATCCAAAGCGCCTTTGCAATAAAAGCCGGTCTTCCCGTATGCTCCGTTTCTATTAACGTTCCGGCTTCGAAATAATTAGTCATCGTTGGCAAATCCAATTGAACCGTCGGAGGCAATTCAATTTCAATATACTTTGGCTTGCGAAGCGTTCTTATATAAGGCACGATCGGATCGAAAAAACTGGCTTGTTGGATATCCATACACGTTATTTAAAAGTAACGACCCTTCCCGGTAACAACGTACCTAATCGGGTCAATAAGATGGTTATTTGCGTCTTCCGGTTCGTCCGTTGGGTTCTTATTCTTATCTAACGCCCAACGGTATTCGCGGTATTCATTCCATAAATCAGACGAATCTTCGGTAACAAAGACTTCGTAATCCTTCAATCGATCGATACCGGTTTTGATCGATCCGGGGCCTTTGATAGCGCCAAAGATATTCCAACCCTTCAATAAGCCGCCGTACGATTCGGCTTCTTCGGCCGATAGTTCATGCCGTTGCCAACCCCTTCGAAGCTTGCCTATCGTCAACGGTTCGGCGGAATCCCCGATAATAACTTGGTCCTTCAATCCCAATCGACAATACAAAACACCCAATTCCTTTTCCGTTGCGCCGACGTAATTTTGTTGGCGGATATAAATCTTTGTCCCGACGATCTTACATTCAACCAAACCGGCCGGCGATCCGCTGCCGAAGTCTTGGCCGAATATCGATCGCGCGTCAATTGAATTAAAGAAGTCGTTGGTTATCGATTGCCAACCGCTAAATACCCGTCCCTTCATGCCTTCGCTTATCAACCCCCTAACGATCGTCCAATAATATTCCGGTTTTTTCGTTTTATACGATTCGTATTTTTCCTTCGTCGATTGTTGTAGATTCTTGGCGTTATCGCGCCAAGTAGAAAAGATAGACAAGACCCCGGAAGACGTCTTGGGCTTTGCTTCAAAATAACCCTTGATCAATTTACCGTTCGCGTCGACGCCCAATTGCGCGGAATCGGTCAAGACGTAATCCCGCCAAATCCAATGGGTCTTTCCCGGCGGATTGAAGATTCGAATAATTTGTACGTTATCGGCCTTTACCGTCCGTAAGGACAAATCCAATTGGTCGAAATCTTCTTCGCCTACTTCGTCGGCTTCTTCGATCAGGACATGGGAGGCGCCGGCAAGGGACTTCATCTTCGCGGTTCGGCCGCCGTCGGCCTTGACGCCTTTCGATCCAATCATGTTGCCGGTCGGGAGGTAAACGCAGCGCATTTCGTTGTCGTTGAAATGGAAGTCTACTTCCCGAAGTTCCCCGTCGTCGCAATGCTGCTTGACGCGGTCCCGGAAGTCACGCCACAACGAATCCCGAATATCGTTCAACGTCTGACGGACAAAAAATCCGCGAAAATATTTCGGTTGCGTCAAATGGAACAAGAACAATTCAGTTCCGAAGTGCGACCCGCCCCGTCCCCTTCCGCCCCAAGCGTCTATATACCGACAATTGGTAGTAAAGACCGGCTTATATATCCGGTTGAACAACCAACGAACGTTGGGCGGTTGGTAGCCTTCTTCGACCGGGATTGGGGGCAAGCTATACATTGGGGGGCGGGGGAACGACGGCGGGATTTACGACTTCTTGATAAGGGACGTCAACGACGTCTTCCGACGGATCGTAGAATTCGACAATATGCTTCGCGCCTTCGACCCCGGCCATGCCGTTGGCCTTGCCGCCTACGACCCCGATTTGAACCTTTTCTACGTACCCGAGTAGCTTGGCAAGCAAAGTCCCGGCGGCGATTCGATCGGGGAATTTAACCTTGGATACGAAAGCGAGGGGGCCAACGGATTCGGTTTCGCAGGAAGAAATCATTTTACGGGCCATTTCGGACATATCGGATATCCGTTTGAAGCAACCGTTTTCGTCGTATAGTTCGCCGGTATCGAAATCAAACATTTCCCAGAGGCGGACAATCATTTTATCGATCGATATCGCGTTGCGCTTGGCTATTTCGGCGGATCGTTCGTTGATCTTGTCTACAACGTAAGGGTCTTTTAGAAGTTGGGTGCCAATCATTGACGCGGACGACGCCGAATATCCGGCGGCGATAACGGCCTTGGTTGCGTTAAGTTGACACTTGAAATATTCGTCGACGAATAAATCGCGACGTAGCTCGGCGGCCGGCCGATAATTCTGCGGAAACGGCGGCGTCGCCTTCTTGGGATAGCGTTGGGAATTATCCATAAAATCAAGTACAAAAATACAATTGTTAGCGTAAAACAACAAAAGCCCCGGTCGGGGCCTTTGCTTACTTTTCAAACGTCTTCGATTGCCTTAGGAACCGACTACCGGGGCCGGCTTTTCGGCGGCACCCAAGCTATCGGCAAGGCCGTTGATACGATTGACGATCGCGTTGGCTTGATCGTCGGTCATACCGGGTTTGACTTCGCCGGCAATTGCTTGAAGTTCGGCTACGCCCTCCGTTACGACGCCTTGGAGGCGATCGAGGGCGGCCTGGATGGCTGCGTTTTGATCCATGATCTTGTTGAGTTTTTCGTTAACTAATTTGGTTTCCTTCACCAACCATTTAGTCAGGTCGACTAGTTCGGACCATTCACGGTCATGGATAATACGAAAAGACATTGGCGGCAAAGTTTATTGAATCCCGAAACTACAAAAAATAGTTTGCTTCGGCAAAATTAAAACGGCGCGTCTTCGTAGGATTCGCCGGCCGGCGATTGACCGCCGGATTGCGCCGTCGTCGCTTGATCGTTCCAAGAACCGCCGCTATTGCCGCCGCCTTGATTGTTATCGCCGCGGTTGGCCGACCCTAACAATTGAACGCTAAAGACGCGTAACGTTAAGCTAACGCCTTGCGATCCGTCGTTTTTAGGGTACGTTCGAACTTCCGGCGTTCCTTCGGCGTAGACTTGCGTTCCCTTCTTAAGATAAGGCGCGATACCGGTCTTGTCGGTCCAATAAGCGCATTCGACCCACGTAGTTTTATCCTTTTGATTGCCCTGGTTGTCTTTGAATTTTTCCGTGTGGGCGACGTTGAAATTCAGGACCGTTTTAGAGTTTACTTGATTGGTCGTACAATCTTTACCAAGGTTGCCGATTACTTGAAGCTTTATCATTTGAAAATAAATATTAATAACTATAAGAAACAACAAAATCAGAATCGTCAAATTGAAAACTTTTAAGAAGTCGTTCAATTTGATCCAAACCGTCGCAAGGCAATTCCATGTTTGACTTGCCGTATAAAGGTATATTAATCGCATCGTCTCCGCAATATCTATCGTACGACCCTACTATTTCGTACCAAGTGAATACGGTAATGCCAAACAATCGAATTGTTTTCAATTTCTTTACGAAAGCGATAAGTTTACTTTTTCGTCGGCTTCCCAAATATCCGAACTTTTCCCCGAGAACAAACGATACGCATAGTTTATATCGGTAATAATATTTCATAAAGAAACAGTTGATATCTTATATCCGTCTTGTATTCGACGGTTAATTGCGAATTCTTCGAAAGACGATCGCTGACCTTGCAATTTCCAAAGTTTGCCTTCGCGGAATACATTTTCGGTTTCCGCCCAAGCGCGTCTTTCTATCTCCAAATGCATGTACGCCTTCAATAATTCCAATCGATCGATATATTTTTGGACGTCGATCATCTACGATGTTGCTTTGTTTTTATAAGGCAATAAAGACTAAGACCGTAAAGCAAGATCACGATAAATTCGAAGTGCATGGTTAGTATTTTTTACCGCCGTGTTTAAAAGGACGCTTTTCGTTGTATCGAACCTTCATAGCAATATGCCACGCCAAGTCGATGTCCATTTCATACGCCAAGTCGAATATACGAATCACGGCGTCGGCCAATTCGTCTTCGACGGTATCTTTAATATTCTTCTTAAAGAATGATTCGAATACAAAGAACGGACAATCTTCTTGTGAATCCGGGATTCCGTTAAGACTTTCGTCCGATCGCTTGTCGATGCGATCGGCTTCCATGGCTTCGCAAACTTCGGATATAATCAACAAAAGTTTTTGCGGAATATCGATCGGCTTGCCATTGCCTTCCCAAAAACCTTTGCTATGATTGTTTTCGTTTATCCGTTTAGATATTTCTTGTATATTCATAAGACGCAAGATAATAAAAATATTAGTATCATTTTTTATTTTATTTTGCCCGATTGGCCCAAACAGGATACGCGCCGTCGCGAATACCCATGCCCATGTTTTGCAAATACACCGTATCACCGGCAACGGCAACGACCTTACCAATCGGATAGCGCGTATTAAATTTTTGCAACGCCGCTTCGTCGTTATTGCGTTGGGTAAATAGATCGTCGCCGGCCTTGACGCCTTGTACGCCTATAGCAAGCCCGTTAAACGTCGATCGATCGCAACGAACGTTACAAAAGCTTGCGGCCAAAAACGTAGTATCCCAATCCGATCCGGCCGTACCGTCAAAAAATTCCTTTGGACCGTAATACGACCAAGTATGTTCGAACCTCGGCGGCCTATTCGCCCCGTCTACAACCGGCGCCCCGGATATCGATCCGCCTTTAAATACGTCGTTTCGGTCGTGCCAAAATAACCGCGACAACGCGCCGCCGTTATAAATCCGCAACAAGCAATTATCCCAAACGATCCCGTCGCCGCTACAATAAAAGTCCGGCGTGGGAAGGCCAACAAATCCGTTTTGGAAGTCGATTTGGAAGTCCTGGAAATGGGTTCCCGCAAACCCTCCGGCGAATCCGATCTTAAACAATCCTTCGGCGTATACACGTTTCAAGGTTATCGGGAAGGTATAGGAACCGCAATTGATTAGTTCGTGGTTGTAACCCGCGATATTCATCACATCGACCATCGGACAGGTCGCCCCGTCGGAATGTCGCCAGCCGAAATCCCCGCCGTCAAGGATCGTCCGGACGCCGCCCCAGATCTGCATGCGCGAAATCGTATTAGCCTTGCTTTGCGCTTGCGTAAACGAATAGGCCGTTATACAATTTTGGACGGAACAATCTTCGACGTCTATTTCTTCGCCGTTTTGTTGAACGGAGGGCGTAATAAGGATCGGGGCGACGAACCTTTCAAAGGAACAACCGGTTATCTTGATCGCCGTACTTCCGGCCCTACCAGCGCCCGGTAAATAATGGTCTTCGAGGCCCCGATACATCAAATGATCCGTATCGTACGATTCCTTCGCCCCAAACGGATCAATTACAATCCCGCCGTACGGCGACGATCGATTAATAGAACAAACGCCGTCGCCCCAAGCGGCAAACGGCAAGGTATCGATTTGAAGCACGTCCAACGTAGCGGCCTTGTAGTATTGGCCGGCGAAGGATATATTGCTTATAACACAACCCTTGCCTTGTTGAATTCCCAAGGCAAAGCCGTCCGTGAACATGGCCGTGATCCGGGCCGTATATTGCGCCGGCGTATTTTTGGCAAAGACCGCGCCTTCAAGACGAAGGCTTACTTGTTTATATTGCCCGTCAACGATCTTGCAAGCCAACAACGGCCGGCTTATTTGATATTCCCCCGGAAGTAAAAGCGGCCAACCAACACCGGTAGCAATATAATTGTCTATAGCGCCCTGAAGCAACGCGTAACTATCCCCGCTTGGGTCCGGCCGCAAGACAACGAACGGAAGCGCCGAATCGGCTTTTATTATCCGCGGTACCGTATCGTGTTTGATCGGCAACGTTACGTAGGCCGTGTCTTTATACTTGATAACCGTATCGTAAAGAAATTCGTAGGTAATTGTTGGAATTGGAACCCGAACGCTATCGTGTAGGATCGTCGGCGGCGGACAAACGGCGGCTTGCTGCGAAGCGGCGCAAGAAAAAAATAGCAATATTGGGAGTATTCTTTTCATAAAACAATTTAATATTGGGTATAATAAGATTGCGTGAATTTGGCGTATTCCTTAACCGCCTTCGTCCAACGCTTCAATTGTTGATCCGTTCCCTTGAATCCAACCGCCGAATTGATCGCCTTGTCGGCAAGACGTTGTATTTCTCGATTGCGAGTTATCAAACTATCTTCTCGCCTCAACAAGTACCGAATTAATTTAACGGTATCCCAACCAATTATTTCCAATTGTCCGCTATCGTATATTTGATCCGGAGTCCATTTAGAATTCAAATGATATAGGGCAACGCTTTTCCGTTGAATGTAGTTTTGTAAAAGACCAGAACGCCATTCGAGGCAATATATTAAAGTAGTATCTCCGAATTTGACGCATTCCCATTGCACTGTATCCTGTTGTAAAATATGGTGCTCATATTGTGTTGTCGCGGTTTGCGCTTTGGCTATTCCGGCAATAAGCAATAAAACTATTATCCATACGGAGATTTTATCGAAAGTGATGCGGGTTATCATAAATTTAATTTGTGTTTTGGATTTATTGGAGGGGAGTTTCTTCGAGCCACCATATTTCCTTGAGGTATTCCGCCTTTTCGTTTAAACAACGCGTGCCGCCTCTAAATTTAAAATGAACCGTTCCTAATTCTGTCGTGCTTCTTTCTAGCGTCCCGCGAAGAATTGGCGCCTCCTGTTCAAAAGCGAGAGCTTGAACGCCCAATGCCGGCAATCGGTTAGCGGCATTGACGAATTTCGGGCGCTTCTGAAGTTCGGCCTCAAGTATTTGAATTCTATCCAATCGCTTAATGAGCGTTTCGTTGGCTTGCGCCACCTTCGCCCGTTCCCGATCCAAATCCCCCTTCAAAAGGGCGTACGACTTCTTCAATTCCGAATTTTCGGCAACCAAGTCGTATATTTTATCTACGGCTTGTTGCAATAGGTTTGCCGCTTCTGAAATATTTTTTCTATGGTCCTCCAGATCTTTTTTGATCGAATCAACTTCGATAGTTTTTGCCTTTTCTTCTTTGTTCCAAGGACAACCGTCGGCGCCGTTGCACATCGGGCCGCTTGCTTTGCCGCAAGTACAAATTATACTCATTTGATTTTCCTCCCTGATTTTTAATTGCCCTTCCAATAGCGCTATCTTTTCTTGCGCCTATTATATTCCGTAGCGGCGCCCGCAATATAGCCGTTGCGATTTTGGACGGCGCGGTTGAATAATTCGAAGCCTATTTTATTAGGCATTGGGAAGGCCGTCTTTGCTTCTTCGATTATCCGATTTGCTTCCGGTTCCGGTATTTGATCCAAAGTCATTATCTTCTTTGTTTGTTTAACGTCAATGCGCCGCCGCTATCCGATACCCGCCCAAAACGTCGCGTACGCTTATCTTTATCTTTTCCTTGATAGCGTCGGCCCCGTCGTCGTCGCGCCTTTGCGCCAATCCAAGCCGCTTGTAATAAATCAACAAGCCGTCGATTCGCATATCCAAGGCTTTCGCTATTCGATCGTCGCTTAGTTTACCGTAAAATTCGGTTATAAATCGTTCCGCCTTTTCGCCAACGGTAGGCGGAACGATACGGAGCTTACGGCACCAATAGCCGACACGGGCGCGGGTTTCGCCCGTGTCTTCGATCATGTCGGCGATCGTTAAATACGTACCGTTTTGACGAACGTAGGCTTCAAGGTTGATCGGCGTCAAGGGGCGATTACGGTTTATATTCCGCCGACACAAATACCTCATGCGCCCCGTAATGGGGCAACGGATCAACGGTCGCCCAATAAAAATCCGCCGGCGATTCTTGCGGCAATACAAACGTTGGCGTCCAAGTATGGTACGACGTCGCTGACGTGCGATACGTCACGATCCACGTCGTAGAAATACTTGCCGGGCCATTGTAGTCACTCCATTGCGCCCAAAGTTGTACGGTACCGTCGTAGTTGTCGTTACAGCCGGAAGCGGCGACGTCCGTTTTGGACGTTGAAAACGCGCAAGAAACGATAGCGAAGACAAGAAGAAGCTTTTTCATTTTATTTTGGTTTAATTGTTGACAAATGTTTTTCTTTCAAAAAATTCAAGTGTTTTTCCACTTCTTCGTCGGTCCAATCTTCGGGCAACCACTCGATATATTCTTCGGTATTGCAAAACGGACAAGGATCGTCTCCGCCACCATACAATCCGCCGGCGTCAGCGTCGTACTTATCCAAGTCCCAAAGATAACCGTTGATACAACAAGCGTCCGGATAGTGGGCGCCGAAATGCGGAAATTCAGGACATTCTTGGCCAGGCGATACCAATCTTCGCTTCTTCTTACTTTTATTTAAATCGATAACCAACCCAAAGCAAGTAATTGGGAAGAAGTACAACCAACGTTTACGGCTATCCCAAAAGAAGCCGATCCAAAGGTCGTACAAAGCGAAGATAGGTTTGATTTTCATGGCTATTCGGGTATAAATCTTGTGGCTTCTTTTTCTACATGTCCGCAACGATTACAAGTAAACGTTCGTTGTTTCGTCCAAGGCGACAGCCAATGATCCTCGAATTTTTCCCAACGCTTGCCGCTCCAAAAATATTTCCAGCGGTGGCCGAAAAGCCTACAAAATATATTCATACAACGTTTTTTAATCAACAAACCCAATTTGTTTGCAATAATCGACTTGAATAAGGCCGACAACGCGCTTGCCGTTCCAAGGATCAACAACGGGGTGTTGGCAAAGATCGTCTTTGTAAAATTCGACGTATAATTTTTTTATAGCCGAAAATGCCGGCAATTGTTTTGACGTCCGCGCAACCGCGAAGAGTCCTTTATGAACGCCTGCGTGATTTCTAATAA
>Ga0207692_10000768_pt1 | contig 11395 bp, 6 predicted proteins | sample LARL52metaG_FD_184345 | JGI IMG/M metagenome (GOLD analysis project Ga0207692, IMG submission 184345) | Corn, switchgrass and miscanthus rhizosphere microbial communities from Kellogg Biological Station, Michigan, USA - LAR L5-2 metaG... | ecosystem: Host-associated > Plants > Roots >...
AAGATCGCCACCAAGCTGGAGGTCCACGCCACCCCGCTGGACCAGGCCCTGGCCGGCACCCTGGCCACCTACCGCACCAACCCAGCATCGTAAGCCCGCCGGGCTCCGGAGGGCGCTGTGGAGGATCAGCCGGCTCGTCCCCGGGGGCGGGTCCACCTCCCGATCGAGGAGAGCACCACCATGGATGCACCGAAGGCAACGACATCCGCCCCTGTGACTCTGGAGGTCTACCATGACCGAGCCGGTCTCTCAGCCGATCTTTTTCGTCGTCGACGAGGACCCGTCCGCTGTCGAGGCGCTGGGCAGTGACCTGGAGCGGCGTTTCAGCGCCGACTACCGGGTGATGGGCGAGACCTCCGCGGCGGCGGCGCTGGAGCGGCTGGGCGCGCTGCGCGAGGCGGGCGAGCAGGTCGCGCTGATCTTCTGCTATGAGTCCATGCGCGCGATGCCGGGCTCGGAGCTGCTGGCCCGCAGCCGGTCCACCCATCCGAACGCCAAACGGATCCTGCTGATCGACCAGCCTGACCAGCACATGCTGGAGGTCATCGCCCATGGCATGGCGCTGGGTCATGTCGAGCACTACCTGACCAAGCCCTGGCGGCCCCGCCAGCATTTGCTCTACCCGGTGGTCGGCGAGGCGCTGGTCGCCTGGACCCGGTTCAATTGGCCGGGGGTTGCGCTGGTGCGGATCGTCGGCGACCACTGGGATCCGGTCTCCTTTGAACTGCGGGACGCGCTGGAGCGCAACAACGTCCCGTACGCCTTCCATGATCGTGATTCCCCCGAGGGCGCCGAGCTGCTGCAGCAGCTAGATGAGATTCCGGACAACCCGGTGGTCTTCCTGGCCGACGGGCGGGTGCTGACCGGCTACAGCCGGGCCGAGATCGCCGAGGCCATCGGCGCCCAGGTCCGGCCGAGACTCGGCGCCTATGACCTGATCGTGGTCGGCGCCGGGCCAGCCGGGCTGAGCGCGGCGGTGTACGGCGCGTCCGAAGGGCTATCGACCCTGGTGCTGGAGAGCACGGCGATGGGCGGCCAGGCCGGCACCAGCTCGCGGATCCGCAACTTCCTCGGCTTCCCGGCGGGCATCAGCGGCGGCGAACTGGCCGAACGGGCCTACCAGCAGGCCTGGATGCTCGGCGCGGAGTTCGTGTTCATCCACGGCGCCACCGGGCTGTCCACCCGCGGGGACGGGCTGGCGGTCACGCTCGCCGAGGGCGGCCAGGTGAGCGCCCAGGCGGTGGTGCTGGCCACTGGCGTCACCTACCGGCAACTGGACGCGCCGGGCATCGCCGGCCTGGTCGGCGCCGGGGTGTTCTACGGCTCGGCGCTGTCGGAGGCACCGGCGGTCAAGGACCAGGACGTGTTCATCGTCGGCGCCGGGAACTCCGCCGGGCAGGCGGCCATCTACCTCGCCAGGTCGGCGCGCAGCGTCACCTTGCTGGTGCGCGGGGACAGCCTGGCCAAGAGCATGTCCGACTACCTGGTCAAGGAGATCGACGCCACCGCGCGGGTACGGGTGCGGCAGCAGACTGAAGTAGCCGCCGCCCACGGCGACCACAGGCTCACCGAGCTGGTCCTGCGCGACCGGGCCACCGGCAGCGACGAGACGGTGCCAGCCGCCGCGCTGTTCGTCATGATCGGCGCCACCCCGCACACCGACTGGCTGCCCGGCGATGTCAGGCGCGACCAGCACGGGTTCATCCTGACCGGCCGCGACCTGCCTGGTAAGGACCGGGCTGACACGGGCCAGCCGGTACCGCTGCCGCTGGAAACCAGCGTGCCAGGAGTGTTCGCCGCCGGCGACGTACGCGCCGGGTCGGTCAAACGGGTCGCCTCCGCCGTCGGGGAAGGATCGGTGGCCATACCGCAGGTTCACCAGCACCTGCGGCGCCAGGCCACCAGGGCAGCCAGTTAGATCTCCGGCACCCAGCGCCACCGGAATCAATGGCCAATTTCTGCCCCGTTTTGCCAAAGCCCACCATGGGAGGCCTTTGCCAGAGCCCACCACGAGTAGCTGGCCAGCTCATGAGCCGCGCAAGCACAGTTCAGGGCGGGTGCCGACGGCCAGCCACCCGTACCGGTCGGCGGGTCGTGATCGCTGTGATCGGGGTTGCGGCTGGTCGTGGCGTCTGGAGGATCTGCTGTCCTATGGCCGGGCGGGGCGAGCTGTCGCCGGTGGGGCAGGGGCCGATCTCCACCTCGTCTGCACACGGTCTGCAGTTGCATGGCACGGCGCCGGCTTGTGCTAGAGGGGATCGGTGCGCCCGGCGGGAGAGGCGAGATGCTGACCGATGTTTCGGCGCAGGCTGCCGGCCGACTAGGCCGTGGTCAGCGAGCGCACGAACGGCACACCGGGGACCGGGGAATCGGATCCGTGCTGCTGGCGGGGGAACCGGTGCGTTCACCGCAGCCGGTGCCGGCTGCCGGTACGGTTGGCCTGCGCTCCGGGGGCGGGCTGTGCTGGCTGTGCGGGCAGGCGGGCAGGGCTGACCTGCCCGCAACGGCGTACTTCTGCTGCGACGGCTGTGACGTCCGGTGGTATGGAGGGACTGGGCACCTGCGTCACAACCCGCAGTTCACCCAACGTGAATACACGTGGTGGATCGCGGGCAAGCTAGCCCGCATTCGCTACATCGACCACGCTGCCGAGCACACCGCGTCTCCAGCCTGAATAAGCGCCGCCGGGCTGCTGCCGATCGCCGAGTATGGACTGGTCGGCCGCAAAGTGGGTGGATCATAGCGGGCGTCCAGATCCACCACTTCTGTGCGGGCCCGCTCATCCCGCCCGGCGCGGTGCCTCAAGCGGGCGGTTGTGCAGTGCCTGCTTGCTCACCCCCGCTGACCGGCGGCTGGGGCGTGCAGCAGACGAGGATCCGGCGGAACGAGGGGTTGCCATCTGCGGGTGGCGCGCCGGTCCCGGGATCGGCGATCTTGCGCTCGTCTATCGTCAGCATCACCAGAACCCCCCGTGGTGGGCGCAACGTGCGCGTACCACAAGCACGACCGGGCCGCTGTGGATGATCGAGGCGATCTGGGCGGGCGCCGGGCGGTCGCGGCGTGTTTGCGCTGGCATAGTGCTAGCTGTCGAACGGCTGGACGTGACAGCAGCCGGGGTCCAGGTTCTGGCAGCAGGACAGGCACCAGGGGCGGCGTACGGTCTGGCCGCTGTCGCGGCTGACCCAGAACCCGGCCGGGTTGCGCTGGCAGTGGATGCACAGCTGGATGGTGCGCGGCAGCAGCCCGGACACGGTGATCGTGCGCCGCCGGGAGGCCGTGGCCGCGGGAGCAGGCCGGTTCTGGCCGTCGCGGCCTGGCCGACTGGCCGGTTGGGGTTCTTGGCTTTGGGGCTGGCTTGCGTGGGGCTCGCCGGTGCCAGGTGAGCTGGCGCGGCGGGCCAGGCTGCGGCGGATGCGGTTCATGACGGCCTCCTCATGGGCCGGGATCGCAGGGTGTCGGCCGCGGTCATCGCTCAGCCGACGCCTGCCATCTGGCGCCGCCGCGCGGCCCATGCCCGGTCGGCGATCAGCGCTAGCACGGCGGCCAGCAGCGCGGCTCCAGCCGCGATCAGGGCGACCTGCCAGCCGGGCATGCCGCCGGTGACGACGGTGTGGCCGGGGACCTTGACCACTGGCCCGAATATGTGCCCGAGCGGCATCGGCGGGTGCTTCTCCCGGATGGACGGAACCGGCCCCGGGTGGACCGAGGCGAAGGCGGCTGGCGCGGCCGCGGCGAATGCCAGCAGAGCACCGGCGAGCCCGGCCAAGGCGCCAGCCAGGCGGCGGATGCGGCGGGTGCGGTTCATGGTGACCTCCGTGTGGTCCGGGCCGGGCGGCGGGCCGCCGCGCGGCTGGTTCCACTGTTGGCGGCGGCGGCGGCGGTCACCACACGTGACCGGCCACAGGACTGCCCACAGGAATCGGCCCACCGGGCAGTCCTGGTGATCGCTGGGGCCCATGTGCGGGTCGCGCGGCGGCCGCGGCGCCCGGCCGTAGCCGGCGGCGGCCGGGACTGGTCACACCGCCGCGGGTGGCGGCCGTGCCTGCTGGCCAAATGCGGTGGGTGATGGCAGTGGCGGGCCAGGCTGCGTACTGTTAGTGCAGGATCGGTTCCGCCCGGTGCGGAGCAGCTGCGGCGGAGGATGGCTGGGGGGATGCTGGGGGCGGTGGACGGGCGGTCTGGGCTTTCGTTCGCCGGGCTGTTGCGGCAGCTGCGGGTCGAGGCCAGGCTGACCCAGGAGGAGCTGGCCGAGGCGGCAGGGCTGTCTCCGCGGTCGGTGAGCGACCTGGAGCGGGGCATCAACCGCACTGCCCACAAAGACACCGCCCTGCTGCTGGCCGGTGCGCTGAGCCTGGAAGGGCCGGTGTGCGAGTCGTTCGTCGCGGCGGCCCGCGGCAAGGCCCCGCCCGCCGAGGTGCTGGCGGCCCGGCAGGAGGTGGCGCCGGGGGCGTTCGCGGCGGCGGCGACTCGGGCGCTGCCGCGCGATACCGCCGCCTTCACCGGCCGTCACGCCGAGCTCGCGCAGCTGCTGGGCGCGATCGACCGCCTGTCCGCAGATGGCGGGGTGGTAGGGATTCACGCGATCGACGGGATGGCCGGGATCGGCAAGACCACGTTCGCGGTGCACGCGGCGCACCGGCTGGCGCCGGGCTTCCCTGATGGGCAGTTCTTTCTGCCGCTGCACGCCCACACAGGCGGCCAGCGGCCGGTCGACCCGGCCGATGCGCTAGCCAGCTTGCTGCTGACCGCCGGGGTTGCCGCGGCGCAGATCCCGCCCGGGCTGGAGGCCCGGGCCGGGCGGTGGCGGGACCAGGTGGCGGGCAAAAAGATCCTGCTGCTGCTCGATGACGCCACCGGGCATGAGCAGGTCCGGCCGCTGCTGCCCGGCACCGCCGGCAGCCTGGTGCTGGTCACCAGCCGCCGCCGGCTGGCCGCCCTGGACGACGCCGCAGTGATCAGCCTCGATACCCTGCCACCCGGTGAGGCAGCGGCGCTGCTGGCCCGACTCGCCGCCCGGCCCGAACTGCACGCGGGCGATGCCGCGGTGGGCGAGATCACCGGCCTGTGCGGGTACCTGCCGCTGGCGATCGGGATGCTCGCCCGCCAGCTGCGCCACCACCCCGCCTGGACGTCCGGGGAGCTCGCTGCCGACCTGGCGGCGGCCCGAGACCGGCTGGCTCTCATGCACGCGGAGAACCTGTCGGTCGGCGCCGCGTTCGGCCTGTCCTACGCCGACCTCACCCCGGACCGGCAGCGGCTGTTCCGCCACCTCGGCCTTGTCCCAGGCCCGGGCTTCGACGCGTACGCAGCCGCCGCCCTCGACGGCACCGCCCTGGCCGCCGCCCGCCGCGGCCTCCATGAGCTGTATGACCAGCACCTGATCGCCGAGCCCGGCCCCGGCCGCTACCAGCTGCACGACCTGCTCCGCGAGCACGCCCGTGCCCTAGCCGCCGAAGACGACCTCGCTGGAGCAGACGAAGCGATCGGCCGGCTGCTGGACTACTACCTGCACACCGCCCTGGCCGCCGGTCACCACTGGCCCCCCTGGGCCACCGCTTACCGCTGCCCGCCGCCGGGCCGGCCGCCGGCCCACGCCCCCGGCGTGTCGACTCTCGGGCAGGCGGCCACCTGGCTGGAAGCCGAGCGGGCGAACCTGCACGCCACCGCCGACTACGCCGCCGCGCGGGGACGGCTCGAGCACGCGATCGCCATCCCCGCCGCGATAAGCGGCTTCCTGACTGCCCACGGCCACTGGGATCAGTCCGCCGCCCTGCACCGGAGCGCCCTGGCCGCGGCACGCCGGGCCGGCGACCGGCGTGGGGAGGCCGACACGCTCGCCGGGCTGGGCAGCTTGCAGGGGGATATGGGGGACTACCCGGGCGCCGCCGCCAGCCTGACCCAGGCCCTGGCGCTGTACGGTGCGGCCGGTGACCTGCCCGGCCAGGCCTTCGCCCTCAACCTGCTGGGCCTTCCTCGCCTGATGACCGGGGACTACCCGGGCGCCGCCGCCAGCGCCCAGCGGGCGCTGGCGCTAGCCCGCAACGTCAGCGACCGCCCCGCGGAGGCAGCCGCCCTTTTCGTCCTGGGCTGGGTGCAGCAGCTGACCGGGGACCACCCGGCCGCCGCCGCTGCCTTCCACCAAGCCCTGGCGCTGTACCGCGACCTCGGCAACCTCGCCGGGCAGTCCGGTACCCTCAACTGCCTGGGCGTCGTGCAGCAAGAGACCGGGGACTACCCGGCCGCCGCCGCCAGCCAGCAGCAGGCCCTGGCGCTGTACCGCGACCTCGGCCACCGGCTCGGCGAGGCCCAAGTCCTCAACGACCTGGGCGTCGTGCAGCAAGAGACCGGGGACTACCCGGCCGCCGCCGCCAGCCACCGGCAGGCCCTGGCCCTGTACCGCGACCTCGGCAACCGGCTCGGCCAGGCCGAGGCGCTCAACCGCCTCGGCGAGCTAGCGACCCGCACCGCGAACAGCCCACAGGCCCATGAGCGTCACACCCAGGCGCTGGCCATCGCTCGCGACCTCGGCGCAGCCCCCGAGGAAGCACGCGCCCTGGAAGGACTCGGCCAGGCCCACCTGGACGACGCCAGCCCCGGCCAGGCCGCCGCACACCTGCAGCAGGCGCTCGTGATCTACCAGCGCATCGGCGCCCCCGCCGCCCGGCGCGTCCAGCAAACCCTGCAGAGCAACGAGCTGACGTCCACCACCGCCGAGCGCCAGCCAGCGGCACCCCCAACAGAGAAGGCCACCAGCCCGCATACGCCCGCTACGCCCCCACCAAGCCGCTAGACAGGCAACGGGCCGCAGACAAGCGCCAGCCGGAGCGCGAGGCGTCTCGGTTCTCCGCCGCGAGCAATGCCGGTTCCGCACAAAGCGGCTCTGGTGCGTCGGCAACGGCGCCAATCTGATCGCGGACAATGCTGAAGCGGGATCGCCCTACCCGGCCTGATGCACGGCTTGTGAGCCGCCCGGTTGGGCCACGCCGTGGGATGAGCCGTCCAGGCAAGCCGCCGGTGGCATGACAGGCAACTCGCTCCCCATGCGCTGAATTTAAGACCCCCGGCGCCGCGCCGCAGTCGGCTGACCGGCCCTGACTGTCTCAGATGCCGGCCTACTGCGCTGCATGACCTGGTTCTAGTCGGCTGAGGGATCACCGTCGGCGTGAAATTTCAGCCCGTATTCAGCACAGAAGGCCGCCATCAGCCGCCTTCGGCCGGTGCCAGCTAGACACACCACCGTCGGTCGCCGCGCCCAACGAGCGGCGCTCACGACGATAACCCCGCAGGTCATAGCCAGAATGAGCACGTCAAGCCTTGGGTGGGCTACGATGCACCGAGCCTCCCGCCGGTGTAGCTCAGTTGGCAGAGCAGCCGTCTTGTAAACGGTGAGGCGAACCGTGCCTGAACTGGCCTGCCATCGGCCGTCCCGGCAAGTTTGGCATGTATTCGGTACGACCGACGGACCTGTACCTGCGCACGTGTTGGCGAGTCGAGTTGATCGCCTCGGGCCAGGGCGGAGCACGGCTGATGTCCACGTAGGTGGCAGCTCGGGTCGATCTAGCCGGTGCCGGGCCTGCCGCACCACACGACGCGGCAATCGCCGAGCTTCGGGTAGGCCAGCCAGAAGCTCGCACATCCGCGTCTGGTTCAGCCGTCCTGCTCGAAGGTGAGCACGACGCTCCCGACCTTGTGGCCGCCGTCGACCCGGCGGTGCGCTTCGACGATTTGCGCGAAGGGCAGAACCGAATCGATCACCGGCTTCAGCTCTCCGCGCTCGGCCAGCTCCATGAGGGTCCGGTAGTTGTCAGCGGCGCTCGAGGAATCGCTCTCGCTGCTGCTGATCACGGCCTTGTGCCGCGACGCGGCGAGCATCTGCCACAGATCGCCGATGACCATCAGGAAGCGGCCGCCCGGTTTCAGCGAACCCTTGACCCGCGCGTACGGGGCGTTTCCGTGATTGTCCATGATCACGTCATAGCGCTGCCCGTTGCGCGTGAAATCTTCAATCGTGTAGTCGATGACGTGGTCGGCCCCCAGACCCCTGACCAGTTCCGCGTTGGCGCCGCTGCACACGGCGGTCACCTCGGCACCGAGATGCTTGGCGAGTTGCACGGCCATGGTGCCCACCGCACCGGAGGCTCCGTTGATCAGTATCGTCTCATCGGGGGCGAGTTTCCCCAGCCGGAAGAAGATCAGAGCCGTCATGCCGCCGAAGCACAGTGCCACCGCATCCTGGTAGCTCAGGCTCTCCGGGATCTTGGCGATCGCTCCTTGTCCGGCCACGGTGACGTACTCGGCGTGGCAGCCGAAGCCGAACCCGCGCGAGGCGACCACCCTGTCGCCCGGCCGCAAGTGGGTGACCTCCCTCCCCACCGCCTCGACCTGGCCGGCCATCTCGAAGCCGAAGATGGGTTGCTTCGGCTTGGTGAAGCCGAGCCTCACCCGCATCGGCAGGCTCAGCCCGCGCGGGACACGCAGCGCCCTCACCCGGGTGTCGCCGGAATTGACCGTCGTCGCAACCGCCTTGACCAGCACCTCACCGTCCGCCGGCACCGGCTTCGGCACCTCCCGGATCTGCACGACCTCCGGCGGTCCGTATCGTTCGCAGACTGCCGCCTTCATCGCTGACCCGGCCACTGCATCACAGCACGGTACAGCAGCCCGATGCACCGCCGCTGGTCCCGCCCCGGGATGGACGCGGCCGGGTTCGGGCCGGAAGTGACCGGTGTCGCCGTGTTTGTGGCAGGGACGGGGAACCCCGGTCGGTCGCTCACGGCGTTGCCGGGTACCGGTGCCCCATGGCGAGTTGCGGGTGCGCGGCCCGTACCGGTAGGTCCGGGCCCTGCTCTGCACCGGCAGAGCCCGACTCCGGACCTGCTCCCCACCATCACACCCCGCTGAGATCCGAAGCGACTGTTGGCACAGCAGCCGCTCTGTAAACGGGAGGCCAGATCGGCCTTGAGCTGGCCATTTGCTCCTGGCCGAGCCAAGTTCGGCACGTATTCGGCGCGTGAGACTCCCGGCCCGGGGGGCGCCGACAGGCCGTGATCGATGTATAGGCGCCGCTCAGGCTGCAGGTCCTAATGACGCTTTGAGAACTTCGTCGAGGTGCCATTCGAGGAAGTCGCGGTTGGGCCTGTCGCGCCGGTGATCGGGCAGGTCGATGACCTGCCCGGCCCGGGCGTAGAGCTGATCGCCGTTGTGGAAGTCCTCGCGCAGCCGCGGGCTCACCAGCAGGCGGTACCGGGGGTCAACGGCAAGGTATCCGCGGTCGAACAGGGTATGCACGTCCGACCTGAGCAGCAGCCCGTTGTCGAGGCGGTGCTCGCCACCGTTAGTGACAGGACGAATATGCGCCGCCTGAAGCACCGGTGGTATGTGCGTTCCGCTGATCGCGCAGCGGCGGTGATAGGCATCGAGCACCACTGCCCGGAAGGAACGCTGGCCGAGCCGGTACGGCGCCAAGCGCGGGTCGCCGAACACCGGCCCTGGCCGGTGCCATGGCTGGGTGAAGTCGAGTTCCACCACAGCGCCCAGGAGCAGCTGCAGAAGCATCCGGAAGTACGGAGCAGCCGACTGGTCGGCGAGGTCGTAGCTCTTGCCCTGGACGATGTTGGGCCCGAACCGGGCAGGGGGCTCCGCGGCGGCGTCTGCTGGAAAGAAGCGGACGTCTCGCACGAACAGACAACCGATGACGGGGTCCTCGCCGCCGCCGATCGGGGTGCGCCGGTACCGGCCAATACGGGCCCTCATCTGCTCCACGCTGCCAGCGCCGTTAGCCTCGCCGAACAACTCCCACGCCTCCGAGACCCGCAGGCGTGCCGAGTCGCTGAAGAACCCCCCACCGACCACCCTGTTGTGCGGGTAGTGAGTCTTGAAGAAAAACGGCTCACCGGGAGCAAGGATGCGGAACTCGCGGCCGCCGCTGGGCTGCCAGAGGTTCACCTCAGCCACCTCTGGGCGGGCGGCAAGAAAGCGGTACCAGTCATTGTCGGTCACGCCCACGTATGCGCGCACGACCGTTATTGTGCACCCGCGCCATTCCGGCTCGTCTGATGCCGGTCACATCGGCGACGTCAGTCCTCACGAGGAGCTCCCGCCAACACGCTTTCCAAGTGTGCACACCAGCGTCCGCGCCAGGCCGGGACCGTCCGTAACGTGCGGCTCAGCGTTCCGGCGGACCGCGCCGGACGCCCGTGAACTCAGATGATGAGACCACAATTGAGACCACGAGTCCGCCCACCGCCATGAAACCGAGAGCGTAGCTGTCACGGATAGTGAGCAGTCAGCGGGCACTGCCGTCCTTAGGGAAGCGCCAGATCGCCGACTATGCACTGCCGGCCTATAGGCGCGTTCGCTGCGGCTGAGTGTCACAGAACAGTCGGTTATGACGCCGTCCCGTCTGGCGAGATCGAGTCGGATACGCAAAAGTGCTATTGTCAGCTAATCGAATCCAGCAAGTTTCCTTAGAAAATGCCAAACGTCCAGTTCAAGGATTTTAGCGATTCCCTTTAAGCCTGCCCTTGGCTCTTGACGCGCTGAGCAGGGCCGCCTGGGTCAGGGGACACGGTACTTGAAGACTTTAGGCCATAGCCGGGGCGGAGCCCAGCGGAACATCGACGACCCGCATGAGATCCCCAGAGGCGTGCTTCTGATAGAGAGGGGGTTCTTCCGGAGAGTGATCAGCAGGGTAGATGCCGACGGTTACCACTAGGCGGTAGAGATCGGCGGGCAGTGCTGGCCCGGTCACCTCGACCGAGACAGGGTCGCTCACGCGAATGGTCCCATGGGTGGTCCCCAGGGGGGAGCGATCGTGACCTGCGAACCTACGGGCGGCGACTGTAGCAGAGAAGTCAAAGGTGTCATGGATGGGCGTGCCGGTTGGGTTGATGCGCATGGTGAGGCGCACGGAGCTCGGTTCGTTGGGGCTCAGGGTGTGGCTGGGCTGGCCGCCACGGATGGGCGCCAGTTCCTCGATGCTCAGGGACCAGGACCGCAACCAGTCGGGAGCGGGGGCTGGCACCTGGCCCGCCGGTGCGGGCTCGACGCTTGCCGGTTCCTGATCTGTTACCTCCGTCTGAGCCGGGACGTCTGCCTGCGCCTCGGCCGGCTCAACGCCGGGCGCATCCGCAGACATTGCCGTGGCAGGTAGTAGTATCCGGTCGCGCAGGAAGGAGAGCAATCGCTCCTCATCCCATCCTGGCCAGGCGTCTCGAGCGTCCGTTTGGTGTTGATGAACTTTGGTGCGGCGGACGCTGTTGTCGGACTCGAGAAGGAATTCGACGTGAAAGGCGGCGTAGTGCTGGCGCGGGACGGATGCCTCGGGCGGTGACCCTGCGAGTTCACGCGCCTGGCTGGCTATGCGTTCGGGGGATATCCCAGCCATGGGTGCCAG
>Ga0207692_10000770_pt1 | contig 11386 bp, 12 predicted proteins | sample LARL52metaG_FD_184345 | JGI IMG/M metagenome (GOLD analysis project Ga0207692, IMG submission 184345) | Corn, switchgrass and miscanthus rhizosphere microbial communities from Kellogg Biological Station, Michigan, USA - LAR L5-2 metaG... | ecosystem: Host-associated > Plants > Roots >...
CGAAGCAGAAGATGCTGACGATCAACGGGATGTACGGCGTGAACTCCTTCGCGCCGATCTGCTCGCGCGCGATGGTGTTGCGGCCGAAGTCGTAGACCGACTCGGCGGCGAACTGCCAGCGCGACGGCACCAGCTTCAGGTTCCTGGTCGTGATCAGGAAGAACGACAGGATGATCGCGATCGACAGGACCAGCAGCACGTGCGCCTTGGTCACCGCGAGATCGAACGGCAGTCCGAACGGCTGGTGCCAGGTGAAGATCGGCGGAAGAAAGATGTCTTCCTTGCCGGGTGGTGAGAAAACATCATCGGCCATGAGGCGACCCCCTCGTCCATGGTCAGGGACTTGACCTTAGCGGACGAGGGCGACGCAGATCACAGCGGGGCACGGACCCCGCACGAGCTCATGCGGCCGGGGGCGACGACGAACTCGGCGACCGGATCGTCTTCCACACGGGCCCAAGGGACGAGAAGGTGTCAGCCGTGCCGACCCGCGCGATCGGCACAGCTGACCCGAACTCACACCGGAATGACGGTGGGCACGATCATCGGACGGCGCCGGTAGGTCTCCGCCACCCAGCGCCCGACCACCCGGCGCACGGCCTGGGCGACCCGGTGCGTGTCGGTGATCCCCTCGGCCTCGGTCCGCGCCAGCTCCATCTCGACCAGCGGCACGACCTGGTCCAGCGCCTTGGGGTCGTCCGAGAAGCCGCGTCCGGAGATGGTCGGCGGCGCCACGGCCCGTCCGGTCGCGGTGTCGATGGCGACGGAGATCGAGATGAACCCGCCCTCGCCCAGCACCAGCCGATCGGACAAAGTGGACTCGCCGACGTCGCCGACGGACAGTCCGTCGACGTAGACGTGGCCCACCACAACGCGTCCGGAAACAGCCGCCTTGCCGTCCACCAGGTCCACGACGACGCCGTCCTCGGCGATCACGACGTGGTCCTCGGCGACACCGGTGGCGACCGCGAGAGCCGCGTTCGCGCGGAGGTGCCGCCACTCGCCGTGCACCGGCATCACGTTGGACGGCCGAACGGCGTTGTACAGGAACAGAAGTTCGCCGGCCGGCGAGTGGCCCGAGACGTGCACCTTGGCGTTGCCCTGGTGCACGACGGTGGCGCCGAGCTTGGCCAGGCCGTTGACGACGTTGAAGACCGCGTTCTCGTTGCCGGGGATCAGCGACGACGCGAGGATCACCGTGTCGCCCTCGCGGATCGAGATCTGCCGGTGGTCGCCCCTGGCCATGCGCGACAACGCCGACAGCGGCTCGCCCTGCGAACCCGTCGACACGAAGAGGACCTCGTCCTCCTCCATCCGCATGGCCTCGTCGAGGTCGACGAACAACCCGTCCGGCACGTTCAGGAAGCCGAGATCCGAGGCGATGCCCATGTTGCGCACCATCGAGCGGCCCACGAACGCGACCTTGCGCTTGTACTGCACGGCGACGTCCAGCACCTGCTGCACGCGGTGCACGTGCGAGGCGAAGCACGCGACGATGACCCGCTGGCGGGCCTTGCGGATCACGTTCTCCAGCACCGGGCCGATCTCGCGCTCCGGCACGACGAAACCGGGCACCTCCGCGTTGGTCGAGTCGACCAGGAACAGGTCCACGCCCTCGTCGCCCAGGCGGGAGAACCCGGCCAGGTCGGTCAGACGGCCGTCCAACGGCAGCTGGTCCAGCTTGATGTCACCGGTGTGCAGCACCAGACCGGCGGACGTGCGGATCGCGATGGCGAGCGCGTCCGGGATCGAGTGGTTGACCGCGAAGAACTCCAGCTCGAACGGTCCGAACGAGCGCCTTTCGCCCTCGCGGACCTCCACCAGCTGCGGGTTCTGCCGGTGCTCCCGGCACTTGGCGGCGAGCAGCGCCAGCGTGAAGCGCGAGCCCACGACCGGCACGTCGGGGCGCAGCTTCAGCAGGAACGGCACGGCGCCGATGTGGTCCTCGTGCCCGTGCGTCAGGACGATGGCGTCGATGTCGTCGAGCCGGTCCTCGATGGCGCGGAAGTCGGGCAGGATCAGGTCGACGCCCGGTTGGTCGTCTTCGGGGAACAGAACGCCGCAGTCGACCACGAGCAGCCGGCCGGCGTGCTCGAAAACGGTCATGTTGCGGCCGACCTCGCCGATTCCGCCGAGTGCGACGACCCGCAGGCCGCCTTCCGGCAGAGCGGGCGGGACTTCGGTCGAGTGGGTCACGCGTTGACTCCCAGTTCGGCCGCGATGGCCTCGATGTCTTCGGCCGCGGCCGGCACGAGCGGCAGACGGGGGTCACCCACGTCCAGTCCGCGCAGGCGCAGTGCGGCCTTCGTGTACGTCACGCCGGGAACCCGGCGGAAGGGTCGCAGCAGCGGCAGCAGCGACTCGTGGATTTCCTTGGCCCGGACCACGTCTCCGGTTTCATACGCATCAATGAGATCCCGCAGGCGGTCGGCGGCCAGGTGACCGATGACGCTCACGAACCCGACGGCGCCCACGGACAGCCACGGCAGGTTCAGCGGATCGTCACCCGAGTAGTAGGCGAGATCGGTGTTCGCCATCACCCGGCTGCCCGCGTGCAGGTCGCCCTTGGCGTCCTTCACGGCCAGGATCCGCGGGTGCTCCGCCAGCCGCAGGAGGGTGTCGACCTCGATCGGCACGACCGCGCGCGGCGGGATGTCGTAGAGCATCACCGGCAGCCCGGAGGCGTCGGCGACGGCGGTGAAGTGCGCCAGCAGCCCCTCCTGCGGCGGCCGAGAGTAGTAGGGCGTCACGACCAGAACGCCGTGCGCGCCCGCCTTCTCGGCCTGCTGCACCAGGTGGATGCTGTGCGCGGTGTCATAGGTGCCCGCACCCGCCACCACGGTCGCCCGGTCCCCCACGGCCTCCACGACGGCCGTGATCAGCGCGGCCTTCTCGCGGTCGGTCGTGGTCGGGCTCTCCCCGGTCGTGCCGTTGACGACCAGGCCGTCGTTGCCCAGGTCCACCAGGTGTTTCGCCAGCTCCTGCGCCTTGGGCAGGTCGACCTCGCCGCGCGAGTCGAAGGGCGTGACCATGGCGGTGAGAACGCGGCCGAACGGGCGGTCCGGCCCTGCGCACGGGCTTGCAGGCATGCGCAGAAACTACCCGAGATCAGACACTTCGGTTCAACGACCGCACCCGTTGCACCGCGTCGGCGTCACCGCTGTATTCCACCCGAGCCTGGTCACGCCCGAATGCGAGCATCACCAGTTCCCCAACCTCACCCGTGATCACCACGCCGTTCGCCCCCGGCTTGGCCACGATGTGCTCGCCGTCAGGCCGTACGAGCGTGACGCCCACCGGCGACGACTTGTACGTCATGCGCGCGGTGAACGGCAGCAGCTTCCACAGCGCCTTCTCGCGGTGCTCGTCGTACGGCCGTGGCTCCCAATCGGGCTGCGCGCGGCGCACGTCCTCGTGGTGCACGAAGTACTCGCCGGTGTTCATCAGGTCGTCGACCGGCTGGATCCAGAACGGCGGCGTGCGCACGAGGTCGAGCAGCTCGCTCCACGCCTTGTGCGTGTAGTCCTCCTGCACCTTCTCGGTCCACTTCGCGAAAACCGGCAGCACGATGCCGGGCGCGGCGTCGGGGCGCCGTTCGCGGATCGCGAGGTGGGCGGCGAGGTCCTTCGCCGACCACGTGCCGCACAACGTCGGCGCGTCCGGGCCGAGCTCGGTCATGAGGTCGACGAGCGCCTTGCGCTCGTCGCGGGCGAGACCCACGGCTAGCTACCCTTCTTCGCGCTGATGGTGCTGGTGAGCTGGCTACCGTCCTTCTTACTCGCAACGCAGTAGACGCGGCGCTGCGCGTTGTCGTTCTTGTCCTTCTTCCACGCCGTGTCGGTGGGGATCAGGGTGGTGAGCTTGAGCTTTGCGCTGTCCTTGACCCACTGTGATTTCAGCGTCAGTTCGCAGCGGGAGACGCCCATGGTCTTCAGCGCGTCCACACCGGGGTAGGTCGCGTCGGGCAGGTTCGATTCGACCGGCAACGTCTCCACTGCCTCGAACACCTCGAAGTCGTGCGGCTTGTCGCACTCCTCGCGGGCCTGCGAGTCGAGCTGCTTGGTGGGTGCGACCTGGCCGGTGCCGCACGTGTTGTCGGAGAGGCCGAAGACGGGAACCTCGCCGCCCTCGCCGTAGGTCAGCGCCTGGCTGCCGCTGCCGCCGGGCGCCGCGAACCAGCTGTGCGCGTAGATGCCGCCCGTGAACGCCACCGCGGCGATGGCGACCGCGCCGATGATCGCGAGGATGCGGTTGCGCTTCTTCTTCGCGGGGTCGACGGCGGGCGTCTGCTGGTACTGCTGCGTCTGGACCGGTGGGATTCCGGTGGGCGGCGTCGGCTGGTTGCCGATGCTCGACAGCATCGCGCGGGCCTGCGGGCCGGACAGCCGCGCGTTCGGGTCGGCGATCAGCAGACCGGTGATCACGGCGCTGAGCACGCCCGTCGCGCGCGTCAACCGGGGCGTCTCGCTCATGATCGCGTGCAGGGTGGAGGCCGTGGACGAGCGCTCGAACGGGCTCCAGCCCTCCACGGCGTAGCAGAGGGTCGCGCCCAGCGCCCACAGGTCGGACGCGGGGCCCGCCTCGTGGCCGTGGATGCGTTCCGGCGCCATGTACGCGGGCGAACCGATGAGGCTGCCGCTGGTCGTGAGGCGCGGGTCGTCGACGGCCTGGGCGATGCCGAAGTCGGTGAGCTTGAGCTTGCCGTCCGGGCGGACCATCAGGTTGCCGGGCTTGACGTCGCGGTGCACGATCCCGGCGTGGTGCGCGGTCTCCAGCGCGGACAACGCCTGCAGCGCGATCGACACGACCTGGTTCGGCGGCATCGGGCCGTGGGTGCTGATCAACGTCGACAGCGTCGCCGCCTCGACCAGCTCCATGACGATGTACGTCGTGCCGTTCTCGTTGATCGCGTCGTACACCGTCACGATGGACGGGTCGTTGAGCTTGCCCGCGGTGCGCGCCTCACGCAGAGCGCGCTCTTCGAGCACACGGCGTTCCTCGTGCGCGATGCCGTCGGGCAGGTGCAGTTCCTTGATCGCGACGAAGCGTCCGATGTGACGGTCCTGCGCACGCCACACAATGCCCATGCCACCGCGGCCGAGCTCGGCCACCAGGGCGTACCTGCCGGCGATGACGCGCGGTTCGACAGCCTGGTTGTACTGGTTTCCATTCATGGGCAAACGTGCACTCCTACCAACGGAACCGGGGGGCGTTGACGGTACTTCAGACCCGCCACACAGGTGATCGGTTCCTAGGCTTCCGGTGCTACGGCCAGTTCGTGACCCGCGGCACGCAACGCCAGCACGGCGCGACCGAGGTCCGAGTGCTTCACCAGCAGGTGGTCCGTGTCGTAGCTGGACAACGCGAACAACGTGACGCCCGCGGCGGCGAGCTCGCCCGCGAGCGCGGCCATGATGCCGGTGAGCGTGAACTCCAGCGGCCCGCGCACGGTCAGCAGCCGCCAGCCCTCCTCGGCGTTGTCGCTCGTGATGGCGAACGACGACGGCGCGATGACCGACATCTCGTCCGGTGTCCTCGTCACGGACACCAGCACGTCGGTCAGGTCGAGCAGCCCGGTGGGGACCGGGGCGTCCGGCGCCAGGCGCGTGACTGTGTATTCACCAGGCCGAACGTCCACGATGAGCCGCTTCATGGGCGTCAGCCTTCAACCACCAGCGGGCTCGAAGCAACTTCTGTGCCGTCCGGGAGTGTCGAGATCACGAAGTCCGCGAACGCGTTGGGCGCGGCCTTGATCAGTTCGCGCAGGCAGGCGACCGCGAGCTCGCGCAGCTCGACGTTGATGTGCTCGGTGGCGCGCATCGCGATGAAGTGCCGCCACGAGCGGTAGTTGCCCGTCACGACGATCTCGGTGCCGGTGGCGTTGGGCAGCACGGACCGTGCGATCTGCCGCGCGCGCCGACCGTTGACGGTCTTCTCCAGGCTCTGCACGAGGTCCTCGTACGCCTTGAGGCTCGCCTCGGTGGCGGCGACGAACCGCGCGTGCAGCTCGGGATCCCGCGTGATCAGGTCGGGCTCGACGACGTCGGTCGGGTCGGTGCGCTGGGACAGCTGCGAGTACGAGAAGTGCCGGTGCCGGATCAGCTCGTGGGTGAGCGACCTGGGCAGCTCGGTCAGGTAGAGCGTCGCGCTGCCGTGCTCGAACGCGGCGAGGTGCCCGACGTCGAGCAGGTGGTGCAGGAACGTCGCGTTGGTGTTCGTCATGGGGTTCGAGCGGTCCCACGACTGATAGCAGGCCCGGCCGGCGAACTCGACGAGCGCCGCGCCGCCGTCCGCGTCGGTCGTCCACGGCACGTCGTCCGGCGGGATGAACTCGGTTTTCGCCACCAAGCGCACTCTCGGCATGGCCCGAGACACTATCTGATGGTTGCGCGACATCAGATGTGACGTCATAGTGGTGTCATGGATCTGTCGCCGTACATCGCGTCACTGCGCGAGGACCTGGCGACGGCCGCATCAGCGGGGGACGAGAACACCCGTCGAACGGCCGCCGCGTTGTCCGCAGCGCTCGAGCCAGCCGCGCGACTGGCAATCATGAACGCACTGTCGGACCTGGCCGCGGAGGTCACCGCCTCGCTGGAAGGCCAGGTCGTGGAGGTTCGGCTGGCGGGCAGGGACGTCCAGGTGGTCGTCACCGGGTCCGCCGAACCGGAGCCGGAGCCCGCTCCCGCCCAGGAGGTCCCGATCGGTGACACCACGGGTGACATCAGCCGCATCACGCTGCGCATGATCAACGAGCTCAAGGCGAAAGCCGAGGCCGCCGCGGCCGCTCAGGGCGTGTCGCTGAACTCGTTCATCCAGCAGGCCGTCGGGGGCGCCGTGCACGGCAAGCACAAGCATCAGCACAAGGGGTGGCAGGGGAACGCGGGCTCCGGTTCGCGCGTCCGCGGATGGGTGCAGGGGTGAACGAGATGACCGAACCGTCAGGCGTGGTGCGGCAGCAGAGCTTCGAGTTCGCGGGCATCGCCGAGATCGACATCTCGCTGATCAGCGGGCGGGTGCAGGTGCAGCTGGTGGACGCGCCGGGCGTGCACGTGGAGGTGCGGCACGACCCGACCGCGGGCAACTCGTGGACCGAGGGCCTGTCCAGCGTGCTGAGCTGGGTCAGCGGCCAGTTCGGCCCGGACAAGGGCGTTGCTCCGGCCGTTCCCGAGGAGGCCGTCCGCGAGGCTCGCGTCGAGCTGCTGGGCAACCGTTTGCGCATCGAGTCGTCCAAGGCGCTGCCGTTGCGCGCGGCGCCGCTGTCCGTGGTCGTGACGGCACCAGTGGGGTCACATGTGACGTCACGGACCGGTGCGGCTGACGTCATCGTGACCGGTGGCGCGGGTCGCCTCGACCTGAACACCGGCACGGGCAGCGTGTCGGCGGACCGGGCGACCGGCGAGGCCAAGGTGAACTCCGGCGCGGGCACCGTCCGGCTGGGCACGATGCTGGCGGGCCTCAAGGCCAAAACCGGCAGCGGTGACGTCGAGGTGTCGTCGGTGGGCGGCAACAGCACGTTGATCACCGGCACCGGCGACGTGTGGCTGGGTGCCGTGCAGAACGACGTCATGGTCCGCACCGGCAGCGGCGACCTGACCGTGGCCGACGCGGCCGCCGGCGAGATCCAGCTGGCCACCGGCTCCGGCAACATCCGCGTGGGCATCCGTCAGGGCACCCTCGCGCGCATCGACCTCGTGTCCACGTCCGGCAACGCCCGCAGCGACTTCGACGTCTCGTCCGAGCCGCTGGGCGAGGCCTCGCTGACGGTCACGGGCCGCACGGGCAGCGGCACCGCCCTGGTGACCGCCGCCGCAAGCTGACCGGGGGTCGGAGGGCCACGCGGGGCGCCTTCGTGCGCTCAGAGCGTACGAAAGCTCCCCGCGTGGCGGGAAACAGCGGCCGTCACGGTTCCTGGAACGGTTTGGAGCCGCCGGGGACGTCGTCCGGGAAGATCGGGCAGCGGATCTCACCGGTCAGGAACTTCCGGGTGAAACTCGAGAAGTTCCCGTCGTACGACCAGCTCTGCCGCAGGTCCGTGATCACCACGGTCCACTCGTCCGGCTCGCCTCGGGTGTACCAGAGGCAGTGCTCGCCGCCCAGCGTCGTGCCCCACGGCAGCAGGCCCGGCACGTCCGGGTGCACGCGCAGGCCCGGTTGCCGGCGCAACGCCCGCAGCAGCTTGGGCGCCTGCGCCAGCCAGTTCATGAACCCCGCGCGCGCCGTGGGGTGCAGGATCCGGACGTAACCGCCGACGATCAGCGGTGGATAGGCCTCCGCGAGGTGCACGTAGTCGGTCGGCAACGCCGTGCCCGCACGTGCGACGACCGCGTCCCAGTCGACCGGGTCCGGACGCCTTTCGGGCGCTCCCAGCAGATCGATCCACTCGTCAGGCGGCACCGCTCACCTCCGTGACCCTCAAGCATCGCCTGCGGCACTCGGGGTCCGGTTGTACCGCAGTCCTGCGATGACCAGTGAGACGACGGCGTCGAACGCGCCCTGAATGTGAGGATCCCCCCACTCCTGGGCGTGGGCCGGGTGGTGGAACATGTCGGTCGCGTCCCACACCGCCTGTGCCGTCTTCTGCACGTCGTCGGTCACGAACTCCCGGGTTTCCACTCCCGCCGAAATGATGCGCGCGACGTGACCCACCAGGTGCCCGACGTGGTAGGTGGGGATGGCGTCGCTTTCCTTGACCAGCACCTGGAACGTCGCGAACAGCTCCGGTTCGTCGACGTGCGAGTGCCGCTTGCGGTCGAAGAGCCGCTGCAGCCAGTCCCGCAACGTCTCGGCGGCGGTGAGGCCCTGGTCGAACCTCGGCTCCATCTCGGTGTGGATGGCGTCGAGCCAGCGCCTCGTCACGGCCTCCCGCAACGCGGCCTTCGTCGGGAAGTGGCGGTAGACGCTGCCGTGGCTGACCCCGAGCGCCTTGGCGACGTCGACCACCGTCGCCTTGGCCGGCCCGTACCTGCGCAGCACCTCTTCGGTCGCCGCGAGGATCGCCTCCCCGGTCAACATCTCCGCCACGTCGCTCACCTCTCGCTGTCCAGCATCGCCATCTGCTCCGCGGCGTACCGCGTGCCCGCAGCGGCTCCAACCGGGACAACCGCCTCGATCTCCTGCAGTTCCCGCTCGGTGAACGTCACGTCGACGGCACCGATCGCCTCGCTCAGCCTCGCACGCTTGGTCGTGCCGACGAGAGGCACCACGTCCTCGCCACGTGACGCGGCCCAGGCGATGGCGAGCTGCGCGACCGTGACGTCCTTGTCGCGGGCGATCTCGCCGAGCTTCTCGACGAGCGCCTGGTTGCGGGTCAGGTTGTCGCCCTGGAACCGGGGCGTGTGACCGCGCCAGTCGTTTTCGCCGACGGTCAGCGGCGTGGCGGAGATCAGGCCGCGGGACAGCACCCCGTACGCCGTGATGCCGATGCCGAGCTCACGCGTGACCTTCAGGATCTCCCGCTCGACCCCGCGCTCCAGCAGGCCGTACTCGATCTGCAGGTCCACGATCGGGTGGACCGCGTGGGCCCGGCGGATGGTCTCCGCGCCGACCTCGGACAGGCCGATGTGCCGGACGCGGCCCTTCTCGATCTGCTCGGCGATGGCGCCGATGGTGTCCTCGATCGGCACGGTCGGGTCGAGCCTGGCCGGGCGGTAGACGTCGACGTGGTCGGTGCCGAGCCGCTGCAGCGAGTACGCCAGGAAGTTGGCGACCGCGGCGGGCCGGCCGTCGAAGCCGAGGAACGCGCCGTCCGCGTCCCGCATCCCGCCGAACTTGACGCTGAGCTGCACCTCGTCGCGGCGGCCCTTGATCGCTTGCGCGATAAGCAGCTCGTTGTGCCCCATCCCGTAGAAGTCACCGGTGTCGAGCAACGTGATGCCCGCGTCCATGGCCGCGTGGATCGTCGCGATGCTCTCGTCGCGATCGGCCGGACCGTAGGCGTTGGACATGCCCATGCAGCCGAGGCCGATGGCGGACACGACCGGGCCGGTGGTTCCGAGCTGACGCTTCTGCATTGCCCTCGCTCCTTCGTCTCTTCGGTGACCTCCACCCTGCCCGATGGACTGACAGATTTCAATATCTGTCAGTCGTCAGTTGTCCGCGCGATTGACAAAAAGGTTTTGAACGTTCAAAGTTGTTTTTGCGATGAGAGACGTCATCTACCTGGACCGGATGGAGCAGGCCGAGATCCTGCTCAAGCCGCAGCGCGTGGAGGTGCTGCGGCAGCTCGCCGCGCCGCGTTCGTGCACCGAGGTCGCCGAGGTGCTCGACCAGACGCCGCAACGCGTGCACTACCACGTGAAACAGCTGGTCAAAGCCGGTCTGGCGAGCCAGGTCGCCGAGCGCAGGGTGCGCGGCGTCCACGAAGGCCTCTACCAGGCCGTGGCGCGCTCGTACTGGTTGTCGCCGCGGCTGGTGGGGCGCATCGGGTCACGCGACGAGCTGGCGCTGGGCCACCTCGTGGACCTCGCCGAGCAGGTGCAGGCGGACGTGGCGGCGCTGGACCGCTCCAGCGAGCTGCCGTCCGTCGGCGTGTCCGGCGAGATCCGGGTGAAGCCGGAGGACCGGCAGCGGTTCCTGACCGAGCTGCAGACGACGTTGCAGGACCTCTTCACCAGATACGGCGGCGCGGAGGGGGATGCGTTCCGCATCGCGCTCGCCTGCTACCCGAAGGGAGACAACCGATGAGCACCGGAACCGTCCGCGTGCGCACGTCCGCGCCGGTCACGAGGGTCTACGAGGCGCTCACCACCGCCGACGAGCTGTGCGTGTGGCTGGCCGAGCACGCGCACGTGGATTTGGAGGGCGGCCAGTTCGAGTTCTGGGGGCGCTACACCCCGGACGGTGAACGCGGCCGGCAGAAGCTGCTGGGCTTCGACGGCACCTCGGTGCGCTTCTCGTGGTTCCTCCACGACACCGAGCACACGGTCGAGCTCAGCGTGGAGCAGCGCGACGGTGAGACGCTCGTCGCGGCCACGCAGTCGCCGTACCCGGAGTGGGGTCGGGGTTCTGACCGATCAGAGGTCCTGCAGACGTTCTGGCCGCTGGTGCTGGCGAACCTGGTCGACCACGTCGAGGGCCGGCCGGTGCTGGGGTTCTGCGACTTCGCGACGCCCGAGCAGCGGTTGGAGTTCGACATCGCGGCGCCGCAGGCGGCCGTCATCGAGGCGCTGACCGACCCGGACGTGTTCGCGCGGTGGTTCGGGGCGCGGATGGAGATCGAGCCGCACGTCGGCGGCCGGTGGACGATGGGCAGCCTCGCCGAGAACGAGACGCCGGCGAAGATCCTCGCGCTCGACGAGGAGCACTTCGCGCTGGAGTTCCAGGAGGGGATGGTGACGTCCTGGGAGCTGAAGGGCTCGGAGGGCAGGACGCACCTGACGTTCGT
>Ga0207692_10000778_pt1 | contig 11337 bp, 15 predicted proteins | sample LARL52metaG_FD_184345 | JGI IMG/M metagenome (GOLD analysis project Ga0207692, IMG submission 184345) | Corn, switchgrass and miscanthus rhizosphere microbial communities from Kellogg Biological Station, Michigan, USA - LAR L5-2 metaG... | ecosystem: Host-associated > Plants > Roots >...
AGCTCGTGCACGAACTCAGCCAGCTCTACGACCGGCGCCAGCGGATCCAGATCATCGTGATCATGCTGGGCCAGGCCGGCAACTTCCCCGTGCTGCAGCAGGTCGCCGCCGCGACCCACGGGAAGGCATACCACGTCACGCAGCCGGGCCAGGTCGGCAGCATCTTCTATCACGCGTTCGGGCGGCGCATCTGCGCACCCAACTGCCCGGCCGGAACAACCCAGCCCAGCGCCTCGCCTTAGTTTGACCGGGCCGCACCCGCAGGACCACCGCCCGGAACGCTCGCTGGCAGCCTGTGCTCTGGCGATCGACATCGTAATTGAGGGGTCCACCGCGCAGAACGATGACCGCGGCCTGCTGGAGCAGATCGCTGCGGCACACGACCGCAAGGTATGGCTGCCCCAGCTGGCCAGCCGCCGCGGGGACAGCCAGGCCGCCTTGGCCGCGGTCGGGAAGCGCTGCAGGTAGGCATCTCCTACCTGAGTTTCCGGTTCCGCCGGATGCGCCCGTTCTTGCAGGGCGAGCCGATCGTGCTGGTCGAGAACGGCCAGCTGATCGACCGCAACATGCGCCGGGAACGGCTGACCCTCGATGACCTCGCCGAGAAGGCCCGGATGAGCGAGATCGCCTCCATCGACGAGATCAAGTGGGCGGTCCTGGAAACCAACGGCGACATCAGCTTCATCAAGCAATCGGGCAGCTAAATTAGTAATGGCGGCCCGCTCCCGGCAGGCCCGAGGGGGATCACTGCCAGGGATCCTCTGCGCTTGATGCGGGCACTTGCCTGGCCACCCGCCAGTCAACAGGCATTACCGTGCGCAGCGGCAAGCGCCCGGCGGCCCGGCCCACCCCGAAGCCCGGGCGGATATCGCTCATCGGCGCGGCAGTCCACTGACCGCTGCGTTTGTGCATGGAACCGGTCACCGCTCACGTGATTGGCGGCATCGCGGCGGCGCGTTCGGCCGGGCGGCCTGCCCGTGGCGTTCTGGAGGGCCACCAGGTACGCGGCGGCCCAGGTTCGGACAGACGGCGATGTCCGGAGCGAGGTTGTCATATTTATCCCGGTTTATCCCGGGGTGCCGCACCGCCGAGCACCCGGGCGAGCCGGGGCAGGTCGCGGTCTCGCGGGTGCTGTCGCGCTCGGGCACCTGGGTGGTGCTCCACGGTGCCTCCTTGGTCTGGCGCCGCCCACCGGGTGGCGGTGATCGTCGAGCCCGCCCACCCCGCGCGCATCGCCCCGTTGCTGATGTCGGTCTACGGGCTGACCGAGCGCGAACAGAAGGTCACCCGGCTGGTGCTGCAGGGCAACTCCACCGCCGAGATCGCCGACCGGCTGGTGGTCTCGGCTCACACGGTCCAGCAGCACCTCAAGAGCGTGTTCGGCAAGACCGGCGTGCGCAGCCGCCGTGACCTGGTCGGCAAGGTGTTCTTCGCCTACTACGAACCTCGGCTGCGCGACAACAAACGCCGCGTGATCGCCGACCAGCCACTGCGGGGCGACCGTACGCCCCCTCCGCCACCACCTGACAGACCTGGCCGCAAGGGCCGTTGCCGGCGAGTCCGCTCGGCCAGCTCAGTTACCGCACGCTGGAACGCTGTCTGCGGCAGCCAGCGACAACACCGAAGTGGATGACCAGGTCCTCACTGGCTGATGTGTGACCATGGCTGATGCCTGCCGCCGCCGCGCTGCTCATCACCCCGGACGACCTGGCCGAGCTGCACCGATGGGCACGGTCCGCCCAGCTGCCAGCCGTGCTCGCCCAGCGCGCTTGCATCCTGCTCCTGGCCGCCGACGGCGTCGCCAACACCCAGATCGCCCAGCGGGTCGGCGTCTCCCGCCCAATCGCGATGGCCTGGTCGGAGATCCACAGCGCCTCGAAACCCGCCTGCTCCGCCATCCTGGCCTGGCTGACCAGCTCCGGCGGAGAGTACTCCTCGGCAGACAGAAAGTAACCATAGCGACTCACCGATCACCCTCCTCTTGCCAGGCCGGCGCGGCCGGCCGTGCTACCGGCATTGCCAGCCGCGCTACCCGCCACCGCGAGGGATACTCAGCTGCCAGCCTGATTAGCGCCTCGAGGCCCTGCCAGCGCGCGGGAGCAAGGAAGAGTCAGCAAGGATCGCCAACGCGTCCGCGGGAAGCTCGCGCCGCACCACTGCCGCTAAGGGCGGCAAGGGCGGGTCTTACAGCGACTGGAGCAAGCAGGATCTGCTGAAGCGGGCTAAGCAGATCGGGATCAAAGGCCGTTCTGCCATGAATAAGAAGCAGCTGGTCAACGCGCTGCGCAACCACTGACGGCGGAGAAACAGACCTCGCCCATACGGTGGCGCGTTAGCTTCCTGGCTGCGCTGGGAGAGCCTCAGCGAGGCGTCCCCCGGTCGACTCGAGCAGATCCGCCGACCCGGCGAACACCGCCGCGGCTCCCGCATCCAGGAGCTCGGCGGTGCTGATCCCACCGCTGCGCAGCCCGATGCATGGCACCCCGGCGCGCTGGCACGCTTGCACGTCCCAGACCGTGTCGCCGACGAACACCGCCCGCTCCGGCGCAACGCCGGCCTTGCCGAGCGCGACCTGCACCAGGTCGGGCGCTGGCTTACTCTGGTCAACGTCGCCGGCAGAGGTCGCTTCCTCGATGGCGTCCTCCGCATCCAGGACCGCACGGAGCACGGCGAACTCTTGCGGGTCAGCGGAGCTAGCCAGCACCACCCGCAGGCCTGACTTCCGGCAGGCACGCAGCAGCTCGGGTGCCCGGGGCAGCGGCCTGAGCCGGGACCAGTACGTCGCATACAGCGCGCCGTGCGCGGTGCGGATGCCTGGATCTGCTTTCCTATCCCGGCTGCTGGGCAGCAGCGCGTCCAGCAGCTGGTCCGAACCCATGCCGATGGCACGGTGTATCGCCGCCATCGGCACGTCGTGGCCCGCCTGGGTGAACGCCTGCCACCAGGTGACGGCGTGCAGGTAGTTGCTGTCGACCAGCGTGCCGTCCACATCGAACAACGCGGCCATGGCGGTTTCGGTCATAGATACCTGCTACCCGCCGGTGAGCGGCGCAACGGGCTGGGCTTGGCCGGATTTGCCACCAACTTAGCGTCGCGATGTCGTTCAGCTCGCTCGTGTCATGGGCTGCCGCCGCTTCGCTGAGCCTTTCGAACGTGGCGGCCATCCCAGTACCGGCGCCACACCCGCCGCCATCAGCCCGGGCGTCCGCGCAATCATCGCTTGGGACGCCCGGCCCTGGGCCGTAGTCCAGGCCAGTCCGGCGGCACTGGCCGTCCCCGCGAGCCAGGCTTGCCTCCCATTGCACCCCCTCGTAGCTGCATCCGTCATTACATCCTCCTCGGAAACCTGTTCCCCTCGGCGCTACCCACACTCCCGGGGCCAAACCTGGGCGGGGCCGCCACATGGGCGGATGCGGCGTCATATCGGCCTAACGCAGCCCGGGACAGCGCCCCGCCAGCTACATACAGAGCACGCGGATGGGCCAGTTTGAGCCCAGCCCCTGAACACGCCCGGCATGGTCAACCTGGTGACCTCGGTCCACTCCCCGGCCGTGCACGCGGGCCCAGGTAGGCCGGCCAGTTCGTTCAGCTTCGCCAAGCTGCCCGGAGGCACCGGGCGAATCGGTCCGGGCCGGCGCCCCGGCTGATGCGCTCAGCTCCGATCCGTAGGCGGACGGCGGCGGCCCGGCGGATTCGTGACGGGACCGCCGTGGTGCGGGTGCCACAGTCCGGGCTGATACGGCAGCGCCCGCACATCTGCGTCCCGGGCAGATATACCCGACGCGGCCGCCTGGGTCGGGCTGTTACGTGTACGTGCGGCCGGTGTGCGCGGTTTACCATATCCGGCCGGGCGGAGTGAGTTCGTGATCTTGCACGGTGCATGGTGAAGAGCGCAGGCATACCCCCCGGATGAGCTGGGCGAGCAGACCGGAGCCCGTGCGGCTGCCGAGGATCGGGGACGGCCGTGGGTTTTGAGCTCGGTGTACCAGCCCGGAACCTGCCAGCCCGCGGCCAGGGCCACGGCGACGACCGGGGCGAGGAGATGACCCCCGCTCTGATCTCATCTCCGAAGCAGGCTGGGGTGTGGGACAGCGCTTCGCGATGGAGCCGACGGTTTAACAGGGAGCCGACGTCCCGTGGTGCGCGTGATCGTTCACCTGCGGCGATGCAATTCTGACCGATGGAACCGAAGGCGCCACCTCGCCCATGGTTGCAAGTGCCGGGTTGCAGGACGGTGGTGATCAATAGATTCCTCGGCCATCTTTGTTGTTAATCCGGACTGCGGAGTGTCGGCCAGTATGTAGTGTGCGGTGTGGCCTGGTTGAGCATGGTGTGAAGAACGGCTGTGTAGCACCCTGACAGCGATCTTTGCCTGATCCTCAGCGGCGATTGGCCAGCGTGGCCACTTAGCCGCCGGGGCCCGCAACGGCACAGGGCTCGGGGCTGCGTCGAGGTTACGGCGGTTTAATACGGTTATGTACGCTTTCGGGACCGAGCGTAGTCTGCTGCTCACGCTGAGCGCCAGCCTGATGGTCTTGGGGTGGGTCGTAGGCCGCTGGATTGCTGCCCCAGGCGACGGTGTCATCCATGATGCCGATTGCCTTGCCTGCGGGGATGGCGAGCACGGCGATTCCGATGCAGGCCCAGAAGAGCCACCAGATGTGTGTGATGATCGCTACTCCGCCAGTGATGAAGGCTGCCGTCACGACGGTGACAAGCATCCAAGAGGAGAGCTTGCCATGAGGATGACCTCCCTTGGGAACGTGCCGATCCTCAAGCCGCTCCGAAGGCCACTGCCCATGGCTGTTACCTTGGGATGGCATGATGCTATCCGGGTCCCCGATTTGCGCACCATCATCGGTCTTTCCCAAGAGGCGTTCTTTCGGGGGCCTGGCTGCCCAGAACACCGGGAAGAGCAATGCGCCGAGGCCTAGGCAGGCGACAATTGCTGTAACGATTATCCCGGTCGTGGTTCCAAGAAGCTCTTCCTGCGGCGTTTTGATTTCGGGTGGTGGGTTCACGTTGCAAGTCTCCTGTCGGCTGCACTACCCGCGAAGCATTTGCGGAAGCCGTATGGTCTTGCCGATACGGCCGCTGCCTGTGATCAGCAGTGGGCTGGGCACGCTCTGATCGCCTGGCACGTGCCGGACTGGACCATCAAGCAGGCGGCGGCCAAGTGTCGGGTTGAAGACCTGGGCAATCTGGGCGATCGGGCTGGTGCGATGGCTTAGGTCAGCTTGTCCTTGATCTTGCCGGTGAGGCCGGTCTCGGTGCCCAGCGCCGGACCGGAGGGCTTGCCCATGGCGCCGTTGTAGGTGGCATACAGTTTCGGGTCCGGAGCCGGGGCGGAGGCCACGTCGCCGAGCGGCTGGGCATCAACGAGGTAGTCGAACTCGTGCGTTCCGTCTGGCTGCAGCCCAGATGCCCAGCCGCCGTCCTGGCCGTGGGTGCCGTCGGATAGGTGCCAGACCGAGGTGGCGTGCTCGGCGTATTCCTCATCGAACAGCGCGTTTGGCGCGGCCGTGGTCTCCAGGCCGTCGGCCTGCAGTTCCTCGATGGCCTTGAGCCACAGGTTCTGGTGCAAGGTGTCGCGGGCCAGGTTGAACCTGAGCATGTCGCGTACCCCGTTGTCGTCGGTCATGTTGTACAGCCGGGCGGTCTGCAGCCGGCCATGGGCCTCGGCGGCGGCGTTGGCGCGGAAGTCGGCCAGCAGGTTCCCGCTGGCCACGATGTACCGGCCGTTCCACGGGTAGCCATTGCTGTCGGCGGGCAGCGCGCCGCCGCCCGCCACGATGGCCTGCTGCGGGTCCATCCCGCCCAGCACGGCGCCGACCACCGGATCGGCGGCGGCGGCCTTGGTGGTGGCGGTGGCCGGGGCGCCTTCCAGCAGCCGGGCCACCATGGTGGCGATCATCTCGACGTGCCCGATCTCCTCGGTCGCGATGTCCATGATCAGGTCTTTGTACTTGCCGGGCATCCGGCAATTCCAGCCCTGGAACAGGTACTGCATGGTGACGGTCATCTCGCCGTAGGCGCCGCCGATCAGCTCCTGCAGCTTGTGCGCATACACCGGGTCGGGCTTGTCGGGCTTGGACTCGAACTGCAAGCGAGAGGTGTGCCTGAACATCAGCAGCGGCCTCACTTTCCTGCTGGGCCCGCAGTCACGCCTATGGTTCGGCCGGGTGCTGCGGGCTGTGCTGTGGGGCCGCTGTTTGACCCTGGCCGGGACGCTGCCCGCTGATGAGCCAGCTATGCGTGTCAGCCTAGAATTTTGACGGCCAGCCGATCAGGGCACTCGTCAGCCAGGGTTGGAGGACCGTGGTGGGCGCCACAGACGCAGATGACATCAAAGAAGTCATCGCCCAGACGTTCGTTGCCATCGGCACTCTCGCCCGTGCGCTGCACGTCGAAGACGCCCGCCTGCAGCCCACACTCGATGCCATCACCGCCCACGCGGCCGCCGCTCACCCGGCGGCCCAGGACGCAGGGCTGATCCTGCTGATCGGCGGAAAACTCATCCCCCAGGCCACCACCGGGAAAGCCCCCCAGCTCCTGGACATAAAACAGCAAAAAACAGGACAGGGCCCCTGCATCGAGGCGGCGCGGGAACAAACCCTGATCTGCCTGAACGACCTGCAGCAGGATCCACGCTGGCCCGAGTTCTCAGCCGAGGCACAAGCGTGGGGGGTCAGCAGCATGCTCTGCGCGCCGCTGTGGATCAACCAGCGAACCCTGGGGGCGCTCTCCCTGTACGCCGCGCAGCCACGAGCTTTCAGCGAGCATGACGAACGGATCGTTGAACTGTTCGCGACGCTGGCGGCGCTGGCGCTGGCTGAGGCCCAGCGAACCGACCATCTCAGGGCCGCCCTGGTTCACCGCGATGTTATCGGCCAAGCCAAAGGCATCATCATGGAGCGGTACAAGATCAGCCCAGATGCCGCCTTCAGCACACTCGCCCGCATCTCGCAGGGCCAGAACATCAAGCTTCACCAGGTCGCCCGCCAGATCGTCGAGACCGGACAACTCCCCGACGCAACAGAGCACTAAGCCATCCGGCGCGTGTGTAGGGATTCGTAGGGTGCGGGGAGCCGGGGGTCACGTCGCGCCGAGGCCGGCACCGCCGGCCACAGCGACCGCTGAGGTGAAGTATCGTCACTGGGCCACGGCGGGCCCAGCCTTCCCTGGCCTCAGCCCGGCCCAGGAGGTGCCCCATGGTCACCACATCCATGTCCGCATCTGTCGCCGCAGACTGAAGGGCGCGGCAGCTTCCGGGACGGGTGCTTACCCGCCGGTCGGCGCAGGTGAGGGTACGTGCCACCTGACCAGCGGAAGCACCTGTCCCGGTAGCGAGCGCGTATGGGTGGCCGGGAGGACGGATCCGGTTCTCGTTGGTGACGCGACCTGGATGCGGGCGTTACTTTTGAAGGCGTCTTTGACCTTTTCGCCGGCGTCTTTGAGGTTGCCTTTGGCCTGATCGCTCTGGCCTTCGGCTTCGAGGGATTTGTCGTCGGTCGCTTTCCCGAGTTGTTCCTTAATTGCCGGTGCCCTTCTCGGCGGCGCTTTTGGCCTTGTCCTGTGCACTCATCGTGGTTTCCTTCTTCTCGTGGTGGTCCCGGCAGCCTCGGTCTAGACGAGTGATTCCTAACCCGGGCCGGTGCGGCGTGGCGGGTTGATCGTGGAAAGGGAGGAGGGCATCGATGGTCGCTCGTGACTGCAGACCTCGACACCCTCCTGACGGCACTGTATGTGCTGATCGACGATCATGTGATCCCCTCGGGCCGGCGCGGTCCGGGGCGGCCGAAGAAGCTGTCCGATGCCGAGCTGGTGTGCCTGGCGGTGGCGCAGGTGCTGCTGGGCGCGCGGTCGGAGCATCACTGGCTCCGGCTGTGCTACACGCGGCTTGGGCACCTGTTCCCCTACCTGCCGCATCAGCCCGGCTATCACAAGCGGGCTGAAGGCTGCCGCGCCGCTTTTGGCGGCGACGATGGACTACCTGGCCCGGGAGGTGCCGTCCTGGTACGACCAGGTGCGGCTGATCGACGCCACGCCGGTGCCGTGCGGCGCCTCCCGGGAGACCGTCAAGCGGTCCAAGTTGGCGGGGTGGGCGGGCTACGGCTACTGCGCCGCGCATTCCCGCTGGTACTGGGCCTGAAGCTGTACCTGGTCACCACCCCGGACGGGATGCCCACCGCGTGGTGTCTGGCCAGCCCGGGCATCGGGGAACGCGAGGTGGCCGCCGCTCTGCTCGCCCAGGCAGCCGGCACCGGTGCGCTGCGGCCGGGGCTGGGCGCGGTCTGGCGGTCTTGGTGCGGGCATGGTGAGAGCGGATGCGGGTCAGTCGCCCTAGACGAGCCACTCGGCGATGGCGGCCGCGAGACGCTGGCAGCCCTCGGCGTGCCCCTGCTCGTCCCCGGCCGGGCTCCCGCCGCTCGGTCCCGGTCGCTCACGACCTCGCCGCAATCCGGGCAGGCCCACCGGAACACGCCCAGCTGCCCGCTGAGGTGGGCCGACCGCTCCGCCGCGTACTCTCAAGCGGCCTCGGCCAGGCTGCTCCCCCGCTGCCGGGCCAGCTCGGCCACGCCAGGGCCTCGCCGACCTGCGCCCACGACATGCTCGCTCCCGGGCCCGCTGGATGAACACGCGCACACCGGCCCGGGCTGCGCGCTCCAGGGCCAGGGCGATCCGGATGCCTGCGCCGGGCTCGGGCTGCTCCTCGGTGAACGATGCGCCCGGCCACGGCGGCGCCTCGATAATCTGCGTCGCCCGTCATGTCGACGAGGCGCAGTACGGCAGCGCTAACGGCTGTCCCGGCCTCCTGCACGAGCGTGGGGTGGTCGTCGTCCTGCCCGGCCGCCGGGTCAGGGTCGCCGGTCATGCGGCTGACGGTACGCCGGGCCCGTCCCGGAGCTCCGGGACGTAGTTGCCGGTGTCGATAACGACCGTATCTTCGGGCAGGGCGCTGAGGAGCCCGGCGGGAAGCTCGGGGATGCTCTTCTCCGGGATGGCGGCGATCACGACGTCTGCTTTGGCGGCGATCTGGGTGATGGGGACCGGGGTCGCGCCGGTCGGGGCGGCGACGCCGGTGAGTGTCTGGGGCCCGCGGGAGTTGGCGATCGCGACCTGATGCCCGAGTTGGGTGAGCTGGGCGGCTAGCGTGGCGCCCATGTTTCCGGCGCCGATGATCCCGATGCGCATGGTGTTCTCCTTCCGCTGCTTGAGGGCAGTGTTGGCCTGCCCTGGTGTCAGAGGGCGGAGCCGGGGAGCGGCTCGCCGGCCGCTGCCGCCTGGCACGGCGCCTTCGCTGCGGCGGCCAGCGGCACCCCGTCGACGGAGAGCTCGACGTCGATGTTTCCGCGGGTAGCGTTGGAGTAGGGGCAGCGCTCGTGCGCTCGGGCCATCAGATCTGCGCCCTGCTCCCGCGTCAGGAACGGCGCGTGCAGGTCCAGCGCGGCCGTCAGCCCGAAGCCGCCGTGCCTTGTCGGGCCGAACCCGACCCGGCAGATGATCTGCGACTCGGACGCGTCCAGCTTGCGGCCGGTCGCGACCGAGAACAGCGCTGACTGGAAGCATGCCGCGTAGCCGACGGCGAACAACTGCTCGGGGTTGGTGCCGGGCTCCGCGCCGCCGCCCATCGCCTCCGGGACCGACAGATCCACGACAAGCCGCCCGTCCAGGGACCGGCCATGGCCTTTTCGTCCACCTCCCACAACAGCCTTGGCGGTGTAGAGGATCTTCTGCAGATGTCCCGGCATCCCAAGCTCCTTTCTGGCTCGTTGCCGGACTACTCGGCCTGGTTGCCGCGGGAATCCGGCTGAGCGGTGACCGGGCGACGCATGCCCACCTCCAGGCTCCCCGGGCGGCTCCGGGCGCGCATTGCAGCTAGCAGCAATCCGGCAACCCCGCTAGCGGCAGCCGCAGATGGAGGCTGGCCACGATGACTGGCAGCCCCGCGCGCGCGACCGTGAAGGCACCAGTACAGCCAGCCTGCCAGGAGGGCCGAACCATGAAACCGATCCTGACGGTCGCCGGTCACGAGGCCATCGACCGCGATGAACTCCTCGTGCACGACTGGCGGGTGACACAACTCACGCGTCTTGGGATCCCGGGGCACCTGGCCGAGGGCGCCGCCAGCCACGTCGACTGGCACGAGATCGCCAGGCTGGTTCAGCGCGGCTGCCCCCCGCTGCTCGCATTCAGCATCGTCCGCTGACGCGGTCATGAACAGACCTCTGCCCCCGCCGGGCGGCCGCGCCAGCGGCCGCGGTCACCGCTGTGCGGGCGTCACGGTCTGCCGGGTCCCGGGATGCACCTGTCGGGCCAGATGGAGGACGCAGGTGACCGCTAGCGCGATGGCAGAGGGCTACTGGAACACGATCGCCGGGGGTGACGGCGCTGGCCCGGCCAGGCCCCTTGAAATCGACGGAGGCTGGGTCCAGCGACGAGATCAAAGGTCGGCAGGGCCACGGGCGGATGAGCTGAGGAGAGGGCCATGGCATACGGCCACGCCGAACGAAATCTTGCCGCGATACGGCGTCTCGAAGCCGAGACCGAGGAACTGCTCAGCAGCTTGCCGCAGTCCGGCTCTGGGCCGTCGCGCTGGCTGCGACAGACCGCAAAGGCGAGTTCACAGCACCCCGACGCGTCAGCGCCTGGGGTGCCGGGCCACGTCCATGATCATGGGTAAAAGGCGGCACCGTGATGACCCTGTGATGTTGCGCGCTGATCGGCTCGATGGCATTCACCTGCCCGCGCACGCGTGAGCACTGCACCGTCCCCCCGGTTAGCCCCCATAGCTGACTCCCGTTGCCTGCAATGCGCGACGCGAGAGCCGGCCGCCAGGCTGGATGTAACGGCTTCGGCCGGCAGCTGGCCACCAAGGCCTGGCCGGATGCCGGGCCCGGGATGGCCGGGCAGCGTGCTGCGAAGGCGACGCAGAAGGAGCGAGCAGATGACAGCCTCGCCAGGCATACCGCGGGCTCGGATCGTGCCCCCCAGGCGCACCCGTGACGGTGTGACCACCCAGCCACCGCATCCACTCCGCCGTGGCGCGGCAGTCGACCATGCTTTGTGGGCCCAGGTGATCGCGTATGCCAGGTGTACTGACAGCGGCCTTGACCCGGACCAGTGGTTCCCGGTCAGCGTGGATCCGGCCAGTGCCCGGCTGGAGGCCGCCGCTGCGATCGCGGTCTGCACCAGTTGCCTGGTCCGGGGCGAGTGCCTGGTGCTGTCGCTGCGGCATTGGGACATCGGCCAGCACGGCGTGTGGGGCGGGCTGGCCCCAGCCGACCGCGCGCGACTGCGCCGGGCCCTGACCGCGGCCCATAGCGCAGGCGGCGG
>Ga0207692_10000781_pt1 | contig 11305 bp, 11 predicted proteins | sample LARL52metaG_FD_184345 | JGI IMG/M metagenome (GOLD analysis project Ga0207692, IMG submission 184345) | Corn, switchgrass and miscanthus rhizosphere microbial communities from Kellogg Biological Station, Michigan, USA - LAR L5-2 metaG... | ecosystem: Host-associated > Plants > Roots >...
ACGCTCTTCCGATCTGTTGTACCACTGGGACACGCCGCTGGAGCTGGAAGCGGAGGGCGGCTGGCTCAACCGGGACATCGCCGACCGGTTCGCCGACTACACCGCGCTGGTCGCGGACCGGCTCGCCGACCGCGTGAAGCTCTGGATCCCGATCAACGAACCCGCGATGGTGACGTTGCAGGGCTATGCGATCGGTGTGCACGCACCCGGCAAGGCGTTGCTCTTCGACGCGTTGCCGACCGCCCACCACCTGAACCTGGCGCACGGCCGTTCGGTCGAGGTGCTGCGGTCGTACAACGCACAAGCCGTTGGTACGGCGAACAACCACACGCCGGCGTGGGCGGAGAACCCCGACAGCCCGGCGGACCAGGCCGCGGCCGCCGCCTACAGCGACATCCACAACTGGCTGTACGCCGATCCGGTGCTCACCGGCCGATATCCGGACTCCGTGGCGGAACTGCTGCCGATCCAGGACGGCGACCTCGCCACGATCCAGCAGCCGCTCGACTTCTACGGCGTGAACTACTACAACCCGACCCGGCTGCGGGCGCCGTCCGAGGGCAACCCGCTGCCGTTCGACCTGGTCGACATCGAGGAGTACCCGAAGACCGGGTTCGACTGGCCGATCGTGCCGTCCGGGCTCTCCGAGATGATCGGCGTTCTCCGCGAACGGTTCCCGAACCTGCCGCCGGTCTACGTCACCGAGAGCGGCTGCAGCTTCCCGCACGCGATCGAGGACACCGACCGGATCTCCTACCTGGACGGACATCTCAGCGCCGCGCGGGAGGCGGACGTCTCCGGCTACTTCGTCTGGTCGCTGCTCGACAACTTCGAGTGGGAGTCCGGATACTCGCAGCGGTTCGGCCTGGTGCACGTCGACTACGAGACGCAGCGCCGCACGCCGCGCGACTCGTTCCACTGGTACAGAAGGGTGATCAGTGGTGAGTGAAGCTCTTGCGGAACCGGTGGTGCGCGTCCGCCGCGGGTGGATGGCGTGGTTGTTCTGCGCGAACCTCGGGCTGTGGCTGGCGGTCTACGCGCCGATCCAGGTCCTGCTGCCGCAACAGGCCGAGCTGCTGAACAAGACGAACAAGGAGTTCGTGTTCGGCGTCGTCACCGGCGTCGGCGGGCTCGTGTCGTTGTTCATCGTGCCGCTCATCGGAACCTTGAGCGACCGCACGACTTCACGGTTCGGGCGTCGTCATCCGTGGACGTTGGCCGGCGCTGTTGTTGGTGCCATCGGTCTCGCCGTGCTCGCCAACGCGCCGTCGGTGCTCATCATGACGATCGGCTGGTGCCTGGTGCAGGCGGGGATCGGCGGCATGCTCGCCGCGCTCACCGCTGTGGTGCCGGACCAAGTGCCTGTCGAGCAACGAGCTCAGGTCGGCGGACTCATCGGCATCAGCCAGATGCTCGGCACCGTGCTCGGCGCGGTCGTCGTGACGTTGTTGGTCAGCGGACTGGAGGCCGGCTACCTGGCGTGCGCGATCATCGTTCTGGTCGGTGCGCTCTTCTTCGTGTGGAGGACGCCCGACACGCAGCTCATCGTGAAGCCGGTGAGGCCGACGTTCTGGATCTCGCCGCGCGAGCACCCGGACTTCGCGTGGGCCTGGAGCGGTCACCTGATGATCAACCTCGGCAACGCGTTCGGCACGCTCTACCTGCTCTACTTCCTCGGCGACGTGGTCCACTACCCGTCGCCGGAGGACGGTCTGCTCGTGCTGATGGCGCTCTACGGGGTGGCACTCGCCGCAGGAGCGGTGCTGTTCGGCGCACGAAGTGATCGTTCTGGCCGTCGCAAGCCGTATGTGTACGGCGCCGCGGCCGTGATGGCGCTGGCGGCGGTGTTGCTGGTGATCTGGCCGACCTGGGCCGCGGTGCTGGTCGCCGCGCCACTGCTCGGCGTCGGCTTCGGCATTTACTGGGCGGTCGCGATCGCACTGCTCACCCAGGTGCTGCCGGCCGCGTCCGATCGGGCCAAGGACCTGGGCGTGCTGAACGTCGCCAACGCGTTGCCGCAGGTCGTGGCCCCCTTGCTGACTGCGGGGATCTTGGCCAACCTCGGTGGTTACCGCGGTCTGTTCGCGGCGTCGGCGCTGGCGACGGCGCTGGCGGCGGCGTTGATGAGTCGAGTGCGATCGGTGGTCTGATGCAGCTGTCGGGCAAGAGGGTTCTGGTCACGGGAGCGTCCCAGGGAATCGGCGCCGAGGCCGCGTTCCGGTTCGCGGCCCACGGCGCACACGTCCACCTTGTGGCCCGGAGCGCCGAACTGCTCGATCTTCAGGTCAAACGGATCACGGAGTTCGGCGGCTCGGCGACCGCGCACGTGGCCGATCTGTCGGACGCCGCGGAGATCCACACGCTCGCCGAGGGCGTTCCGGCACCTGATGTGCTCGTGAACAACGCCGGTGTCGGCCGCTGGCTGTTCCTCGACGACACGTCCGCCGAGGAGCTGCAGACCATGACCGCCGTGCCGTACCTGGCGGCGTTGCTGCTGACCAGGGAATACCTGGGCGCCATGCGTGCTCGCGGCTCCGGCTGGATCGTCAACGTGAACTCGCCGGTGTCGCGGCTGCCGATTCCCGGCTGCGTGGGCTACCAGTCGGCGCGCTGGGCGTTGCGCGGCCTGACCGCGTCGCTGCGCCTGGACCTGCGCGGAACCGGCGTGGGGATCAGCGAAGTGGTGCCGGGCAAGGTCTCCAGCGAGTACTTCAACAACAACCCCGGTGCCGAGGAACGCATCCCGGCGATCGCCCGGCTGATCCCCACGGTGACACCGCAGCAGTGCGCGAAGGCGATCGTCGACGCGGTGGAGAAGGAACGCGCCGAGCACCTGTTCCCGTGGCAGCTCAAGGCGTTCGAGCTCTGCGGCCGGCTCTTCCCGGGCCTGACGTCGTACCTGACCTGGAGGACCGGCACACACCGCTGATCTTGTCGGTGGTGCTGAGTACGTTGAAACGCAGGGGTTCCCAGCCAGGGGGCACGGCTCCGGCAAAGTCGTTTGACCTGAATGTGGGGCGGGCACGGCGCTCGTTGATCATGTGAGTGTCTACGTCGCATGATCTTGTGGGAGTGCCGTGCCCGCCCTGTCATCTTGCCCGATTCCGGCTGCGCTGGATCGGCTGGCCCTGGTCGCCGATGATCGGATCGCTGACCTGCGTGAGTTCGTCGTTCGTGTGCCGGATCCGCGTGCCCGGCGGGGTGTGCGGCACTCTCTCGCTTCGATCTTGCTCTTGGCGGCGACGGCGGTCGCCGCGGGAGCGCGATCGTTCACCGCGATCGGGGAATGGGCCGCAGACGCGCCACAACGCGTACTGAAACGCCTCGGCACCCGGTTCGACCACCGTCAGAAACGACATGTGGCCCCGGACGAGTCGACCATGCGCCGGGTGATGTCCCGAGTGGACGGCGACCGGATCGACGCGCTGGTCAGCGCATGGCTGGACCAGCACCTTCCTGGACCCGAGCCGGCCGATCCTCCGCGTGCGGTCGCGGTGGACGGCAAGTCGGTCGCGGGCACCTTCGGCCGCACAGGCGGCAGCGGGGTGCATCTGGTCGCGGCGTTACGTCATGACACCGGCACCGTCGCCGCCCAGCTGCAGGTATCCAGCGGGCACGAACGCGCAGCCTTCGAACCACTGCTCAACCAGCTGGACCTGGCGGGCACGGTGGTCACCGCGGACGCCTTGCACACCACCCGCGACCACGCCCTGTTCCTGCACTACCGCAAGGCGTTCTACCTGTTCACCGTCAAAACCAACCTGCAGCTGGTCCACTCGCAACTCGATGCCCTGCCCTGGCACACGATCCCCCGGCTGGAGTTCAGCGAGTCCGGGCACGGCCGCACGGAACGCCGCACAGTGCAGGTCACGCCACTGGGTGACTACCTCGGCTATCCAGTCGTCGACTTCCCCTACGTCACGCACGCGTTCTTGATCGAGCGCTACACGACATGCCGTTCCACCGGCATCCGCTCCGCGCACACCGCACTCGGCATCACCAACCTGCCACCCCAGCACGCCCACCCACGCAACATCCACCACTACGTCCGCGGCCACTGGAACATCGAGAACAGACTGCACTGGATCCGCGACGTCACCTACGGCGAAGACTCATCCCGCGTCCGCACCGGCACCGCACCCCGCACCATGGCCAGCCTGCGCAACCTCGCCATCAGCGCACTACGCCTCAACGGACACACCAACATCGCAGCAGGGTTGCGAGCCATGGCCCGCAACCCCACCCGACCACTCCAACTCCTCGGAATCCCTATCTGACAAGCACAAACGACTTTGCCGGAGCCGTGCCCCTGGGAGGGGACCCCTGCGCGAGCGCGGGCCTGAGCGCTCGCTCACACCGGATGAGCTGCGAACTCATGGCACGATGAACAGGTTATGGCCCGTTCAGAAGTGGTTGTGGACCTCGGTGCGCTGCGGCACAACGTAGCGCTGCTCGCGAGCCTCGCCCCGCGCGCGGAGACGATGGCCGTCGTCAAGGCGGACGGCTACGGTCACGGCGCGGTGGAGGTCGCCAGGGCGGCGCTGGAAGCCGGCGCGACCTGGCTCGGTTCCTGTTCCACCCAGGAGGCCCTCGCGCTGCGGGCGGCCGGCATCCGCGCCCCGATCCTGGCCTGGCTCGACGCACCGGACGAGGACCTGGCCGCGGGGATCGCGGCCGACGTCGACCTGTCCGTGTCGTCGATCTCCGACCTGCGCAGGGTCGAGCAGGCGGCGGAGGAGGCCGACGCGCGGCCCCGGATCCACCTGAAGATCGACACCGGGCTGAGCCGCAACGGCTGCCAGCCGCACGACTGGCCGGAACTGGTGGAACAGGCCAGGAAGCACGAGGTCGTGGCCGTCTGGTCGCACCTCGCGTGCGCCGACGAGATCGGTCACCCGTCGGTCGACCTGCAGGCCAAGCGGTTCGACGACGCCTACGAGGTGGCGAAGGCCCACGGCCTCGACCCGAAGAGGCACATCGCGAACTCCGCCGCCCTCCTCACGCGTCCGGACCTGCACTTCGACCTCGTCCGGCCGGGCATCGCGATGTACGGGCTGAACCCCGTGCCGACCGGCCACGACCTGCGCCCGGTGATGAGCTACCGGTCGTACGTGGCGCTCACGAAACGTATCCCCGCGGGCGAGTCGGTCTCCTACGGGATGACATGGACCGCGCAGAAGGACACGACGCTGGCACTGGTGCCCGCCGGGTATGCGGACGGTGTCCCGAGGGCGCTCTCCGGCCGGATGGAGGTGCTCCTGGAGGGTCGGCGCCGTCCGGTCGTCGGGCGTGTCTGCATGGACCAGATCGTCGTGGACTGCGGGGACGACGAGATCGCCGAGGGTGCGCAGGTCGTCCTGTTCGGCGACGGGAGCCGGGGGGAGCCGACGGCGACGGAGTGGGCGGAGCTGACCGGGACGATCGACTACGAGATCGTCTGCGGGATGTACCGGCCGCGGGTGCGGAGGATCTACACGTGAAGCCGGTGTGGAAGGTCGTCGGGTGGGTCGGTGGCGCGCTCGGTGCCGCCGTCGCCGGTGCCGCGGTGGCGCAGACGGCGAAGGTGTCGCACCAGCGCAAGACGGCCACCGACTGCCTCGCCGACGAGCCGTTAGGCGCGCTGCGGCCCGATCGCGAGTCGACCGTGGCCGCGGACGACGGCGTGCCGATCTCCGTCGAGGAGGTCGACCCCGGTGACGGTGGCGCCGCCGACATCACCTTGGTGCTGGTGCACGGGTTCGCGCTGGACCGCCGCTGCTGGCACTTCCAGCGCCGCGACCTCGCGGAGCTGATCGACCCGCGCGTCCACCAGGTGCTCTACGACCAGCGGAGCCACGGCCGCTCCGGGCGTTCCTCCGCCGAGGGCAGCACGATCGAGCAGCTGGCGCTCGACCTCGACGCGGTGATCCGCTCGGTCGTGCCGGAGGGGCCGCTCGTGCTCGTCGGCCACTCGATGGGCGGCATGACGATCATGGCGCTGGCCGAGAGCAGGCCGGAGCTCTTCGCCGAACGGGTGCGTGGTGTCGCATTGGTCGGCACGGCCGCCGGAGCCGTGGGTGGCGCGGGGCTGCCGAAGTCGGTCCTCTCGCGCTACAACCCCGTGATGCTCGGCATCGGCCGCCTCGCCGGTGTGCAGCCCGCGCTCGTCGAGTGGGTCCGTCGCGGCGCGAAAACCCTCACGTGGAGCGGTATTCGGACGCTGGCGTTCGGTGACCGCAGGGTGGCTCCGTCCCTTGTGGACCTGATGGAGAAGATGATCAACGGGACGACGGTGAAGGTGCTCACCGAGTTCCTGGAGACCCTCGGCACGCACGACCGCTACCGGGCGCTGGCCGGGCTGCGGCACTGCGAGGTGTTGATCCTGGGCGGCGACGCGGACAGGCTCACGCCGTTCTCGCACGCCGAGCGGATGGCCGAGGAGATGCCCCACGCAACCCTCGTCCGGGCCCCCGGTGCCGGGCACATGGTGATGATGGAGCAGGCTGACCTCGTCAACGACCACCTGGTCGCGCTGATCGAACGGTGCGCGGCCGATCGCGGAGAGAGTCGGAAGAAGTGGTGGCGCCGAGCGTGAAGACCGTCGAACTGCCCCTGGTGGAGGACACCGAGGAGTTCGGCCGCAAGCTGGGTGAAGTCGTGCGAGCGGGCGACCTGCTGCTGCTCGCCGGGCCGTTGGGTGCCGGGAAGACGGCACTGGTGCGCGGGCTCGCGCGCGGCCTCGGGGTGCAGGGCAGGGTGTCGTCGCCGACGTTCGTCATCGCCCGCGTCCACGAGCCCGCCGAGGGCGGCCGGGGCGTGCCGCTGGTGCACGTCGACGCGTACCGGCTCGGGGGTCACCTGGACGAGTTGGACGATCTTGATCTGGACACGGACCTGGTCGACGCCGTGGTCGCCGTCGAATGGGGCGAGGGCGTCGCGGAACGCCTGAGCGAAGATCATCTCCTCATCCGGCTGGAGCGCGGAACGGACGACGTTCGCACAGCCCAGCTGATCCCGCACGGCGAGTGGGCGGCTCGTAACCTTCCTGTGTGACCATGAGTAACGCATGGGGTGACGTCCATTAAGGACAGAGCGTGACAAACCGATGACAGTTGCATGATCAAGAAGACGCTTGTTGCGACTGCTGTCATCGGTGGCGCCCTGCTGGTCGCCGCGTCCCCCGCCTCCGCCGGCGAGGGCCACGGCCGCTCCGGCCACGGCATCAGCATCGCGGACAACCTGTGTGCCGCTCCGTGGCAGTGGAACGGCCCGATCTCGCTGCTGCACGAGGGTCACGCGCCCGGCTACGCCGCGTGCAACGACAACTCGGCCGCTGGTGGCTCGGACATCAGCATCCTCAACAACGCCTGTGTCGCGCCGTGGCAGTGGAACGGCCCGCTGGAGATCTTCACGGTCGACCACGCGCCGTCCTACGTCGCCTGCAACGGCAACTCGGCAGGCTGATCGACGGGCGTCGCGGGGGATGGCCGGACGAGCCCACCGGCCATCCCCCGCGACCGTCCTCTCAGGACAGCTCGCGCTTGAGCACCTTGCCCATCTCGTTGCGCGGCAGGGCTTCCAGATAACGCACCACCCGTGGCCTCTTGTGCGGTGACAACAGCTTCGCCACGTGGTCGCTGAGCACCGACGGTTCGGGCGCCGTGCCCGCGGGCACCACCCAGGCCACGATCCGCTCGCCCAGGTCGTCGTCCGGCTCGCCGGTCACCGCCACCTCGGCCACCGCCGGGTGCTCCAGCAGGGCGTTCTCGATCTCACCCGCGCCGATCTTGTAGCCACCGCTCTTGATGAGGTCCGTGGCCCTGCGCCCGACGATCCGGATGTACCCGTCGGGATCGCGCACCGCCATGTCGCCGGTCCGGAACCACCCGTCGCGCAACGCCTGCTCCGTCGCGTCCGGCCGGTTGAGGTATTCCAGGAACAGGTTCGGCCCGCGCACCTCGATCTCGCCGATGTTGCCGATGCCGACGTCCTCACCCTGCTCGTCGACCACGCGCACGTCGACCCCGTCCACCGGCAGCCCGACCGCACCGGGCCTGCGGTCGCCGTCGAACCGCACGCTGACGTTCATCAGCGTCTCGCTCATCCCGTACCGCTCGACGATGCCCTGCCCGGTCGCCCTGGCGATCCGCTCGTGGTCGCTCGCCGGCAGCGCCGCACTTCCGGAGACCAGCAGCCGCGCGGTGCGGAACTGGTCGGCCAAAGCGGCGTTGTTCTCCACCGCTTCCGCGATCCGGTGGTACATCGTCGGGACGCCGAACATCATCGTCGCGCCGGTCGCGAGCTCGTGACCGATGGCCTCCGGCGAGAACTTCACGTGCCGCACCGAGCCGCCGAGCCGCAGCGCGCCGAGGACGCCGATGCCCAGCCCGTGCACGTGGAACAACGGCAGCCCGTGCACCAGCACGTCGTCACCGGTCCACTGCCACGCCTTGGCGAGCGAGTCGATGTTCGAGGTCAGCGCCCTGCGCGGCAGCACCACGCCCTTGGGCGGACCGGTCGTGCCCGAGGTGTAGATGACCAGCGCGGGCGTCTCGGGACCTGGCTCACCGAACTCGCCGGGCGTGCCGAACACGATCGGTTCGTCGCGCAGCACCAGGTCGGGCTCGCTGTCGTTCAGGATGTGCTCCAGCTCGCGCTCACCCAGCTTCGGGTTCAGCGGCACGATCGCGACGCCCGCGAGGAACCCGGCGACGACCGCCACGCAGGTTTCCAGCGTCGAGGTCGCCCACACCGCCACCCGAGTCCTGCCTCGAAGCCGTTCGGCCAGAGTGCCCGCGGCCTGGTGCAGCTCGGCGTAGGTCAGGGACTTCTCACCGAAGCGCAGGGCCTCGCGGTCACTCGGTTCAGCGAACATGAATCCAGGGTGGTCCGAGTGCCTCGAGGACGCATCGGAAGTGTGGTCTGACACACGTGTTTGATTGCCGCTGCTCCGCAGATGGCGACGAGGTCGTCGGGAAGGCCACCGGATGGCCGACACGACCTCGTACTACTCTGGACAATCGTGCTAGTGCTCGCCGTCGACACGGCCACCCCCGCAGTCACCGCCGGTGTGGTCGAACTCGCGCCCGATTCCCCGCCGCGCCTGCTCGCGAAGCGGGTGACGCTCAACGCCAAGGCGCACGGCGAGCTGCTCACCCCGCACATCAGCGACGCGCTCGAAGAGGCCGGCCACACCTTCGCCGACCTCGACGCCATCGTCGTCGGCGCGGGTCCCGGTCCGTTCACCGGCCTGCGGGTCGGTCTGGCCACGGCCGCCGCTCTCGGCCAGGCGTTGAACCGCCCGGTGTACCCGGTCGCCACCACGGACGCCATCGCCAAGGACGCCGCCAGCGGCCACCCGCTGCTCGTCGCGACCGACGCGCGGCGCAAGGAGGTCTACTGGGCCGCCTACGACGCCGCCGGTCGCCGCACCGACGGTCCGCACGTCGAACGTCCGCAGGACCTGGCGGAGAAGCTGGCCGCGCTGGGCGTGCACCACGCGACCGGTGAGGGCGCCGAGATCTACCGGGACGTCCTCGGGCTCGACACCCTCGACGCGCGGCACCCGTCACCGCAGGGCCTGGTCGCCGCCGCGGCCGCCGAGGTGCTCGCCAAGGCCCGGCCCGCCGCGCTCACCCCGCTCTACCTGCGCCGCCCGGACGCGGTCGAACCGACCGGGCGCAAGCGGGTGACCAGGGCATGACCACCGGCACCGTCACGCTCGCGCCGTTGCGGCACGCTGACGTGCCCAGGTGCCACGAGATCGAGCTGGCGTTGTTCCGCGGCGAGGACCCGTGGAGCGAGAACGTGTTCCACAGCGAGCTCGACAACGGCCACTACTACGTCGGTGCGTATGCGGACGACGAGCTCATCGGGTACGCGGGGCTTGCCGCGAGCGAGTTCGAGGCCAGCGTGCACACGATCGCGGTGGCCGGGCAGTGGCAGGGCAGGGGCGTCGGCAAGAAGCTCCTGCGAGACCTCCTCGCCCGCGTGGACGAGATCGGCGTCCCGGTGTACCTCGAAGTTCGCACGGACAACGAGCCCGCGATCGCCCTGTACCTGGCGCACGGCTTCGAGCACCTCGGCCTGCGCCGCCGCTACTACCAGCCGTCGGGTGCCGACGCGTACACGATGGGAAGGCCTGCTCAAAGTGTCTGATCGCTTGATTCTCGGCATCGAGAGCTCGTGCGACGAGACGGGCGTCGGCATCGTCCGCCTCGGTCCGGACGGCTCGCTCGAACTGCTCGCCGACGAGGTCGCCTCCAGCGTCGAGGAGCACGCCCGCTTCGGCGGCGTCGTGCCGGAGGTCGCCTCGCGCGCCCACCTCGAAGCCATGGTCCCGACCATGCGCCGCGCCCTGGACGCGTCCGGCGTCGAGCTCTCCCAGATCCACTCCGTCGCCGTCACCGCAGGCCCCGGCCTGGCCGGTGCGCTGCTGGTCGGCGTGTCCGCCGCGAAGGCCTACGCCGCCGCGCTGGGCAAGCCGCTCTACGGCGTGAACCACCTGGCGGGCCACGTCGCCGCCGACACGCTGCAGCACGGCGCGTTGCCGGACCGCTGCCTCGCGCTGCTGGTCTCCGGCGGCCACTCGCAGCTGCTGCTCGTCGAGGGCGGCCTGGCGAACTCGATCACCGAGATCGGGTCCACCGTGGACGACGCGGCCGGCGAGGCGTACGACAAGGTCGCGAGGCTGCTCGACCTGCCGTACCCCGGCGGTCCGCCCATCGACAAGCTCGCCAAGCAGGGCAACGGGTGCGCGATCGCGTTCCCGCGCGGCCTCACCGGTCCGCGCGACGCGAAGTACGACTTCTCGTTCTCCGGCCTGAAGACCTCCGTCGCCCGCTGGGTCGAGCGCGCCGAGCGGGCCGGCGAGGAGATCCCGCTGGCCGACGTCGCCGCGTCGTTCCAGGAGGCCGTCGCGGACGTGCTGACCGCCAAGGCGATCCGTGCCGCGAAGGACCTGAAGGTCGACACGCTGGTGATCTCCGGCGGTGTCGCGGCCAACTCGAGGCTGAGCGGCCTGGCCGCCGAGCGCTGTGCGGAGGCGGGCATCGAACTGCGCGTGCCGCGCCCTCGCCTCTGCACCGACAACGGCGCGATGATCGCGGCACTCGGCGCCCACCTGGTCCACGCGGGCGCCAAGCCGTCCTCGATGGACATCTCGACCACGCCGGGCCTCCCGGTCAGCACGGTCCAGATCCTCTGACCCGACGGCAACGCGGGGCCCCTCCGTTCCCCACAGGGAAACGCAGGGCTCCCGCCTCACTTCCAGCATGCGGAATTTCACTTTGGCACGCGGGGAGCTTTCGTACGCTCCTGGAGGACG
>Ga0207692_10000782_pt1 | contig 11280 bp, 8 predicted proteins | sample LARL52metaG_FD_184345 | JGI IMG/M metagenome (GOLD analysis project Ga0207692, IMG submission 184345) | Corn, switchgrass and miscanthus rhizosphere microbial communities from Kellogg Biological Station, Michigan, USA - LAR L5-2 metaG... | ecosystem: Host-associated > Plants > Roots >...
CCACCACGTCGCCCTCCCACGGCTCGTCCTGCCACGCGCCAGGCCTGGCCAGGCAGTGTTCCAGCAAGTCTTGCCAGGTCATGAGGTCCTCCCGGACCGGGCACGGTGGTCAATATCAGGGGATCCCGGGCCCGCCCAATATGTCGTTCGCCACACTTCTGGCAGGTTTGAAACCGCAAGATACCGGCTCAGCTTGGTCCCACCAGACGCTCGTAGTCACTCCAGTCACACTAGTAACGGCTTGGCGCCAATTGGATACCGTTTCTGCCGTGCCTGAATCCGCACTGATTTGACCCCAGCGTTTATTCTTCCCTGGATGGCTAGCTGAGGACGAGCCCAAGAGGAGAGAGTCCAGTGATGTTTCGTGACACCCCCGCCCTGCGGGGGCAGGAGGTGACGATCACAAGCATCGTTGGCTAGCTAAATAACGGTCCCGGCCAGGTGTTGCAGCACGCGGCCGGGACCTTGTGTGTCGGATCAACCTTAGGAGGAACCCCGACATGTTCAGTATTCCAGCTGCCGGGCTGGCGAAGACCCTGATAGGGGTCACGATTTCGCTGCATGGGGCACCGGCACACCACGTGCCGGGCCACTACACGGTCCGGCCGGGCGACACCCTCTCGGATATCGCCCGTCAGGAGTACGGCAGCCGGGCCGACTGGCCCGCCCTGTGGTGGACCAACCGTCACAACATCTCCAACCCGGACGCAATCGTCGCGGGCCAGAAGCTGCGCCTGAGCACCTGGCACCCGCACAAGGCATGGCTGCGGCGGGCCGCGATGGCCGCCGCGGGCCCGGTGCTTGCGGCGCCCTCGTCGTCGCAGTCGCCGTCCAGCCTGCCGGTGGCCACCAGCTCGTACCCGTCGTACTCCGGCGGCGGCGTGAACTGGGACGCCATCGCCGCCTGCGAGTCCGGCGGCAACTGGGGCACCAGCACCGGCAACGGCTTCTACGGCGGCCTCCAGTTCTCCCAGGGGACCTGGGACGCCTACGGCGGCAGCCAGTACGCCTCGAGCGCGTCTGGGGCCTCCCGGTCGCAGCAGATCGCCGTGGCTCAGCGGGTGCTCGCCGGGCAGGGCATCGGTGCCTGGCCGGTCTGTGGCGCCAACGGATAACCCCTCTACGTCGCTTGCCTGCCCCGCGGCCCCCAGCCGCGGCAGGCAGGCGACGCTCCATCGGGTCCCGGACGGCATCCCGCCGTCCGGGCCTGTCATCGGCCGCGGCCTTTGCGCGCGGATGGCCGCCAGCACGAGGCAAGCGGATCATCGGCCACGGCTATGATCGGGCCCATGGCTGATACGTCTGAGACTGCCGCGAGCCTGCGCGTCGCGCGTGTGACGGCCCTTAGCAGCGAGGATCGCCTGCACCTGCTGACGTACCTGCTCGCCAAGTACCCGGACCGTTTCTCCGAGATGCTGGACGAGGCGCTGACCGCCGTCGCGCCCGGCCGCACCCCAAGCAGCGACGAAAACTAGGACCTGTCGCCAGGGCCCACCGCGCGCCGGCATGGCAGGATGCGGTGGTTGAAATGAGGCGAACCGGGAGTGGTGCATCGTGACTGAACACAAGGCGGACGGCTGGCTCACCGCTCCGCTTCCGGCAGGCCAGTCGGCCGAGATAGACACCTCGGTGGCCCACCCGGCCCGGGTCTACGACTACTGGCTCGGCGGCAAGGACAACTTCGCGGCGGACCGGGAGGCGGGTGACCGGGTGCTCGCGGTTACCCCCGGACTGCGGGAGCGGGTCCGGGCGGGGCGGGCGTTCCTGGTGCGGGCGGTGCGCTACCTGGCCGCCGAGGAGGGAATCCGGCAGTTCCTCGACATCGGCACCGGCATACCCGCGGCGAACAACACGCACGAGGTCGCGCAGCAGGCCGTGCCGGACGCGCGGGTCGTGTACGTGGACAACGACCCCATCGTGCTCACGCACGCCAGGGCGCTGCTGGCCGGTGGCCCGGAAGGATCCATCCAGTACATCGACGGCGACGTCAGGGACGTGGCGGCGATCACCGCGGCGGCGGCCAAGACCCTGGACTTCACCCGGCCCACCGCCCTGATGCTGCTGGGCGTCATGCACCTGATCCAGGATTCCGAGAGCCCGCAGGAGATCGTGGCCAGGTTGATGGGCGAACTGCCGTCCGGCAGCTACCTCGTCCTCTCCCACCCGGCCAGCGATATTCATCCCAACCAGGCCGAAGCCCAGCGGCGCTACAACGAGCGCGTATCCACCCCGCAGACGCTGCGCACCCGGTCCGAGGTGGCCCGGCTCTTCGAAGGGCTGGACCTGGTACCGCCCGGCCTGGTCTATGTGCACGACTGGCGGCCCGGCCCGGACGACATCGTCCCGCCCAACGGGGTGTCCGCCTACGGCGGCGTCGCCCGCAAGCCCTAACAGTTCCTGGCGGGCGGGCCGTGAACCGGCCGGCCCCCGCCGCTGCGGCGCCGGGGCCGAGGCGGGCGGGCGTACCTGCCGGGAGCCAGGTGCGGGAGGAGTGCGTGGTGCCCAGGCCCTATTCGGTCCTGTCCCATCTGGAATGCGCGCGGTGCGGTGCCGTCCATGACGCTGGCGTCGTCCAGGGTTTGTGCGGGTGCGGCTCGCCGCTGCTCGCGCGGTATGACCTCGCCCTGGCCGCCGCGCTGGTGGATCGCGCGGACATCGGCCGCCGCCCGGCGGACATGTGGCGCTACCACGAACTGCTACCGGTCTCCGGCGCCGGCCGGGTGGTGAGCCTGGGTGAGGGCATGACGCCGCTGCTGGCGATGCCGCGCCTGGGCCGCGCGCTCGGGGTTCCCGGGCTGCTGATGAAGGACGAGAGCCTCATCCCCACCGGCACCTTCAAGGCCCGCGGCGCCGCCGTCGGGGTGTCCCGTGCCGCCGAACTGGGTGTCGCGGGGGTGGCCATGGCGACCAACGGGAACGCAGGGGCGGCCTGGGCGGCCTATGCCGCCCGCGCGGGTCTGCCCAGCCTCATCGTCATGGCCGCCGATGCGCCCGCGGTCAACCGGGCCGAGTGCCTGGCTGTCGGCGCCGAACTGCGGATGGCCGACGGCACCATCGCGGACGCGGCCAAGCTGGTCGCCGCGCAGGTGCCGGCCCGGCCCGGGTATCAGGACGTCTCCACGCTCAAGGAGCCCTACCGCATCGAGGGCAAGAAGACCATGGGCCTGGAGATCGCCGAACAACTCGGCTGGCGGCTGCCCGACGTCATCGTGTACCCCACCGGCGGCGGGGTCGGCATCATCGGCATCTACAAGGCGCTGCTCGAACTGCGCGCGCTCGGCTGGACCGGGCAGCGGCCGCTGCCCCGCCTGGTGGCGGTCCAGTCCACCGGGTGCGCCCCGATCGTGACCGCGTTCGCCGCCGGAGCCTCGGAGAGCGAGCCCTGGCCGGACCCCCGGACGGTCGCCTTCGGCATCACGGTGCCCAAGGCATTGGGCGATTTCCTGGTGCTCGAGGCGCTGTATGCCACCCGGGGGACCGCCGTCGCCGTGGACGACGCGGCGCTGCTTGCGGATCAGCGGCTGGTCGCGCACCTCGAGGGCAGCTTCATCTGCCCGGAGGGCGCGGCCTGCGTCACCGCGGTGCGCCTGCTGCGCGAATCCGGCTGGCTGGCCGAGGCGGACCAGGTGGTCGTGCTGAACACCGGCACCGGGCTCAAGTACCCGCACACCATGCCGGCGCAGGGGGGCCGCCCGCGCTGACCGTTACGCCGGCCGTCATGCGCTGACCGCCGCGCCGGACTAGGGCATGTCCGGCGCGGCGGCGTCCCAGGGACGTCCCCACGCCCCGGGACATTCAGCCCGTGGCCGGGACGCCCCCCTCGCGGTGAGCCCGCCCCGGCCACGGGATCGGCGGTGATCAGGAGCCGGCGATCACCGAGTTCAGCGCGGCGATGTCAAGGGCGCCGATGCCCGTGACCTCGTCGTAGCCCGGGGTGGCGGTGAAACCGCCGTTGTTGCCGCCGACGATGTCGGTGAAGCCGGGCACCGGGCCGGTGTCGCCGAGTGAGGGGTTCACCTGGTCGTAGAGGGCGTAGAAGTCGATCGCGGCCATGCCGAGCTTGTTGCGGTTCCCCGACTGCAGCCGCGCCCAGGAACCGAGCGCCAGCGGCGAGGACAGGCTGGTGCCGCCCACCCCGGTCGGGGTGCCGTTGACGTAGATCTCTGCGGCGGTGGCCACGTTCGGGTCCGCGTCCATGGCGATGTCGGGCACCGCCCGGCCGCCCATGACCGCGCCCTGGGTGTAGAACGGGTCGCTGTCCTGGGTCCAGAAGCCCGGGACCTCGGTCTCGCTGTCCCCGCCGCCGCTGCCGACCCAGCCGATCTCCTCGACCCGGTTGCCGGTGGCGTCGGAGATCAGGCTGGTGCCACCGACCGCGGTGGCGTACATGCCCGAGGCCGGCCAGTTGGTGCCGGGGAACGAGCTTGGCACCCCGGTGGCCGCGACGAACGCGCAGCCGTCGCCGTTGTCACCGGACGAGGCGAAGAACGTCTGGCCCTGCATGGCGCCCTCGGTGAGCACGTTGTCGGTGCTGATCATCGAGCCGTCCAGGTACGGGCCGATGTCGCAGCCGCCGACGCTGGCCGACATGGCGACCGCCTTGTCCTGGGACACGAATGCGGCGACCGCGGTGTCGATGTTGGTGTCGTTCAGCGCGCCCACGTTGTAGAGGTAGATGTGCTTGAGCGTGGTCGCCATCGCGCTCGACGACTGGGTGTCGAGATCCCACTCGTCGGCCCCGGATGTGTCGCTGCTCTGCGGGCCGACCTTGACGATGGACACCGGCACCTGGGGCAGGCTGAACGCGGCCTCCGCCGTGCGCAGGTCGGTGATCGCCCCGGTGACCTGGCCCTCGGTGAACAGCGCGACCGCCGTCTTGGCCCCGGTCGGGGTGCCCGCGGCGTCGTAGGTGTTCTGGAAGTCCTCCGGCGGTATCTCGTTCGGGATGACCGGGTTCCCCGCCGACGTGGCGTTCGTGCCCGCGTGCCGCGCCCGGGCCGCGCGCCGCGCGGCGGACCTGCTGGCCGCGTTCTGGGTCATCAGGACCGGCTGCGGCGTGGGCAGCCGCCAGTTGGACAGGCCCACCACGGCCTGCACGATCCCGGTGAGCGAGGACGGCACCCGGGCTCCGCCGACGTTCGCGCGGAACGTGCTCCCGTTCGGCATGACGTAGCTGCCGATCGTCGTGTTGAACGCCTTCTCCGCGTCGCGGACCGTGCCGGTCGCGGCGACCAGCAGCCGGTCACCCTGCACGGACACGCCGGTGAAGCCGTTGTTGCTCAGGTAACTCGTCACCGCGCTGACCTGCGCGGCGGTCGGCGCGTAGACCGCTTCCCACTGCGCGGGGGTGAGGAACTGATGGAAGGTGGCGCTGCCCGGCTGGTACATGGCGCGCAGTGCGGCCTGCTCCGCCGCGGCGTTTTGGGGCTTGAGCGTAACGGCCAGCCGTACCGGAGCGGATGCCGGGGCGTTGCCGGTCAGCGTGGCACCCTGGATCGAGGTTGCCAGGGTGGCTGTTGATCCCCAACTGGAAGAGGCAGCCGAGGCAGATGCCGATGGGGCGGCGGCCGCGCCGAGCGTGACCAGCACGCCCAGTGTGCTTGCCGCAGCGAGGCCGCGGCGTACCACGCGTGAATGAGACATGGGAGGTCTCCCGGTCTTGGGATAGGTGCCCCGGAGTCGGGCACTGCCTGCTGAGATGAATCGATCGTCGGCTGGGGCGGTTGCAAAGGCGTTGCGAAGCCGTTACTGCCCTTGTTACTGCCCGGTAACCATGACTGGCTGACCTAATTCGGCAGGCCCGCGGGCCTGGTTGGCCCGAGGCAGGTTCGCTTGGCCGGGGCTCAGGCTGGCTTGGCGGGGGTCGTTGGCGGCCAGGAGCCGTCCTTGGCCAGAGCCACCGCCTGCCCGGCGGACATCCGCAGGCCAGCCTGGTACGCGGCGCCGAACGCCGCCTCGCCGAGTGCCGCAGCCGCCGCATCCCTGGCTCCGTTCAGCCGGGCCTGGTCGGGGCCGACGATGGGCGCGCCGATGTCCTGCCTGATGGACTGGGAGGCGCCGAACAAGGTGGCAGCCCGGGCGGCGTTGCCCGCGGCCGATTCCACCGCGGCGAGTTCCTCGAGCATCTCCGCGACCGAGCGGCGCTCGCCGACCGACTCGGCCAGGTCGAGGCTGCGCAGGTGGAACTGTGCGGCGGCGGGATAGTTCTTGCGCCGCGCCGCGACCAGACCGAGGTTGCCGAGCGCCACGACCGCCAGCCGCAGGTCGCCCAGTTGCTCGCTCAGCTCCAGCGCCTGCTGGTGCAGCCCGGCCGCGCGGTCCAGGTCGCCGGCCTGGTAGGCGACCAGGCCGAGGTTGGTCAGCGCGCCGGAGGTCAGCTTGTGGTCACCCAGCCGCCTGGCGTTGTCGAGGTGCTTGGTGAGCCGTTGCTCGGCCAGGGCGAGGTCACCGGAGTTGATGGCCACCACGCCAAGATTGCCCAGGATGAGCGTGGCCCGGCGCAGGTCGCCTATCTCGGCGAACTTGGCCATGCTCTGCGTGTAGTACGCCGTGGCTTGGTCCAGGTCCCCCTGGTGCAGAGCGAGCCGGCCAAGGCCGCTCAGGGCCTGGCCGGTCTGCTGGGCGTCACCGGTGCGCTCGGCGAGTTCGAGCGCCTCGGCGTGCAGTGCCCGGGCCAGCGGGTACTCGCCGCGGAAGTGTGCCGCCGAGCCGAGATCGCTGAGGGTGCTCGCGACTTGGAGGTCGTCGCCAAGCTCCCGCCAGATCGCCAGGCTCTCCTGCTGGTAACGCCGCTGCGCGTCGTGATCGGCCTGCACCGCGGCGAGCTGGCCCGCCCCGTCAAGCGCGATCGCACGCAGCCGCGTGTCCGCCCCGGGGCCGGCGGCGGCCAGCGCCGCGTCGAGCGCGGTGCGGGCGAGCGCGATCGGCCCGCGCACCAGCCAGAACGGAGCCAGGGCCCCGGCCAGCGCCAGGGCCTGCTCGGGGTCCGGCCCGGGCGGGGCTCGGCCTGGGCCGGCAGGCGCCGGGGGCCGCCCCGTGTTCGCGTGGGAGCCCGGCCCGGTCGGCGCGGCTCGCGCGGCGGCCGTGCCGGAGCCGGGCGCGGCTGGCGCGAGGCTCCACTCCAGGCCGGCCCGGAAGTTGTCCCTGTCGGCGTCGAGCAGGTCCAGCCAGGCGGCCTGGTCCGGCCCGGCCAGATCGGCCTGCCCGGCGAAGTCGAGCAGCCAGGCCATGTGCCGGCGGTGCAGCGCCGAGTCCTCCCCGGAGGCCTCCAGCCGGCCCAGCGCGTACTGGTGGATCGATTCGAGCATGCCGTAGCGCATGCTGCCGGATCGCTCCTCGGTGGTCAGCAGCGACCGGTCGATCAGCGCGGTGACGGTCTCGAACACCACGTCCAGCGGCAGCGCGCCGTCCGGGCAGACCGCCTCGACCGCGTCGATCGTGCACCCGCCGGCGAAGACCGCCATCCGGCGGAAGCACACCTGCTCGGTCTCGCTGAGCAGGTCGTGGCTCCATTCGATGGCCGCTTCCAGGGTCCGGTGCCGCGGCAGGGCGGCCCGGCTGCCACCGGTCAGCAACCGGAACCTGTTGCCGAGCCGGGCGGCCAACTGCGCCACCGTCAGCGCGCTGACCCGGGCCGCCGCGAGTTCGATGGCCAGCGGTATGCCGTCGAGCTGGCGGCAGATTTCGCCGACCGCCGCGACGTTCTCGCGGGTCAGGACGAACCCGGGCCGGGCCAGCGCGGCCCGATCGCAGAACAGCCGGACGGATTCCGCCTCGGCCGCCGCCTGCGGATCCGCTATCTCAGGCTCCGGCACGGTCAGCGGAGGCACTGGCCAGCTCGCCTCCCCCGGCAGGCCAAGCCTGGTCTGGCTGGTCACCAGGATCCTGAGCCGGGGGCAGCTCTGTAGGAGCGCCGCGATCGTGTCCGCCGCGGCCTCGATCACGTGCTCGCAGTTGTCCACGATGAGCAGGGCCTCGGTGTCGCGCAGCCGGGCGACGACACTGCCGAGCAGGGTCTGGCCTGGTTCCTCCCGGACCGACAGGGCCAGCGCGAGGGTGGGCACCACCAGATCCGGCTGACCGATCGGGGCGAACTGGATCAGCCACACCCCGTCGCCGTACTTCCCCGATACCTGCGTGCCGGCTCGGAGGGCGAGGCGGCTCTTCCCGGAGCCGCCGGGCCCGGTCAGCGTGAGCAAGCGGGACAGCCTGAGCAGTTCCTCGATCGTGTCCAGTTCCGCTTCCCGGCCGATGAACGAGGTCGTCTCGGTGGGCAGCCCGGGCGGCGGCGCGGCGCCCGGGGGGTGCGCCGCCGCCTGCTGGGTGGCACCGTCCGACCGCCCCGGTGCCGTGGCCGTGGTCTCCTCGCCTTGGGCGGGCCCGGCTGCGATGTAGCCAGCCGCGGTGGCTCCGGTAGGGGTGGCGGCCGTTCCTGGCGGGGCGCTGCTGGCGCCGTTCCCGCGCGGAGCGTCGGCAGCCGCTGGCGCGGCGTTGGCGGCGGCGGTCGCTGGGGCGCTGGCGGTCCCCGGCCGAGCGCTGGCCGGCCCTGGCGTGGAAGCGCGGCCCGCGGCGGGCGGGCGCCAGTCAAGTTCGGGATCCTGGCGCAAGATCCGCTCGTGCAGGCGCTGCAGGTCCGGGGTCGGGTCGATACCGAGTTCCTCGGCGAGCCTGCCCCGCAGCGTCGCGTACGCGGTCAGCGCCTCGGCCTGGCGCCCGCACCGGTACAGGGCCAGGATCCGCTGCCCGGTGAACCTTTCTCTCAGCGGGTGGGCACCGGCCAGGCCGTCCAGTTCCGCGACGAGGCTGGCGTGCCAGCCGCAGGCCAGGTCGGCGTCGATGCGGCTCTCCAGCGCGGCCAGCCGGGCTTCCTCGAGGCGTCCGGCGTCGGCCTGGGCGAAAGCCAGATCGGCCACATCCGACAGGGCCGGGCCGCGCCATAGGCCCAGCGCCGCCCGCAGGATCCCCGCGGCGGCCTCGGCCCGGCCCGCGGCCAGGTCCGCCTCTGCGCCGTGGACCAGGCTCTCGAAGCGGGCGGCGTCCAGCTCGGCGCCGGTGACGTTGAGCCGGTATCCGGGTGCCTGCGTCACCAGCAAGCCGGCTCGCGCACCGAGGGCGCGGCGCAGCCTGGAGATATAGACCCGCAGTGTGGCCATGCTGTGCGGCGGCGGGTTCCCCGACCACAGGTCATCGGCGAGCCGGTCGGCTGACACGACCCGGTTCGCCGACAGCAGGAACCTGGCCAGCAGCGCCCGTTCGCGCAACCCCCCAAGATCCAGCTTCAGCCCGTCTTCTTCGGCCTCGATCGGGCCGAGTATGCGGAATTCCACAGCAGGCCACTGCCTCACCTGAGCAGGCTGGACTGGCCCCCATGGTAAGCCGGTCATGACGGCCAGGGACGGCCAAAGCCACAGATACCACGCGCAGCCAGCTCGTCCGCCTGTGGGCTGGTTCTCCTGCCTGGCGTGGCTGGCCCTTCCGCCCGCCCGGCCGGCCCGTCCACCCGGTGCGGTTGGCTCTCCCGGCCTGCGCGGCCGGGTGTTCCCGCTGAGCGCGGCTGATCCTTCCGGCACGGCTCTGCCGGCTGCCCCTCGCTGTCACCTTTTTGTAACGCGCGTCATGCAGAACGGCACTATGAACTCCGCGCCGACGACGCCGACGCCAGAACCCTCGTCGTGGGTGCTGCTCGAACGCGCAGGCGACGAGGCGGTGCTGCCGCCCGGGATCCGGCTCGCGGACGAGTCGCGCCCTGGCCGGCAGTGCTTCGTGCTGATCGAGGGCAGGGCAACGGTCGAGGCGGCGGGGAACCGGCTCCGCGAACTGGGTGCCGGATCTTTCGTCGGCCTGGTGGACGCCGACGGGCGGCCGCTGCCCCTGTCTGGCCTGACCGTTCAGCTAGCGACGCACTCGCGCGTGCTCGTCATCGATGCCCGGCGCCTGGCCGTACTGATCGATTCCGATCCCGCGGCGGCTGCCGCGTGGCGCAAGATGTCCCAGCAGGCGTGACCGGCACCCGGACGGCGCCCGAGCGGCGCCGTCCGGTGTGCCGACCAGGTTTAGTACATCCAGTGCTGGCTGATCGCGGCCTTGCCGTGGGGATGGGCGTCAGTGCCGTGTCCCATTGCCGCCGCCGTTGCCGCGCCGATGCTGCCCAATGCGAGGGCTAGGGCGAGAATCCCGCGCACCAGCCGCGCGCGGGCCGACCTCGGACGCCTGCGGTGCGCCGATAACCTGCGGTGCGCGCCGCCCACCGGGCCGCTAGAAGGAGTGTCGTGCCATAACGAACTACGCATCTCCATGGGAGAGGGTCCCCTCTTGACGTAGACATCGGGTCCTCTAAGACGGAGAAGCTACTCTCCCGGCGGCCCCCGGACATGGCATTCGGGTTAATTGCGGCAACTTTTCGCGCACCTGCCCGTGCAAGTTGCAGACAGGGTCAGGTGGCGTGCCACGCACGCAACTACAGCATCGAAGCTCACGTTCGTCAACATGAGACTCCGTTAGCCCCAAACGTTACAGGAATATGGCGTCTACCGTTATCTTCAAGCGATCTGCGTGCTTTCCATGAAAGGGTCCATGCAAATTGCGCTGACCCTCTCTGACCAGGGTGAACATTTTCTTATTTGGCCGTCACCCGCCCCCTGGCGGGGTGTTAAAAGGCCATGGTGGGTATTAAAGTCGATGGAAAGGTTCCGTGGATCCCATTCGACTAGCTTCCGGCTTGCCGCCAGTGGTGGAAGCCCAAGGGCGATCATGGAATTTCGGGTTCTCGGGCCGATCGAGCTAAGGTCGGCCGACCGGCCGCAGGACCTGGGGCCGGCCAGAGAGCGCTGCGTCCTTGCCATCCTCCTGCTGACGCCGGCAACGATAGTCCCGGCGGAGACGCTTATCGACAGGCTGTGGGACACCAGGCCCCCGGCCAAGGCCCGGGAGAGCCTGTCCGCCTACATCGCCAGGCTGCGGGCGTCTCTCCGGCAGGCCATTGGCGACAGCGTCCAGATTGCCGGGCGTGCCCGGGGTTACACGCTCGACGTCGACCCTGAGGTGGTGGACCTGCATCGGTTCCGCCGGTTGCGCCGACGGGCGGAGGCGCTGGCCGCCAGCGGCGACCATGACCAGGCGGCCAGTTTGCTGCGCGAGGCGGACGGGCTGTGGCGCGGCCCCGCGCTGGCAGGTATCGACGGCGACTGGGTGGCGCGGATGCGCGACAGCCTCGAAGAGGAGCGCCGGGCGGCCATCCTGGAGCGCGTCGAGTCTGAGCTGGCGCTGGGCCGGCACGCCAGC
>Ga0207692_10000785_pt1 | contig 11273 bp, 6 predicted proteins | sample LARL52metaG_FD_184345 | JGI IMG/M metagenome (GOLD analysis project Ga0207692, IMG submission 184345) | Corn, switchgrass and miscanthus rhizosphere microbial communities from Kellogg Biological Station, Michigan, USA - LAR L5-2 metaG... | ecosystem: Host-associated > Plants > Roots >...
CTCGTCCATCAGCAGGATCGACGGCTCGTTGACGAGCGTCTGCGCCATCGCGACGCGCTTGCGCATGCCACCGGAGAGCTGGTGCGGGTAGTAGTCCTCGAACCCGCCGAGGCTGACCCTCTGCACCCAGTCGCGCGCCTTCTCGCGGGCGGCCGCCTTCGACTCGCCGCGGTAGCGAGGCCCGGCCGCGACGTTGTCCAGCACCGACCGCCACGGCAGCACGGCGTCGTTCTGGAACATGTACCCGACACCGTCGGGGATGCCGGTGACGTGCTGCCCGCCGACCAGGACCTCGCCCTCCGACGGGGGTTCGAGTCCCGAGACGAGCGACAGGGTCGTGGACTTGCCGCACCCCGTGGGGCCGACGACGGCGACGAACTCGCCGCGGTCCACCGTCATCGTGAGGTCCCGAACCGCCGTGTGCACCCCACCCGATCCGGTGGGGAAGCGTTTCGTCGCTCCGCGCAGCTCGATCAGTTCCGCCATGCGTGCCAGCTCCCTGCTGTTGCGCCGGTGTTGCTTGGCGGTGAACGGTAGGTGTGCCCCGTCACTCCTCGATGCTTTGTCGCGCAGTACGCGCAACGAACGTAATTCGCGTTTTGCGCTTTTTGCTCTGGGGCCGCGCGGAGTTACCGTCTGGCGCATGACCAGGGCGAAGATGCCGCTCGTCCGCCGGCTGCTGATCCTGCAGATCGGCCTGCTGGCGCTGGTGCTCGTCGTGGGCGCCCTGCTCGGTGTGTGGACCGAGAGCCGCGAGCTGTCCGATCAGTACAAGTACCGGGCGCTCGCCGTGGCCGAGGCGGTGGCGTCGGATCCCGGCCTCGGCGACGCCGTGGCGGGCGACCAGCAGCCGCTGGTGCAGGACCAGGCCGAGCGCGCCCGGAAGGCGACCGACGCCCTGTTCGTGGTCGTGACCGACGAGCACGGCATTCGGCTGGCCCACCGCAATCCCGACCTGATCGGCGAGCACGTGAGCACCGATCCCAGCGCGGCGCTCGCCGGGAACGAGGTCTCGAACATCGAGCGCGGCACGCTCGGGCTCTCGGCCCGCGGCAAGGTGCCGTTGCGCGACCACACCGGCACGATCGTCGGCGAGGTCAGCGTCGGCATCGACGCGTCCGAGATCGACGACGCGCGGTGGCGCCAGCTCGGCACCACGGCGTTGTTCGCGGGCGGCGCGCTCCTGCTCGGCGTCGCGGGTGCCGTTCTGCTCGCGCGCAGGCTGAAGCGCCAGACGTTCGGCGTCGAACCGCACGAGCTCGCCGAGCTGATGCAGGAGCACCAGGCGGTGCTGCACGGTATCGGCGAGGGCGTGCTCGCGGTGGACGCGAACGGGCGCGTGTCCGTGTGCAACACCGAGGCGATGCGGCTGCTGCGGCTCACCGCCCCGGTCGGCACGCCCGTCGCCGAGCTGGACCTGCCGGCACCGTTGCGGAAGGCGCTGGAGTCGCGGGAACGCGTCGACAACCTGATCACCGTCGCCGGCGACCACGTGCTCGTGGCGAACTACCGCGAGGTGCGCAAGGACGGCTACGACCTGGGCGGCGTGCTGACGTTGCGCGACCGGACCGACCTGGAGGCGCTGACCAGCGAGCTGGGCTCCACGCGCGGCCTGACCGACGCGTTGCGGGCGCAGCGCCACGAGTTCGCGAACCGCATGCACACGCTGTCCGGACTTCTGCTGACGCGGCACTACGACGAGGCGCTCGAGTACGTGACGGCGATGTCGTCCGGGCCGATCACCATGCTCGGGTCCAGCGAGGAGATCAACGACCCGTACCTGCAGGCGTTCCTGTCCGCCAAGACGTCGGCGGCGGCGGAGCAGGGCGTGCGGCTGGTGCTGGGCCCGTCGAGCTGGGTTCCGTCCAAAGTGGTCGCGCCGGTCGAGGTGACCACGGTGGTGGGCAACCTGGTCGACAACGCGCTGCACGCCGCGAGCCACGGCACGCGCCGCCCGGCGACGGTCGAGGTCGACCTGCTGGCCGAGGACACGACCCTGCACGTGGCGGTGACCGACTCCGGTGACGGAGTGCCGGAACACCTGCGGGACAGCATCTTCACCGAGGGAGTGTCCACGAAGGAAGGTGAGGGACGCGGTCTCGGCCTCGCGCTCACCCGCCAGGCGGCCCGCAGTCTCGGCGGTGACGTCGAGCTGGCGCACGGCAGCGGCGGGGGAGCGCTGTTCCTGGCTCACCTGCCGCAGGTGCTCGAAGCCGCGGACCACGCAGAAGTACCGGTCGAGGAGGAACTGACGTGACGATCCGCGTCCTCGTCGTGGAGGACGACATCAGAGTGGCGAACCTGCACGCCGACTTCGTCCGGCGCGTTCCGGGCTTCGCCGTGGCGGGCCTCGCGCACAACGCCGCCGAGGCCCGCGCCCGGCTCGCCGACACACCGGTGGACCTCGTGCTGCTGGACAACTACCTGCCCGGCGAGTCAGGTCTGTTGCTGCTACGGGAGATCACCACGGACACGATCATGCTCACCGCCGTGTCCGACGCCGCCACCGTGCGCGCGGCGTTCGCCGCCGGAGCACTGAACTACCTGGTCAAACCGTTCGACGGGGACGACCTGGCCGACCGCCTCACCGCCTACGCGCGCTACCACGCCCAGCTCTCCCCGGCCGGCCGCACCGCGAGCCAGGCCGACATCGACCGCGCGGTGCGCCTGCTGCACGAAGGCGACCGCCGCAACACCCCGAAGGGCATGTCCGCGGCCACGGCCCAGCTGGTCGCCGACGGGTTGCGCTCGTACGGCTCACCGGCGTCCGCGGCGGAGCTCGCCACCGAGCTCGGCATCGCGCGGGCCACGGCGCAGCGGTACCTCACCTCGCTGGTGCGCGACGGCGGGGCGACGATGAGGTTGCGGTACGGCGCCACCGGGCGGCCGGAGCACGAGTACAGCTGGGTCGGCGCGGGACGGTAGGTTCGGTGCCGCCGTTGCGTGATCGAGGAGTCCGATGAACGTCCGCGTCCTGCCGCTGACCGCGCTGTTCCTGCTCGCCGCGTGCTCGGGAGGCGCGGACGACGAGCCCGCGCCGGCGTTGCGGACGGTGGAACGCGCCGCGGTGACGCTGCCGCCCGCACCCGCGGTGCTGGACTACCAGCTCGGCACCGCCTACCCACCTCCCGCGGGTGTCACCCTGCTCGCCCGCGACAGCACGGCCTCTCCCGCACCGGGCGTCCACAACGTCTGCTACGTCAACGGTTTCCAGACCCAGCCGCAGGACCGCGAGCTGTGGCTGACGCAGCGCAAACACCTGGTGCTCTCCGACTCCGGCGGCGAGCCGGTGATCGACCGGGACTGGCCGGACGAGTTCCTGCTGGACACCTCGACACCGTCCAACCGGGACGAACTGGCCCGCATCACCGGCGAGTCGATCACCCGCTGCGCCGACCGCGGCTTCGGTTCGGTAGAGATCGACAACCTCGACTCCTACTCGCGCTCCGGCGGCCGGCTGACCGTCGAGAACAACCTGGCCTACGCGGCGTTGCTCAGCGCGCGGGCGCACGGCCGCGGCCTGCCGATCGGCCAGAAGAACTCGGCGGAGGCCAGCCGCCGTGCCCACGACGAGGTCGGCTTCGACTTCGCCGTCACGGAGGAGTGCCACGCCTTCTCCGAGTGCGCGACGTACACCGGGGTCTACGGGGTGCACGTGATGGACATCGAGTACACCGACAACCTGCGCGGCACGTTCGCCGAGGTCTGCGCGGACCCGGCGACACCGAGGACGACGACGTTGCGCGACCGGAAACTGGTCGGGCCGGACAACCCGAACTACGCCTTCCAGCACTGCTGACCGTCAGGTCACCTCCCACGACCGGGACGCGCAAACGGTCCGATGTGGACAGCGAGGGGTGGACGAGCCGGCACCGGATGAGCATCATCGGCCACATGACTCATGTGGTGGTGCTGGGCGGCACGGGGCACATCGGCGGTTACCTGGTGCCCCGGCTGGTCGCCTCCGGGCACGAGGTCACGGTCCTGACCAGAGGGAAGTCGGCGCCGTACCGGACGGACGGGGCGTGGTCGGCGGTGACGACCGTGATCGCGGACAGGGTCGAGGAGGAACGCGACGGCTCGTTCGCGGGCCGCGTCCGGGACCTCGAACCGGACGTCGTGATCGACCTGATCTGCTTCGAGCTCGACAGCGCCAGGCAGCTCGTGGAGGCACTGGCCGGGCGGGTGCGGCACTTCCTGCACTGCGGCACGGTCTGGGTGCACGGCCCGAGCGCCGTGGTGCCGACCACGGAGGACGCGCCACGCCGCCCGTTCGGTGACTACGGCGTCAAGAAGGCCGCCATCGAGGCGTGGCTGCTCGATCAGGCGCAGCGCCACGGCTTCCCGGTCACGGTGCTGCACCCCGGCCACATCAGCGGTCCCGGCTGGGTGCCGATCAACCCCGCCGGCAACCTCGACGTCGACGTGTTCCGGCGGCTCGCGGAGGGCGAGGAGGTCGCGTTGCCGAACCTGGGCATGGAGACCCTACACCACGTGCACGCCGACGACGTCGCGCAGTCGTTCACCGCGGCGATGGCCCACCGGTCGGCGGCGGTGGGGGAGAGCTTCCACGTCGTGTCGCCGGCCGCGCTGACCCTGCGCGGCTACGCCGAGGCGGTCGCCGGCTGGTACGGCAGGGAGGCGAACCTGACCTACCTGCCCTGGGAGCGCTGGCGGTCCACGGTGTCGGCCGAGGCCGAGCGGCTGACCTGGGACCACATCGCGCACAGCCCGAACAGCAGCACCGCGAAGGCGGCCCGGCTGCTCGGCTACCGGCCGCGGTACAGCTCGCTGGAGGCCGTGCGGGAAGCGCTGGAGTGGCTGGGGCGGCAGGGCACCGTGCCACCGCTCTGACCGCCCGGCGCCGGTGCCGCGACCGAGGGTGCGGCACCGGCACGGGTGATCAGGCGAGGAAGAACTGCCAGCGCAGGTTCGGGCTGCCGTCGTCGGTCCAGACCTTGAGCGGGGATCCCGAGCCGACGTTGCCGCCGCTGTCCAGGACCAGGCGCGTGACCCGGTTGGCGATCACGAAGGTGTTGCCGCCGGTGCCGGTGACCGACCACTGCTGGCCCGGCGCTCCGGTGTAGACGGACTGCACCGGGTTGCCGCCCTGCTGCGTGGCTCCCGTTCCGTCGACGACGAGGCCGTTGGTGTTGTTGGTGAGTTTGACGAATCCGCTGTCCGCGTCTTCGATCCGGAACTGGAGGTTCGTGCTGCCGTCCGGCGTCCAGATCTTCAGCGGGCTGCCGGGGGCGACCGCGCCGCCGCCGTCGACGGCCAGTCCGTTGGTCACGTTGACGATGTGGAACCACCGGGTGGGGTCGAGCCGCACGCGCACGGAGACGATCGCGTTGTCGGCCTTGCGGCTGCAGAGGTCTGGGGTCGGACTCGTGACGCTCACCGGGGCACCGGTCAGGTTGTCGGCCGGGTGGCCGAGCAGTTCGCAGCCCGCCGCGGGCAGGACCGAGGAGATGCTGCGCGGTGCGAGACCCCTCTGCTGGAGTTGCGCGGCGGTGTAGGTGCCCATGGGGAGGTTGGCGGCAGCGCCGCGGTAGTCGCGGTCCGCGAACACGGCGGCCCCCGATTCCGGTGCCACCACGGGGATCCGACCGGCGAAGGCGAGCTTCAGGACGTAGGCGTGCGAGTCGAACGGTTTCGTCTCCGGCAGCACGACGTGCAACCCGGTGTCGTCCTGGCGGTAGGTGAGCGACGCGGCGTCACCGAGCAGCTGCACGCGTCGCAGGCCGGAGAGGTCGGCCCGCCCGCTCGACAGCGTCGTGATGTTCAGCGACGCGCCTGGCCACGCCAGCACCGTGGCGTAGAGGACCCGCCCGGCTTTGTCCCTGGTGAACCGGATGTCCTTGGCGGTACCGACCTTGGGAGCCACGAACGAGCCGCCGCCCATCTTGGTCGGTCCCTCGCCGCAGACGTTCCACGCGCGGGTGGCGTAGATCGACTCGCCGAAGCACCGCAGGTACGTGCCGATGTCGGCGAGGACCGCGCGCTGTTCGTCGGGGATGGTGCCTTCGAGGGTGGGGGAGATGTTGAGCAGCATGTTGCCGCCCTTGCTGACCCGGTCGATCAGCGAGTGGATCATCTGGGTGCTGGAGTAGTAGCCGATTCCCCTGGTGTAGCTCCAGCTGGAGCTGCTGATCGCGTCGTCGGTGAGCCAGTACGGCGTGACGATGTCCGCCGGGCCGCCGCGTTCGTAGTCCTCGACCTGACCGGAGTTGGTGAACCCCTTGTCGAAGTGCTTGTAGGTCGCTACGACGTCCTTGCCCCACTTCTCGGCCCGGTTGTAGTAGTAGGCCAGGAACTCCAGCCGTTGCTGTTCGCCGACCGCGCAGGGACCGTCGTTCAGGCAGTAGCCCGGCGAGTTCAGGGAGAAGTCCTGCCAGAGGATGTCGGGCTCGGCCCGGTCGACGACCTCCTTCAGCTTGGCCAGCCACAGCGCGTCCTCCTCGGCACGGGGCAACTGCCCGTAGAGCTTGCGCAGGCTCGGGTCCGTCTGGCGCGGGGCGTAGTCGTAGAAGCCGTTGTAGTTGAACGCGTGGTGCATCGACACCAGCAGTTTGAGGCCCTGGGCGCGAACCGCCTCGGCGAACAGGTTCAGCAGATCGAGCCGCGGCCCCCTCTCCACGGAGTTCCACTCGTTGACCTGGCTGTGCCACATCGAGAACCCGTCGTGGTGCTCCGCGACCGGGCCCGCGAACTTCGCGCCGGACTCCTTGACGATCCTCGCCCATTCGTCCGGGTCGAACCCGCCGCCGCTCGACACGAGCCGAGGTGCGAACTGGACGTGGTTGCCCGCGCGGTCGGCGCCTCCGTCGATGAAACGCTCGTAGCCCCACTCGGCGGGGTCACCGTAGAGCTCCTTGTGGTGGTTGTTCTCGCGGCTGCCCGGCCGGTACATGTCCCGGCCGTACCACTCGCTGCCGTACTCCGGCGTCGTGAACGCGCCCCAGTGCCAGTAGACGCCGAACTTGGCGTCCTGGAACCACTCCGGTGCGGCCGGGTGGCGGTCGACCGACGGCCAGGTGGGGGTGTAGCGGTCACGCTGCGGGGCCGCGGCGACCGGGCCTGGCAGGGCCGACGCCGCGATGCCGGTCGCCGCGAGCAGACCGAACTTGCGCCGGGAGAGCGTGTTGTCAGCAGGGTGCGTCAACGAGGCTCCTGGTCGAAGGGGAGGAGGCGTCTCCCGGTTGAATTTCGGCCAAGCTACTGCCGGTGACACCCAGGGGCAACGCTCGCTGTTAACGCTAACAATCTGAATCGGTTTGAACTGGGCTTAATTGATCTCGGATTTATTGGTGATCCTTGTGAACGTGAACATCGACGTGACCGCCACCTTGTAAGGTTGCCGTTCTATTGACGGTCGTCACAGATGTGCCTAACGTCGTACGGGCCGCGCGCCATCCCCGACGCAAGGGACGGACGACTGTGAAGGCTGTTCGACGACTGCTCGTCGTGGTGATCACCTCGTTGACCGTGGTGGGCCTCGCGCCCGCGGCGGCCCAGGCCGCACCGGCGACCCGGTACGACGGGGTGCTGCCGGACGGCGCGACCTGGATCGCCGACGTACCGGCCGACTGGAACGGCACGCTGCTGCTCTACAGCCACGGCTACAACCCCACGCCGCCCAACCCGCCGGTCGACAGCCCCGATCCGGCCACCGCGGACGCCCTGCTGGCACGCGGTTACGCGCTGGCCGGCTCGTCGTACTCCCGGCCGGGCTGGGTGGCCGACACCGCGGCCCAGGACGGTCTCGACACGCTCCGGGCCGTCACCGGGATCATCGGGAAGCCGCGTCGCGCCATCGCGCTCGGCACGTCGTTCGGCGGCATGATCACCGGCCAGCTGGCCGAACGCGGCGGCCGGTGGCTCGACGGCGCCGTCGCGACCTGCGGCCTGATGGGTGGCGGGATCGGCCTGCACAACTACCAGCTCGACGGGTCGCACGCGATCGCCCAGCTGCTCCTGGCCGGCGAGCAGGTCAAACTCGTCCGGTTCACCGATCCGGCCGAGGCCGCGGCCACGGCGAACCGGATGATCGCCGCGGTGGACCAGGCGCGCACCAGCCCGGCCGGTCGGGCCCGGCTCGCGCTGATCACGGCCCTGTACCAGGAGCCGTCGTGGGTTCCCGGGCAACCGAAGCCGGCGCCGGGCGACATCGACGCGCAGGCCGCGGGTCAGTACCAGAACCTGCGCTCGATCCTGCCGTTCATCGTGCTCGGCCGCTACGACATGGAGCACAGTGCGGGCGGCAACCCAACGTGGAACAAGGGCGTGAACTACTGGCGGCAGCTGGCCGAGTCGGGACGTCTCGCCCAGGTGGCGCACCTGTACGGGCTCGCCGGCGCGGACCTGCGCGCCGACCTGGACCTGCTGACGCGCACGGCGAACGTGACGGCCGACCCGGCGGCGCACGCGTGGATGCTCCGGACGTCCACGCTGACCGGACGGCCGGACATGCCCGTCCTCACGTTGCATACCACCGATGACGGCCTCGTTCCGGTGCAGCACGAGGAGGAGTACGCGGAAGACGTCCGCGACGGCGGTGCCTCGGCGTTGCTGCGGCAGGCGTACGCCGAGCACGCGGGGCACTGCGCGTTCACGACCGCCGAGCTGGTCGCGGCGGTGCTCACGATGGAGCAGCGCATCGAGACGGGGCGCTGGGCCGGGCTGGCCGATCCGCGCCGGTTGCAGGCTCGCGCCGACTCGCTCGGGCTCGGTCCGGCCGCGTTCGTCGGGTTCCGGCCGGGGGAGTTCCTCGGTGACCGCCCGGCACCAGCGCGTCACTGACATGTATCTGCCGATGTGCAGCACCTGTTGACCGCCCCGGACGCCAACTCCTACGTTGGTGAAACGTCGCCCAGTACCGTGTCTGTCCACTGTGGACTGTGCGTCGGCCGCCGCCGCCATGAGAACTCTTGCTCAGGACAAGGAGCTTCAGCATGGCACGAGCGTGGGTGTCGGCCGTGGTCGCGGCCGTCCTCGCCGCGGCCGGGGTGACAACACCGGTTCCGGCGGCTGGTTCCACCACTCCGGTGCCGGACGTGAACGGCGTCGCCGCGGGTGACTCCGCGATCGCGTCGGTCGACCTGGCCGGCAGGTGGAACTTCACGCCCGCGGGCCGGGCGGCCACGACGATCACCGTCCCCGGTGGCGGCTGGTACAAGCAGGGCTTCACCGACGTGTCCGAGGCGACGTACTCGCGCACCGTCACGGTGCCCGACTCGGGGCAGCCGCAGTCGGCGTGGATCGAGTTCGGCGCGGTGAACCACCAGGCGACCCTGTCGGTCGACGGGAAGGTGGTCGCCACCCAGACGACCGCGTACACCCCGTCCAACTTCGACATCACCGCCTTCGCGGCGCCCGGCACCACGCACACGATCACCGTGAACGTGAAGGGCCGCAACGCGTTGAAGACATCGGCGGGCAAGTACCTGGTTCCCGACGCCGCCAACTGGTCGGAGGCGGTACCGCAGGGGATCTTCCGCTCGGCGTTCCTGCGCGTGTACCCGGCCGTGTACGTGAGCGACGCCTTCGTCCGCACGTCGGTGACCGACCAGAGCCTCACCTACGACGTGTCGGTCACCAACACCTCCGGCAGCGCCCGCGTCGTCACCCTCGGCGGCACGCTCGCCTCGGACAACGGCGAGACGTTCAGCTATCCCGCGCTGCCCAGCCGCACGGTCACCGTCGCGGCCCGTTCCACCGCGACGGTGACGGTCGGGCCGATCGCGTGGTCTCTCGGCGCCGCGTCGTACTGGTGGCCGAACGTGCCGTACCGCCAGGGGTATCGCGCGCAGCTGCACCGGCTGACGGTGCACGCGTCCACCGACGACGGCCGCACCAGCGACGCCACCTACCGGTTCGGGTTCCGGGAGAGCACCCAGAACGGCGAGTACTACCGCCTCAACGGGGTCCGGCTGAACGTCCGCGGCGACAACCTGCAGGGCGCCGACTACGACCGCGTCGACAACGGCGGCAAGGGCGACGCCTACGACACGTTGCCAGGCTTTCTCCCGCCGTCGACCGGCAACGGCGGCTGGCCGCAGGCGGTCGACAACTACCTGCGGCTCAACTTCAACGCCGTCCGGATCCACCAGGAGCCGGCCAGTCCGTACATGCTCGACACGGCGGACGAACTGGGCCTGATGATCATCGACGAGACCGCCATCCGCGGCGCGGGCAACGCGCAGGACTTCAATGCCGGTCGCGCGAACATGGTGGCCCACGCCCGTGCGCTGACCGTGCGCGACCGCAACCACCCGGCGGTCATCCGCTGGAGCCAGGTGAACGAGCCGAACCTCGCCGACTCCGACTCCGAGCAGTTCCAGAAGGACCTGTACGCGGCCGTGAACGGCGCCGACGGCACCAGGCCGATCACCGCCGAGTTGGCCCCCGGCGGGGCGCCCAACCGGTATCCCGCCATGACGCAGGCCAACTTCAACCTCATCCCGCACTACCTCGACGGCACCGGCCGCTACGGCGAGCAGACCTGGTCCGTGGCGGGGCGGCCGGACGGCGAGGGCGAGTACATCTGGCCGGCGTGCAGCAGCAGGCAGGGCTTCGAGTGGTTCGCCACCGCGACCGCGGCCAAACGCGGCAAGGACACCAGCGATCTGCGGCCCTACACCCTGCTGTCCGCGTGGGCGAGCGTCATCCCCGGTGTGCGCACCACGGACTTCTCGCCGGAGGAGGGCGGCCACCCCGTCTACGGCGCGGACAACCTGCCGGACCCGTGGAGCAACGCCCAGATCCAGCGCGTCCAGGCCGGGTTCAACCCGATCGCCGCGATCGACCTGCCCTACTGGTCGGCGTCCGGTGCGTCCGACGCGAGCGGCAGCTTCCCGCTGCCGTCGGCCGTTCCCGGTTTCGCCCGCAACACCAGGGTCGACCGCACCGTCACGGTCTTCAACGACGGCTTCACCGGCACCGCCGTGGACTTCGCCTGGAGCGCCCGCCTCGACAGCCCGACCGGCGAGGTGGTCGCCTCCGGCAGCACGACCCTCACCGTCCCGCTCGGTTCGCGGGTGAGCCAGCCCGTGTCCTTCACGACCCCCGCCAGCGGGGGCTCACGGGTGTACCTGGTCCTGTCCACCGCCAAGTCCGGCACCACCACGTTCACCGACACGGCCGAGTACTTCACCCTGGGCGGTGGCGGCCAGGGCCCCGCGCCGGGCAAGTACCGCGTCGTCAACCGCAACAGCGGCAAGCCGCTGGCCATCGCCGGCAACTCCACCGCCGACGGTGCCAAAGCCGTGCAG
>Ga0207692_10000796_pt1 | contig 11225 bp, 12 predicted proteins | sample LARL52metaG_FD_184345 | JGI IMG/M metagenome (GOLD analysis project Ga0207692, IMG submission 184345) | Corn, switchgrass and miscanthus rhizosphere microbial communities from Kellogg Biological Station, Michigan, USA - LAR L5-2 metaG... | ecosystem: Host-associated > Plants > Roots >...
AACGACCTGCTATCACGTCTCGCGGCTAATTTGGAGGCCTCGACAATGAAACGACGAGTAGGGATCTATGTTCGCGTCTCGACCGATGGGCAGACGACGGAGAACCAGCGCCGTGAACTTGAGGCTGTTGCTGCTGGTTCTGGCTGGGAAGTGGTCGGCATTTACGAAGACGCCGGAATTTCTGGCTCTAACGGGCGGGAAAAGCGCCCTGGCTTGGACCGGCTGCTGAAGGATGCCACGGCCCGCAAGATCAACATGATTGCGGCCTGGTCAGTGGATCGGCTCGGCCGCAGCCTTCAGCACCTTGTCGGCTTCCTGAATGAATTGCAGGCGCTAAATTGCCATCTCTATCTGCACCAGCAGGCGATCGATACGACCACACCTTCAGGACGGGCAATGTTCCAAATGTGCGGCGTTTTTGCCGAGTTCGAGCGCGCTATGATCGTGGAGCGCGTCAATGCCGGATTGGCAAGGGCCAAGGCAAAGGGCGTCAAACTCGGCCGTGGGAATCGGAAGGACAAGCGCCGGAGCGCGGACGAAGAGCGCTGGGGGATGAGCAGGTCCGAGCTACAAAAGCGCATCCGGCGCCTCTACAAGGGCGGCACGGGCATGGTGAAGATTGGTAAGACACTCGGCGTCGGGACGGGATTCGTGCAGCGGGTGTTAACGGAGCAGCCGCCCCCTTTCGACCTCGACGTCGCTGAAGTCTATACCTTTCAGTGACGCAGAAATGGCGACGCGCTGAGCTTGAGAACCGTATCCATCCTGGAATTAATCGTAAGTTTTGACGGGAGTGGCTGAATTGGCACAGCAGCCCAAATACGTCGAAACCTCACAGTCCTGTCGGACACATTTGCTGCCGAGCGCGTTATCTTCATGGCATGCGCCGTGATAATTTCATCTTCATAGCTTTTGCGATTGCCCTCGGGGTCATGCCCATGGCGCTGTTGGTGGGACCTATTTTCCTGAAGTAAGCCTGATTATTCGTGGGATCACCGAGGGCCGACGGCGCGCACTAGCGACCTGAGATACGATTCAAGGCGTGTTACTCCGCCTCGTTCTCACCGTGTTCGCACTGATTGTGATACTCCAGCAGCACCTGCGCCTCGTCCCGAACCTTCTGAACTAGCTCAAGGTCGGAGAGATCGTCGAAGTTTGTTCGATGCGCGATCGCTTTCTTCTCTATGAAGAGATTGAGTTCGCTACCGGCCATTTTGATCGCGGTGTTCGCAACGTCGCCGCGGTAAACATAAACTTCTTTGCCTTCTGCGCCGATCTTCACGGGTCGACGGCCGAGGGCTTTCTCGATGTTTTCAAGCAGCGCATCGAGCAGACATTGGCGGGTAAGGATGAAGCGATCTTGCTGTTCTTTCTGTAATTCCAAAACCCGTGCGACTACGTCCTTATTTGTCTTGAGTGCGGAAGCGTTGCGCCGATTATCAACATAACCAGCTTCTCGATAGGCCTGTGCGGCCGACATGCCCCTTGCGAGACCTTGCGCGAATTGTTCTCGGCGTTGGTTTCTAAGTGCAGGCATCTGCGGCCGGAAATGGTGTCGCCATGCCCAACAATACCATGAAGACGCTTCGGGTTTGAACCATCCTGCTCCGACACTGTCTAAACGATTAAGGGGTCAAACAATTGAGGCGCGCCATGCGTGACAATTGGCTCACAGGATTAGAGGCGGCAATGTTCGTCACGGGATTGACGCTGCTGGCGAGCGGAATGTGGGCACTGGCCGTAGGGTGATCACTCCGCCCTCCCTGTACCAGTATAGTCATGCTCGCCCCTAGATCCTCCTCGATCATCGCGAACGTGTCTCGCATTAACTTGGCTCTTCCCCATAGCGAGGCCTTGAGCAACCAGTTCTTCGCGGGGATTTTCGAGCGGCGGCATTGCTGACTGATGTTTTATTCGCTTTCGAGGTCGCCAACGATTATAGCCGACTCACCCGCAGCTGAACGCCTTTTCCTCCTCCGCACTTCTGGAAACCGTTTTCTTGCCCTTCGTGTGTGCCACTGCGCCATCAGTGCGCCATTAGGGAAAGGGGTGATGGAGCGCCTTGCGCCATCACCTTTTTCCCTTAGGCGCACAGTGGTGGTGGCGCAAAAAGGTCTGCGCCACCACTGCGCCACCAAAAATGGGCTGGTGGCGCAACTCATGGCGGCCTCTTTGAGGGGTCCAGCCGGAGGCCCTTACGTTCTTTCCGGTCGACCGGATCGTCGTAATCCTCGTGATAGAGGACGCCATTCTTGACCCACGTCTTGATGATCTCACGGCACTGGGCCTCAGTGCGGTCGGGACAGTGCCGCTGGACGACCTGCCACGCGGCGCGGGTCGAGGTCCTGGCCGCGTCGGAATAGCGCTGCCCGTTCGGCATCCCGGCCTCGATGTCAGTCAACGCGGTATTCAGGACGGCGCTGGACAGGCCGGCCCATGTTTCCGGAGGCTGCCAAGGAACAAGGGTTTGGACTTCGTCGCCGCTGGGATAATCGTCGTTGCCGTTGCCGAGCGGCACACCTACGAGCTTGAACCACATTGCCTTGCGCGATGGGGGTGCAGTATTCACCTTGCCGCTGTCGAGTCGGACGTACAGCGGCCGGTCTTCCGGCTTCACGCCGAAGGCGTTGGCCTCGTCTTCGGACATCCGAGTGAGGGTATAGATAAGACGGCCTGCGTCCCTGGCAGCGCTTGCGCCGCGGCCGGAATCGGCGTCGCCGGCCGTGAGCTGTCCTTTTTTGGTATGATGTGGCGCGTCCATGGCAATGTCGTATTGGATCGCGAGTTGCACTAACAGGTCGCAGACGAAATCCATTGCCCCATTATCGTTCTCTTCCAGCGCATGCAGCTTTATGAACGGATCCAGCATTACGAGACCGGGTTTCCGCTGCTCGATGGTTTTGCGGAGCATCTTTTCGAGAATTCCGATCTCCCGCGCGCCTTTGGCGTTTATCTCGGCAAGCTTGAAACCTTTCGGCGCGGCACAGAACAGCCATCCCTTCAATTCGGTTGCATCAATGCCGTGATGAATCCTTGCTGCCGCTATACGCCGCTTCAATTCGTCCTGATCGTCCTCGAGGCTCACCATCAGCACCCGGCAGCGTTTGAATACGTGTTGGCCGCATAGGTCCCTTCCTGTGGCAAGCGAAAGGCCCTGCAGCGTTCGCAGCGCAGTCTTGCCGGTTCCGCCTGGCGCGAGAAGGCCAGAAAGAAATTTTCGGCAGAATTGGTTGGCAAGGAGCCATTGACGTGGTGGTGGAAGATCGGTGTCATCGCCCGCGTCCCATTCGTTAAGACGCGGGATATTCGATTCCACAACCGCCTTTGCCGTTTCCGGTTTCCAGAGTGGCGCGTCAAGGCAGCGGGCCGCAAGCGCATCCGCATTGTGCTTTTGAGGATCGAGTGCGATCCAGTCGCTCACGTCTCCTTTTTCCGGCAGATCCGCAAAGCTCGCAACGCGGATGCTCGCAGCATGGCCGGCAAGCGCCTGGGCCGCCTTGGTGGATTTCTCTCGTCCGGATTTGTCGTTGTCTTCAAGGATGATGATGTCGCGGCCCTTGAACAAGGCGGCGAATTCGTCTGTCCAGACACTGCCGGCACATGTTGTGGCCGTTAAGTTCAGTTTTCGGACATTCTCGCAGTCTTTCTCGCCTTCGGTGACGAAGATCGGCGCATCAGGAAATGCTGCCATATCCTGCGCCAATTCTGGCCAGCGAAAAGGGACGCGACTTATACCCTCAAAAACCTTTTGCGTGATCCAGCCCCCACGACCATCGGGACGGCGCTGGGTGAAATTCTTCGGATCCCAGCGCTGCGCTTGGTAGATCAGCTTGCCATGGATGTCGGTGTAGTCGTAATTGGCAACTAGCTTGCGGTGTGAGGCTGTCGCCGCTGGCCCGAGTACTGTCGTGGCCTGCGGCAATACCGATATTTTCGCAGACGTGCCCGAGAGAGCGGTGTCGATTTCATCGTCGATTGAGCGGCCATTGCCATTTCTGCCCTTCTTTGGCTGCCAAGCAGGCAGGCCAATCTTCTGGCGGACATAGTCTTTGCAAGCGATCGCGTCATCATTGGCCCATGACTTCACAACGATGTCATCACCGGCTTCGTTGAGCTTGACGCACAGCGACCGATCCTTGGCACTGTGGCGGGGGCCTGGCGCGCGAACTTGGCCGTTCGAGACTTCGCCGCCAAGAGCTTTGGCAATATGGGACAATGAGAGATGCATGGCTTCAATGAACACAAAGGCCGGCTTTTAGGCCGGCCTTAGGTTTAAGTTGGACTAAAACGGCGGAAGATCGTCGTTGATGTCGGCGGTTGCAGCCGCGAGCACTTCTGTCGAAGCCGCCGCAGCGCCGCAATCGTCCCAGCGCTCAATCTTCAGAACCGGAACCGGGATCTTGCCATACGTTTCGTGCCGGTAACTGTTGGATTGCAGGCTGATGACAGGCAGCACGTTGGTCTTGCGGTACGGCGAGTATGCACGCGCCAAATCGCGGAATGCTTGCTTCGCGCCGTGCGAATTAAATACCCAGCAATAGAGATCGCCGTTTTCGCAGTGCTGCAATGGTAGATAATGCTGCTGAGCCCATGGATCGTTCGGCTCCCCTCGGTCATTTGTGTCCCACAAGGATTTGTCGGCGAAACCGAGCTCGTTCCGGTCGGCGAACTTCGTGTTGTCGCGGATATAACCAATCCGGTGCTCAACCGGCTTCTTTTCCGCAAAGCGGACCCATCCTCTCATGGCATCGCGTATCAGAACCAGGAATTCGGTGCCGATCGGTACTTCATTCTCGCCATGGAGCCATTCGCCTTTGGCGTATTTGATGATCTTGCCGAACTGGCCGCCGGCTTCGTTGGCGAGTTCCAGCCACGGATCATCTTCGTGAGGTATTGCGATTGCTGCTGTGTTCATTCTTGCGATAACATTCATTTGTCAATTTCCTTCGATTTTAGGGACGGGTTTGGCTGATACGCAACGCAACGAATACACGCCGAAGTAATTCGGCGAATTGGGAGAGATAGATTTCTGGGTTTGACAATCGAGCACGCGGCGGTGCTGAAACCTCTAATCGTTCAGGAGGCCAGCAGATTGTGTGGCCACCGCGGGCGATGGGGGGACTATCGCGCCAGGTGCGGTCGGAAAGGTCCGACACCAGCGCGGCGCAATTCAGACCTACAGCGGCGTCGTCTGGCAATGCCTTGAAATTATCAAGGATCGTCCTTTCTTTCGCGGAAAGAGTTTTCATGTACCACGGCCTCCTCTAGTTTCGTATGGAGGCCGTTTACTGCCACGATTTGCGGGATTTTCGCCAACACAGAAAAAGCACTTTTTTCGCGTGTTTCTGTCCGGTACAGAAAACTACTCTTCACACGCTTTTTCTGTACCGAGGCTCTCGAAAGGTGAAATCACGATCACCTATACCAATTTTTCGCAGCTCCCTAAGCAGCAAACCAGCTAAGTGCGAATTGACAAACGAGAGGACCATTGACGGTCTCGCCGATTTCACGGCGGGGTGTTCCGTGGCGATGTGTTTGCAGGCGCGGCGGATGTCCTTGCCGTTCTCCGAATGTCGTCCTGTCATTGCCTCGAAACACAGTCGGGCGACTTTGCAGTACACGCTGTTCTCCGAGCTATATCTGGCTGGCAGCCCGTGTGCTATCACCAATGCTAGCGCAACTTCCGCGGCCAGGATCTGATCCTGACCGGAGTTGCCATGTGCGCCAATCTCGTCGTTCTTGATCAATGTCGCCTGACGTCGTATGTGGGAGAGAATATCTTTCAGTGACCGCGCGCGTGCGGCTGCGGACTCTTTCACACTTACAGTTCTGTCGGGGTCGATCGGTTCTTCACGAAAGAGCAAAACGGGATCAAAAGTGTCTGGGCATCCACCGAGAAGCCTCTGTCCGTCTTCGATCCATTTGATGAGTTGTTCAGCGTATCTTTTATTCTGCTTTCGATTACCGAATTGTGAACCACGAATGCGTGGCACCGTTCCCTTGTGAATCAGTTTGATCAGTCCGTGTACAACAGTCTCATCTACATCCGCGGCGGGCTCCGCGTTCCTAATCTCTTCGATAATCGATGCGGCGATTTCTTCGGTGCTTCTCATCACGCCCTCCGCAGCGATGTGACATTATTCCGGTCTTCGAAGATCGACAGCAGGTGATCGGCCCACAAATTCAACGCATCGGTTCTCTCCCGCAGGTACACCGCCCTGTTGTAAACGCCGCTGACCCCGGCCTTGGAGCCGCTGACGTGGTTCAGGACTGCTTCCACGACGTGCGGCAGAACCCCGAGCCTATCGTTCATGACGGTATCCATCGTCCGGCGTAAATCATGGTGCGTCCACCAGATTCGGTTGAGCTGCTTCGAAAGTGCCTTTTTCTCTGCTCCTTTGGTCTTTTCAATTTGGGCCTTGAGTTCCTCGACTTTCAAAAGCCGGGCGAGCAGCTTTTGATCCTTATGATGTTCGGCAACCTCGCGCAGCTCCTTGAACACCCGCGCGTCGAGGCGTTCTTTGCAGCGGGACCACCCCGAGAAACCTCGCTGCCCGATGCCGAACACGAATTCCCGGAGTTTGCCGTCGCCATCGACGCGACGCTGCTGCGCAGAAAGGATCTCATCTGCCCGCGGCGATAGCGGCACAATATGCGGCCGCTTGTTCTTTGTACGCTCGGCCGGAAGTTCAATTGCGCTGACGTTGATCTGAGGCAGCTTGATCGTGTCGGTAACACGCTTCTCTGGCACGGTGGTCACGGTGAGTTCTGTCCAGCCCAGGCTTGCCATTTCATCGGCGCGCTGGCCGGTCAGCATTAAGAGTTTGAGGATGGAGCCGTAGTGGTCGTCGCCAGCGTGTTTCCAGATTGCCCGCAGTTCGCGATCCTCAAGTACGCGCTCGCGGGAGAACTCCACATACTTGTTTGTGCTGGTGACAGGGTTGTTTTCGACCCCGTCGATCCCTTCCGACATAGCCCAGCTGAAGAAGTCCGACAGGGTGGATCTCACGCGGTTGGCTGCAACCGGCCCACTGTTGTCTTTGATGGTTCCGACCAGGGTTGCGATGTCGCGCCGAGTAATGTTTGCCACCTGCAGACCGTTGAGCGGCTTTGAATGCTTCAAGATGTGCCGTTCGGTTTCACGGTAGGAGCTGGATCGTATGCTCTCCTTCTTTGCGAGCAGGTACTTCGCAGAGATTGCCTCGAATGTGTCGCTGGCGCGTTTCCGGTTCTCGGTTTTTTCGCCAGCCGGATCCTGGCCGAGCTTCACCTTCGCATAGAGCTGTGCAGCCTGCTCCCGAATGCCGAGCTTGATGATCTCGTTGCCCTGTTTGATGGTCTTGAAGCTCTCGGGCGTGGTCGTTCCGAGTGACATCCGACGATGCTTGTCACCCAGGGCATACTGAAACACCCAGTTCCGGGAACCGCCCGCCCGCAACCTGATCCCGAACCCCGGAATCTCGTCGTCCCATTCGAGATGATCGGTCTTGCCGCGAGGTAGTTGCAGCGAGCGGATGTTTCTCTCGGTCAGTTTCATCGGAGCGCCCCTTCAATGCATCTGCATAAATCTGGGAAGACTATGGGAAGATGCAGAACCGACCACGTTTGCTACCGGCTGCCGCCGTGACTGATGGTCTCCAATGAAAATGAATGATTTGCGACCTAAAGTGAATCTGGTTTTCCGCCCGTTGCCGAGTTTTCCACCGTAGCGCGCTGTTTTGGGTACTGCAGGTCGTTGGTTCGAATCCAGCTGCCCCGACCAATAAAATCAATAGCTTAGCTGATATTTTAGGGGCAAATCTTCCCATAAATTTGAATTGCGAAGGACAGGATGGAGACGCCAGGCGAACGATATGGGCGCGCGCAGAGCAGCGGAACGTATCCTCGATGGCGTGCCAAGTGCGATCGAATGGTACCCAAGCGAGGACCGGGCCGCACTGCTTCGTGAGATTGGCCGGCATGCTCTCCGGCATCTGCCGGCGAAATTCGAGACCTGGCTCGTCACCACTACATTGAAAATCTTCGCCAGCCGCATCCATTCGATAATGAGCCGCCAGGTGGCTAATGAAGAAACCGAATCCGGTGGCGGGGGCGGGCAGGCAATCTATTCGGAGCGCTATGTTGCTTTCGTCGACATTTTCGGCTTCAGCAGCATCGTAATTTTCCATCCAATACCAGCTCGATCAATCGATCTACGACCCTCGAATTCACGAGAAACTACGCTGGCTCGCGATTTATGGAATTCAAATGGACTGCCAATTGTGAGACTTCCGGCGACGATGCAAGCGCAGGGCCGAAGCTCTGCGTCCTGCGCGCTCTCTATGGCTTCAGCCCTCTGGGCTTTGGAGCGGACCGAAGGTTTGCGCCGGTGCTATGGTTAGCGGAGCTCCTCCCACCGAAACAGGTCCAACGGGTCTAGCCTGCCGAGCCATTTTTTTATGCGCCGCTCCGTGTAACCGAGCCCGGGCGCGTCCTTTTGGAACGGAGGAAGTTATCTCCGATGTTATTGCCTTTTGGAGGGAGTCGACTTTCGCTATCAGTGTCGAAAGCTGAGCAGATACCTTCTTCACGTCGATCTGTTCGTCCGTGATGCTCTGTCTCAGGGAAGCAAACATAAGTGAATCCTGCTGCCGCTGAGCTGTGTTTTGTTGCAGCAAAGTTGTGTTCAGCTGCAACAAGGATCCATTTTCCTGTAGTGCCCCAGCCTGTTGCTGCTGTGCCGACTGAATATCTTTCAAAGCAGCGACAACCGGCTCCGGTATTGGCGCTGGAGCTCTTTGATACGAAAGCAGTTCAGCCACCAAGCCGCTGACATTCGGCAAGGCAAAATCGGAAGGTGACAGTGTATAGACGGCCGCCGTGGCATTTACGCCTAAAGCAAATACCGACAGTGCCAAGATCGATTTTTGGCTGGACTGCTTGCTCGGTGCTACGGGCTTATCAGTCGCCTCAATTTGGATCTGCGTTTCCGATGTCACTTGCATTGACCTTAAACGAGAGAAATAAAAAGGGAGCCGCCGCGGGATCGTCCACACGACGGCTCCTCACGCGTTACGTATCGATCTAAAACTGCTTTAGAGTATGAGCTGATCAGATTAATTCCCGGTTAGCGCCTCAGCCCTCTGAAATCGGCGTAACCCCTTTCAAATTCAGCCACCGGATGCCGCCGGTTCCTCTTTCCTGCCGCGGCCGAGCGCGAACTGACCGACCGGGCCCTCGACGTGGAATTCCAGTCCCGTCATTTTCGAGAACCGCTCGATATTGTTGGTTCCGATTGCGCATCCGCCCAGCCCCAGAGCGGTCGCGGTCAAATACAGCGTCTGAAAAACCACGCCGACATCCTTGAGGATGAGCGAGTAGGCGACCGAGCTGTACTTCCATGAAACTCGTCCAAAACGCGCAGCGATCGTGATCAGGACTTGCGGGACCGCCGATGCGCCCATCGCGAATTCGACGGATGCGAGCTGCGCGTCGAGATCCTGCGACCTTACGACAATCGGTGTCAGCGCGTGCTGGTCGGCATCGTAGTGATAGAACCCGCGCGCAAGCCCTTCGCAATTGGCAACGGACAAATAGAGCTCAAGCTCGTAGGCGGCTCCTCCCGACGGATAGGGTCTTATAGCGTATGTGATCTCGGGACCTCCGCCGTCCATGTCGAGGCTATCGCTCCACTTGGCGCGCACGCGCGCGGCGCTGTCGAGAAGCCGCGCCAGTTCGGCAAGGGTGATCGGGCGCGCGTCGTCGAATTCGCGCGTCGAATGCCGTTCCTTCACTAGTTGAGCGAACGGCATGGAGAGTTCGGAGGGCGACAAGCTTTCGGACGCGGAGGTCGCAAGGGTTCGCAAGTCGATCTTTTTTCCCGGCCATGCCGGCCTGACAGCCGGAGGAAGCGGCGTCAGATCCGCATAGGGATAAAGCCCGCCGAGTGGATTGGCCTGCCGCCCTTCCGTGCTGCGCGTGTGGAACAGAAGATCATGAAAATCCCAGAGGACGAGGCCGTCGTCACCCTCCGCCCAGCGCAAATTGCCCCCCTTGCCGGGCTCAACCTTGAACAGGATCTGGCAATCCAGGAGAAGAGCGAGAAGTTCAATTCCGGGAAAGCCGGACGCCTTTCGAAACTTGCCGATCTTCTGCGGAGAGGCAAGTTGAGCAAGGGCAGCGGCAATCTTCGCATTGCCAATTCGAAACAGCGCGCCGGCGCGTGGCGATTCCAGAACCATTTCATTGCCGCGCCGGCGTAGAAAGGCAAATCGCGAGAGCGCGATCACGTCCGCGTTGGTGAGCTTGGCGGTCCGCGGACGATAATCGGGGATTTGCGGCTCGATGACGACGAGGTCCCGTCGGCCCGAGGGTGCGAAGCGATACTCCAGGAACCCGCTTCGCGCCAGCCGACGGATCAAAAGATCGATTTCCTTGTCCACCAGCCGGCTGCCCGCGAATGAGGAAAGCGGCAGGCCAGTGCGCAGCTCGTGCAGTCGGCCGAGAGCGGCGGAGCTGAACTTGCCCAGCCCAACCGAATGGCCGTCGAAACTGGCGGCGACGCTTCCGTCAGCATGCGCTTCGAGCTTGATGTGGCCGCTCAGCCGGGCCGAAATGACCGGCGCGACCCCACGACTGCTTTTTTTTCCGCGCACGGGCAAGAAGGTCAACCCTTCCTCGAGTGGATTTGAAATTCGCTGCGGTAGTGACCTGGAATTCCAAAAGCGAATGCCAAATCCGGACTCCATCTAGTGTGGCTTTGGTTCAGAAGTCCGCACGACGAACTCACAGCACTAATGATGCGGACTTCTCAACCGCCACACTAGGTATGGGGAAGGAAAGGCGTGAGCTCGCTCTCCGCGATCGGTCGTTCCCGCAGACCCAGTTTGACCGGAACATCATAGAGCCGCCCTGGCCCAAAGCGCCGATAGAAATGACGCAGTCCGGGAACGATCACCCGCACGACGGGTACCTCCACGTCCGGCCGCGTCTGGTCCAGCACCAGAAAGTCGAGGCCTGCGCGCCTGGCGATATCGACGCAGGCTTCGACCTGCTGCCGGGTGTTTTCGAGCTGGCCGAATCCTAAGCCGGAATCCGGCGGAGCGGCTGGGCCGTTTGCCGTCAGGAACGGATGGTCGCGCAAGCGCAGTGGCGTGACGCCATCGAGGCTCGGTTTCTCACCACTTGCTCCTCCCATCAGGCCGATCGAGAGGAACTGGTTCAGCTCGGTCAAGGCGCGCAGCATG
>Ga0207692_10000800_pt1 | contig 11205 bp, 10 predicted proteins | sample LARL52metaG_FD_184345 | JGI IMG/M metagenome (GOLD analysis project Ga0207692, IMG submission 184345) | Corn, switchgrass and miscanthus rhizosphere microbial communities from Kellogg Biological Station, Michigan, USA - LAR L5-2 metaG... | ecosystem: Host-associated > Plants > Roots >...
CGACGTGGCCATCAGCGCGCCGTCCGGCGAGAACGCGAGAGCCTCGACAGGCTTGGCGTACAACGGGATCGGAGCGCCCGCGGGGTGCGCGTCCGCCGGGTCGCCCAGGTCCCACAGCTGCAGCGCCGGGTCGGTCTCCCCAGACGTCGCCGACAGCGTGCCGTCGGGGGACAGCCAGCCGCCGAAGTTCTTGTACTCCGGCCCCGGCTTCGGTGCGCCGATCTGCCGTGGGTGTTCCGGGTCGCGCACGTCCCACATCGCGATGGCGCCGTTCGTCCCGGTCGCGACCAACCGGCTGTCGTGTGCCGCGAACGCGAGGTTCAGCCGCGACTTGAAGCTGATGAACGGGTCGCCGAGACGCTTCGGCCGCAACGGGTCGCGCAGGTCCCAGAGCATCACCGCGCCCGAGTCGAACCCGGCGGCCAGGTACCGTCCCGTCGAGGAGTAGGCGATCGAGCTGACCTGGGCGCCGACCCCCACCAGCTGGCCCGCGTAGGGCGTGGTGGTGAGGGTGCGTTGCAGCGAGGAATAGGTCTCCGCGTCCGGGTGGATCTTGTGCGCGGCGACGCCGAGCATCAGGGCCGTGCGAGGGTCGGAACCGGCGGCCGCGTCCGCCTTCGCGACGAGCTGACGGACCGTGGCGACCAGCGCCTGCTCGTGTGCCTGGCGTTGCTGCTCGGCGGCCGACCGCTGTTGCGCGAACGCGATCACGCCCGCCACCAGCGCGACCACCACGAGCGCCGCCGAGGCGGTGACGATCACACGCCGCCGGGCGTTGCTGCGACGTCTGCTCACGGTGAGGAACTCAACGCCGAGCGGGCTCAGCTCGGTCTCGTCGACGGCACGAGCGGCGCTGAGCTGACGGCGTTCCCACAGGTCGTCGTCCTTGCGCTGGGCGGCCTGCCACGCGGCGGCGGCCTGTTCGATCGAACGCCGGGCCCGCAGGGTGTCGGCCGCTTCGCGGATCGCCAGCCGCAGCGGCCGCCACGCCGTGAAGAACTTCTCGTGCGTCGCGCTGACCCTGGCCTCACCGTTCTCGGTGTCGACCGTCAGCAGACGCTGCCGCACGAACGCGTCCAGCTCCGGCCTCGGCGCGCTGTGCCACCGCGTGGGGTTGCCCTGCTCGTCCACCGTCACGAGCCGCAGCAACGCCTTCAGCACGTCCTCGCGGCCGCGTCCGGTCTGCGCGAGCGCCACCTCGGCCTGCCGGGTCAGCGCGCCCTGCACCCCGCCCAGCTCCTCGTACCTCCCGACGGACAGCTCGCCCCCGCGCGGCACGTCCCTGGCCAGCTGTTCCAGCGTGTAGGCCAGCAGCGGCAGGGCGTCCCCGCTGTCGGTGTCCTGCACCAGCCGTGCCACCAGCTCGTCGGAGACCCGGATTCCGGCCAGCCGCGCGGGTCCCTCGATCACCGTCCGCAGCGTCTCGCGCCGCAACGGCCGGACCAGGTGCGTGCGGGTCGGCACCGCGCCGAAGTCCGGATGCGCCATCCAGTCGGCGAGGAACTCCGGCCGCATGGTGGCCACCACGTCCACCGGCCCCCGCGAAGCGGCGCGCACCGTGGCGGCGAACGTCGCCGGGTCCTTGGTCTGCGTGAGGAGCTCCTCGGCCTGGTCGATCACGACCAGCAACCGCCGGCGCCGCTTCCCCGGCACCGCGTTCAGCAGGTCGTCGAAGACCGCGCCCCGCTCCAGCGCCTTCGCCACGTCGTCGATCGGCCGTTCGCGCCCGAGGTCCCGGAACGCGCCCGCGAGTTCCCTCACCAGCATCGCCCGCGGGTCCTCGCCGGGCCTGAACGCCGGCAGCGTCCACCGCTCCGGATCGTCCGCGACGCGCGGCACCAGCCCCGCGCGCACGAGTGAGGACTTGCCGCAGCCGGACGGCCCGACCACGAGCAGCATCGCGTTGTCGGCCCGGTCGGCGGGTGATCTCAGCGCGCCGGCGAGCCGGTCGATGTCGTCGTCGCGCCCGAAGAACGCCCGGTGCAGCCCGGCGTCGAAGGCCCGCAGGCCGGGGAACGGCGACCGGTCGTCGGACCAGCCCGTCCCGCCCGCGTGGTCGATGCGCCGCAAGGCCTCCAGCACCGGCTCCCGTGCCGCCTCGACGTCCGTGTAGTGCAGCTGCGTGAGCAACGGATGCGTCACGCCCTTCTCCGCCACGACGGGCAGCAACAGCGCGCCCCGCGACCGGGCGATCGCCACCTCCGCCACGCACCACGTCGAGCGCAGGTACGCGCCAGTGATCACGCAGAGGGTGGCGTCGGCACGACGGAGCTGCTCGTACAGCCGCCGTTCCCACTCCTCGCCGACGATGATGCCGTCGTGCGGGTCGCGGTCGAAGAACACCGTGTGCCCCTCGGCGACCAGCCAGCCGCGCACGTCGGCGGCCACGGCGGAGTCTTCACCGGCGTGGCTGATGAAGACGTGGGCCATGCCAGGTGATCGCCGCCCGCGACGGTGCCGTTACCGCTCGTGCCGAAACAGCGTCATCGCTTGTCGCGCAACGGCCAGGCGGCGATCTCGGTCCTGGTGCGCAGCCCCAGCTTGGCCAGCGCGGTCGTGACCGCCGTCGGTGTGCTGGGGGCCGGGGTGTGGCAGGTCGACCTGACGCGGTCCACGGCGTCGTTCGTGGTCGGCAACCTGGGGCGCAAGGCGCGCGGGACCGTGCCCGTCACGAGCGGGACGGTGGAGGTCGGGACCGACGGGGCGCTGCTCGCGGTGCACGGGACGCTGGACCTGGGCTCGATCGACACCGGGATCGCCAAGCGCGACCTGGACCTGCGCAAACCCGGTCTGCTCGATCTCGACCGGCATCCGGCGATGACGTTCACCGCCACGTCGGCGTCGCCGGTCGCGGGCGGGTGGGCGGTCACCGGGACGCTCACCGCCCGCGGGACTTCGACGGACCTCAGCGGGACCGTCCAGCTGTCCACCCGGGAGGGTGAACCGGTGCTGACCGCGACCGCGCGGCTCGACCGGCGCGAGCTGGGCATTCGGGCGCCGCGGTTCATGATCGGCGCGTATGTCGACATCACCGTCACGGCCGTGGTTCGGACAGGTGTCCGTTAATCTGGGGCCATGCCCCGTCCCGACACCGGCCCCGACTTCATCGAGGCGCTCGCCCGCGGGCTGGACGTGATCCGCGCGTTCCAGCCCCGGCGGCCGGTGATGACGCTGAGCGAGGTCGCGGCGGCCACCGGGCTGGCGCGGCCCACCGCCCGGCGGATCCTGCTCACGCTGGTGGAGCTGGGATACGCGCGGCAGGACGAGAACGGGTTCGCGCTCACGCCCAGGGTGCTGGAGCTGGGGGTCGCCTACGTCCGGTCGGCCGGGTTGTGGGACATCGCGCGGCCGCACATGGAACGGCTGGGCGCGCGCACGCACGAGTCGGTATCGATCGCCCAGCTCGACGGGTCGGACATCGTCTACGTGGCACGGGTGGCGGTACCCAAGATCGTCACGCTGTCCGTGCAGATCGGCACCAAGTTCCCGGCGCTGCCGACCTCGCTCGGCAAGGTCCAGCTCGCCGCGCTGGCGGCCGACGAGCTGGAGACCGTGCTCGCGCAGCCGACGCGCTCGGGGCTCACGCCGCGGTGGCAGCCGGGCCCGGCCGAGCGGGACGCCGAGCTGAGGGACGTGCGGGCCCGCGGGTGGGCGCTGACCGACCAGCAGCTGGCGCCGGGGATCCGGTCGGTCGCGGCACCGCTGCGGGACGGCGACGGCACCGTGATCGCGGGCATCAACGTCAACTGCCACGCCTCGGAGACGTCGATCGAGCGCATGGTCGAGCACCACCTGCCGCTGCTGCTGCAGACCGCCGGGGACATCAGCGCCGACTTCGCGCGGCTCGGCACGGTGCCCCACGTCGTCGTCGCCTGAGCGGGGTTGACGCACGACCGGCGAAGGTTGACGATTCAACGGACACTTGTCCGCATGCCGGTCGAGGAGGACCCAATGGCGGGTGAACGTCCTGTCGTCCTGAGAAGCGGCACCGTCCTGACGATGGACAGCACCAAGAAGGTCCTCGCCGATCACGACGTCCTGGTGGTGGACGACCGGATCGCCGCGATCGGACCGGCGCTGGACGTGCCGGAAGGCACCGAGGAGATCGACGCGTCGCGCGGCATCGTCATGCCGGGCATGATCGACACGCACCGGCACATGTGGCAGACGGCCATGCGCGGGTACGGCGCCGACTGGACGCTCACGCAGTACTTCGTCTGGTACTACCTGGAGTGGGGCAAGGTCTTCCGGCCGGAGGACGTCCACGCGGGCAACCTCCTCGCCGCGGCCGAGGCGCTCGACGCGGGCGTCACCACCACGGTCGACTGGTCGCACGGCCTGCAGACGACCGACCACGCCCGCGCCGCCCTCGACGCGTTGCGCGCGGTGCCCGGCCGGTTCGTGCTGGCCTACGGCAACATCCAGGACTCCCCCGCGTCCTGGACGGCCAAGCCCGAGTTCCTCGACTTCGTGCGCCGCGAAATCACCGACGACGACATGCTCGGCTTCCAGCTCGCGTTCGACGTCACCGGCGACCCGTCGTTCCCCGAGAAGCCCGCGTTCGAGGTCGCCCGTGAGCTCGGTGTCGCCGTCACGACGCATGCCGGCGTGTGGGGCGCGACGAACGACGACGGCATCAAGCTGATGTACGACAACGGGTTCATGACCCCGCAGTCGATCTACGTGCACGCCGCGACCCTGTCCGCGGACTCCTACCACCGCATCGCCGCGACCGGCGGCTCGATCTCCGTGTCGACCGAGAGCGAGCAGAGCGCGGGCCAGGGCTACCCGCCCACCTGGGCGATCCGCGCCCACGGCATCCCGGTCTCGCTGTCGATGGACACCTCCGTGTGGTGGAGCGGCGACCTGTTCTCCGCCATGCGCACCACGCTGGGCGCCGACCGCGCCCGCGAACACATGGCCGCGCACGCCCGCAACGACACCGTCACGCACTCGTCGTTGCGCGCCGAGCACGTCGTCGAATGGGCGACCACGGGCGGCGCGAAAGCGCTGGGACGTGCCGACCTCGGCAGCATCGAGGTCGGCAAGAAGGCCGACCTCGTCCTGCTGCGCAACGAGAACTCGCCCGCGATGTTCCCGATCCTCAACCCTTACGGGCACGTGGCTTTCCAGGCGCAACGGTCCGATGTGGACACCGTGATCGTCGACGGTCGGATCGTCAAGCGCGACCACCGGCTCGTCGGCGTCGACCTGCGACGGATCCGCGGCGAGGTGGAGCAGACCGTCGAGCACCTGCGCGGGCAGCTCGGCGAGGAGGCGTGGGAGAAAGGCATGAACCCGGACATCCCGACCGCGAAGGTGCTGGACAACCCGTACACCTACACGGACTACCGCGGCGACACGAGGACGTCCGTCTGATGGGCGGTCCACTCGAAGGCCTGCTCGTCGCCGACTTCTCCCGCGTGCTGGCGGGCCCGTACGCGACGATGCTGCTGGCCGACATGGGTGCGTCGGTCGTCAAGGTCGAAGGGCCGCAAGGAGACGAGACGCGCACGTGGATGCCGCCCGTGCGCGACGACGTCTCGACCTACTACCTCGGCGTCAACCGCGGCAAGCGGTCCATCGCCCTGGACCTGCGTGACGAGACCGATGCCCGGCTGGCCCGCGAGCTCGCCCGGCGCGCGGACGTGCTGATCGAGAACTTCAAACCGGGCGGCCTGGCCAAGTACGGCCTCGACCACACGTCCGTCGCGGAAGAGAACCCGCGGGTGATCTACGCGTCGATCACCGGGTTCGGCTCGGGCCTCGGCTCGCACGTCCCCGGCTACGACCTGATGGTGCAGGCGATCTCCGGCCTGATGAGCCTCACCGGCGACCCCGGCGGGCCGCCGTACCGCGCGGGCATCTCGGTGTTCGACGTCATGGCGGGCAACCACGCGGTGATCGGCATCCTCGCGGCGCTGCGGCACCGCGACGCCACCGGCGAGGGCCAGCTCGTCGAGGTGAACCTGCTGTCGTCGGCGTTGACGGGCCTGGTGAACCACAGCTCGGCGTACGTCGCGGGCGGCGTCGTCCCGTTCCGGATGGGCAACGCGCACCCCAGCGTGTTCCCGTACGAGCCGCTGCCGACCGCCGACAACGACCTGATCGTCGCGGCCGCGAACGACGGCCAGTTCCGCCGCCTGTGCGAGGTGCTCGGGCTGCCGGACGTGCCGGACGACCCGCGGTTCGCGCGCAACGCCGACCGCACCCGCAACCGCGAGGAGCTGCGGCCGGTCCTCGTCTCCCGGCTGCGCACCCGCGGCGCCGTCGAGTGGTTCGACCTGCTCGTCGCGGCCGGGGTGCCGTGCGGGCCGATCAACACCATCGACGGCGGGTTCGCGATGGCGGAGCGGTTCGGGCTCGACCCGGTCGTGGTGGTCGGGGACGTGCCGACGACCCGGCACCCCATCCGGTTCTCGCGGACGCCCGCGGTTTACGAGCTGCCGCCGCCGGGATTGGATGAGCACGGTGAGGAGCTGCGGGCGTGGTTGAAGGGGGACGGCGATGGCTGAGGGCACGCGGCCGAGGAGAATCCCGTGACTGAGTCGTACGAGACCGCGCTCGGCGCGTCCACCCCCGACACCATCACCCTGCTCGGCCACGACCTCGCCCGTGACGTCATGGGCACCGTCGGCTTCGGCGAGCTCGCGTTCTGGCTCGCCACCCAGCGCAGGCCGAGCCCGGGCGAGACGCGGCTGTTCGAGGCCGTTCTGGCCGCGCTGGCCGACCACGGCTTCACCCCGACCGCGATCGTGAGCCGCCTGACCTACCTGTCCGCGCCGGACTCGGTGCAGGGCGCGCTCGCGGCAGGCCTGCTCGGCGGCGGCTCGCGGTTCCTCGGCGTCACCGAGGACTGCGGCCGGTTCCTGAACGCGGTGGTGAGCCAAGCCGGACCGGTGGACGACTGGGACGCACTCGCGCTGAAAACCCTGCAAGAGCAAGGTAAAGCCCGCATCCCCGGCCTCGGTCACCACGTGCACAAGAACGGCGACCCGCGCACACCCCGCCTGTTCCAGATCGCCGAGGAGGAGAACCTCGTCGGGCCGCACCTGTCGTTGTTCGCCGCGATCGGGCGCGTGCACCCGCGGGTGCTCGGCAAGACCTTGCCGCTCAACGGTGCCGGCACCTGCGGCGCGGTGCTGGCGGACCTCGGCCTGCCGCTGGAGCTGTTGCGCGGCTTCGCGTTGCTCGCCCGCACCGCCGGGTTGATCGGCCAGCTCGCCGAGGAGCTGCGCCACCCCGTCGCCAACCGGATCTTCCTGTCCGTGGACTCGAACACGCGGTCCGTCGCGCCGCTGGAGGAATGAGCAATGCAGCTCGTCACCGAGGACAACATCACCGAACTCGCGCAGCAGCGCTGGGCCACCGCCAAGGACCCGCGCACCGCCGAGCTCCTCACCGCACTGGTCCGGCACCTGCACGCCTTCGCCCGCGAGGTCCGGCTCACCGAGGCCGAGTGGATGGCCGCGATCGGGTGGCTCACCGCGACCGGGCAGATCAGCGACGCCAAGCGCGAGGAGTTCATCCTCGCCTCGGACGTGCTCGGCCTGAGCATGCTGGTCGTGCAGATGAACCACCGCTTCGCCCCGGACGCCACGCCGGCCACGGTGCTCGGCCCGTTCCACATCGACGGCTCCCCCGTGCTGGACTTCGGCGGCGACATGTCCGACGGCGTCGCCGGAACCCCGCTCTACATCACGGGAACCGTCCGCTCGCTCGACGGCACCCCGCTGCCCGCCGACCTCGACGTGTGGCAGGCCGACGCCGACGGCGCGTACGAGGCCCAGCTCCCCGAGGTCGACGAGGCCCGGCTGCGCGCCAAGTACCACGCCGCGCTGGACGACGGCTCGTACTGCGTGCGCACGATCGCGCCCAAAGGCTACTCGATCCCGATGGACGGCCCGGTCGGCGCGCTGATCGGCCAGACCGAGATCAGCCACTTCCGCCCGGCGCACATCCACTTCCTGGTCACCGCCGACGGCCACGAGCCGCTGATCACGCACCTGTTCGAGGAGGGCGCCGAGTACCTCGACAGCGACGTCGTGTTCGGCACCAAGCAGGAACTGGTGGTCGCCTTCGAGCCGCGCGAGCCCGGTCCCACGCCGGACGGCCGCACCTCCGACGTGCCCTGGCTGGAAGCTCGCTACGACTTCGTGTTGCAGCCGTGCGCGCAGCAGTGATCTCACAGCTCGGCCGGCCACCAGCGCCGGTCGAGCTGAACGAGCCCGTCACAACGGCGGACCACGTGGTGGTCGACGTCCGAGCCGCCCCCATCACGCCGTTGGACCTGTTGTGCGCCAGTGGAACCTCGTACTTCGGCGCGCCCGCCACGCCCTATGTGCCTGGTGTGCAAGGGGTCGGGACGGTCGGTGGCCGCACGGTGTGGTTCCCCACCTCCGCCGGAATGGCCGCGGGCGACGGCAGCATGGCCGAGAAGGCGTTGGTGCGGCAGGAAGATCTGGTGTTCCTGGCGGACGACGTCGAACCGGTCGCCATGGCCGCGCTCGGGCTGTCCGCCGTCGCCGCGCACATGGCGCTGACGTGGCGCGGCGAGCTCAAGCCCGGCGAGTGCGTCATCGTGCTCGGCTGCGGCGCGGTCGGCCAGGCCGCGATCCAGCTCGCCCGCATCGCCGGTGCCGGACGCGTGGTCGTCGCCGCACGGTCCGCAGCGGCCCGCGAACGTGCGACACGCGCGGGCGCCGACACCGTGCTCTCCTTGGCCGCCGACGACCTCGCGTCGCAGCTGCCCGCAGCAGATCTCCTGCTCGACCCGCTGTTCGGGCCACCGGCCGCGGCCGCCGCCCAGGCGCTGCGCCCCGGCGGACGGTGGGTGAACCTCGGCAGCTCAGCGGGCGAGACGTGCCCGGTCACGTCGTCCACCCTGCGCAGCCGATCGCTGCGGTTGTCCGGCTACACCAACAACGAGCTCAGCCCGCAGCAACGCGCCGAGGCCATCTCGGCCGTCGCGCACCTGGCCGCCGGGGGCCTGCTCGGCGTGGACCACGAGGTGGTGCCGCTGGACGACGTCACCGAGGCCTGGCAACGTCAGTCCGACGGCACCACCCGCGGCCGGGTCGTGCTCGTCCCGGCCTGAGCTCAGGCGGTCCGGGTCCGCCGCCACGCGACCACGATGAACGCGATCAGGCCGAACAACGGGATCGTGCTGATGGCCCACGACAGCCCCATCGGCGGGCCGGGCTGGTCCATCACCTGGAGGTTCTTCAGCTCACCGGTCGCGGCACCGGCCGGGCCGTCGAGGTCGAACCTGAACGTCCACGTCCCCGGCTCGGGTAGTGCCCGCACGTCCAGGCCCCACACCTCGCGCTTGCGGGGATGGCGCGCCAGCGGGGCGTCGTTCACCGGCTTCTGGTCGCGGAGCATGGTCAGGGTGCCCTTCTTGTCCGCGACACCGCCCTCGGGCGCGAACGTGAAGTCCAGTGACTGCATGGCTTTCAGCGGCCACGTGCTGAAGCCGACGGTCAGGTCGTACGGCCCCGCCTGCACCTTCTCGGTGTGGACGACGTTCACCGGCTCGAACGCGAGCGCCGGCGCGGCGAGGCCGAGCAGGAGGGCGGCCGTGCCGAGCAGTCCCAGCAACGTCCTACGCATGGCTGTTTTCCTTTGCTGGTGCGAGAAGGCGCAGCATGTGCCCGAAGCGGCGGCCGAGCAGGGCGGCGAGGGCGCCGAACGCCGCGGCGACGACGATGGTGGCGAGGTAGCGGCCGTTGACGTGGAAGGGTGCGCCGTAGGTGAGGAGGCGCTGCAACGGCGCGCAGGCCGCGATGAGCGCGGCGCCCACCGCACCTGAGACCCAGACGGGCAGCCGGCGCAGCAGTTCCACCGCCACCGCGACCGCGATCAGGCACATCGGGACCATGTTCGGCACGGCGGGGATACCGTCGGTGTAGTCGCGCAGCGGCAGGCCGGTGGCGTCCGCGTAGACCTCGGCGGCCCACGGCGAGAACCACCAGAACACCGCCTGCAGCACCGCGACCGTCACGCCGACGGCCAGCGCGCCGCCGCGCCGGTCCAGCGCGTGGGCGGCCATCACGAGGATCATCACCGCGAGGAACGCCGTGCCCACGGACACCGGGTTGACCAGCGCGCTGGGCACCGCGCGCAGGCCGAGCGACGTCACCATGCTGAACACGAGCAGCGCCGCCGCGCCCACGACCGTGCCGTACGTTCCCCAGCGCTGCTCGCGGGCGACCGCGAAGACCATGACCGTGCCGACCATGGTGATCGAGATCGACAGCAGCAGACCGATGTGCGGCGGTGAGTCGATCACGGCGTCGAAGCCGTACAGGCCGTGCCACCACTGGTCCCACAGCCCGTACACGAGGAACAGGGCCGCGCCGGTGCCGGAGATCAGGTAGCCGACGGGCGCGGCGAACGTGCGGCCGAAGACTCCGACCGCGCGGCCGCCGACGATCGGGTCGACGTCCTTCGCGCGCCTGGTGTCCGCGGTCGTCAGCAGCACGACGACGAGACTCGCGAGTCCGGAGATCGCGCTGCCCGCGTACAGGAACAGGTGCGGCAGCGTGAAGAACGTGTCCGGTCCGACGTCGGAGTGCCACTGGATGTCCCAGGTCAGGCCGACGAGCGAGATCAGGGTGCCCCCGAGCACCAGGCCCGCCGGCACCAACCCCCTCGGGACGGTCCTCGACGACGGCGCCACGGCCGTGATGTCCATTCGCGATCCTCCCCCTTCAGGTGAGCAGCAGCGGGATGACCACCCGCTCCGCGCTGAGTGACACGGTGATTTCCCATTGGCCCGCCATGAACAGGCCGACGTCCCCCACCCGGTAGTGACCGGGTTCGAGCGGCCCCGCGGTGATCGGGGCGATCGCGTGGCCCATCTGCGGCATGGCCGGTTCGACGACGACCTCGTTGCCCGGCGCCGGATTGCCCGCGCGATCGGTGATCCGCAGGTCGAACGAGTTGACACCGCTCCTGGTGGTCGCGGGCGTCAGCACGAACCGCAGCTGAGCGCTTTCGGCCAGGTGCGGCTGGGCCTCGACCCCGCGCGGCCACAGCACGACCAACGCACCGGCGACGGCGACGATCACGGCCAATGCGACCAGAACGGAACGCTTCACTTCGCGGAGACCCCCTTCCCCGCGGGCACCTCGACCACCGTCGGCACCGTGACCACCGAGTAGTCCCGTTCGACCTGGATCCACACGAGGTACTTGCCGGGCA
>Ga0207692_10000802_pt1 | contig 11201 bp, 11 predicted proteins | sample LARL52metaG_FD_184345 | JGI IMG/M metagenome (GOLD analysis project Ga0207692, IMG submission 184345) | Corn, switchgrass and miscanthus rhizosphere microbial communities from Kellogg Biological Station, Michigan, USA - LAR L5-2 metaG... | ecosystem: Host-associated > Plants > Roots >...
GAAGAGGCCGAGCGCGCTCTCGAAATGATGCGCCACGAGGGCGAAACCGAGGAACTAGCTGCAGAGTAAGCCAAACTACAGTAAACTCCGGGGGCGAACTAAGTTTGAATAAACCCACTTCGCCCCCGGACCTGTTTTTGGCTACTAACTAGGTATGCACGCCAACCCCCAGCGATTGCCGAACGTGGAACCTGCCTCGGTTCCCTCGTTGCAACTCGCGCGTTCCCGACCTAAGCTAGGGCCAGCGATGCTTCGTTTTCTGCGCCTTTTGCGGTTGGCCGTCTGGCGTGCCTTTCAGCACGACGCATTTTCCATCGCCAAAGCTTCCGCGTATTCCTCCATTCTCACCTTCTTCCCGGCGCTTCTGGTTGTGGGTTCAGTATTGGCCACGTGGCGCAAAGGTGCGCCCTTCATGCGCGAGATCACTTACGCGCTGTCGCGCATTCTTCCCGCCGGTACCACCACCGCCATGAATTTTCTGAGCGGCGCCGCCCAACGCCCAGTGGGCTTGCTCATCACCGCCTCGCTGCTGACTTTGTGGACCGCCTCCGGCGTAATGATTTCCTGGATGGAGGGTTTCCGGCGTTGTTACGAGCTTCCGAAAATCTGGGGATTGGTCAAAGAACGACTAATCTCTTTCCTGCTTGTGATTTTTGCTCTGCTGCCCATGACCTTCGCGACCTTATTGGTTGCCTTCGGCAGCAAAATCGAAACTGACATCCTCTTCTACACCGCGCGCGAATTCAGCCCTTACATCCTCCTCATGTGGATGGTTATCCGCTGGATCATCGCCACCCTCACCAGCATTGCCGTAATTGCGCTCATCTATCACAACGCGGTGCCGCGCACCCAGCCCTGGCACAGCGTGATCCCGGGCGCAACCCTCGCCACCGGCCTTTGGTTCTCGGCTACACTGCTGTTCGGCTTTTATCTGAAACATTACGCGGACTACAGCATTATTTATGGCTCGCTGGGCGCCGGCATTGCCCTGCTGGTGTGGATGTATATGGTTTCGCTGGTCGTCCTGGTGGGAGCGGAATTTAACGCCATGCTGTTTCCGCGTGCCATGCTGGGAAAAGAACTGACCGCCGTCAGCGGCCCCAAGGCCGCAGATTAACGCGCCTGTCATAGAATTAAGGCAAGTTTAGACCTCCTGTCATCCCAAAGCGAAGCGAGGGACCTTGGTGTTTGAATGCAGCAATGCAGACGATGCCAGCAGAAACCAGGTTCCCTCACTTCGTTCGGGATGACATTGGAGAGATTCAAGAAAAAAGGTGAAGTCCATCAAGACACAACCCGCTCCATCCACTGACGTTCCCCCCGCCCGCCGCGCCAAGATCATTTGCACGATCGGCCCGGCCTGCCACTCCGAAACCGCCATGCGCGACCTGCTTCGACTGGGCATGGACGTCGGCCGCCTGAATTTCTCCCACGGCACCCACGAAGATCACGCTCTCAACATCGAGCGCCTGCGCCGCGCCGCCGAAAAAGAAAATCGCAGCGTGTGCATCCTGCAGGACCTGCAAGGCCCCAAGATCCGCACCGGACGCCTGGAGCGCCACGAACCGATCCTGCTCGAAAGCGGCTCCACCGTCATCATCACCCCGCGCGACATCGCCGGAACACCCACCCTCATTTCCACTACCTTCCCTGATCTCGCGCGTGAGGTCGGCCCGGGCGCACGCATTCTTCTGCGTGACGGTCTCATCGAACTGCGCGTGCGTACTGTCCGCGGCAAGGACGTAGTCTGCGACGTTCTGAACGGAGGCATGCTCGGCGAGCATCAGGGCATCAACCTGCCGGGCACGGCTTTGTCGATCCCAGCCATGACCGAAAAAGACCGCAAGGATCTTGAGTTCGGCATCAAGCAGGGTGTGGACGCGGTCGCGCTCTCGTTCGTGCGCACCGCCGCCGACGTCAACATGGTCAGAAAAATCGTGGCCGGGCATGGCATCAACATTCCGCTCATTGCGAAATTAGAGAAGCCACAGGCCATCGATCACCTCGAAGAGATTCTTGAGGCCGTTGACGGCATCATGGTGGCTCGCGGTGACCTTGGCGTCGAGATGGCTCCCGAGAAAGTTCCGGTCATTCAGAAGCATGTCATTCGCCGCTGTGCCGTCTGGCGCAAGCCCGTCATTACCGCCACGCAAATGCTGGAGTCGATGATCGAAAACCCGCGCCCCACGCGCGCTGAGGCAAGCGACGTCGCCAACGCCATTTTCGACGGCTCGGATTCCGTCATGCTCTCCGCCGAAACCGCCAGCGGACGCTATCCCCGCGAAGCCGTGGCCATGATGGCGCGCATTGTGGTCGAGGCGGAAAGCAATATGGAGGAGTTCACGCTGCCACGCCGCCGCCGCGACAACCACGGCCTTTCCGTCGCCGAAACCATTTGCGAATCCATTGCCCACGCCGCCGAGGACTTGCCCATGGGCGCGATTGCGGTTTTCACCGAAACCGGCAACACCGCCCGCATAATTTCGAAATTTCGCCCGCAGGCCCCCATCTATGCTTTTACCCACGTTGCGTCGGTCGTGCAGCGCGCAAACTTGTTCTGGGGAGTGCATCCCATTCGCTGCCGCCACGCTCCTTCCACCGACGAGATGGTTGAAGTAGCGGAAAAGGAGCTTCTGGCTCGCCGCGTGCTTAAGCCGGGAGATGTGCTGGGAGTGGTGGCGGGCACGCAGCAGGCCTCCGGTTCCACCAACTTCATGCGTCTGCACACGGTCACCACCATGGAAGCCAGCGCCGCGGTGCAATCCAAATCTAAACGCGTCGCCTCGCGGAAGCTATAATCGCGGAATGTCGCAGGAATATCTATCCGTCGCGATCTGGGAGCCATTGCCTGGCATGGAAGCCGCGTCGCTGGCCACTATCCGTGAGCTGAATGCGCTGGTCTCGCGCAAAGGATACGGCCGCGACCTTCTCTACCGCGGGGGCGACTCTCATTACCTGCTGCTGCGTTACTGGAACTCCGAACAGGCCCGCAGCACTGCCCAGGAAGATCCCGAAATCCTGCGCTGCTGGGCGCGCCTGGGCAACGAAATCAAAATCCTGAGAGTCTACGAGAAGCTGGAAGAAGTCGGCGTATAAACTTCGCTCGTATCTTTTACGCTGATGAAAAATCTGATTCTGAGTGACGCAACGCAGCGCTGCGATTGACGAGAGGAAGAAGGAAAGATTTTAAGTTGTATTATTTATGTCCACCGAGTCCAACCCGCACCCCTTCACTGATGTCTCGCTCGACCCATTCGTGCGTGGATTCCTGCACCGCCCCGTCAGCCCCAATGGCCATGCCCTTGTCCTTACGCACGGCGCAGGCTCCAATTGCCAGGCTCCGCTGTTAGTCGCGCTGGCCGAAACCTTCGCCGACGCCGGCTACACGGTGCTGCGTTGCGATTTGCCTTACCGCCAGGATCGCCCTTATGGCCCTCCCGGGCCGGGGGAAGCCGAGCGCAATCGCGCTGGGTTGAAGAATGCAATCACAGCCATCAAAGGTCTGGCTGCGGGTCGCGTCTTCCTCGGTGGCCACTCCTATGGCGGTCGCCAGGCCAGCATGCTCTGCGCCGAACACCCGGAGCAAGCCGCTGGGTTGCTCCTGCTTTCCTATCCGCTGCACCCACCCCGCAAGCCCGACCAGCCCCGCACCCAGCATTTTTTCAATCTGCGCACACCGGCGCTTTTCGTTCACGGCACCGGTGACCCTTTCGGCACCATCGCGGAGATGGAGAAGGCGCTGAAGCTGATTCCCGCGAAGACCAAACTCCTCACGGTCGACGATGCAGGCCACGATCTGGGTTTTAAAGGAAAATCCAGGCGGAAAGATTTGCCCGAAAAAGTGCTGGCAGAGCTTCAACGATTTCTGTAGAGACGTTGCTTGCAACGTCTCTGCCGGCAGCGAGAAAGACGTAGCAATCTACGTCTCTACAAATTGCCAGCATCAGCTTAAGAGCACCAGCCTGGGCGTGCCCTAGTTGACCCAGCCCGACTTCGATCCGCCATTCCCTTTACCGGCTTCATCATCCGGCGGAATGTAGTTCCCGTGCTCGTCGAAGTGAACGTCGCGGTCATGCTGGCGCATGTAAACCTCGAACTTCTTCGCCGCCCTTCGCCGCTTCCAGCGGTAGTAATCGTTGCGTAGTCCGAAATACCGTTCCGTTGCTCCGAACATCAATCCGCGGCCAGGAATGAACTTGACATAGAGAAATCCAAAAAGCAGCCCACCCAGGTGCGCGAAGTTTGCCACCCCTCCCTGCGAGGGTTGAAAGGTCGCGATGACCACGACAAAGATAATAATCGCCACCAGATATTTGGCTTTGATCGAGAAGGGAAATGGAAAAAGAAAAACTTCGCGATCGCCGTAAAGCATCCCGAAGGCGATCAGCAATCCGTAGATTCCGCCCGAGGCTCCGATCGTAGGAATCACCGGTGAAGCGCCGGGCAGCCCGGTGTAGGAAACCGCCACCGTAACCAGCGCCGCTCCCGCTACGCAGAAAAAGTAAAATTCAAGAAACTTGCGCGTGCCCCAGTCTTGCTCTTCTTGTGAGCCAAACATCCACAGCGTCAGCATGTTCAACAGCAAATGGCTGATGCTGGCGTGCAGGAAGGAATACGTCACGAGCTGCCAGACGAATCCATAGCGCAGCACGAAAAAGGGCACCAAGCCAAGGTAGATCTCAACGTCGCGGCCAAGTTGGGGAGCGACCGCGCCCAAGACTACCTGCAGAAAATAAACTGCCGCACAGATAATGATGAGCCGCTTCACCCATCGCGTGAATGGCGGAAAACTCAACGACATGGTCCGTCCGCGATTCATAGATGGTCAGTGATCGGTCGGCGAGGGAGAGTAGCGCGGCTTCGGCGCAGACCGCATTCTTGCACTCATCTTATCAGTTTCTGTCTCAGTTTATTCCGCCACCTAGCGCTCCGGCGTCGGCACCGCCGGCAGACTGCGGTGCCCCTGTGCATCTACCGCCCTTACTGCAAAGATGACATTATCCTTGGAAAGCTTCAAAGTTGTGCGCCGAACGTTGCCCACCTTTTGGACGTGCTCCCATTCTGGGCTGGTCGTTTCCCGCCACAGAACCTCATATCCCGCCGCCCGCGGCGAGGCCTCCCAGGTAAGGGTTGAGTCGTTCTCCAGATCCTTCGTCAACAAGTGAACCTTGGCCGGAGGCGGTGGTGCTGACGCCAACGAGGCCAGCGTGGCCGCATTCAGCCGTGCCACGTTCGCCACGTAGTCGAAGTCGACAAACTTGGGCAGATCGCCATATTCAACGCCGTTCTCGGTGCGGATATTCTGGTGCTGGTGATGAAAGTCTTCGCGCAATTCGGTGAAGCGCACGGCTGCAAAGCCCTGCTCGTTGAACGAATAATGGTCCCCGCCGCGCAGATAGCGGTCCAGGCGAAACACCAGCATCGGTTTCACCCCCACAGAGTAAGCGCGGCCGACATCGGTGATATAGCGCGCCAGTTGCCTTGAGGCGGAATCATTCTCACCGCCTAACCCCCGAATCCGCCGAATATCCTGCTCCGTGGCCGCGGTCGGCAAGCCCTCGGAAAAGACGCGCACCACTGAGTGGTCTTGTTCCGCGCTCTTGTCTCCTCCAACAATGTCGTTGTTCAACACGGCTTCGACATTCCAGCCTTGCTCTTTGGCCATGTTGGCGAAGTGATGGCTGCCGTTCAGCCCTTGCTCTTCGCCCGCCACCGTCAGAAAAATAATCGTGGCCGGAAATTTCAGCTTGCTCAAAACTCGTGCGCATTCCAGGCTCACAGCCGTTCCGCTGCCGTCGTCGTTCGCCCCGGGAGCGTCGCCCTTCACGTCGAGCGTGTCGCTGTTGCGCGAATCGTAGTGCCCGGTCACCAGCACAATGCGCTTCGCCTGCTCCGCGTCGGTACCTTTCAACACCGCATAAACATTGGTGATTTCTGTAGGCTGTGGAATCCGGTCGGCGGTCGGTTCGGTGAAACTGTCGGTCTTCACTTCCAGGCAGCCGCCGCAATCCTTGGAATAACGCTCGAATTCTGACTTGATCCACTCCCGCGCCGCGCCGATGCCTCGTCCGGCCTTGGTTGACTCGGGATCCTGCGCCGACAGCGTCAAGCGCGTTCCAAAGCTCACCAGCTTTTTGATGTTGGCCCGAATGTGCTCAGCCGAAACCTGCCGCAACGCCGCGGAAAGGTGCTCGTCCGCAGCCATCAGGCCCGTTGGCGCAGCTGCCGGGGTAGTTTGTGCCGAAGTTCCCACGCTCGGGGCCAGCAGCATGCAAAGTGCGATCGCCCACATTCTTTGCTCGATAAGGGAAAGCATCTATCCTCCGCGGTACCAAATGTCAAGGGCGGCGGCTACTCCCGCCGAGCTAAAAAAAATTCGCTCCCTACAGCCCCCACCCCTTGACCTGCGGCGTGGGAGAATCTAAATATTATCAAGGTATCTTAGAATGGCATCGAATGGGAGCGGAGGAATCATGGTTCTTTGTCCCGAGTGCGAAACCAATCTCGACGTGGAAGAAGAAGAGGTTGACGAGGGCGAGATCGTCTCCTGCCCCGAGTGCGGCACCGACTTCGAAGTGGTGACGACCAGTCCGCTGGAGTTGAAGGCAGTCGAGGCCGGGTACGTGGAAGAGGAAGAAGAAGTGGAAGCGGAAGACGGAGATGACTCGTAGAGCCCGTGGCGCGGTCCGGCGCGCCGGCCTGTCATTTTTCTGCCCCTTGCTTATCTGCTTTTTCACCGTTGCGGATTTGCCTGTCTCGTCTCCAGTCCTTGGCGCTCCCGCGCCGCAGAAACTGAAGCCCACGGATCGCTATGCTCTGATTTTCGGCACCGTGTGGGGGCCGGACGATCACCCCCTCTATGGAGTAAAGGTCAAGATCCGCCGTGCGCGTGACAAGAAGCCGAAGTGGGAACTGACTTCCAATCATGTCGGCGAATTTGCCCAGCGGGTTCCTGCCAGCAAAGCCGACTACTTCGTATGGGCTGATGTTAAAGGTGTGAAAACTAAGGATGGACACACCCTGCATCTGGCACAACAGGTCCCCGTCCACGTAGAGTATGACGAGCGTGTAGACATTGGTTTGCATCTAATCAGGTAATGAGATTTCAGGAAAAGGAATCAAGCCGCATGAATCCCAGACATGCTCTCAAAAATGCCGCTCTCATCGCCGCAGCGCTTTTTCTCGCGCTGTCCGTGGCGGCCCATGCTGCCCCTGACAAGAAAGACAAGCAGCAGGGCCGCCTGCTGTTCGGCAAGGTGCTCGACCAGCAGGATAATCCGGTGGTCAATGCGGTCGTTTACCTCACCAACTCCCGCACCCACGCGGTCAAGACTTACATTGTCGGTCAGGACGGCACCTACCGTTTTCCCGGCCTCTCCACCGTGGATTATGAGGTCTACGCTCAATTCAACAGCCACAAGAGCGACACCAAATCCGTCAGCCAGTTCGACGATCGCTCCCAGGTCTATGTCGATCTGAAGATCAATACGCAGTAAAGCAGACGCACGAAAGACGGTACGAGCAAGCAACTTTTTGTGCTCAATAGGGTTCGATACGTAAGACATTTTTGTGCGGGAGGAGAACCTTGAACGTATTGCGCTTGCGGCAAAGCAAAAATCGTTTCGCCTTGAAGGCGGGGGCGGTCACCATCCTGATGGTGTCGGCGGCCCTCTCGGGCTTTGCCCAGGGGAAAATGAGTCCTTATCAGGACGAACAAGATGGCGTCAGCGTCGGCGGCCAGTGGACGCAGTTCCGCTCGGAAGACAAAATGACTGGCGCCAAGAAAGTTCGCTTCGAACTTCTGTCCAATAACTACCTTCGCGAAGACCCTGATTCCAAGCCGCGCGTCGAACTGGTTTGCAGCAACGGCAAATATGAGCGTGCCGACTTCAGTCCCGGCGAAAGGCTGGGACGCCCCGATTATCCCGGCTTCTGGGGACAACCCAAGATGGAAGTCATGGTCCGCATCGATGGCAGCCATGACCACAAGGGATGGAACTGGGTGCGGGGACATTTCCTCGCCATGGACAAGGGCACAGTGCGCGGCCTGATCGGAGCCCAGATTTTCAATGTGGAAGTGAGAACCAGGAGTGGGCGCCAGATCGCCGAGTTCTCGCCCGCAGGGTTGGATCTCGGCGAGGTCAGGAAGTCCTGCGACCTGACTCCGCACAAGCCTTAAGCGAGTCGTCCGTCAGCAAGTAACGGCTGAGCCTTTCGGTTCAGCCCTTTCTCTTGCGGGTGTGCCTGTACAGGCGATCTCACCGTACACATCCTCCCGGCTCTCGTGTAGCCCGCAATCAAGAGATCGCAAAACCCGCCAGAGAGCCTTTCAAACGTGACCTTCGTAATCTCACGCTGGCAATTCATAGGAGGGCGCAGTCCTGCCGATGTAACAAGCGCGGGTCTATCCATGCCTCTAAGCCAACTCTTGGAAAGCTCTGACGGAAAACTGAAGGCTGAGCTGCAGCTAATCCTGAACGCTGTGGTTGAGGGGCTTTGCGGTCTGGATGCAGAAGGGAACGTGACCTTCTGCAATGACGCCCTTCTGAAAATTACAGGCTACAGCGCCGATGAGCTAATCGGAAGCGATTTCCACGATTTGCTCCATCACAGCCGGCCTGACGGAACGAAATATCCGGCGCAGGAGTGCGCCTTTCACCAAGCCGTTATCGCCCGACAGGCGATTCATGTGGTGGGCGAGTTTCATTGGCGCAAGAACGGCACCTGCTTCCCCACCGAAAGCTGGACGCATCCCCTTCCCCAGCCGTTGAGCCGAACTGCGTTTGTGGTTACTTTTCAGGATCTCACCGAGAGCCAGAAAGATAAGGACGCCCTCAGCGAAAGCGAGGAGAAGTTTCGCAGGATCCTGTCCGGCACTCCGGACGTAGCCTGGACGGCGGACTGTAAAGGTCGAACCGTCTACATTAGCCCGAAAGCGGAGGCCGTTTTCGGATACACGAAGCGGGAAATGTGTGCTGGCGACGCCACTCTTTGGCTTGATTGCATCCACCCCGAAGATTTTGGCCGAGTGAAGAAGGCCTACGACGATCTGTTTGAGAAACACAGCGCGTTCGAGCAGGAATACCGCTTACGTCATAAGGATGGACGGTGGATCTGGGTCTGCTCCCGCGCCGCCACCACGCACGAGGAAAACGGAATATTCTGTGCCGATGGCGTCCTCTCCGATATCACGCCCCGTAAGCGCGCGGAGGAGGAATTGCAGAGTTCCCGCCAAATGCTTCAGTCCATTCTCGATGCCATCCCGCAACGCGTTTTTTGGAAGGACCGTGACAGCAATTATCTGGGCTGCAACCGCGCGCTTGCAGCCGATGCCGGGCTGCCGGGTCCAGCGGCAATTATCGGCAAGAGTGATTTTGACCTTTCCTGGCAGGGGATGGCTGAAGCCTATCGCGCCGACGACCGGCTGGTAATGGAACGGGGATTGCCCAAACTCAACTTTCACGAACGGCTGAGCCGGCCCGACGGCAGCCTGCAGTGGATTCAAACGAATAAGGTGCCCCTGCAAGACCGCAACGGCAACGTGACCGGCGTCATCGGCACCTACGAGGACATTACTGAGCGCAAGCGCGCGGAAAAAGAACTGCACCTGGCGCAATTTGCCATGGAGCATATCTCCGACGCCATATTTCGCGTCGATGCCCAAGGCCAGATTGTGTATGTCAATCTCGAGGCCTGCCGCTCTTCCGGCCGATCCCGCGAGGAGATGCTGGCCCTGACCATCCCCGAGATAGATCCGCTTTACCCCCAGGAAGCCTGGACGGCGTTCTGGCAAGAGATCAAGACTCGCGGTTCAATGACTCTTGAGACCGTGCACGAAGCCAAAGACGGAAAGGTTTTTCCCGTAGAGGTCACGGCGAACTACCTGCAGCTCGAGGACCAGGAATTTGTCTTATCCTTTGTACGCGACATCACCCGCCGCAACACCCTGGAAAACCAGCTTCGCCACGCTCAAAAGCTCGAGAGTGTCGGTCAGCTCGCCGCCGGCATTGCCCACGAAATTAATACCCCCACGCAGTTCGTAACCGACAATCTCTCATTTCTTCGCGATTCCTGGCAGGCTCTCGATGGATTAATGAAACTCTATCGCAGCGCCATTAAAAATGCCGCGGATTTGCTGCCGCCGGACGTGACCTCCGCTCTTGAGCGAGCGGCGCAAGACTGCGATCTGGACTTCATTGCTGTCGAAGTGCCGCGCGCTATCGACCAGAGTTTGGACGGCGCTCGCCGGGTAGCCCAGATAGTACGCGCCATGAAAGAGTTCTCCCACCCCGATTCCGCCGACAAGACCGCGGCCGACCTCAACCGCTCCATCGAATCCACCATTACCGTGGCCCGCAATGAGTGGAAATATGTGGCTGAGATCGCCACCGACTTTGATGCAACCCTGCCCCCTGTGATGTGTTATCCCAGCGATATCAACCAGGTCATTTTGAATTTGCTGGTGAATGCCGCGCACGCCATCAAAGAGAAAGCGACCGAAGGCGAAATGGGGCGTATTACAGTGCGCACGCGACGGCGCGATGAGTTCGCCCAAATCGAGGTCACCGACACGGGCACAGGCGTACCCGAAGCCATCCGCACCAGAATTTTCGACCCTTTCTTCACCACCAAAGAGGTCGGCAAAGGAAGCGGTCAAGGCCTGGCCCTGGCTCATACGGTGGTGGTGAAGAAGCACTCCGGCAAAATCTGGTTCGACACCGAAATTGGCCGGGGCACGACCTTCTTTATCGACTTGCCGATAAGACCGGTGACCCCGGCAAAGGAGAATTGATGCCCAAACGCCTGCTCTTTGTCGACGACGAAGCTCTCGTCCTCAATGGTCTCCGGCGCGCCTTGCATGGCATGCGTCAGGAATGGGACATGCATTTCGTCGAAAGCGGCGCCGCCGCGTTACAGGCTCTCGACCAGGAAGCGTACGATGCCATCATCACCGATATGCGCATGCCAGTGATGGATGGCGCGCAGCTCCTCGAACAAGTCAAGGAACACCACCCTAATATCATCCGCATCGTTCTTTCCGGACAGTCGAGCCGGGAAGCGGTTTTCCGTTCCATCGCGGGGGCTCATCAGTTCTTGTTGAAACCTTGCGATCCCCAGGAACTGGTGACTCGACTCGGCCAGGCCTTCGCCATGCGCGATCTGCTCTCGAACCAGACGATAAAAACGGTCATCTCGCGCAT
>Ga0207692_10000808_pt1 | contig 11168 bp, 8 predicted proteins | sample LARL52metaG_FD_184345 | JGI IMG/M metagenome (GOLD analysis project Ga0207692, IMG submission 184345) | Corn, switchgrass and miscanthus rhizosphere microbial communities from Kellogg Biological Station, Michigan, USA - LAR L5-2 metaG... | ecosystem: Host-associated > Plants > Roots >...
TCGGAGTGGGTGGATAAGGGCCGTGACGTCGTGAGCCAGCAGAAGGACCAGTTCCGTGCGGCCTATGAAGCGGGACGACAGGCTTATCAGGAAGCAACGACGGAGACCACCGGAGCGCCTAAGAACTTGTAATTCGGGCCGGCGGCGCCCATCGGTGTTACCGGGCGCCGCAAGTTAGTTCTGGTTGCAGAATATTATGGATAACCTAACCACCATTTTCATCGCCGTGACTGCGGGAGCCGTGATTCTGCAAGCCGGGCTTCTGCTGGGAATGTATCTGGCCATGCGGAAGACCAGTACCCGGCTGGAATCACTGGCCGACGAGGTCAAGACCAAGGCGCTGCCCGCACTCGACTCGGCGCAGGCACTGCTGTCGGATATCCGGCCCCACCTGCATATCATTGCGGAGAACCTTGCGGATACGACCTCCGCGCTGCGGGACCAGGTGCAACGCGTGGACGCAACGGTCAATGATGTGGTGGATCGGGCGCGCCTGCAAGTCATCCGCGCCGACGACTTGCTTAGCCGCACGCTTGACCGCGTGGAAGAAACCTCTGAGATGGTGCACAAGACTGTGCTATCGCCGGTCCGGCAATTTTCCGGCCTGATTCAGGGCCTCACCGCCGGCATCGAATTCCTGGTGGGAGGACGCGGCGGCAGAAATGGACGGAGCCGCGACCCGCGACGGCCCGTGCCCCAGGACGAGATGTTCATCTAAGATCGTTTTGTCTTCCACGAAAGTCCCGGGCGCAATGGATCGCTAACGTCCTGCCACCGCAGTCTCAGCTACATCCACCATCTGGCAGGCCTTTTCAATATCCAGCACGTGCATGAGCCGGTCATTCAATTTGTGCACTCCCAGGATCATGGTGCGCACGGAGCCGTGCAGCGTCTCGGGCGGCGGCTCGAAGCTGGATTCTTCGACTTCCACTACATCGCCGATTTCATCCACCAGCAGGCTGACCGCACCATCTTCGGAGCGCACCACCACATTCATGGCCTGCATTCCTGGCGGCGCGGGTTCCAGTTCAAGGCGCCGGCGTAGGTTAACCGCGGTTACGATTTGGCCGCGCAGGTTGATGAGGCCGCTCACTACTCCGGGCGCAAGCGGGACCTTCGTCATATCCAGCGAGCGTATGACTTCCTGAACACCTTTCAACTCCACGCCGAACAAAAGCTTGTCCAGATAAAACGTGCAAAACTGCGATGTTTGAGCCATGTTAGTTTGCCGCCTCCGCCGCTCTCGCGGTCTGGGTGGAGCGAGCAGCCTGTGCCTCTGCAATGCGAAGAATCGCCGAAATGTCGAGCAATTCCGTGACCCGGTCGCCGATTACGACGGAATAAAGAACCGCCGGCCGGGTTGCCGCCGACTTTACATCTGCCCGGTCTTCGACAATGTCAAGAATCCGATCGACCACCAAGCCGAACGAGCGGCCCTCATGATTCAAAACCAAAGCCTGGATTGGCCCGGAATCGATCGCCGGCAATGCCTGCAAAGCTTTCAGTCTCTGTCGCCGCTCGTCCAGCACTATGCTGAGCCGAATCAAGGGCAGAATCTGGCCACGATACTGAGTGACCCATTGCGTCCCCGACATTTCCACTTGCGCCACGGGAAACTCTTCCAGCCGCGCCAACGTGCTGAGCGCGATCGCCATGCGGGAATCCCCCGGCCCGGCGAATAGGAGAAAAGTTTGCTTATCGTGCGCCGTGGCCACCGCCTCAGCGGCTTTTTCAGCCATGGCGCGGTCGCGGGTCTCGGTGATCACGCTGGCGCGCTGGGCCAGGCCCATTACGTCGAGAATGAGGGCTACCTTGCCGTCTCCCATGATGCTCGACCCGGCAAACGTCTTCACCGTCTTGAGCTGTTTGCGCAGCGGCTTGACGACAATTTCTTCGGTGTCGTTAATCTGATCGACCACCAAGCCAAATTGGCGCTCATCGGCTTGCAGCACTACGATGTTGACGGCGCCGTCGCCTTTCACAGTAGGATTCGCATCGCTCGCCAGTTTCAGTTCGCGGCTGAGATAGACCAAAGGCAGCAACCGTCCGCGCAGCCGGTACACCGGTGCGCCATGAACCAATTCGATTCCCTTTGCGACCTCGTCCGCTTCCAGCCGCACCAGCTCGAGCAGGCTCACCTGAGGAATGGCGTAGCGGTCGCCGCCGCAAGTCACTACTAGCGCGGGAATGATGGCCAGGGTCAACGGAATCTTCACGCGCACGGTGGTGCCCCGCCCCGCAGTGGATTGAACGTCCACATTGCCGCCAATTCTTTCCACGTTCGTTTTCACAACGTCCATGCCGACCCCGCGGCCAGATACATTGGTAACTTTATCGGCCGTGGAGAATCCTGGCAGGAAAATCAAATTGAAGATTTCCCGCTCGGTCATGCGAGCCGCTTGTTCGGAGGTAATCACTCCGCGTTCCAGGGCCTTCTTGCGAATCCGCTCCGGGTTCAATCCCGCACCGTCGTCGCTAATCTCGATGTTGACTTGCCCGCCTTCGTGAAAAGCCCGCAGAATCAGCCTTCCGGCTCGATCCTTGCCCACCTTCACGCGATCTTCCGGAAGTTCAATTCCGTGATCGACGGAGTTCCGTACTAAATGGGTCAGCGGATCTTTGATCGCCTCGATAATCGTCTTGTCGAGTTCGGTTTCCTTCCCCTCCATCTCGATGCCGACTTCTTTTCCGCATCCCAAGGCAACGTCACGTACGGTGCGCGGGAATTGGCTCCATACGTTCCCGATGGGCTGCATGCGAGTCTTCATCACTTCTTCTTGCAGTTCGGTGGCGATCAGGTTCATGCGCTGTGAAACCGCCTGCAGCCCCGCGTCCTTTACCGTGTTTGAGATTTGCAAGAGCTGGTTGCGTGCCAGCACCAGTTCGCCGACCAGCGTCATCAGCTTGTCGAGAAGGTTCACACCAACGCGAATCGTCTCGGGCGCTGAGGTCTCGCGGGGCTTCGCTTCCAGAATGTGCTGCGCCGCCAGCACGTCTTCCATTTTGGCCAATCCCAGAGCTACGAGAATCTCGCCCAACCGCCGCCGATCTCCCTTTTCCTGCTCTTGCAACGCCAGGGCCAAGTCCTCGGCCTGCACAACGCCGCGCTCCACCAGCAAGCCGCCAATCTTTCCCTTCGACGGCTTTCGTTGCGAGTCGTCGCCTTTCTTGCGAGACTTTGTGGGTTGCTCAATCGGTGCGGCCACGACGACCTCCGCCTTTTCCACCGTCGTCTCAACCGGTTTGGTTCCCGAAGATTGTGTCGGTGGCGCGGATGCGTTCTCCGTATCTCCCGCGACAGGGGTTTGCAGCCGGGTCAGTGTTTCCCGCAGTTCGGGATAATCGTTCTCCCCGTCCTGACCGGATGACTGGATTTCCTTGAGCATCTGCCGTACGGCATCCACCATGCCCAACAGCGCCGTCGTGCGTTCCGGGTTGAGCGTAAGTTGCCCATCGCGCAGCCGACTCAGCAGATTCTCTCCAACGTGCGCCACCTTTTCCAACCGGTTGAAGCCCAGAAAGCCGCACGTGCCCTTGATGGTATGAATGGTGCGAAACACGCCTGCAAGCGCGTCCTGATCATGCGGATTCTTTTCCAGGCCGACCAGATCGCGGTCCAACCGGTCCAGGTTCTCGTAACTCTCCACCAGAAAATCTTTGACAATCTCACTGTCGCTCATCTCGGCCGTCCATTTCTAATGAAAAACATTTCCGGCATGTAAGAAAACGCTTCAATCCCTTGGGTCTTTATCGTCTGGTTTGGCAAACTTCATTAGCGGAGATCGGGAGCAAGATAGGAGGGTGGGAGACACGGAACTGAATTCGCAAACGGGTGACCTGCGATGTCTCTTAGCGTTCTTTAATGGAAATTGCAGGGTAAGGACAAGCAACCAGTTCCGCCCGAATGACGCAGCGACCTCGACTAGGCGCGGGCTTTGTCGATCATTTCCTTCCAGATTCCCTTGCACTTCAGAACCAATTCAACAGCTTCTCGGATTGCTCCGTGACCCGCGAGCGCCCTGGTAGTGAAGTGCGCACAGTCCTTGACCTCAGGAACAGCATCGCCGACGGCAACGGCGAGGCCCGCGCGCTTCATCAAGGGGATATCGGGAAGATCATCGCCGATATAAGCCACTGCTGCATCGGAGACGCCCGCCTTTCGAATGATTTCTTCATAGGCTGGCATCTTCAGCGGCTGTTTCATGTAGATGAATTCCATCTTCATTTCGTGGGCGCGGCGCAGGAGGGCAGAACTTTCACGGCCGGTGATACAGCCGGTGCGCAAGCCCGCAGTCTGCGCCAGGGTCAGGCCCTGGCCGTCGTGCGCGTCAAAAGTCTTGATCTCCAGAGCGGTACCATCGGTTTGCGAAAGGAGGATGACGCTGCCATCCGTCATCGTGCCGTCTACATCCATGAGCAGCAGTTTGATTTGTGCGGCGCGTTCCTTGAGAGCGGGCGAAATTGTACGAGCTCTAGCCAGAAAGACCTCCCGGAAAAGAAAGATTTTACGCTAAATGGATCGATGGCCGCCTTGTGGCTGTGCGCATCTCTCTTCTCGTCTTTTTGTTTTCTCCTGTTGATCGAACGCTAATTTCTTGGGAAAAGAATCAGAGTCCCAATGCACACCAAACAATTTTGAACAGCATGAAATACGCGCTGGGAAAATCTGCGTGCCGAGATTGAGCACTCAAGAATCTGGTACACTCGTAAGTGTTTGAAACAACGGAGTGGGGACGTAGTTCAGTTGGTTAGAACGCTGCCCTGTCACGGCAGAGGCCGCGGGTTCGAGTCCCGTCGTCCCCGCCATTCTTTTCAAGCACTTGCAAGGAATTGGCAAATTGCGTCATGGTCCAATTTGGTCCAGTTAGGTCAGTACCTCTCCCTTGTTGAGTACCATCCGAACAACTTTATGCCAGCCTCTTGTTCGGCTTTGACTATCAGTATCCGCTGCTTAAGCCGGACAGGAAGTAGGGCTCACGAAACTAGACCGGGTTACGGAGTGACCATAAATACCTGACCCGACGCGGTGTTTCCGTTGCCATTCATGAAGGTGGTGCCGTAAAGGTTGCCGCTTGCATCAAAGATCAAGCCACCTATCGGTTCGCCACTGCTGGCCTGGCTCGTAAAGACTGTGAGCACTGTCTCTGTCCACGTGCCGGTTCCTGAGGGAGCCAGTTTAAACACGGTTCCGCAGTTACAGTTTCCCCCGCCAAATTTCGTGGTGCCATAAAGATCGCCGGCAGCATCAAGAATCACTGTGGCGGTCGGTCCAGCTCCGTCAGTTCCGCCCTGGAAGCTATACAAGATGTTTTCCGTCCACGTGCCGCTGGCGCCTGGCATCAACTCGAAAACTGTGCCTTGCGCGGCCGAGCCGCCGCCGACTGTCGTCCCATAGAGGTTGCCCTGAGAATCAAAGACAAGGCCGGCGGTAGGACCGACTCCGTCACCGTTGCCGAAAGTGTGAATGATACTTTCCACCCACATGCCCTTCAAGGTTGGCGTCAGTTTGAAAACGATGCCCCCGCCCTCTGCCCCTATATACGTCGTGCCGTAGAGATTGCCCGCGGCATCGAAAACAACGGGGGCAAGGGGGGAATTGCCATCGCCATTCACCCCATCAAAAGCATGGAGAACCGTCTCTGTCCACGGTCCGCTGGAAGTCGGAGCGAGTTTAAAGACAGTGCCGCGATCTCCCAAACCACCGCCGGGCCCCGTCGTACCGTACAGATTTCCCTGTGCATCAAAGATGAGGCCCGCAGCGGGATAGGCGGCCTCAAGACGGTTTGTAAATCTGCATAGAATGCTTTCGCCCCATTCGCCGCTAGCATTTGGGGCCAGCTTAAATACAGTGCCGCAGCCCCCATAACATTCTGCGTTTCCTCCGCCCCCTTTCGTGGTGCCATAGAGATTGCCTTGCCCATCAAAGACTAGACCCGGCGTTGGAAAAGCGCCGTCGCTTCCACCTTTGAAGAAATGCAGGACTTGTTCTTCCCATCTCCCGCTCAATGTGGGCGTCAGCTTGAAGACGACGCCGAGGTTTCCAGGACCGCCGCCGACGGTGGTACCGTAGAGACTGCCTGCCCCATCAAAGACCAACGGGCCTGCCGGACCCGAGCCGTTGCCGCCCGTGAACTGAAACAGGGGCTTCTCCGTAGCCCACCCGCTCGTTGCGGTGCCCACAATTGCTATGGCAAATACTGCTAAGGTCCGAGTCGCTGCATGGATGAGTGATTTGTTGATTTTGAGGAACATAAATTCTTCTCCTTGGCTTGCTCGAGATCGCGCACGAGACTCGTGTTCCGGGGATGGGCCGCCCTGCGGCCGGCCAAGGGAGGGAAAATACCAAGAGGATGCTATGCGGCGGGCTCTAAGAAGTCAATACGCCATTTTCCTCGGTAAGAATCCGACAGATAAATTCGGTGACAAACGGAATGGTCCCCACTGACTAAGTTTGCAGCGCGACCCAGAAGTGCAAAGCGGCACACATGTTCATTCATTTGTGCGGAACTAAGCTGCGCTACACGTTTCCCCAGGCGCTGTTGCGAGACCGTCACTGTATGGTGCAAGTTGACCGCACACGGGGACTTCACCTCGTCCTCCTCATTGCTTTGGGGAGGGCACGACTTCCTAGGCAGAGATGGTTTGAATCCGTGCCGCTGCAACATGCCGCGTCCGTGCAGTGCGCCCTGCTGCAAGTCATGCACGGCTGCCGTCGGGCAGCATTGGCCACGAACAGGCGCGGCAGATTCTCTTTAGGCTCCAGACGGCGAGCGCAAATTTGAAGAGCGCGGGACTCGGCCCTGGAAAGCAGGTGACGAATTCTCGTAAACTTGTCGAGGTTGCACCTTACGCTGAGCACAGCTAAATTAGATGCGAGAGTTGGAGCTGCACATGAAAGGGCCCGTCGCGGTGGAATCCGCCTCTGCAATCATCGACGCTAGGATCGGGGAACTTGGGGACTGGCGGGGGAAGACGCTTGCGAAGGTGCGCGCAATCATACACGAGGCAGACCCGGAGATCGTCGAAGAGTGGAAGTGGGTCAGGGCGACATCGCCGGGGACTCCCGTCTTTTCCCACGGCGGCATCGTGTGCACGGGGGAGACGTACAAGAACGTCGTCAAGATGACATTTGCCAAGGGAGCTGCGTTGCCGGACCCTTCCGGTCTATTCAACTCCAGCCTCGAGGGGAACGTGAGGCGTGCCATCGACATTCACGAAGGCGACAAGGTCGATGAGGCGGCCTTGAAGGATCTCATCCGCGCTGCAGTGGCGCTCAATCTCAAGGGCAAGAGCAAGCCGAAACCCCGGCAGGCGAGGCGAAGGTAACGTTCCAACGTTGGGCGTCCGTCTCCATATTCAGACGGATGCCTCTTCCCTAAGAGTCGACGCAAGAGCTAAAAGTTCAGCACCTCGTAAAACTCAACCCAACTCTGCTGGAACATAGGATGCTGTTTTGCGGCAAGTTCGGTGTGTTCGGCGCTGGCGTCGATCTGCTTCAAAGCTTTTTCAGCGGCGGCAAGTGAATCGAAGCGACATTGCCACACGATGGTGTTGCCGGCTTCGCGGCCAGCAATCGGCGCGAAGCGCTCCCCTCGCGGGAGAATGCCGCGAAGCTCCAGGTCGGCGAATTGCTTCTCCAGCACGTGGAACTCGTGCTTCTTGGAAGGGTGATATTGCTGAATGAGCCGTACAATTACTGCCATAGATCCTCCCCTAGGTAGACCACTTGTGAATTGTCGACTCCGGACTGCCCCAACCGGAGCGACTCCCTGCGCCCGCTAAGGAACGCCTTCCGCCGCACCGCTGGCGTCGTCCGGAACATCGAAGGACACCAACTCCGCCTTGAATCCGCGGGTGCGGAATGCTCCATAGGCAATTCCCAGGGTCATCCATGCGACGCCTGCGATCTTGGCGGGTCGGCTGAGGTTTGCCCACAGCAAGAAACAAACCGTGAATCCCATTACTGGCACCAGAAAATTGCTTAAGTCTCGTTTTCGTTCACGCAAGAAATATCTTGTGAACGAGGCGGCATTGACCCCCATAAACGCAAGCAGAGCGCCGAAATTCAACAGCTCGGCGGCGCGCTCAAAGGTCAAGAATGTGGTGCCAAGCAAGGCGCAGACGCCGACGAACAGAACGTTGTTTCGGGGAATGCGGCGCTTGAATTCAATCGCGCCGAAGAACGATTTCGGAATGGCGTTACTGCGGCCCATCCCATACAGCAGGCGCGCAGCGCCCAGTTGCGATCCCATTCCCGATCCCACGGTGGCGACGAGAAGCGTCACATTGATCAGGCTGAATAACCACGGACCAGCTGCACGGCCCGCCACAGAGACGAACGCTGTGTCGACGTCGGGAAAGGGTTGGGAGGTAGGCCAGATCAACTGCGCGGCATACACTTCCACCGAAGCCAGAACGCCGGTGATCAAGCACACGAGCACAGTGGCCAGAAGAATGTTGCGCTTGGGGTTTTCGGCTTCCTCAGAGAGCGTGGAGATTCCGTCGAACCCGATGTAAGTCAGCACAGCCAGCGAAGTGCCGCCCAGCACCGCTGTCGAAGAAAAAGTTTGGGGATCGTAAAAAGGCCGGGTGAAGAAAGCGATGCCGTCATGCGGCATATGCAAAACATAGCGGGCGGCCGCAGCCAGAAAAATTACGATCACGATTCCCATGGCCGCTGCCAAGGTGTCGTTGATGCGGGCCGAAGTTCGGATTCCGAACAGATTGAGTCCGGTGAACAGCGCGATGAACAGAACCACCAGCACGGGATAGGGGAGTTCCGGAAAAACATTCAGCGCGAACTTGCTGCACAGGATTGTGCACACGATGGGATTGAGCATGTAATCCATCGCCATGCCCCAGCCGGTGACGTATCCCAGTGCGGGATGAATTTCTGAACCAACGTAAGTAAAAGCGGAGCCTGCGCTGGGGTAGGCGCGCGCCATTCGCCCGTAACTGATAGCGGTGAACAGCATGGCCACCATCGCGAGTAGCACCGTGGTCACTGCGTGACCGTGCGCGCGCTGGCTCATGATGCCGTACACCGGCATGGGAGCGGTCGGTTGAATGACGATCATCCCGTAGAGAATCAGATCCCACAGGCCGAGGGTCCGCCGAAGGCGAGGCCCATCTGCCGCGGACACGGTTTGATCTGCCATGCTGCTCCGTTGTTCGAAGAGTTTGGGGGACGAGTTCACACTCGTCCTCCTTGCGCGGGGAAGCGCGGTTAGAAATAGAACTTCATGGCGAACTGAATGAAGCGTGGGTCGCGCGCGGATTGCAGCGTGCCGAATTGCGGCGTCCCCAGTTCGATCGCAACCGGTTCAACCTGGCCGGCCGCGCCGATCGGTCCCCACAGGCCGTTCACGTGATTCCAGACATTGAAGAAATCGGCCCGGAACTCAAAACGCATCTGCTCGCGGATGGGGATAGCCTTCAGCAGAGTCACATCCCAGGTCTGGTATCCGGGGCCATGAACGGTGTTTCGTCCTTCATTGCCGAAGGTTCCGGGCACGAGATCGCTGGTAAAAGCGCAAGTATTGAAAAATGTGCCCGCCACACACGGCTTACCGTTGGGATTACCGACAACATTCGGACGCGAGCAGTTGAACCCGACCGTGCCGCCGCAATCCGTGTTCGAACTATTTACGAAAGGATCGGTGACGGTAAACCAATTTCCCGTGGAAGCCGAAACAATTCCCGCTACTTGCCAGTTCCCTATCACCTGGTTCAACAGTCCAGAGGAATTTCCGGCGAAAGTCTTTCCTTTGCCGAACGGAAGATCCCAGGCGTAGCTCACGACCAAGTGGTGGCGGACATCGAAGTCGGAATTTCCATACTCTAATCCGGGGTTTCGCTGGTCGCGAAAGTCGCCATTGTTCAAGGAGCCCAAACTGGCGCTGGAAGCGTCATCCAATGAGTGGCTGTAGGTGTAAGAGGCTTCAAATTGCAGCCCATGGGAATAGCGTTTTTCAATTCTGGCTTGGAGAGAGTGATAGTTCGAGAAAGTGTCGGAACGAAAGGCGTCGATCGTTCCATCGACCGCTGGGAAAGGCCGTCGGTCCGCCAAAGGCGCGTTTGGATCGGTGCTCGGTGTCGCTTGATTTCCATTATAGAAACCATAAAGGTGCGAGCCGTGCGAACCGGCGTAGGAGAGTTCTACAACCGTGTCACTGGGCAATTGATATTCGAATCCCAGGTGCCACTGCTGCATCTTCGGCGTCTTGATGTGACGGTCAATTGAATATAACAACGGGTTGTTCGGGTCCACCAGCGAGTTGGCCGGATAACCCTGGGTCCAAAAATCGTTAATGGCCAGGCTGGAGTCAACTGGCGGACCGGGCTTGAATCCGATCACGCAGTTGGTTGGGTCGGCGAGATTCGCGTTGGGTATCACTGGACTCCCGCACGGCGAATTGAACGACTGGGTGATGAAGAACGGAGGATTGAATCCGGGGCTGGGGAAAGAGAAAGGGCCGTTCTCCTGTCCTCCGTAGAAAATTCCATAGCCGCCGCGCATTACCAGCTTGTCCGTCAGCTTGTAAGCCATGCCGATGCGGGGCGCAAAATCCTTATAGTCTGGATTCACCAAGCCCTTCGACCCGATTGCTTGCACGGGCAGGAACGAGGCGATCGTGGGCGTGAGTTGCGTGTTTTGTCCCTTGGGCAAAATCAAAGTGTTGGTGCCGAAATCGAAGGTTGCCATCTGGTTCTTGCCTTCGGTCACGGGCCGGAATAGTTCGTAACGAAGGCCCAGGTTCAGGGTAAGCCGGTCGTTGACGCGTACGTCGTCCTGCGCGAAGAAAGCAAAAATGTTGCGGTGATAATCCACACCGTGCAGATTGACAATGCTGGCGCCGTCGGGGACGCCCAGCAGGAACGACGCGATGTCATCACCTCCGACGGAACCGTTGGTCTGGTCCGCCCCAGGATTGCTGCTGAAGTCGGGGCCGAAACCCATGTCGCCGCGCGGCGCAGAGTCCTGAAAAATGGTGAATTGTTCTTTGCGGAGTTCGGTGCCGAATTTGAATGAATGACGCCCGTGGATCCAGATGATGTTGTCATTGAGCACAAAACTGTTTTGCTTTTCCACCGAGGGCAGGAAATCCGAACTTCCGATGCAGGAATAATCTACAAAGCAAATCGAAGGCAGGCCGCCGATGCCCGGC
>Ga0207692_10000820_pt1 | contig 11129 bp, 9 predicted proteins | sample LARL52metaG_FD_184345 | JGI IMG/M metagenome (GOLD analysis project Ga0207692, IMG submission 184345) | Corn, switchgrass and miscanthus rhizosphere microbial communities from Kellogg Biological Station, Michigan, USA - LAR L5-2 metaG... | ecosystem: Host-associated > Plants > Roots >...
TGCCGTGGTCGCCTTTCGCGGCTACACACGGCCGCCGGCAAACCCCGCGCTCAACTGACTCAAGGCATTTGTATCCGAAATCTTGTGCCCGACATCCAAGGGAAATCTGTTCAATTCACCAAGGAGCAAGCTCCATGACAAGTCCGAGCCGTGCAACAACAATGACGATCCGTCTTTTGGCTTTCGGAGTAGTCGTCCTTTCTGCAACTTCCTGGGCGCAGACGCGCCCGCCCATTCTCGAACAGGTGGCCAAGGCCTACGGCCTGGATTCGTTCGGGCAAATTGAAGCTGTCCGCTATACCTGGAGCGGGGAAGTCACTGGGCTCTTCAAAGCTTCCCGCACGTGGGAGTGGGAACCCAAAACCGGCAAGGTCTCCTACGAGGGAAAAGACAAAGACGGTAAGCCTGTCAAAGTTACCTACATGCGGTCCGAGCTAAACGACGACACCAAGAAGCAAACGGAAGCTGGTTTCATCAACGATAATTATTGGCTCCTGTTCCCGTTGCATGCTTATTGGGACACGAGCGCCAAAGTGACCGATGAAGGGATGAAGAAACTGCCGGCGGGAGCCGGATCAGCCACGCTGGTCTCGGTAAAATATGGAGCGGAACTCGGCGGCTACACGCCCGGCGACACCTGGGATCTTTACGTCGGCAAAGACAACCGCGTCGAGTACCTTGTTTTCCGCCACGGCGGGACCGAGAAGCCCAGCCTCGTCAACGCCTCCTGGGTAGGCTACAAAAAGGCAGGTCCTCTGCTGATCTCGACCGAGCATCGCGGCACCGCCGATGGCAAGCCGCTCCACATCTCCATCTCTGACGTGGCCGTTAAGCTGGCAGGCTCTGACGCCTGGGTGGCCGCGAAATAAGACGACCGCACAACCAGGCAGGGGGCTTGGAGAGCGAAGGGTTCCGTCCCAGAACCCATAAGGAGGAATGCTATGAAACGCATCGCTTTTTTGCTGGCCGCAATTGCAGCGTTGGCAGCCGTTGTTTCCTTCACGCCCCCCACATCTGGACACGCCGATGAAGAGGCCGCCCCCATCTTCGGAATCAAAATTCCCCCCGGATACCGCGACTGGAGGCTGATCTCGGTAGCCCACGAAGAAGGCAGCCTCAACGATATTCGCGCCATTCTGGGCAACGACACAGCGATCAGGGCATACCAGGAGAACAAGCTTCCGTTACCGGACGGCTCGATAATTGCCCGTCTGGCCTGGAGCTACATCCCGTCGGAGGAAAACAACAAGGTTTTTGGCCGTGCCCAATCTTTCGTGGCAGGATCCGCCACGAACGTTCAGTTTATGGTCAAGGACTCAAAAAAGTACGCTGCGACCGGCGGCTGGGGTTTTGCTCAATTCAAAGACGGAAAACCTGACGCCTCGGCGGTGCTCACAACCTGCTTCCCCTGTCACGAGCCTGTCAAGGGTCGCGACTTTGTCTTCACTCGTTACGCGCCTTAATCGTTACCGAGGTGCGGCAAAGGCATAACAGCCCTGGATTCTGAACAAATCAGCCTACCTGGCGATCACGACGGTAGTACAGGAGCTGCTCAGTTTGGGCAGATCGCGAGCGGCGGCCATGCGGATCTCCAGCTTGGGGCGTTCCCCGCGAACGATCGGACAGTAGTAGTCAGGCTCTGACAGTGCGCCTTGCAGTCGTCGACGTCCGGCACATCCCCCGTGGCAGGAGTCCCGGAACTCGCAGAGCTGACACGCCTCGGGAAGTGTGCGGACTTGGTCAAAGGGCGCAGAGTCTAGAATGTTGACGCCTGCAGAGATCAAGTCTGACAGCGGCTCCCCCACTCCTGGCCAATACACGCAGGGTTGCGTCGTAGCTCTTGGTGTCACTCGCACGGTGCTCACGCCGCACCCGGCTTCGAGCGCCGGAAGTCCCGCCATCGCGCGAACCAGCGGCTCGCCAATCGCGATCACGTCGGTCTCTTCAAACAGTCGCTGGAACCCATCCCAATACTCTTCATAGCTCAGGGCATAGACGTCCGACCGCACGGCCTGGTACACATTCACCCGCAAGGGAGCGCCAAACTGTTTGGCTACTCGCGCCACGTCCGCTAATCGCAAGTAGTTCGACTTCATCATGACTGCGATGATGGTGACAGGAATGTCCAGCTTTCGACACCGTTCCGCCTGCTGGTGAATAAGCGCCCAATTGCCATCCCCTCGCTGTGCATCCTGTTCCGCTTGCGTCGGGTAATCGAGCGAGAACTCAATATCATGGAACGCTCGCAGTTCATTGTCTTCCAGAACAGCAACACTATGGCCGTTGGAAGTGATGGTGAGCTTGACCGGTTTCGTTTGCAGATAGGCCAGTATTGCTTTGAATTCCGGATGCATGCCGTTCTCACCGGTGCCGAGATTCACCGAGCGCACGGGCAGACGTTCCATCACGGCCTTCACCTGCTCCAGGGAGAGCCGATCCGCGCGGGTCGGATCGCGATAGCAGAAGGCGCAGGCAAGATTACACTCGTTGGTGAGTCCGAGCCCGAGCGCAATACCGGCATCCGTTGTCACCATGCGGGATCCGGACGACGAGGGCTGCGCTGTAACGTTGTTCATGTAACGTCTTTCATCAGCGCATCTGCGCGATGTGCAACGAATTGAGTGTAGCGCGCCACCGCGGCAAATTCCGGTCGCCTGCCCAGCTTGCTCTCCAGCGAAAAAATCCGTTCGTACTCTGCCGTGCGGGAAACCCGTGGCGGCAAGTAATCCGATAGGATGCGCACGCCACGCTGCGCGGTAACCGCGAATCCGGCTCCTGCCAGCATGGCTTGCAGGCTCTCCGCTGTAAACAGCCGCACTCTGCCTCCGTAGAGGGACTCATGTCCCCAATCCGCGGTAAGATTATGCTCGCTCGCGGCCAAATCACCTTCTTGTATCGCCGCCTTTAAAACCTCACCCGCCTGGTTACGGACCAATACCGAGAGTATGCCCGACGAATCTCGCAAGGTGCGCGCCGCACCGCGCAACACAGCACCCGGGTCGTCGACATACTCCAGGATATTGTGGCAGAGAATCAGATCGAACGATGCGGCGTCGAACAAGCTTGCCGAGTGCGCGGCATCGCCTTGTTTCAGCGCAATCCTCTCCATAACTCCTGCTTCCCCCGCGGCACGCTTGGCCAAATCCAGCATCGGCTGGGACGCATCCAGCAACGTGACATGAAGCCCAACCTGCGCCAGGCGCACCGCGATGGCGCCGGTACCGCACCCCAGATCCAACCCGTGCAAAGACTGTGTGGCCCGCGGCAGAAACTCCTGCAAATTGGCGAAGGCGAGATCGAGGCGCAGCCGGCCCGCGGGCGTCTCAAGATAGGCGGCGTACTGGGCTGCGCCGGCCCGAAAGCGTTCGCAGTCGTCATTGGCGGTCATTTCCTTCATGAGCCACTCAGCAAAGTTGCTCCCCGTGAGTCGGAGGTGAGTACCAGAGCGTATACCGAAAAGATTAGGAACGACAAGCCGGCATTGTCAACGCGAGCGTCACGACATCGATGAAGTTGCTTGCCCCGACCCCGCAGTAGCTCGAGACAACTGAGTTGTCGAGCGGATCTTCTGTCCAAGCAGCGGCGGACGCCAGGGGATGCCACCACTACCGTTGAACGGTGAGAAACGGTCAATAGCGAGGTGGATTTTCGCCCTTTCGGCGGGCCGCAGCCAACAAGAACTTGCCTTCTTCACCGCTCAAGGGCACTGGCCGAAGGAGGCCTGTAACCAGCGAGAATGGAGCGAGCTTCGTTCGATGAGATAGTGAGCCGAAACCCGCAACATCCCTTGGGTGAAATGAAATCGATTCTTGCATTCCCTATACGTCAAGCATCCGGCCAGGTGACATGAACACAGCCAACTCTTTCTATAGCATTGCAGGCGCTTGGGTGGTCGCGGTCGCATGTTTTCCGGAACTAACCCTCAAGTGTGTCAGAAATTGGGGAGCCGATCAGACAAAGCGGGTGTAGAATGTCGGTTCAAGGTGGACGAGGAAGTTTCTGCTTTGGATCCTTAGCACTGTGGACTCGGCGCAAAGTCATCGCGGACGTGCAGTTCGTTTCCCTCCCTCCCGGCCGTTAACTAAGCGCAACGGCTTCGTCAGTCAGGTGTTTTTGGTCCTTGTCCTGGGCGCTGTGACTTCTTCATCCCTAGGTCAGACTTACGCTCCGAGCGGCATTTCTCTGCCCACCGAACTGCGCGTCCAGTCTCCAGGCTGGTGGCCCACGAAAGGGGACGGTTCGCGAAACGCCTACGCAGGCGCAACCGCGTGCGGAAAATGCCACGTTTCCACGGCCGTGGCACAACGCACCACAGCTATGGCGCACGCTGCTGCTCGAACCACAGACACCGAACTGCTGCACCAGCACGACCGCTTGTCTTTTCGCCTTGGCCCATATACCGAAGAGATCGAAACCAAAGGCGACAGGAGCGTCTTAACGGTCAGCGATGGCAAAGCGCTACTTTCGGCAGACTTGCTTTGGGCTTTCGGCGTCGGTCACATGGGCCAAACCTACGTTTACAAGCGAGACGGAGTCTACTACGAAAGTGAGTTGAGCTACTACGCTTCTTCCCAGAACCTGAATATTACTCCGGAGCATTCGCTCTCCGTGCCCGGCAGCCTTGATGATGCTGCAGGCCGTCGTTTGACCGCGGCCGAAATCCGGCGCTGCTTTAGCTGCCACACAACCGCTTCTGTGGCAAAGGATCAATTTGACCCGAACGCCGCAGAGCTTGGAGTCAGATGTGAAGCCTGTCATGGCCCGGGAGCTGATCACGTTGCTGCTATGAAATCGGGAATGCAGGAGGAGGGAATGGCCATGATCATGAATCCAGCGCGGCTGGACCCGGTGGACTCGGTCGATTATTGCGGTGCATGCCATCGAACCTGGGAAGATGTGGTGAGCAGCGGATTTACTGGAATCGGAGTCTACAACGTCCGCTTTGCTCCGTACCGCCTGGAAAATAGCAAGTGCTGGGGCAAGGGAGACGCTCGGCTCACGTGCGTGGCCTGCCACGATCCCCATCAGGCCTTGAATCGCGATCCGGCAGCCTACGATTCACGCTGTCTGCAGTGCCACCTCAATCAAGCAGGAGCAAAAAAGGACGCCAGCCATCCGGGGGCGGCCTGCCGCGTCAGCACCAAGGATTGTACGACCTGCCACATGCCTAAAATCGAGACTCCAATCCAGCACTCGATCTTCACCGACCACTGGATTCGCATCGTTGTTCCCGGCAAACCGTATCCCAACTGATCAACTCCGGTTCTCACGATATCTGCTCTCGCTCCGGGGTTACTCCCACTTTTTCCGGCCATCGTGATTTTCGATCTTGCAAATCATGGTTTCGCGATCCTAGGATGCTATCCTTTCGGATATCCGTTACGAAATCCGGACAGAAACGGAATACTTCTCCGGGAGGGGTTTGCTTGTGCCACTGTTGCGGCTCCCGAAAGGGGAGACCTATGCGATGTGCTTTGTGGCTGATTGCACCTTTGTTGCTGTCCGCGCCGCTGTTTGGACAATACACCTACACCCCCACCGGCAGTCTGGCCGACAACACTCCCTACTGCCCCGTCATCAATTGCCTGATTTCCATTGGCGGCGTCAACAGTGAAATCAAGGCTGGGTTCGATGGCACGGTCTACGGCTTGACCAGCGGCCATGTTCTCTACACCTACACCCACGCCGCGGGCTGGGTTCAAGCGCCATCCTCCCTGCAAACCGCAGGCGGCTCCGCCATCACCCATATCTCGGTGGGGAGCAAGTCTCAGGTGCTCGCCCTCAACTCCGCCGTCTCGCCAGGCAATAATGTCTATGTGCTCAACTCCACTGGGACCGGATGGCAGACGCTTGCCCATCTAGCCTACCGGTCGCCGGCCGAAATCGTCCCCGATGGCAGCATTTGGGGCATGTACGGGTCGGCGATCGACTACTGGGACGGCACGACCTGGGCGAACGAGCCGGGCAACCTCAAGAACATCACTGTCGCCAGCGGCAGCAATGTCTAGGGCGTGAACTCCGGAGTGCTGTATTCGTGGACAGGGACTGGATGGGTTGCGGCCAGCCCTGCTCCGCCCTTCACTCCATCCTCAGCCATTAACGCGATCGCGGCGGTCGGCGGACAGGCCTTGGCGGTGCTTGATACCGGCGGCGGTATCCACGTTTCCACCGACGCCGGACAGACCTGGTCAAAAATTGCGGGGACTGCCACTTCGATCACGGGCGGTGGAGTGTCCCTGTTTGTCGCCAACTCCAGCGGCGCCAGCTACCACGTCAACCTGGTGGTGCCGGCCATCACCACCACCGGAACGGGAAGCTATGCCAACTTCCCATTGTGCCAACATCCGCCAGGATGTTCCGGGTACACCCATACGATGACGGTGAACAGTAAATTTGGCGGACTCGGCGGGGCTCATGGGACTGCTGGAGCTACAAACACGTACTCCGCTGGCGCAGCTGCGAACTTCAATCTCGCGGTCACGGAGTTGGGGTCGTTCTGCGATCCGTTCTTTGGCGACCCCAGCGACCCCAGCTGCGGGATTACCTGGGATGGAAGCGCTAGCTGCTCGGCGATGGGGGCTTTAGGTGGCAGCAGTGGACCGATTACTGTACAAGTCGAAGACGCATTTACGCAGGCATACTGGAACGGAACACCAGCACCCATCTGTTCCAGTGCCAGGGTGTGCTCCTACGTAGTACACAACAACTGCACAGCAGCCACCACGCCCCCGGACCTCAGCATGAGTGCGGTTATCAGTAGCGACTGGAGAAATATTGCCACGTACCTCAGTTGGATAAATGCTGCGGGGTGTATCCGCTTTTATACATCTGGGCCGTGGGCCTGCACGACACCTCTCTCATTCATAAACGCGACGAACATTGTACCGCCGCCCTACGAATGCACCCATAACCCGTGAGAAAATAGAGGAGAGGAAGGGAAAGAAAATGCTATTTCTAAAGTTCGTGCTGCTTGTTTTCGGCACCGTCTGTATCCTGGCGCTTTTTACCTATGCCTGGGTCGCCATCCGAACTCCAGGGCCGTGGTTTGTCGGCCCAAACCAGGGCGCAACAGGGATCGACGTCAATCTTGTGTCTGCCCTGACGCTGCATTCGCCATTGTACTGGTTACTGGCGATTGCAATACTGGCCGCCGCTGGGTGGCTTTGTCGGCACTGGGTGTTTCTAGCTTAGAATTCCTTGTGATTGACCTCTACAACCCTGTTACACCGGAACCGGGACTTATGCCAATTCACTCTTCTGCACTCATCCGCCAGGATGTTCTAGTTTCACTCATACCCATGAAGGTGCACAGTAAATTTGGCGGGCTGGGCGTCGCCAACGGCACTGCGGAGCCGCTAACAGATACTCAGGCGGCGCGGCTGCGAACTTTAATCTGACCGCTATGGAGTTTGGGTCGTTCTGCGATCCGTTCTTTGGCGACCCCAGCTGCGGGGTCACCCGGAGTGGAGACGCGAACTGCTCAGGCATGGGCGATCGGCGATCTAGGTGGCGGCGGGGCTTGAGGTAGTCTTTCTGGTATATCCTAACACCGTAAGCGCCGGCTGGAGTGGGTTCGGCCTCGTCCCTACCCATAGTTTGCTTCGCTCTCGCGCAACGTGATGTAGCGGTTGATCGGAAGATTGGTGAAGCGCTGCGTAATTCCGCTGGGCTGTGGCCATTTCACTTCGAGCCAGTCGACTTTGTTGGCCTGTCCTAGTCCGAGCACCAGGCGCGGATCATGGGAGGAAAGAAAACTGCCGCCACCCACCTTCATTCGGCTTCTCTTCAGTTCGCCCGCCTGGTAGGTGACGCGGGCGCCGACGGCGTCGATATTCGCCTTCTTCCCGACCAACTTCAGGCCCAGCCAGTGGTTCTGGCTGCCAGTGTCATTCCGCAAGAGGACCGGCGCTTCATTGTTGCAGGAAACCAGAACGTCAATCGCGCCGTCGTTGTTGAAATCGCCGACGGCCAAACCCCGCGCCGACATGGGTCGTGAAAAAATCGGGCCGCTCGCCGGAGTGACATCTTTCAAGCCGCTTCCGTTGTTATGGAAGAGAAGCAACGGCTCACGATACTTGACGTTGTCATAAATTTTCTCGATCAGGTCATCGGGATGGCCGTTGGCGACGATCAAATCGATGTTGCCGTCATTGTCATAGTCGAAAAACTTGAGTCCCCACCCGCTCATCAACTTCGTAGCCGTCGCAACGCCTGAGGGAGCGGCGATGTCGTCGAAAGTTTCATCGTGGCGGTTCTGATAGAAGCCGTAGAATTCGTGGTTCAGGTTGGTCACGAAGAGGTCCATCCAACCGTCTTCGTTGATATCGGCGGAGTCGACTCCCATGCCGGAGCGCGCCTTTCCTCCTTCCCCGAAAGAAACTCCCGACGTAAAGCCGATCTCTTCAAACCGCTTCCCGCCCCGATTCATGAACAGAAAATTGGCCACCGTGTCGTTGGCGACGAATAGATCCATCCAGCCGTCGTTGTTCACATCGGTGGCGACCACGCCCCACGATTTTCCGGGATTGTCGGAGATGCCCATCTTCTGGCTGACGTCGGTGAACGTGCCGTCGCCATTGTTGTGAAACAACCAGCTGGGCATTGGTGAATAAACGCGCGGATAGCAGTATTCGTTCATGCCCTTGAGTGCGGGAATGTTTGGGGCGTTGCAGGCGTGATGCTTGGTCTTGTCGAAGTCAACGAATCTCCCGACGAAGAGGTCAAGGCGGCCGTCATTGTCATAGTCGAACCAAACGGCGCTGGAAGCCCATCCCGGAGCGGCGACTCCGGCGTGTTCGGTTACGTCGGTGAAGGTGCCGTCGCCATTGTTGCGATATAAAATGCTGCGGCCGTACTGCGTCAAATAGAGATCAGGAAAGCCGTCCGCGTTGTAGTCGCCCACCGCAACGCCCATCCCATAGCCACCCCCTGCTACACCGGCTTTCTCCGTCACGTCAGTAAACGTGCCATCGCGGTTGTTGCGGTAGAGAGCATTCCGCAGTGGCTGGGCTGGCGTATAAAAGTCGCACTTTCCGCTGTTGACGAAATAAATGTCCATCCAGCCGTCGTTGTCGTAATCGAGAAAAGCGCAGCCGGCGCCGGTGGACTCCGGCAAATATTTTTCGGGCGAGAGGCCGGCGGTATGCGCCCAGGTGATGCCGCTCGTGGCGGGGCTGACCTCAGAGAACGGATACGAGGAAGACTCGGCGGCCCCACCCCAGCGCGGGAGAAAGGGGAGTACCGCAGCTCCACTCACGAGGCGAAGGAAGTCGCGCCTGGGTAAACAAGTGCTCCGTCTGATCATGCTTCTATGCTTCGACATTTTCTTCGGTGAAGCCTGGTTGTGGTCTTGGCGGGCTCGAATTCTCCTCAGTGAACCGATTGGGGTCCTGGTGCCTTGCCGATTTCGGGTTGCGCTGTGAGCGGACGAGCGGCGATATTCTTAGCCGGCAAAGGCGGAGAAAATCGCTGCTGGCTCAACTTTTCGCTGCCTTCTTCGATCAGGTAAAATCTGTCAGCTTCAACATTGTCAAAGACTTGCCGTAATCCGCTTGGCCACTTTACTTCTAGAGTCTCCACGCGGGCCGCTTTCCCCAATCCGAAGTTGGCCCGCAGATCGCTCTGAGAAAGATAACTGCCGCCCCCGGCGATTTCGCGGATCTGGGAAATTCCTCCCGCCGTAATCCGCAACCGGGCTCCCATCGCATCGCGATTACTCTTGGTCCCAACCAGCTTGAAGTTCACAAAGTGATTGCCGTTGCCTCCGCTGTTGTGCAGCAGCAGTGGTGGATCGGCATTGTTCCCCACAACCAGATCCATAAAACCGTCATTGTCGAAGTCTGCGAAGGCCACGCCACGGCCGACGTATGGTGTCTGGAAGCCGCTTCCAGCCTGGCCAGTGGTCTCGACGAACTTGCCATTGCCTTCGTTGTGAAAGAGTGAATTGATCTGCTTGTAGTGTGCGAATTGGGCGGATTGTTCAACCTCGGGATAGACGTGGCCGTTGGCTATAAATAAATCCAGCCAGCCGTCATTGTCGTAATCGAAGAAGCCGCCACCGAAGCTGAGTACATCGTGCGTGGGAACGGTGAGGCCTGCCTGATCGCTGACCTCCTCGAAACCGCCTTTGTGATCGTTGTGCCAGACGTGATCGGAAGATTTTTGGAAGTCGGAAATGTAAAGGTCGAGCCAGCCGTCATTGTCGTAGTCGCCCAGCGACATGCACATGGCTGCCATAGTTCTTCCTCGACCGGTCAGCGCCATGCCGGCCAACAGGCCAATTTCCGTGAACGTGCCATCTTTCTCGTTGTGGTAGAGGTAGGCGTTCACGCCGTCATTGGCGACGAATAGATCCGGCCATCCGTCGTTATCGTAGTCGGCCGCTGCCACCGAAAGATTCTTGCCCTCGGGCTGATAAATTCCGGCCGCCGAGGTCACGTCCGTGAAGGTGCCGTCTCCGTTGTTGTGGTAAAGAATGGCTGGAGCGCCTTTGTACACGCTGGGGGGACAATTGGTGTGGACGTCAACAAAGTCGCAGTAGCGCGGACTGGATGCGTCGAGCGACACATAGCCGCCAACATATAGATCAAGGCGCCCGTCGCGGTCGTAGTCGAAAAAGGTGGCGCCTCCATGAAACGGAGTGCCGGACTTCACGCCTGCAACCCCGGCCTTATCGGTCACGTCGGTAAACGTGCCGTTGCCATTGTTGCGGTAGAGCACGTTGCGGCCGAACTGGGTAACGTAGAGATCAGGAAAGCCGTCATTGTCGTAGTCTCCCCAGACGCAGCCAAAGCCGTAGCCCGTGCCCGGGACTCCGGCCTTCTCCGTCACATCGGTAAATGTGCCATCGCCATTATTGTGGTAGAGCGCGTTGCGCACGGTAACGCCGCGATCATAGAGGTCGCGTCCGTTCACGAAATAAATGTCCTGCCAGCCATCCCCGTCGAAATCCGCGACGCAGACGCCGGGGCCGAAAACTTCGCGAATGATTGCCATGCCCTTGTTCCCGGCATAGTGGATGAACTTAATGCCGGCGGCTGACGTGACGTTGGTGAATTGGATGGGAGCTGGCGGAGAAGTTTGTGCATGTAGCGGCTGAAGGGCGGCAGCAGTTGCAAGAGCAAAAAAAT